>Ga0315273_10000667_pt1 | contig 37051 bp, 33 predicted proteins | sample YL17G02_0_MG_FD_205753 | JGI IMG/M metagenome (GOLD analysis project Ga0315273, IMG submission 205753) | Sediment microbial communities from Yellowstone Lake, YNP, Wyoming, USA - YL17G02_0 | ecosystem: Environmental > Aquatic > Freshwater > Lake > Sediment | place: USA: Wyoming | collected...
GCCGGCGCAACGAGAAGTGCCGCTAGAGCCAGCGCCCCGACACGCTGCCGACCCACTGTCCACGGTCTGCGGTGCACGTCATCCCTCCCTGTGCCACACGGTTCCGTGCGGCGTGTCCTCGAGCACGATCCTCATGCCAGCAAGCTGCTTGCGGATCGCGTCGGCGCGCGCGAAGTCGCGCGCCTGGCGCGCCGCGACCCGCTCGGCGATAAGCGCGTCGACCTCGGCGTCGATCACGCCGCGGTCCAGCTTGGGCATCACCCCGAGGATCGCATCGGTGCGCGCCAGCGCGGCGTCGAGCCGGCTGCGCGCGCCGGCGGCGATGCCGTTGCTGTCGAGAGCGTGGTTGACGCGAGTGAGGAGCTGGTGCAGCGCCGCCAGGGCGCGGGCGGTGTTGAGGTCGTCCGCGAGGCCGTCGTCGAGCTCCGCCTCGAATGCGTCCACCTCGGCCGCGGCAAGTGAGCCGGTGCCGGTCGCGGCCGGCGTGTGCGAGAGACGGCGAAGGGTGTTGCCGAAACGCTCGATCGCGGCCTCGGCGGCGTGCAGCCCGTCGAAGGTGAAGTTGAGCTTCTGCCGGTACGGCACCGAGATGAGCAGGTAGCGGATCGCCAGAGGATCGTGGCAGCGCCCAAGCAGGTCGCGCAGGGTGAAGAAGTTCCCGAGCGACTTGGCCATCTTCTGCCCCTCGACGAAGAGGTGCTCGGCGTGCAGCCAGATGTGCACGAACGGCTTCCCGGTCGCGCCCTCGCTCTGCGCGATCTCGTTCTCGTGGTGCGGGAAGATGTTGTCGACGCCGCCGGTGTGGATGTCGAACGTCTCGCCGAGCAGCTCCATCGCCATCGCCGAGCACTCGAGGTGCCAGCCGGGCCGGCCGCGGCCCATCGCGGTATCCCAGTACGGCTCCCCCTCCTTCGCCGCCTTCCACAGCACGAAGTCGCGGACGTCCTCCTTCTCGTACTCGTCGGCGTCGACCCGGGCGCCAGCCAGGACGTGCTCGGGGTCGATCCCGGAAAGCTTCCCGTAGCCGCGGAACGTGGCGATGCGGAAGTACGTCGAGCCCTCGAGCTCGTAGGTGTGCCCGCGCTCGGTCAGGCGTTTCACCAGCGCCGCCATCTGCGGTACGTAGTCGGTGGCGCGCGGGTAGTGCTCGGCGCGCTCCACGCCGAGCGCGTCGATGTCGGCAAAGAACGCCTCGACGTAGCGGTCGGTGAACTCGCGCAACGAGATCCCCTCGGCGTTGGCGCCGCGGATCGTCTTGTCGTCGATGTCGGTCAGGTTCATCACCTGGGTGACGCGGTAGCCAAACGCCTTGAGCGTGCGCCGGAGCACGTCCTCGAACAGGAAAGTGCGCAGGTTGCCGATGTGCACGAAGTTGTAGACGGTCGGGCCGCAGGTGTACAGCCGAACGTGGTCGCCCTCGAGCGGTCGCAGCGTAGCGACGCTGCGGCCGAGGGTGTTGAGGAAGCGGATTGGCCTCACCATTACTTCCCTATTTTACATTCTACGGGCCCGACGGAAGCGCGGGGCGCGCGGGGCGGGGCTCGGGACTCGAAGTGCGGAAACGAACTCAAGTCCTCGTCGAACCCCGAGCCCCGAGCCTCGAACCCCGTCTGCAAGGGCGGAGGCGAGCTCCGCCCCTACACCTTCTCTGCGTCATCGCGCTCGTGCTGCCGGGCAGCGACCCTCCCGTACTCGACGAGCACGCCGACGAGCTCGCCGTTGCGCTCCCAGGGCAGCGGGTACTCGATGCCGAGCTCGGCGCCATCCCGCGTCGCCCAGCGCGCGTAGCCTGCACCGGTCGGCGCGATCACCTCGAGACCCGGCGAGCTCCAGCTCGACACCGTGAGGCCCGCCCGGATCTCCTCGCGCCGCTGCACCAGCTCGAGCAGCGCGTCGCCGAGACCGGGTCGAGCCACCGGCGGCACGGGAAATCCGCACACCACGTCCCACCCCGCGGCCTCCGAGAGCCACCCGGTGTCGGCCACGAGACCGGCGCCGCCCCAGCGCAGCGACGGTGCCGGGGCGGCGTTCGCGCCCGCCGCCGGCCATCCCGCCGGGAAGCTCGCCGCGGCTTCGAGCGCCGCCGCTGCATCGGCGGGCGACGCGCTCGATAGCTCGACCCACGTCACGGCGCCGGCGGTCAGGTCCTCGACGGCGACGGCGCAGCGGGCGCCGGCGGTCCGCAGACGCTCAGGCACGCCGGCGAACTCAGGGGCGAGGTGCTCGCGGAGCTCCTCGGGGTCGAGCCACCCGGGCAGCGACCAGGCGTCCGGCGCCACGGAGACGCCGGGACGCTCACCGAGGCGCGCTCGCGCCGCCGCCACCGCGGAGGTCAGCAGCGGGCAGCCCAACTCGCCCTGGCGTCGCCAGCGCCGCTCGGCCTCGCCGGCCTCGCCGAGCAGCGCGAGCACGACGACCTGCGCGCCGAGCCCGGCGCCGCGCCCAACCGACCAGGTGGCGCCGCGGCGAGCCAGCTCGGCCACGACGCCGGCGGCGAACGCCGTCTGCGCGCCGTCCGCCAGCACCGCCAATCCGCGCCGCGCTTTTCGTCTCCTCGCCATGGCTCGGCGATGCTAGCACGCGTGCCGGCGTGGCCGCCGCCGCGCTCAGCTCGCCGTCATGCCGCGCTCGTAGAACCAGTCCTCGGCGCGCAGGTAGCCGCGCAGCGCCGCGGCGACCGTCATCCGCAGCGGCTCGGAAGGCCACGGGATCACCGTACGGTCGACGAACGGGCTGGCGGTCAGGTCGCTCTTGCGCTCGAGCAGGAGATCGGTGAGCGTCAGCGCGTTGAGGTGGCTCATCGACACGCCGTGACCGATGCAGCCGACGCTGTAGACCGCCCGCGTGTCGCCCAGGTGGCCGAGCGCGGGCGTGAGGTTCAGCGTGACGGAGAACGGCCCGCCCCAGCGGTGGGTGATCCGGACACCGCGCAGCGACGGGAAGAGGAACGTCAGGTGCTCCTCGAGATGGCGCCACGCCGCCTCGGAGTCGTCGCCGTCGAGCGCGTTTCCCCAGGTGAGACCCACCGGCCCGCCGCCGAGCACGACCCGCCGGTCGGGCGTCAGCCGGTAGTAGTGGACCAGGTTGCGGGCGTCCTCGATCCCCTCCATGCCCGCCCACCCGATCGGCGCCAGCCGCTCGTCCGACAGCGGCTCGGTGGCGATCATGTAGGTGAACGCCGGAATCTGCGCCCGCTTCAGCGCCGGAAACAGGTGGGAGTACGCGTTGGTGGCGAAGACGAGCTTCTCGGCGGTGACCGTGCCGCCTGGCGCCCGCAGGCGGAAGCTCGGCCGCGACGTGATCTCCTCGACCGGACTGCCCTCGAACACCCTGACGCCGGCGGCGATGGCGAGGCGCTTCTCGGCGCGCACCAGCTTCGCCGGGTTGACCAGGACGAGGCGGGGCTCCCACATCGCACCGAGGTAGCGGGGGGAGTCGACGCGCGCCCGAACCGCCTCGCGGTCGATCCAGTCGATCCCCAAGAACCCGAGCGACGCCATCAGCTCGATGTCGTGCTGCAGCCGCTTGATGTAGCTTGCGGTGGTGGCGACCCGCAGGAAGCCGGGCCGGATGCGGTCGCACTCGAGCCCCTCGCGCAGGATCAACTCGTCGAGCGTGTCCACCGCCCGCTCCATGTAGGCGTGAGCGTCGCGGAGGAACTGCTTCCCCCGGATCAGCGCGGTGGTGCCGAAGCCGAGGCCCACCACGGTCATCGCGAACGAGCCGTTGCGCCCGCTGGCGCCGTAGCCGATCGTGCGCGCCTCGAGCAGCGCCACCGACATACCGGGAGCGGCGCGCCGCAGCGCGCAGGCGGTCGCGACCCCGGTGAACCCGCCGCCGATGATCGCGACGTCCACCGCGAGGTCGCCGGCGAGCGGCGGCTCGGGGGCGTAGGGACCGTAGGTGTCGAGCCAGAGCGACAGCGCCGAGTCAGGCAGTCTCATTGCCGATCACTCTAGCAGAGGAGCAGTCTCGTCAGACGATCCTCGTGTACTGTTTCGGCTGCAGGCGCCACACCGGGATGCCGCAGAAGCGGTCGCCCTCCGGACAGTAGGGTGTGCGACCGGCGGCGTGCCGGACCGCGCACGGGGGCAGCAGCCAGCGGCCGATCTCGGGCTCGCGCTCGGTGATCTGCAGCGCCTCGTCGAGGCTCGCCTGCCAGATCTCCTCCTGGGCGTTGTAGCAAAGCCGCATCTTGTGCTTGTGGTGCAGGTTGAGTAGGTCGGCGGACTCGACGAAGCGCACGGCAAGGGCATTCGGGAGCAGGTAGAGCGCCGCCTCGCGGCCGGCCGCAGCGGCGACGGCCGCCGCGCCGTCCCAGGCTCGCGCCACCGCCTCCGTGAAGACGCGGATTGCCTCGCCACCCGCGTGCTCGACGAGACGCGGCACGACGACGTCGGGCTCGCCGTCGACCACCGCCTGCAGCAGCGGCCGCGACGCCGGCGTCATGCGGTGGCGCTGGTCCTGCGAGTCGGCGGCGTGCGACAGCTTCTTGGCGAACGTGTAGTGCGCGTGATGGAGGCAGCGGTTGAGCTTCGAAAACGTCGCCAGGTTGAGGTCCTCGCCAAGCAGCCGGTTGCTTCCGGGGTCGAGCACGAGCCGCACCGCCTCGGCGTCTGCGAGTCGGTCGCGCGTCAAACCGAACACCGCGCGCACGGCCGTCGCGACGCGCGCCACATTGCCGGAGTCGCCCCCGAGGAGGCGCGAGGTGCGGTCTCCCAGCTCGGCGTCGAACTCGGCGCGGAACGCCGCCGGCTGCGGGTCGCCGGAGTGCAGCTCGAGGAACAGCCGGTGCTCGGGCGTCGCCTCGAGGTCGATCGGCTCCTCGAGGACGACCGCGAGGTCGGGATCGTGCGCGAGCGCCTCGGCCACCATCGCCTCGACCACGCGCCGGGTCTCCTCCGGCACGTCGTGCTGCCGGCACAGGCGACGGTAGCGGAACAGCGTCAGGCACGAGATCGTGTGGTAGAGCTGCGTGAGCGTGGCGACCGGCAGCACGGCCCTGGCGACCTCCTGGGCCTTGCGCGCGGTCTCGCGGGCGAGCCGCTTGGGGTGCCGTCGCAGCGTCGGGAAGCGCCGCAGCAGCTCGCTCTCCGCGATCGGCGACAGCAGCTCGACCAGCCGCCGGTACGCCGCGTGCTGGGCCTCGACCGTCCCGGCGAAAACCCCCAGGACCGCGGCCGGCAGCGCGGGCGTGTACACCGCGTCAGGCTCGACCTTTACGTATCGCTGGGAGACCTGCTCGGAGTTGGAGAACGGGTGGGCGTGCAGGAAAGACCAGACGAACTGGCGGCTGATACCCTCGACGACGAACAGGAAGTGGGCATGTTGGTAGGTGGTGTGATGCCCCGCCGCGTAGAGCGACCGGGCGAGCGCGTCGCGCCGGTCTCTCGCCTTTGTGAGCGCGCCTTCGTCGAGCCCGTCCGGGAGCACGGCCTCCGGCGGCACCGGACCCGACGCCGACGTGCACGTCCGGGCCGCGCCGACGGCGGTGTCGAGGGAGCGCGGGAACGCCGCGAGCAGTCTCACACGAGGTTCGGGGCTCATTGATTTCGATTCTACCGCGTGCCGCGATCCTGACGCTGCGACTCTCGCTCAGCTCACGCACCGACCAGGCTGCGGTCGCTCGAGTCCGCCACGCTGGGTGCCGTCGCCTGCCGCCGGTTGCCTGTCGCCTGCTTCAGCGCCTGGTCGAGGTCGGCGACGATGTCGTCGGCGTGCTCGCCGCCGATCGAGAGCCGCACCTGGTTCGCCGGAATGTCCGCCAGGGTGCGCCCTTCCTCCCCCTGCTGCTGGTGCGTAGAGATCGCCGGGATCGTGGCCACCGTCTTGATGCGCCCGAGATCCGTGGCGCGGAAAACGTGCTGCAGCCCGTCGAAGAACCGGCGCGTGGGCTCTGCCCCGCCTTTGACTCGGAACGAGAGCAGGTGCCCGTAGCGCGGGATCGGCCGGCCGTAGTGGGCGTCGTGCTCGGCGTCCACGAGCGTCATGTAGCGGCTGGCAAGCGCATGCAGCGGGTGGTCCGGCAGGCCCAGGTAGTCGACGCGCTCGACCATCGGGTGGCCGGCGAGAAACTCGGCCACCTGCAGGCTGGTGCGCGAGAGCTGGTCCATGCGCGTGCGCAACGTGCGCAGGTCATTGAGCGTCAGCACCGCCTGCATCGGCGAAAGGTTGGGGCCGTTGTCGCGGTTGGGCAGGAACTTCACGTAGGTGGCGAAATCCTCCCGCATCGCGTCGTTGGGCACGTTGGTGACGATGTTCTTGCGGGAGATCAGCGCGCCCGCGATGCCGAACCCCGAGGCGGTCATGCTCTTGGTGACCGAGTGGACGACGATGTCGGCGCCGTGGAGCAGCGGCCGCATCAGAGCCGGCGTCGCCACCGTCGCGTCGACGATCAGTGGTATGCCGTGGCTGTGAGCCAGCTCGGCGACGGCCGCGATGTCGAAGAACGCGATGTTCGGGTTCGACGGCAGCTCGCCATAGAGAAACCGGGTGCTGCCGTCGATCAGGGCCGCCCATTCATCGAGGCGCTCGGGGTGGCGCACCCAGCGAACCTGGTTCCCCTTCTCCCTCTGGCGCACCGAGAACTGCTGGAACGTCCCGCCGTACACCTGGCACGACGAGACGAAGCTCACGTGCTCGCTCTCGCGCCCCGGAATGCGGACCAGGAACGGCTCGACCGACGACATGATCGCCGCCATCCCCGACGATGTGGCGCAGCACGACGTCTCGCCCGCGAAGCCGTACCCCTCGAGCAGCGCCAGCGTCCACTCGAGGTAGTACACGGAGGGGTTGGCGATGCGGGCGTAGCACCACGTCGGAATCATGTAGGCCAGCGCGGCCTCCATCTCGTCCGCGTCGCGGTAGCCTTGGGACGTGGACAGATACACCGGCTCCACGATCGAACCCTGATTGCGCTCGATCGACTCCTGCAGGGTGTAGAGGCCGTGCACGGAGATGGTGTCGAAGCGGCGCCGCCGCATCGTCTCCAGCGCCGCCCGCCGCGCCCGCAACTCCTCCTGAGCCAGATCGACGTACCGTTGTACACCCGGGGTCATGCTCATCGGTCCCTCCTCGAAAGGTCCACACCGCGTACGGTTCTCTAGTACAGAAAAGTACGTCGTGACACAAGATCTCCAAATCTTTGTCGGGTGCGTGCGACTTCTTCCGAATGTCATTCGCTCGAGCCGGTCATCGAGTCGGGGGCGACCGCCGATTCGCTACAATGCACTTCCGCCGGCTTCAGGAGGATACGGGTGCCGATCTTCGAGTTTCTCTGTCCCGCCTGCAACAGGATCTTCAGCTTCCTCTCGCTGCGCGTCTCCCCAACGCGGCACCCTGTCTGCCCGCGATGCGCCGCGACCGACCTCACCCGCGTTCCCTCGTCGTTCGCGGTCGCACGCGGGCGCAAGGGAGCCTCCCCGGATTCCGGCGCGGAGAGTCCCGACCACGGCGACGACGCCGCGATGCATCGCCTCGAGCACGAGGCGATGCGAATGGCCTCCGAGCTCGACGAGAACGACGCCGAGGACCCTCGCGTTGCCGCGCGAATGATGCGTCGCCTTGCGGAGGCTTCCGGCGAGCGGGTCACGCCGACGATGGAGGAGATGTTCCGCCGGATGGAGGCCGGCGAGGATCCCGAGGCGCTCGAGGATGAGCTGGGACCGCAGCTCGAGGCCGAATCGGGTGATGACGGCGAGGGCGGCATGGGAGCACCCACCCGCGACGAGGGCCTCTACGACCTGTAGCGGACAGCTCACAGCCGACAGCTAGCAGCTCCACCACCCGCCCAGGGACCCCCTGGAAGTCGTCTGTCTGTCGGCTGTAAGCTGTCGGCTGTAAGCTGTCGGCTGTCGGCTGTCGGCTTGTTTCTAGACCGGATCAGTGTGGACCATCACCTGGGTGCTCTCACCGTGGCGCTCGCGGATCCGGCTCACGGCATCCTCGGCAAGGTCGTGAGCGCGCTCGAACGAGGTGCTGCGCTCGACGAGCAGGTTGAACTCGACGAACTGGGTGCCGCCGGCGCGCCGCGAGCGAAACGCCCGGTAGCCGCGCACCTCAGGAGCGAACCCCTTGAGTATCCTCTTGACGTCGTCCTCGACGGAGTGCGGGAGGCCGCGGTCCAGGAGCTCGTCCGCCGCCTCCCGCACGATGTCGACCGAAGCACGAATGACATAAACCGCGATCAGCAGCGAGGCGACCGGATCCACCCACGTCAGTCCGGAGTACCGGTAGAGCACCAGCGCGACCCCCGCGACCGTGTTGGTGGCGATGTCGGTGACGTAGTGGAACGCGTCGGCATGGAGGGCGATCGACTGCGTGATCCTGGCCTCCCGGCGAAGAAACCACACCAGCCCCAGCGAGACGACGAACGCCGCGGCGCTGACCACGATGCCTGCGCCCGGACTCGCGATCGGCTCCGGCGCCAGCAGCCGCCTCACGCCTCGACTGATCAGCCACACCCCGCCCATGGTGATGATGGTCGCCTGGATCACGCCCGAGAGAGCCTCCGCTTTGCCGTGGCCGTAGGCGTGCTCCGCGTCGGGACCCTCGGCCGCGATGCGCAGGAAGTACGCGTTGAGGCCCGAGCACGCCACGTCCATCAGCGAGTCGACCCCGGTGGCGATCACCGCGAGCGACCCGGTGAGAACCCCGACGATCAGCTTCGCCGCGGCGAGCAGCGAGGCCGTGGCGGCGGCGATCGTCGCCGCAGCGATCTTCCGGCGCGCCGGGATCATCGGTTGCCCCGGACGCCGCCGGCGATCATCAGCTCGGCGGCCGGCGCGGCGGGCTCGCGGCCGTCCGGGTACCACACCAACCCGATGCGGGCATGCCGTACCGCGAGCCGGTCGTGGCGCAGCGCCTCGCTTTCGATGCCCGCCGCGATCTGCGCCAGCCGGCTGGCAACCGCGTCTCGGTCCGCCCCACCGCCATGGAGCAGGGGACGCAGCAACGCCAGGCAGCGCTTGCGGAACTCGTCGCGCGGCTCGTCGAGGCGCGACACCAGCCCCAGCGTCGATTGGCGGTGCACGACGGGGTTCCATTGCGCAAGCACCCCCGCCACGAACTTGCGGGCGTCCGCCTCGCCAACCCGCACCGCGCCCTTGGACACAGCAGGATCCGGTTCGCCGGGCGCCACCGCGAAGCGGCCCGGGTCGAACCGGCGCGGCACCGCGATCGGCCTCCCGTCCTCGCCGACCGACGCGGTCCAGTGGACCCAGGTCTCCTCGCCGTACTGCCACTCGGGCACCGTCACGCGCACCAGCAGCGCTGCCTCGATCCATGCCGCATGGCGGCCCGCCCCCCCCCCGGGGAGCGCGGGAACGTGGCAAGGCGCGGCGATCTCGAAGCGCGTCACGGCGCGAATGGTACACTCAAGACGCCCGGAGGAAGCCCGTGAAGAAAGGCACCGAGGAGTGGAGCGGCCAGCTCAGCCTGTTCGACGACGACTCGACGCGGCAGGCCCCGGTCGGCAAGGACATCCTCGTCTTCGACCTCGAGACCCAACGCTCGTTCCAGGACGTCGGCGGCCGCAACCAGATGCGCGATCTTGGGATGTCGATCGGGGTGGTCTACTCGTTCCGTGACGACCGCTTCACGAGCTTCTTCGAGCGCGAGGCCGACGCCCTCATCGACGCCCTTCTCGGCGCCGAGCTCGTGGTCGGCTACAACCTGCTCGGCTTCGACTACGAGGTTCTCAAAGGGTACCGCGCCGCGCCGTACGAGGACATCAGGACACTCGACCTCATGGTCGACCTCCACGGCAAGCTCGGCTTCCGGCCGAAGCTCGACTCCGTCGTCCAGGCGACCCTCGGCGCGGGCAAGTCGGCCGACGGGCTGCAGGCGCTCGTCTGGTTCCGCGAGGGCCGGCTCGACCTCATCGAAAAGTACTGCATCGACGACGTCAGGCTCACGCGGGATCTCTATCTCTTCGGCAAGCGCAACCGCCACGTGCTGGTGGCTCGCTACTCGGGCGGGCCTCAGAAGGTCGATGTGAGCTGGTAGGCGCACGAGAAAAACCGAACACAAAGGCAGGGCCGAGACCGGCCCTGCCTTCACTTCTGAAAGCTGAATGGTTGTCAGGTCGCCTTGTGCTTGTGGACGATGTCCTTGTCGAACTTGATCTGCTTGTGGTGGTCCTTGCCGTCGTGGCAGCCGTTACAGGTATCCTGCGAGGGGATGACCAGGCCAGCGGCAACCGCTTTCGCCTTGTCCTTCATCACCTGGATGCCCTTGAAGTCGGAGCCCGCCCCGTGGCACGCCTCGCACTGCACCCCCGCCATCGCCTCGTCCTTGTTGGTCGCGTGGCACGTCAGGCAAGCCGCCTCGAACTTCCGGTCCTTGGCACCCTTGGCGCTCTCGGTGGCCTTTGCATGCTTCGTCTCGAGCCACGACGTGTGCTGGATCTTGTGGCACATCTTGCACTTGTCGGCCCCAATGTAGGTTGGTGCCGCAGTGGAGGCGCGCACGGCCAGCACCGCTACGGCAATCGTCAACCCGACTACGAGTACGGTACGCTTCATCGATCCCTCCCCACGGCCGGCGGTTTGCCGGCCGATGATCATCCTATAGCTGACAACGCCGTGACGCAACAAGCCAATTCCTCGCCCGGGCCTGTGACCGACACGGAGGTCCTCTACCCCCCGCCGGCCGCCCACGCGATCGTCTTGATGGCCGCGCTGCTCGTGCCCAGCCACGTCATCAGCGCGATCACCGCGCCGACGGTCAGGATGACGGCCAGCGCGAAGAGCACCACCCGGACGATTCGTGCCGGTTGCGGCGTCACAGCTTCGCCGCGACGCAGGCGAGCCAGCTCGAGGGCGTGCTCCTCCGCGTAGGCATGCTCGTCCAGATGCCCCGTGAAGATCGCGGTGTTCCAGTGCCGGACGTGCACGAAGTAGAAGTGCCAGGTCAGGATCGACAGGAACGCCAGCAGCGCCTCACCGCCGTGAGCCGCCTTCGCCGCGAGGATGAACTCCCCCGGGACGAGGCTCGACCAGCGCACGGGGTAGAGCAGGAGCAGGCCCGTGGCGACCATCACGATCGAGCCCCAGACGAGCGCGAGGTACTCGAGCTTCTCGGCGAACGTGTAACGCCCCATTTCCGGCGGCTGATCGGCGACGCCGAGGTTGAAGCGAACCTGGTCGCGGAAGTCGGTCACGTCCTTCAGCCGCGGGACCATCGGCATCGGCAGGCGCCGCACGTAGTGGAGCCAGATGGCCTCGAGGAAGTGCCAGACGAGCTGGAGTGCCATGATCGAGCCCAGGAGGTGGTGGAGCCAGCGAACTCGCTCGACCCCGCCGACGATCATCACCACGCCCTTGGCCCAGGCCTGAGACGCATACCTCTGCGGCATCCCGGTGACGACCAGCCCGATGAAACAGACGATCATCACCCAGTGGTTGCCGATATGGCGCCGCGTGAACCGGCGAAGGCGCTCCGTGGTGCCCTTCGTCATGACGACCTCCGTTGCCGGCGCCTGCCCCACACGTCTATGGCGATGTAGAGCAGGAAGAACCCGACTGTTGACGGAATCACGAGGTTGTAGAACATCCGCACCCAGAAGATCAGCGGATACCTGGACGGCGATGGGACATAGTGCCCGGTCCATGCCGACAGGAAGGAGGCCGACGCCCCGGGGTGGCACCGCTGGCAGCGTGCGAGCAGGCGTGTCGCGACGGCGGCGTGACCGGCCTTGCGCACGGACACGATGTCATGCTGGCCGTGGCAGTCGTAGCACACAGCCTGGTTGAGAGGCTGGTCGGGGGTTACGGCCCGGAAGAGCTCGGCCGTGGTGCCGTGAAAGTCCGCCACGTACGTCGAGAAGACGTCAGTGGACAGGCCGTATTTGGCCATCATCGTGGCATCCGCGTGGCACTTGCCGCAGATCTGCGGCGAGCCCTGGCGAAACCGGGGCGTCCGCGGGTCGACGGTTCCGTGCGCCTCGTGACAGTCGACACACGTCGGGACGTCCGGGTTGTCGTTCGCCATCAGAGCAGCGCCGTGGACACTGGCCCGGTATGTCTCGGCCAACCTCCCATGGCACTTGCCGCAGGTGAACGAGATGTTGCGCCGCGCCACCCGCGAGCCGGCCTGCGTGTGGTTGAGAATGTCGTGCCCGCCATGGCAGGAGACGCAGGTTGCGGCGATATCGAGCCCCGCCAGCTCGACACCCTGGCCGTGAACACCCTCGAGATACTCGCTCTTGTCGTGGCACTGCAGGCATCGCTGGGCAACGTGCGACGGCGACACGAACGACTTGGGATCGCGCACGCGCCGGATGTCATGGGCGCCGTGGCAGTCGGCGCACGAGGCGCGGATGGCCGAGCCTCCTGCCGGGTCGCCGTGGGTGCTCTTGTTGAGCGTGCCGAGTACGTCCTCGTGACAGGTCAGGCATGGGTTCTCGGCAAGCATCCCGGAAGGGTGTGGGATCTCGGTCGCCTTGGGGTGGCAGTCGGCACACGCCGCGCCGCTGTGCGGCGAATCGGTGCTCATGGCTGTGACGACCAGCCGCGCCGCCCGCTCGTCGGTAACCGTCACGCCGAGCGCCGAGGCGGCATCGACGACCTGCGATTTCGTCGAGTGGCACTCGAGACAGTCCTGGTTGCCGGCTCGTGCCGGCGCCGCGGCGACGAGTAGCGCGGCGCACACCGTAGCGGACAACCACGAGGATACGACCTCGTTGTGACGAACGCTCATCGATGCCCCCCGGTTTGTCATGATCTCCGATCAGACGAGTGGAGTCAAGGTGTGAAACTTAATGGCCTTTACGGCACAATACTCAATGCTCGTCCGGCTCGTCGGGCGACCCGGAGGTTTCATGCGTCTTGCCTGCGTCTCCTTGGCCGCCGCGGCCCTCGCCGCAGTCGCCAGCCCGGCGGTTTCGGAAGTGGTCTTCAGCGCCCAGGGCGCCTGGCAGCCCGCGCCGCCGGTCGCCGGCGGCACTGCGGTCGCGGTGGTGACCATCTCCGTCGACCCGGGGTGGCATATCAACTCGAACACTCCCCTCGAGGACTTCCTCATCCCCACGCAGGTCAGGCTCTCACTGCCGACAGGATGGACGGCGGACCCGCCGGTGTTCCCGGAGCATCGCCTGGTCAGCCTGTCGTTCAGCGAGACGCCGGTTGCCGTCTACGAGGGGAGCTTCTCGGTCCGCATCGCGGTGCACGCCGCAGCGACGGGAGCCGCGGTGCGGGAGCTGGCCGGCGTGATCGAGGCGCAGGCGTGCAACGACCGGCAGTGCATGGCGCCGGAGGAGGTGGAGTTCGCTGTTGCCGGGTCGGCCGGGGGCGACGCGACGACCGCCGCCGCGCCGCCCGCCGGAGCCACCCCGGGTGAGGCGCCCTCCCCGGCCGGTTCGGGTGCGCCGACTCCCGCCGGGCTCTCCCAGCGGTTCCTGGGCGGCAGCCTTCTGCTGCAGCTCGCCATCGTCTTTGTTGCCGGCCTGGCGCTCAACCTCACGCCGTGCGTCTATCCGCTCATCCCCATCACCGTCGGCTTCTTCGTGGCGCAGAAACAGATCAGCGGGCGCCGGTCGTGGCTTCTCGCCGTCGCCTACGTGCTCGGGATGAGCGTCACGTACTCGGCGCTCGGGGTCATCGCCGCCCTCACCGGCAGACTCTTCGGTGCGGCCCTCCAGTCTCCTTGGGTCGTCGCGCTGATCGTCCTCGTCATCCTCGCGCTCGCCGCCTCCATGTTCGGCGCCTGGGACATACGGGTGCCGGCATGGGCGACCCGCGCGTCGGGTGGCCGCAGCGGCGTCGGCGGCGCGTTGTTGATGGGCCTGGTGGTCGGTCTGGTCGCAGCGCCATGCATCGGCCCGTTCGTGCTCGGCCTGCTGACGTACGTCGGCCAGCGCCAGGACGCCCTGCTCGGCTTTGCGCTCTTCTTCACGCTGTCCCTCGGCCTCGGGCTCCCCTACCTGCTGCTCGGCGTGTCGAGCCGCGCGATCGAGCGGCTGCCTTCGTCCGGCGCCTGGATGCTCGGCGTGAAGCAGCTCTTCGGCGTCCTGCTCGTCGCCATGGCCGGCTACTTCGCCCAGCCGCTGCTGCCGGCGCCGTGGAATCGCGACCTGCTCGGGACGCTGCTTGTCCTCGGCGCGGTCTACCTGCTGGTGATCGCCAGGCCGGGCCACGAGCAACCGGCGATCGACCGCGTGATGCGGCTGATCTCGGGAGGAATGCTGGCGGCGGGTGTGCTGTTGCTGCCGCACCTCGGCGGCACGAGGCTCGCGGGGTTGGCGTGGGAGCCGTACGACGAGCAGGCGGTGACCCAGGCGCTCTCCTCGGGCCGGCCCGTCGTCCTGGACTTCTACGCCGACTGGTGCATCCCGTGCAAGGAGCTTGACGAGAAGACGTTCTCGCACGCCGACGTGGCCGGCCGCCTCTCGTCGTACGCCCGCTTCAAGGTGAATCTGACGACGAGCTCTGCCGAGAACGACGCCATCCAGCAACGTTTCGCGGTCGCCGGGGTGCCGACGATCGCCTTCTTCCGCGGCGGCAGGGAGATCGCTCCGGCGCGCTTGACCGGGTTCGAGCCGCCCGCGGCGTTTCTCAAACGCCTGCAGTCGGTCGGCGCCGAGTAGACATCGCGACGGAAAAAATAACGGGGCGCCCCGCCGTCACCGACCGGGCGCCCCTTCTCGTTTCGACGGTTACATCCGAGCGACGATCGCCTCGGCGAAGCCGGAGCACGAGGTCAGCGTGGCGCCTTCCATCTGGCGATGCAAGTCGTACGTCACCTGCTTTGCGGCCACCGCGGCCTGAATCCCCTTCATGACCAGGTCGGCCGCCTCGCGCCACCCGAGGTGACGGAGCATCATCTCGCCGGAGAGGATCAGCGAGCCGGGGTTGATCTTGTCCAGGTTGGCGTACTTCGGGGCCGTGCCATGCGTCGCCTCGAAGAGCGCGTGCTCGTCACCCTCGTTGGAGCCCGGCGCCATGCCGAGCCCGCCGACTTGCGCGGCCAGCGCGTCCGAGAGGTAGTCGCCGTTGAGGTTCGGCGTGCACAGCACCGAGTACTCGGACGGTCGCAGCAGACCCTGCTGGAACATCGAGTCGGCGATCCGGTCCTTGACCAGGACCTTCTTGTCGGCCGGCATCTTGCCGCCGAAGGTGTCCCACAGCTCCTGCTCGGTGATCGTCTGGGCGCCAAACTTCTCCTTGGCGATCTGGTAGCCCCAGTCGCGGAAGGCACCCTCGGTGAACTTCATGATGTTGCCCTTGTGGACCAACGTCACGGAGTCGCGGTGATTGGTGAGCGCGTAGCGCAGCGCCTTGACCACCAGCCGCTGGGTGCCGAACGCCGAGATCGGCTTGATCCCGAGGCCGGAGTTGGGACGGATTTTCTTGCCCAGCTCCTTCTCGATGAACAGGCGCAGCTTCTCGGCCTCCGGGCTGCCGCCCTGCCACTCGATGCCGGCATACACGTCCTCGGTGTTCTCCCGAAAAATCACCACGTTGAGGTCCTGGGGGCGTTTGACCGGCGAGGGCACACCGGGGATCCAGCGCACCGGGCGCACGCAGGCGTAGAGGTCCATGACCTGGCGCAGCGTCACGTTGAGCGACCGGATGCCGCCGCCGACCGGAGTCGTCAGCGGTCCCTTGATGGCGACGCGGAAATGCTGGATCGCCTCGATCGTCTCGTCAGGCAGCCAGCTACCTGTTGCGTTGAACGCCTTCTCGCCAGCCAGCACCTCGACCCACGCGATGCGCCGCTGGCCGCCGAACGCCTTCTCGACCGCCGCGTCGAGCACGCGCTGAGTAGCGCGCCAGATGTCCGGCCCGGTCCCGTCGCCCTCAACGAAGGGGATGACCGGCTTGTCGGGGACCTCGATGCTCTTGCCGTCCCAGCCGATACGCTCGCCCCACTCGGGTAGCCTAAGGTTCTGCAGACTCATCGTACATCCTCCTCGGCACTTGACGTGCCCGCGAAAGGTTACACGCCGCGTGAATCATTGGTCAAGAAAACACAAGCGCAAGCTCGGCGTCACGACGTCCAAATAAGCGGCACGGCGCGGGTCTGTTGCGAGCATCAGAGAGATCGGCGCCGTGCTCCTGCCCCGCCCCGGGCTGTTGCGCACGGCCACGCCTGGGCAACGCCTGGGCTTGCGCCGCTCCCCGCCCCGCGGTAGCCTGCGGCAATGGAGCTAGCCCCGGCGACCGTGCTCCGCCTGCTCGAAAGCGCCCGCCGCGCACAGGCCAACGCCTACGCCCCGTACTCGAAGTTCCCGGTCGGAGCCGCGGTGCTGGCCGGGGATGGCCGGATCTTCCTCGGTTGCAACGTGGAGAACAGCTCGTTCGGGCTCACCGTGTGCGCCGAGCGCAACGCCATCGCCGCGGCCGTGGTCGCCGGCGCGAGCCCAGTCGCAGTGGCGGTGGTGGCCAACGACAGCGATATCGTCCCGTGCGGCGCCTGCCGGCAGGTGCTCGCCGAGTTCGGACCCGATCTGCCCATCGTGCTCGCATCGGCGTCCGGCGACGCCCACAAGGTCACGTCACTCTCCGAGCTGCTGCCGGCCGCCTTCAAGTTCCGGAAACGCTGAGGTTGCTCGGAGGCGTAGCTGTGCTCGGGATGATCCCGCAGCTACGTCCTTGCTAGACGATGGCGCCGCGGCGCCGGCGCAGGTAGCGGTAGTCCGGCACTCCGTACTCCTTGAGCTTGGCGATCAGCGCGCCACGCGAGATCCCGAGGACGCGCGCCGCTTTGGACTGGTTCCCCTTGATCCGGCGCATCACCCGGTCGATGACGATCTGCTCGATTCGCGGGATCGCTTCCTTGAGGTTGTCGGAGGCCAGCACCTTGAGAAGCTCAGGCGCCACGTCGCCGTTGGCGCCGGTGCCAAGTGCGGTTCCTGGCCCCATCTGGTCACAACGCACCATTTCGCCGTCCGGGGTGGCGGCTACCAGCCGGTTGACCTCGCCCACGAGCTCGCCGATCTCACCGGGGAAACTCACCGAAAGCAATGTGTTGAGGCACTCGACGGTGATGCCGCGGACGCTCTTCTGCTGGTCGGCCGCCGAACGCCGCAGCAACGCGGCGATCAGCAGGGGCAGGTCCTCCCGGCGCTCCGACAGCCTCGGCACCCGGAGAAGGCGCTGCGAGAAGACCATGAACAGCGCGGAGGCCAGCCGTCCCTGCTGTACGAGAGCCAGCGGGTCCTCGCCACAGGTGACGACCCAGCGGACAGAGTGCGAGGAGAGCATGTCGCGTCCCTGCACGGACATCAGCGCCGCGAGCTCCGATTGCAACGGCGCCGGCAGCCGGTCGACGTGGCGGATCACCAGCACGCCGCCGCGCGCCCGACCGAGGATGCCGCCGAGCTCGCTTCCGAGCGTCGGCCGACCAGAGGGTCCGAACAGCTCCTGGCGCAGAACCTCGATGTTGGACTCCCGCCCTTCAAAGACCGTCACCAGACGACCGGCAACAGGTCCGAGCGTCGCGAGAATGCGCGCCACCTCGGTTCGACCGGTGCCGTCGCCGCCGCAGATCAAGACAGGCTCATGACCGTGAGCCGCATCGAGCACCCCGGAGCGCAATACCTGCACCGCCTGCGAGCTGCCGGGAAGCAGCGTCTCCAGGCGATGGCGGGCCTCGACCTCCCAGCCGGTGAAGGCGTTGTCATCGCGCTCCACGTCGCGCCAGTGCAGCGCAAGGAAGCGGGCAACCTCCCCCAGGAAGCCGATGCTCTCGTCGCCGAGCGCACCGACAGGGCGCGCCACCAGGATCGCCACGACCTCGCGCTGCGCGGTCACGACCGGCACCGCTGCCGCCGGGCCCGCACCCTCGAGGATCGCGTAGCGACCCGGCACCGACAGCTCCGCCAGCGCGCGGCGGGGCAACCTCGGCAGCTCACCGGTCCACACCGACGCCAGCGCCACCGGGACCTCTCCCTCTCCCGGGGCAAGGATAGCCACCTCGGCGTCGGGAAGCGCCTCGCGCAGAACAGCAAGGAGTTGCTGCAGCCGATCGACCTTGGGGCGGAGGAAGAGATCGAGCAGGCGCGCCCGCGCCTCGCTGAAGCCGGCAGGGTCGTTGCGGAACGACACCGGTTCACCGGACTCGCGGCTTGCCGGTGCCGCGACGGTGGCGGCCGGTCGGGGCGACTCCTCGACCAGCTCGACGCCCGCTTCGGTACCTCGGAACACCAGCGTAGTCGCACCCAGCCTGAGCTTGTCGCCGGGGTTGAGGACACCGCGAGCGCGCCGTTCTCCGTTGAGAACAACACTCTGCCGATCCACCGTCACGAAAGTGAACAGGTCCCCGTTGTGGTGAATCACCAAGTGCCTCTCGGCCAGGCCGGGCGACCGCACGACAACGTCGTTCTTGCTCGAGGACCCGACCGTGATCTGAGCCTTGGACAGCCGGTACGTGAGCACCGCGCCGTTTTCCGACTCCACGGAAAGAAGCACCATGTCAGCCCCCAGTCGATTCTTTGACACGTGGAGGTTACCCCGTTCAGTGCGCACAAAGCAACCACTGCCTTGCGTACCGCACCGACTGCTGTGTCCCCTGAGAGCATGCGCCGAGTCTCCGTCAAGCCTACTGTTCGGTTGCGGTTCATTATCGGCGCCGCTTCTTGCACGCGCGGCACTATCACTGCACAGGATCCGTGGCTCATCTGCCGCGCTATACTTTTTAGGTGTTTCACATCGGCGCCATTGCCGTCGACCCGCCTCTCATCCTGGCGCCAATGGCCGGGATCACCGACCGCGACTTCCGGCTCGTCGTTCGCCGGCTTGGCGGCTGCGGTCTGGTCTCCATGGAGTTCATCTCCAGCGAGGGTCTGGTGCGGCAACGTCCGTCCACCCTGCGCATGCTCCATTTCGTCGAGGAGGAGAGGCCGCTCGCCATCCAGATCTACGGCTCGGAGCCCGAGCACATGGCGGAGGCAGCACGAATCGTCGAGGCGATCGGCGCCGACGTGTGCGACATCAACATGGGCTGCCCGGCAAACAAGGTGCTCAAGGGGTGCGCCGGGGCCGCCCTGATGGCCGACCTGCCGCAAGCGCGGAACATCATCCGCGCCGTGCGCGCCGCCATCCGTACCCCGCTGACCGTCAAGTTCCGCCTGGGCATTCGCGACGACGCCTCGACCTACCTGGAGTTGGGGCGGATCTGCGAGGGTGAAGGCGTGCAGGCCGTCACGCTGCACGCGCGCACGGCGCGCCAGCAGTTCACCGGACACGCCGACTGGCAGCACATCGCCCGGCTGAAGGAACGGCTCACGGTCCCCGTCATCGGTAACGGCGACGTTGGGTCGCCCGAGGACGCTCAGCGATTGCAGGCGGAAACCGGGTGCGATGGGGTCATGATCGGGCGCGCCAGCCTGACCAACCCCTGGATCTTCCGCCAGGCGGCGGCGCGACTCGCCGGCAGGAGCTACTCCGAAGCCACCTTGGCAGAGCGGTTCCGCCTGATTCGCTGGCACTTTGCGTCCGTAATCGAGCGCGAGGACGAGCGCACCGCGCTGCACAAGCTGCGCAAGTTCACCGGCTGGTACACCCACGGCCTGCACGACGGCCGCCTGCTCAGGCGCCAGCTTTCCGAGCTCCCCACCGCCCCGGCGGTGCTTGCCGCGGTAGAGGCATTTTTCGCCGAGCGGAGCGCCGCGTGATCGACGCCCGCCTGCCGATCGTGATCCCTGCGAACATCGCGGCATTTGCGGCCGACGTGCCTCCCGGAATGTTCAGCGACGCCTTTCGCGTGGCGTGTGAGCGTTTCGACCGCTACATCGGCGCAGTGGCCGCCGAGCTTGCCGCGACACTCGATCTGCCTGTCGGCTCACCGCTGACACCCGACAGCCTGATCTCGCAGCGCGGCTGGGCCGCGGATGGCGGCCTGGCGCTCCGCTGGCTTCTCGAGACCCTGGCGACCTACGGCCTCGCGGAGACGTCGGATGGGCACTGGACTCTGGCGGTCCGGTCCACTCCGGCGCGGCCGGCGGCGACGCTGCGCGAGGAAGCCGTCCTCGCTGCTCCGCAGACCGCGCCGACGTTTCGCCTGTTCGATCTCTGTGCGGGCGCTCTCGGCGGCGTGCTGCGCGGCGAGGCGCGCGGCGAGGATGTCCTATTCTCCCCCTCGACACTCGGCCTGTGGTTCGAGTATTTCTCCAACGACAATCCGCACTACGCCCTCAACAACACCCTTGCCGCCACGGCACTGAGCCGCGCGGTCAGGCCGAGGTCCCGCCTCCTCGAGGTCGGCGGCGGCGGTGGCAGCGCCGCGACCGCGGCCCTGGCCGCATTGGTCGAGGCTGGCAAGCCGCCGGCAAGCTACACGTTCACCGAGCTGCACCCCGCGTTCCTGCGACGCGGCACGCGCGCGGTACAGGCGGCCGCTCCCGCGGGGTGCATCGTCACCACGATGCGCTACGACATCGACGGAGCCCCGGCCGCGCAGAGCATGATGGATCGCGATCTCGACGCCATCCTTGCCGTCAACACCGTCCACCTCGGCCGCGATCTCGTGTCCGTCCTCGGCCACCTCCGCACTCTCCTGCGCCCGGGTGGTGCGCTGGTGCTCGGTGAGCTCGTTCGCCCGCAAGCGGCCGGCGGCGTGCACATCGAGCTGCCGTTCACTCTCCTCGAGGCGTATCGCAAAGCCCCGCTGATTCCGAACATCCGTCCGCGGCCGGGCTTCCTTGCCGCCGAGGGATGGCAGCGCGCGCTCATGGCCGCCGGCTTCTCGCGGGTGAACCTGTTGCCCACCGCGTTGTCGACGTGTGTCCAGCTCTATCCGGGGTTCTACTGCGGCGCGATCACCGCCATCGCCTGACTGCGACCGAGCCCCGCGCAGCCGAACGAACGAGCCCCCCATCTCCGAGCGAGACCTCTCACCAGGGGCGGGGGTGTCAACCCAAATATGTCTTGACAGCATAATTCTTTTGCTCTATAAACATCTCAGGACGGCGATCCGTAGTATTGGGCGAGATGCGCAAGGCCCAGCAGACCAGCCGAGGAGGTGGACGGTGTTGACCCAGGACTACACAGCAGCCAATGCTCGCGCCGGTGGCCTCGAGCTGCTCGCCATCGGCTTGCTCCTCCTCCTGCTGATCGCCGGCCTGATCCGCTGACGCGACTCTCGACTCGTCCCCAATGCCCGGACAGGCTCTACACTCCTGCGGGGGTGACGATGGCCGAGCACACGAGCGCCACGCTGACGTGGCAGGGAGAGCATCGCTTCGAGGCACGCTCAGGATCCGGACACGCGGTGATCACGGAGTCGGTGGGACGAGCCGGCCACCTGGCCGCGAGCCCCATGGAGCTGCTGCTCGTAGCCATCGCGGGCTGCACGGCGATCGACGTCGTTTCGATCCTTGAGAAGATGCGCGAGCCGGCCGTCGCGCTTCAGGTGGAGATCGTCGGCACGCGCGCCGAGAAACACCCCAAGTACTTCACCGCCATAGAGATTACCTATCGACTTCGCGGTCACGGCCTGAACCGCGAGAAGGTGGAGCGCGCCGTCGAGCTGTCCCACTCCACCTACTGCTCCGCGGTCGCCTCGCTTCGGCCTGACTGCGCCATCACCAACACGGTCGAGATCAGCGAAACCTGAGAGCTCAGGGCCGGCGTGCCCCGCTGCCGGCGCCGCCGGTCAGTTCAGGAGCCGTGACGGGCGGACCAGGCGGACGCCGCTCGGGAGCGACCCGAGCTCCGCCGCCAGCACCGTTACGGTCACCGGATGCACGTGGCCGATCGCCACGGCGCTGCCGTCCGCGCTGGCGCGCGAGACCGCCTCGTTCAGGCGGCGCCGCACGTCGTCGGGCTCGTCCACGTTGTCCAGGAACACCTCGCGACGCAACACGGGCACGCCCGCCTCACGCGCGGCCCGCTCCGCGACAGTGTCAGGCGTGGTGCGCGAGTCGAGAAAGTAGAGTCCCTTGCCCCTGAGGAACGACATGACCGCATTCATCGTCGAAAGATCGGCGGTGGCCCGCGAGCCCATGTGGTTGTTGATGCCGCGCGCCGTGCTCACGATCTCGAGGGCGCGCTCCAACCGCGCCGCCACCTCAGCCGGAGTCTGACCGACGAGCACGGCGCCGTCGCCGGGACCAGGCCCATTGCCGGGCAGCGGTTCCATCGGCATGTGCAGGAGCACCTCGCGTCCCTGGCGGTGCAGCTCGCGCACGACCTCGCGGGACTGCGGCGCGTTCGGCAGCACCGCGACAGCCACCGCCTCGGGCAGGTCCTCCAGCTCTTTGACGGCCGCCAAGGAGTTGCCGGCGTCGTCAAGGACGATCGCGAGATCCGCGGTCGGCTGCGGTCTGACCCTCGGCGCGGGGGTGGGCCGCGGCTCCTCACCGATCACCACCACCCTGACCTTGCGGCCCGCCAGCGTCCCGTCCAGGCGCGCCAGCCCGTATCCTCCCCCCTCGGTAACCGGCTTGGGATCGAGTCGGTCGCCCGAGTTGTGCGCCGCCGCCTGCAGCCTCTGCGCGAAAGTGTCCACCGGGAACCGGCGCGGCGCGTGCACCGTGACGGTGGTTGCGGCGTCGGGTCCGGCGGCAGGCTCCTCCACGATCCGGCCCGGCGGGCAGCCCAGCCTCGACGCCACCTCGCGGACCACCTCGCCCGGGGAAGGCGTGGGTACTGGCTCGACGGTCGGCTGCTGGCGCCGGGCGAGGAGCAGGACGACCGCGACCGCCACCGCGAGCAGGGCGATTGCGAAGAAGACCCGGAGGCCCGAGCCGCCGCCTCCGCCCGCTTTCCGGGAACGCTGCCTGGACGGCCGGCTAGGCCGCCTTGGGGAGCGCTTGGCCATGAGCCAGCTCCAGGGCGCGATCGAGCACGGGATCACCCTCCCGGCGCATCCGCACGGCCTCGTCGGGCTTGAGCCCGGCACCCAGCAGCGGCTTGCCGTCCGGACCGAGGAACCACTCGCTGGCCAGCCACAACTGGCCGCCGGCGACGTGCTGCGGCTGGCGCACGCCGGTATCGCCGTAGGTCTCGGCGCCGACGAGCGTGGCGCCCCGCCGCTTCAATGAGGCGGCCAAGACCTCGGCAGCGCCCGCCGTCGTGGGGTCGACGCAGACGAAGATCCGGCGCTGCCGCACCTGGCCGGACGCCTTCAGCGGCTTGAGGTCGCCCGCGCGGGCCTGCCGCGGCGCCTCTATCTCGCCTCCGGCAATCTTCGCCGCGGCCTCGATCGCCGCCTCCGGGTTGCCGAGGCCGGTGCCGCGCAGGTCGATGACGAGGGCTCCCGCCGGCAGGGCCTGGAGCACCGCGTCGATGCGCGCGACCGTCATCTTCGTTAGTGCCGGCACGCGCAGCACCGGGATGTCCCCCCGGGTGTCCAGCACCGGAGCGAGAGAGGGGGCGCCGCCGCTCTTCAGCGTCACCTGCCGCTTGTCCTCGACGGCACGGTCGATGACATCGATGGTTACGCTCTCACCGGCCTCGGCTGCACGGTCGAGCAGGACGATCGACAGCCACAGCGGGCGCGCCCGAACAGGCTCAGAGCCGATCCGCTCGATGTACTCCCCCGGCTGAAGGCCGGCGGCAGCCGCCGGCGAGGCCGGTACCACCTCGATAACGTACGGGTACGACGCGCGCCGCCCGAGGACCATGCCGAACGCCGGCACGAGTCGCCCGGAAGCCGCCGCGAACGCCGCCGCGTGCTCCTCGGGCACCCACGCGCCACCCGGGTCGGCCGCGTCGACGAGGCCGCCGATGGCACCGAGTTCGAGCCGCTCCACCGGCACCTCCTCGACGTACGACGAGCGCACCAGCGCCACGATCTGACCTACCAGGCCGACGAGCCGGTACATGCCCCGACCGACCGCATCGGCGCCACCGGCTGCAACGGCCACGACCGCCAGCACCGCTATCAGCGACAACACCACGAATATCTTTCGCTGCTTCACCTTGACCTCACTCCCTTCAGAGGCTTGAGCCACGCCAGCGGGTCCTGCGGATGCTGGCCAACGCGAATCTCGAGGTACAGGTTCCCACTTTGCCCTTCGCCCCTGCCCGCCATGCCCACCGGCTCGCTCATCGCGACCCGCTGACCAGTGCGGGCGAACATGCTAGCAAGCTGCGCGTACAGTGAGTAGACCTCCTTGCCGTGGTTCACGATCACCAGGTTGCCATAGCCCTTGAAGAACTGCGCGAACACCACCTTGCCCTTGGCGATGGCGTGTATCTCCTCGCCGGCGATAACCATCAGGATAACGCCGTTGGAGACGGTTTTCGTCCCGTACCGTGGATCGCGCTGTGCGCCAAACCCGCGAACGACTTGTGCCCACTTGACCGGCCACGGCAAGGCGCCGCGCAGCAACCGCACGTCCGCGGTCTCGGCGTCGGGCGTCGCCGACACGCTGCCCCACAAACGCTCGAGCCGACCCTCCGCCTCGCGCGCCTCGGCGAGCGCCAGCGCTCCTGTCCGCCGCTCGCGTTCGAGACGGGACAGCTCCGCAAGCGCCCGCGACTTGGTGACCTCGAGCTCGCGCCGCCGCGAATCGAGCACCCGCCGGCCGGCGACAGCCTCCTCGCGCCGCCTGGAGAGCTCGCTGAGCGCCGCGGTACGCCCATCCACGAGACGAGCGACCTCGTCCCGCCGCCGCTTGTGCTCCTTGACCACCGCGAGGGTGACCGTCACCCGCAGTTGCAGGTCCTGCTCCGCTGCAAGCGCGTGCAGAACGATCGGGAGCAGTCCGACTCTGCCAAAAACCGCGAGCAGCCCGAGCTGCACCCTGAGAGTGTCGGCCGCACCGCGCAAACGGTCCTGCGCGGCCGCGGCGGCCCGGGCGGCTGCGCTCTCTGAGGTCGCGAGCTGCGCCAGATCGGCCTCGCTCTCCTTCACCCGCATCGCCGCGAGGGCGAGCTCGGTCTCGACCTTCTCGCGTTCCCGCCCAACCGCCGCCTGCTGCTGCTCGAGCTGCTTCAGGCTGGCCTCGAGCGCCGCCACCCGCCGGCGGACCTCGACGAGCTCGGCTGGCGGCGCTGCCTGCTGGGCGGTGGCGCGAGCGGCGACCAGCAGGATTGCGGCAGCGAGGACCCGCGTTCTCACCGGCAGCAACGCCCGGTCGACCGCGGCGGCACGACCAGCTCGTCGGGCGGACGGCCGGGCATCGCCGAGTCCTTGCCGGGCGCTGCCGCTCGGGGCTGCGCCAGCGCAGGCTTTGCCTTGCGACCGAGGAGTCCTCTCATGGCCCGCTGATGCTACCGAGACGCCGCGGTCAAGACAAGGCGCGCCGGGCAAGGGAGTGAAAGCGCCGCCGCAGCGGATGAAGGTCGGCCACGCGCCCGCCCGGATGCAGGCGGTTGCCGAGCAGGACGTACACCGCCCGCTCCTCGGGGTCAGCCCACACCGAGGTGCCCGTAAACCCGGAGTGGCCGAACCCGCTTGGCGGCAGCGCGGGTCCGGCGGAGCACCCCGGGGTCGCGGCGAGCTGCCACCCGAGCCCACGCGCCTGCTCGAAATCCGGCGTCCAGCAGCGTGTCGCCAGCTCGGCCTCATCCGCCGCGATCAGCTCGCCGCCGCCCGGCAGGTACTCGCCGGCGAGCCTTGCCACGGCGGCCGCGGTGCCGAACAGCCCGGCGTTGGCGGCGATCCCGCCCAGCCCGCGGGCGTTGCCGTCATCGCAGGAGCGAATGCCCGAAAGCGCCGGCGGCGGCGAGCCGGACAACCCGCGGTCGGCGAGCATGCGCTCCTCGACCAAGAAGCGGCGGTCGCCGGCCACCGCAGGCGCGCTCGCAGGAGGAGCGAACGTGAGCTCGCCCTCCAGGCCGAGCGGCCCCGCCACCAGCTCGGCGAAGAGCGTGGCGAGATCGACGCCCGCCGCGCGCTCGAGGGCGATCCCGAGGGCGATGAAGCCGAGGTCGGAGTACACGACTCGCGTTCCCGGCGGCGCGACCGGTGCGACGCGAAACAGCGCTTCGAGGTACGCCTCGGCGGAGGGGCCGCCGGGCGCGTAGAGCGGCGCCCAGGCCGGGAACGATGCGGTGTGGGTGGCGCAGTGGAGGACCGACACGTCGGCCCACGCCGACCCGCCCAGCTCGGGCAGCAAGAACCGCAGCGGCATCTCGAGGTCGAGGCCGTCACGGCGGGCGAGCAGCAGGAGCGTCGTCCCCGCCAGCGGCTTCGTCAGCGAGGCCAGGTCCCAGAGAAGGTCGGGAGCGACTGCCGCGCCTCCCACCTCCGCGACTCCGCTGCACCAAACCCGCCCATCGAGGCCGTCACGGCCGGCCAGGCCGGCCCATCCCGCGCCGAGCCCTGCCGAGCGGGCGCGCCGCAGCAACGTCGAGACGTCGTCGGGATCGGGTTCGGCGATCGCCATCGGAGGGCAGCCTAGCACCGCTTCCGACGCAACAGAGGTGTTATGGTTCCGCCATGAACGAGAGGTCGACGGAGGCCCGCCTCGCCCGGCGTCTGCAGGAGATCCTGGGCTCGTCGTTCTCCCGTGCGAAGCGCGAGGTGCTGATCGGCCACGCGATCGTCGACGGCGAGGTCGTCACCGATCCCGGCCATCGTCTGCGTCCCGACGCCGTCGTCTCCCATCAGCCGGACCTGCCCCGCCGCGGGCCAAAGCCGCAGGGTCCGGGGATCACGATCATCCACCTCGACGACGACCTCGTCGTCATCGACAAGCCCTCCGGCGTGCTCGTCCACCCGACGGTCGAGGGTGAGCAGGACACCGTCCTGGCCCGGCTCGTGGTGGAGCTGAGCAAGCGCTGCGGCCGACCCGGCCGTGTTCACGTGGTCCACCGGCTCGACCGCGACACCTCGGGCGTGATGGTGCTGGCGCGCAACCATGCGGCTGCCGAGCATCTGCAGCGGCAGTTCCGGGCGCACACCGTGACCCGGAGGTACCAGGCGTTGGTGGCCGGCGACCTCGACGCGGAGGTCCATGTCGATCGCAGCATCGGCCGTCCCCGCCCCGGTGCGCGACGCGCAGCGCTGGCGCCCGGCACGGGGGGGCGCGCGGCGCGGACCGCGGTCAAGCCGCTGCAGCGCTTCGGCGCGGTGACGCTCGTCGAGGCCGAGCTCGGCACCGGGCGGACGCACCAGGTGCGCGTCCACCTCTCGTATCTCCGCCATCCCGTGCTCGGCGATCCGGTCTACGGCAACCCCGAGGAGGACGCCATCGCAGTGCCGCGCATGGCGCTCCACGCCGTCCATCTCGGCCTCGTGCACCCGGCCGACGGCGCCCGCCGCGAGTTCACCGTCCCCCTTCCGGCCGACCTGGCGTCGGTGGTCACGGTGCTGCGTCGCCGCGCCCAGGCCGGGACACACGGCAACAGGCCGCCGGCGCCGCCAGCAGGACAGCAAAGCGGAGGGGCCACGCGGCCGCCTCCCCTGCGTACGCGACGCCCACGCGGGGGAGCGCCGTCACCGCATCAAGAGGGCAGCGAAACCCGTCATCGGCCAGCCAGACCGCGCCGCCGGTCGTGAGATCGGCGCCGTAAAGCGCCCGGTCGACCGCCATCCCCTGACACAGCCTCGCCGGACCATTCAGCAGGTCGCGGCCGTCCCGGCCCTTCCGGCGTGCCGCGATGAGGTCCAGCCCGCACACCGCGACGGCTCCCCGCAGCAGCACCGCCTCGGGCACGCCGGGCTCGCGCGTGACGACGTTGGCGCAGTGGTGCATGCCGTAGGTGAAGTAGACGTAGAGGCAGCCCGCCTCGCCCCACATCGCCTCGACGCGAGCCGTCCGCCGCCCGCGGTACGTGTGCGCCGCCGGGTCGGCGATGCCAAGATACGCCTCGGCCTCGGTGATGCGGGCCGCCGTCAGCCCACCGGGGCCGTCGCGGACCAGGAGCTTGCCGAGGAGGTCGCGGGCGACCAGAGTGGTGTCGCGCTGGTAGAATTCGCGCGCGAGCGCCCTCAGGCTGCGCACCTCCCTGCTTGAAAGGAGGGATCCCATGAGTTCGCGAATCGTCTGTGTCACCGGAGGGGCTGGCTTCATCGGCTCCCACGTCGCCGAGGCCCTGGTTCGGGCCGGGCATCGGGTTCTGATTGTCGACGACCTGTCGTCCGGGAGCAAGGGGAACCTGCCGGACGGGATCGAGTTTCACCAGCTCGACATCCGCTCGGTCGAGGCCGCCCGGTTGGTCCGCGAGTCCGGGGTCGACACGCTCGTTCACCACGCCGCCCAGATTGACGTGCGCCGCTCCGTCGCCGATCCGCGGCTCGACGCCGACGTCAACATCGGCGGCACGCTGAACCTCGTCGAGGCGGGGCGCCAGGGCTCGCTGCGCAAGATCGTGCTCGCCTCCACCGGCGGCGCCATCTACGGCGAGCAGGACTACTTCCCCGCCGACGAGGAGCACCCGACGCGGCCGATCTCGCCGTACGGGGTGGCCAAGCTGGCGGCCGAGCGGTATCTCTATTACTTCCATGCCGTCCACGGCCTTGACGTCACCTGCCTGCGCTACGCCAACGTCTACGGCCCGCGCCAGAGCCCTCACGGCGAGGCGGGAGTCGTGGCGATCTTCCTCGACCGCCTGCTGGAGGGGCGCGAGGCGGTGATCAACGGCGACGGCCTGCAGACCCGCGATTATGTCTATGTCGGCGACATCGTCAACGCGAACCTCGCGGCGACGGAGCTGCGCGGATTCAACGTGCTCAACGTCGGCTCCGGCGAGGAGACCAACGTCGTCGAGCTTTACGCCCAGATCGCCGCGGCGATCGGCAGCGACCGGCCGCCGCGCCACGTCGAGGCCAAGGCCGGCGAGCAGCGCAGATCCTGCATCACGTCGGCCCGCCTGGAGCGCGAGACGAGCGCGAGAATCGCCACGCCGCTCGCCGCCGGGCTGCGACGCACCGCCGAGTGGTTCTCGTCCCGGCACGACGCAGCGCGCTAGGGCTGCGCCCGCGCCCGGCCCCTGAACGAGCTCGTGCGGGCCGTCCCGCCCGGCTTCGAGGTGACGACCGTCGCCTCGAGCGTCCCACCCTTGACCTTGCCCTTCCAGACGACCTGCTCGCCGTCGGGACCGACGAGCTCCGCCTCGAACGTCGTCGTCTGGTCCTTGACCGACGTGGCGTAGATCCCCGCCACGACTCCCCGCGCGGCGTCGAGCTTTGAGCTCAGGCGCCCGTCGGCGAAGGCGACCTCGTCGGGGGCGCCCGTCGATTCCTTGCTGCCGCCGCGCTCGCCGGCGAAGCTCCAGCCGTCGAGCTCGCCCGCGACGACGATGTCGTTGGCCGTCGGGTCGACGATGGCGCGGATTCCCGCGCGTTCCGGCTCCGCGATAGTGAGGCCATCCAGGGTCGCCGTCAGCAGCCTCGAGAACGCGAGCCACTCCCGGCCGGTGATGCGCAGGTGCGCGTGGGCGTCCTTCATCGAGCGCCCCGCAAACGCCTGCGGGCCGCCGGTACGCGCGCACAGCATTGTCGTCAGCCGGTACTTCAGCCCGGCCCGCGCAACGCGGGTCATCGCCTCGTGCACGTAGGGGTTCGCCTGCAGCGTCTCGTCGCCGGCCATCCTGTCGACGAGCTGATCGACGAGCGTCGCGACGCCATCCAGGCCGCCGAGCCTCTCGTAGAGCGTCCTCTCCCCGGTCATTTGGGCTGCGGACAGGCCTGCCGCCAAGACAGCCATGGCCAGCACCGTTGCCGCAGCGCGGCCGCACACAACGAGGTATCTCATCGCCAGCCTCCCCGACGCACGGCACCGCGAGACCGCGCCTCGGCCTGCAGAGCATACGGACGCCGCCTCGGGGATGCAGTAAGGCCGGTCACTTCCGGACCGCGGCTTAGAGCCTGTCCGCGAATAGGAGTGGACCCACTCCTATTCGCGGACAGGCTCTCAGAACCCCTCGAGGATCGTCACCACCAGACCGCGCGCAAATTCGCGGGAGAGTTGCTCGATCGCCTGCACCTCACGGTCGAAGTAGTTGGTCAGGGAGGCATCGACCTCGTACGAGAGCACGCGCGTGAACTTCTGGTCCCGCCAGAGCAGCACCGGCTTCTCGCCCGTCCGATCGACGAACTTGACGTCAGCGGCCACGCTGAGCTGATACTCGGTGGCGCGTCCCTGCTCGTTGAAGCGCACGGGCGCCACAATCGCCGCTGTGATCGTGGCCGAGAGCACGGCATCCGCCTGGTCGGGGTTGGGAACGAGCTGGAAGCGGCCGCGGCGCACCCACTCCTGCGTGATCTCCTCGGTGAGACGCTGTCCGAGCTCGGCGCGGGTCGTCTGGTTGACGAACGGGACGATGTGGAGCTTCTGCAACCGGGCGGGGATGGCCCCCGCTCCTGCCGCCCCCACCAGCTTGTACCCGCACCCGATGAACGCGCAACACGCGAGACTGAGAACGACGGTGCAAAGTGCCCGGCTGGCGGAGCGTTCAGTCCGACCAACCTCTCGGGCCACGGGCCACGGGCCACTGGTCACGTTTCTATCCTTTCACCACGAACGACACCATGCGATCGGGAACGTGAACGGTCTTGACGATCTCCTTCCCCTCCAGCCACCGTTGCGCCGCCTCGCGCGCGAGATCCGTCGCGGCGGCCGCGCCGATCCCGCGCTCGGCCTCCAGCGTCGCGCGCAGCTTCCCGTTCACCTGAACGGCGACGGTCACACGCTGTCGCGCGAGCAGCTCGGCGTCGTAGGTCGGCCACCCCGACCTCAGGAGCGTGGTGTCGTGGCCGAGCACGCGCCACAGCTCCTCGGTGACGTGCGGTGCGATCGGGTGAAGCAACTTCAGCAGGGTCTCGTACGCCGTCCGCAGCACGGCCGCGGAGGCGCTCTCCGAGCCGTCGCCGATAGCGTTGCACAGCTCCATCATCGCCGCGATCGCCGTGTTCGGATGGTAGCGGCCGAGGTCGTCATGCACGCGCTTGGTCACCTCGTGCGTCCTGAGGGTCAGCCGCGCATCGGCGGCGGAATCGCCGGCGCGGCCGGCGGCCGCCGCGATCGTATCCTGGTGGCCCCAGACCCGCTGCAGGAAGCGGTGGGCGCCCGCAACGCCGTCGTCGGTCCACTCCGACTCCTTCTCGGGCGGCCCCATGAACAGCGTGTACACGCGCTCGGTATCGGCGCCGTAGCGGGCGATGAGCGTGTCTGGAGCCACGACGTTGCCCTTCGACTTTGACATCTTCTCGAGCTTGCCCGAGGCGGCCGACCTTGCGGTGATCATCCCCTGGTTGAACAGCACGGTGAAAGGCTCCTCGCCGGGCACCATGCCGAAGTCGTGCAGCACCTTGTAGAAGAAGCGCGCGTACATGAGGTGGAGGATCGCGTGCTCGATACCGCCGATGTAGAGGTCGACCGGCATCCATGCCCGGGCGCGGCCCTCGTCGATCATGCGATCGTGGACGTGCGGGTTGATAAACCGCAGGTAGTACCACGACGAGTCCACGAAGGTGTCCATCGTGTCCGTCTCGCGCCGCGCCGCGCCGCCGCAGCGTGGACATGCGGTCGTCACGAAGCTCGGGCTCGCCGCGAGCGGGTTACCCTCGACCGCGCCGAACTGGATGTCGGTGGGAAGCAGAACCGGAAGCTGGTCGTTGGGGACCGGCACGATGCCGTCTTTCTCGCAGTAAACCACCGGGATCGGCGTGCCCCAGTAGCGCTGCCGCGAAATCAGCCAGTCGCGCAAGCGGAAGTTGACCTTGCGAGCACCGATCCCCTGCTCCTCGAGCCAGGCCGTCGCCTTCTTGATAGCGCCGGCCTTGTTCAGACCATCGAGCCAGGCGCTGTTGATCGCCGGGCCGTCGTCGGCGTACGCCTCGCCGGTCCAGCCGTCGGGCGGCTGCACGGTGCGGATGATCGGCAGACCGTACGCCTTCGCGAAATCCCAGTCGCGCTGGTCCTGGCCGGGCACCGCCATGATCGCGCCGGTGCCGTACGACATCAGCACGTAGTCGGCGAGGTAGATCGGCACGGACTGTCCGTTGAATGGGTTGACCGCGTAGCTGCCGGTGAACACGCCGCGCTTCTCGATCGGCCCCTCGGTCGACAGCCGCTCGATTTCCGTGCTGCGACGCACCCGCTCGACGAAGGCACCGACCTCGGCGCGGCGGTCCGGCGCGGCCAGCGAGGCGACCAGCGGGTGCTCGGGAGCGACGACGGCGAACGTCATGCCGAACGCGGTGTCCGGTCGGGTCGTGAATACTCGGAACCCTGGCAGGTCGTCACGCCCCTGGATCCTCATCGTGAACTCGGCCCCTTCCGAGCGGCCGATCCAGTTGCGCTGCATCACCTTGACCTTTTCGGGCCAGTCGAGCATGTCGAGCCCGGCCAGAAGGCGGTCGGCGTACGCGGTGATGCGCAGGAACCACTGCTCGAGGTCGCGCTGAATCACGGTTGTGCCGCACCGTTCGCAGCCGCCGTTGACCACCTGTTCGTTGGCGAGCACGGTCTTGCAGGACGAGCACCAGTTGACCGGCGCCTTGCCGCGATAGGCCAGCCCCTTCTCGAGCATCCGATTGAACAGCCACTGGTTCCAGCGGTAATAGGCCGGCTCGCAGGAGGCGATTTCCTTGTCCCAGTCGTAGAGGATCCCCCACACCTTGAACTGGCGCTTCATGCGCGCGATGTTCGACACCGTCCACTCGTGCGGATGGATGTTGCGCTTGATTGCTGCGTTCTCGGCAGGCAAGCCAAACGCGTCCCAGCCCATCGGGTTGAGCACCCGGCGTCCCTGCATCAGGAACAGCCGGAGCAGGCAGTCGCCGAGGATGTAGTTGCGTCCGTGCCCGACGTGCAGGTCGCCCGATGGGTACGGGAACATCATCAGCATGTACAAATCCTTCGCCTCGGCGGTGTCGGCCCGCGCAAGCCCGTGCTCGGCCCAGTAGTCCTGCCACAACGGCTCGATCTTCTGTGGGTCGTACGGCTCGGCCATCGCAACGCCTCCGGGTGGCGATGATAACAGCGCGCCTGTTCCTAGAGGCCGAGGAGGCTGCCGCTGCGGGCGAGAAGACTCGCCAGGCTGGCCGTCTCGAGCACATCGGCCAAAGGTCCGTGGCCGAGCAGGATCGCAACGCACTCGTTCCCCCGCAGCAACGGGAACAGCTCCGCCTCTCCCTCGCCCGCACTGAGCTTGAACGGGGCGGTGAGAGCCCTGTACTCGCCGGCCGGCAGGTCGATGGACCGCAATGGCTTGCGCTCCACGACCACGTGCTCGAGAGCAGGCGTGCCCCGCGCCAGGCGGCCCGGGATCGAACCGGCGAGGCCGAACCCGCCGAGCGAGTCGAAGCCGCCGTCGCGGACTGCGAGAAGCGCGGCGCGGGCGAAAAAGTTGCCGGCGAAGCGGAGCAGCGAGGCACGTACCTCGCCCGGAGCGGCATCGGCGTGAAGGGCGAGAAAGAAATCGCGAAATGCGGCCGCTTCGCGCTGGACACCGGACTCACGCCGGGCGAGCACGCGCTCGGCTATCGACGTCAGGTCCTCCCGGAACCAGCGTGCGGACTCGCCGACATCGCCGACCGGGGCGGGCAGCAGGAACTCCGCCCCGGCGTGGATCGCCTGGTGTCGCAGCCAGGGATCCGCGAGCCCGCCGACCCAGATCACCGGCACCGGCGGGCTCTGCGATGCTGCGCGGCGAACCAGGTCGAGCCAGAGATTCCCTTGCCCGGCGAGCGTCGCCGAGGTCGGCAGGTGGACGATGACGGCGCTCGGGTTGTACCCGTCCGCCCAGGTCACATCGTGCCGCAGCGAGATGTCCCACCCGCGCTGGCGCCACTCGGGCTCCAGCACGCGGTAGTGGCGCGGGTCGGCGGTGACGACCAGGATCCGCGGGCCGACCCCCGGCAGAGGCACCTCGGCGAGGGAGTGCCGCAGCTCGGCAAGTGGGTCCGCGGCGCCGTCCGGCGCCGCGGGCCGGGCAAACGGGACACCCTCGACGTCGCTCTGAGCGATCAGAGCATCGAGCCGGGCCAGGTACTCCTCGATCCCGAACCAGCTTCCCGCCTCGTCGACCGGGCCGGACCGGAAACAGAACGTGCCCGTCCGCGTTGCCAGGGCGTGCAATAGCGCTGCCGTCGGCTGGCCGGCGACGTAACCCTGGCGGACCTGCAAGGTCGTCCGCGCGCCCGCCGATTCGACCTCGAGCTCGCCGGCGGCGCCCGCCGACGTAAGCAGCTTGAAGAGCTCCTTGACTCCCAGGTCCGACAGCCTTCCGAGAATGGCCTTCATGAGTCAGACCTCCAAGCAGCCGGCGGAAGCAACCCGGCGCGACCGCCCGGCTTCTCCGGCAGGCCCCTCGCCGTGAGCACAAAGCTCACGTTGCCTTGCCGCCTCAGGTCAAGCGGCACCGGCGGCACCAGTATCTCGGCCGTCCGCCAGGTCAGCCAGTACCTGCCGGGAAGCAGGTCCGCAAACGCCACCTCGCTGTCGCCGCGCCTGATCCAGCGCATGCCGTCGGGACCGACGAGGATCGCAGTGATGTCGTTCATCCCTGCCGGCGCCTGGCAGCGAAGGCTCACGCCGCGGATGAGCGGCACCGTGAGGCCGCCCCGGCGCGGCAGGCTGCGGAAGCAGCCCTCGTCGATACGCTCGAGAGAGATGCCTTGCGGCTGCAGCCCGGGCACCACCGCTCGGCAGGGCAGGTAGCGGACGCTGACCACGCCTGCGCCGGTCCCGGGATCGAACGGCAGCCAACCGAGCGGACCGAGCCATGCTTCTCCCCAGCGGTGCCAACGAGCTCGATTGCCGTCGAAGACGACGCCATGCACCACACGCGCGGGGATGCCGACGGCCCGCAGCATCCCGACCGTCAGGTTGGCGCGGCCGGAGCAACGCCCCCGACCCCGCCGCAGCACCGAGAGCCCGTCCTGCGGCTCCCTGCCGTTCTCGTCGAGAGCGATCCGGCGTGAGACGTACGAGACCACGCCGACGAGAACGTCCAGAGCCGACCTTGTCGTGGCGGCCGACCTCGCCACCTCGCCCGGCAGCGAAAACGCCGGCGCGACGCCGAGCGCATCGGGATCGCCGCACGCTTCCGGGGAGACCAACGGGAACGGCGGCAGGGTGGCGAGCGGCCTGACGAGCTGGCTCACGGTCACCAGCGGCCCCCGCTCGTCGACCTCAAGACCGATCGTCAGGCCGCTGTGCTCGCCGGTCGCAACCCGGGCCGCAAACGCAGCGCTGACGCGGATGTGCGCCTCATCGGCAGTCGCCTGCGCAGCAAGCGCCACGATCACTGCAAGCGCTGCCGGCAGCCGCACGCTCACCCTCCCGGCGCCGCGCCTCGATGGAGGAAACCGTCCAGGATGCCGTTCACGAACTGGCTCGATCGCTCGCTGCCGAAACGCTTGGCGATCTCGACCGCCTCGTCGATCACCACGGCGGGCGGCGTCTCCTGCTCGAACAGCAGCTCGAACAGCGCGAGCCGCAGGATGTTGCGGTCGACCGCGGCCATGCGCGCGAGCCGCCAGTGATCCGCTTGGCCGCCGAGGTGGCCGTCGATCTCCCCCCGGCGCGCCATCACCCCCTGCGCCAAAACGATCGCAAAGTCGCGGGCGGCGGCCGGGGCCTGCTGCAGCTCCTCGAACGCGGGAAAGATCTCGTCGACGGGGGTGCCGGCAAGCTCGTGCTGGTAGAGGATCTGCAGGGCGAGCTCGCGCCCGCGCCGCCGTACGCCCATGCCTTACTCCTTGAGGGCGCGATAGAGCTGCACCATCTCGATCGCTGCCTGCGCCGCCTGCCAACCCTTGTTTCCGGCCTTGGAGCCCGAGCGCTCAATCGCCTGCTCAAGCGTGTCGGTGGTCAGGATGCCGAAGGCGACGGGAACGCCGGTCGACAGCGCCGCCTGCGCAAGGCCCTTGGCCGCCTCGCCGGCGATGTAGTCGAAGTGCGGCGTGGCGCCGCGGATGAGCACCCCGAGGCCGATGACGGCGTCGTACTTGCCCGACGACGCAAGGCGCTCGGCGACAAACGGTATCTCCCACGAGCCGGGCACCTTGACCACGGTGATGTCGCCGTCGGCGGCGCCGTGGCGGACCAGGCAGTCGATGGCGCCTTCGAGCAGGCGGCCCGTGAGCAGGTCGTTGAAGCGGCTGACCACCAGGCCGAAGCGGGCACCGGCGGCATCGAGGGTTCCTTCGATCGTGCGCGGCATGGCTCTCTCCGTCAAGGCATTGTACCCGCATCGGAGAGAGACGTGGTCAGTGGCCGGTGGTCAGTGGTCTGTGAGGAGGGGCTGGGACCAGAAGCCGACGATGCGGGCGAGGCGGCCGTCGGGAGAGAGCTCGAACACCCTGCCGCCGCGCCGCGTACATCCGGTGCCTCCCGACCCGGCGCCTGACCGAGACCCCTTGCATCTTGAGAAGAGCGGTGCTAGGTTGCTTTTGTGAAGGTCTTCACGAAATCCGTCTTGGACGGTGCGGAAGACCGGCTGAAAAAAGAAGAACCTCCCCGGTGGGGCGCCCCGCAGGGTACCGCCGTTGGATCTCCCCCCCAAGCCATCCGACATCCGGTCCCAAACGCCCCTCCGGGGGGCCTTTTGTAAAGCCGGCCTGGTTTCGCAAACTGGGCACATGGAGGTCGACGGATGAAGCGCATCCTCTCCGGCAACGAGGCGATCGCCCGCGGCGTGTGGGAGGCCGGCGTCAGGGTCGCAGCCGCCTACCCCGGCACCCCATCCACCGAGATCCTCGAGGAGCTGTCGCTGGCTCCCGGCGTCTACTGCGAGTGGTCGACGAACGAGAAGGTCGCGGTCGACGTCGCGGCGGGCGCCGCCATGGCCGGCCGGCGCGCCCTGGCGACGATGAAGCACGTCGGCGTCAACGTCGCCGCCGACTCGCTGTTCTACACCTCCTACACCGGCGCGGAGGCCGGTTTGGTCATCGTCTCCGCCGACGACCCGGCGATGCACTCTTCGCAGAACGAGCAGGACAACCGGCGCTACGCCGCGTTCATGCGCATCCCGTGCCTCGACCCGTCCGACTCCCAGGAGTGCAAGGACTTCGCGGTGGCTGCCTTCGAGCTCTCGGAGCGCTTCGACACGCCGGTGATGCTGCGGACCACGACCCGCATCAACCACTCGTCGACCCCGGTCGAGCTGGGCGAGCGCACCGAGATCGAGCCGGAGCGCAAGAAGTTCCCGCGCGACTCGGCGAAGTACGTGATGGTGCCGGCTAACGCCCGCGCCCGCCACCCCGT
>Ga0315273_10000668_pt1 | contig 37046 bp, 30 predicted proteins | sample YL17G02_0_MG_FD_205753 | JGI IMG/M metagenome (GOLD analysis project Ga0315273, IMG submission 205753) | Sediment microbial communities from Yellowstone Lake, YNP, Wyoming, USA - YL17G02_0 | ecosystem: Environmental > Aquatic > Freshwater > Lake > Sediment | place: USA: Wyoming | collected...
GGCGCGCGGCCCGCGCCCCCCCCCCCCCCCCCCCCCCCCCCCCCCCCCCCCCCCCCCCCCCCCCCGTGGCGCGACCGCGCGCGCCGACCCTGTCCCTGTCCCTCCTCTAGTCTCGCACACCGACCTGTGCGTGCACTGCACGCGCGCCATGCGCCGCTTTGTCCTGTTGCGCGCCATCGCTGCGGCCGTCGCCATCGTGGGCGCTGTCTACCTTGTCGGCGGCGCGGGCGCCGGCCGCGCGGCCCGCCCCGCCGCCGCCGCGGCCGTCGCCCTCGCGTCCGCGCTCGCCGCCGCCGCGCACGCCGCCGTCGCCCGCTTCGTCTTTGTTGACTATGTGCACGCGGACAAGCACTAGAGAGAAGGGAGAGAGAGAGGGAGGTGGAGGCCTTGTGCGCCGATGCAGACACGCCTCTCTCCAACCCTCTCCTCTCTCTCAAACCACCGCCCCGCGCTTGGCCACCGCCCCTGCATCCACCACCTTGATGTTGTCCGACCCGCCGTCGAGGCGGACGACGCAGTCGGGGCCGTGGAGGCCGATTAGGGTGCCAGCCGCGCCGGCGCCGGGGCCGGTCAGGACGACGACGGCGTCGCCCTTGGCGGGCGGGTCGGGGGTGAGGGCATCCAGGTGGATGGCGCGGGCGGACGCGCCGCCGCGGGCGGGCGCGAGGCGGCCGTCGGGGCCGGGCGCCGCGTCGGCCACGAGCGCGGCACCGCCCGCCGACCCCGTGACGATCCCCAGCCCCCCGCCCGGCACCCGCACGACGGCGCCCAGCCAAGCGGCGACCGCGGCGCCGCCGTCGGACGGTGGGGGAGGGGGCGGGGGGAGGGCCGGGGCGCCCCACGCGCCGCCGCCGTCGCGGCCGGGCGTCGACGCGCCGGGGTGGAGCGGCGTCGCGCCGCCCCAGCCGGGCGCCGCGCTCCCGCCCCACGCCGGAGTCGCCCCGCCCCACGCGCCGCCGGGCGTCGCCGACCCCGCGGCGCCCGCGTGCGACGGCGTCGCGCCGCCGCCCCACGCGTGGAGCGGCGTTGCGCCGCCGGCCGCGTGCGGCGTGCGCCCGCCGGCGTCGTAGTGCGGCGCGCCGGCGCCGCCGGGCGGCCCGGGCAGAGGGGCGGCGGCAAAGGCGCCGCCGACGTCCTCCGCGCGGAGTTGGGTCAGCGGGACCGTGACGGTCCGCGCCTGCGCTTCCAGTTCGAGCCGCGCGTGCGTCTCGGTCGCCGACAGCACGCGCCCCGTGTAGCCGCGCAGGTGCCCTTTGCCGATGACGACGGTGCGGCCGACGAGGGCGGCGTTGGGGGCGAGCGCGCGGCCGGCGCCAGAGACGGGGGCGGCGGCCGACCGCGGCGCGAACCCAGGGCCGGCTCCGGGCCCGGCCTGGCGCGCGGGCGACGCCAGGACGGAGCCGGGGCCGTAGGAGGGGAGGCGGTGGGGGGCGGGGGATTGGAGAGGGAGGTGGCGGGCGCCGGAGGTGGCGGCGACGCCGGCGCCAACCCCACCCCCCGACCCTTTAAGGGTGCACTGCCGCGCGCGCACGCACAGGAAGCCGCCGTACTCCGCCACCTCGCGGCAGTGCACAAAGAGGGCCTGGCGGAAGGGCATCTTGACGACGGCCGAGCGGCCCGCGTGGCGGCCAGCGTCGATCGTCACCGCGTCGCCGGCCGCGACAGGGCGGCCGGCAGAGTCTTGAGCCACGGTCGCCCGCGGCGCTAGCTTGCGCTTGATGTCGGGCAGGCGGCAGGAGCGGACGTCGGGCGCGTCGGCGGTGCCCGCTGACGTGAGCACGCGCGCAGCGCCGCGGTCGACGCCGATGACGACGCCCACGGTGCCGGCGTCGAGGGCCACGAAGTCGTGCAGCTCGTACTCGCCGAACGCGTCGACGCCGGACGCGACTTCCGCGGATTCGGCGAGGTCGCGCGCGAAGACGGAAATCTCTTCGCGCGCCGCGTCGGCAAACACGGCGACGACGGGGCCGTCGACGCGCACGACGAGCCCCGTGGCGCCGGCGTGCGTGCCGCCGACGACTTTCACGTGGTCGCCCGCGTCGAACGCTTTGGCGAGGTCGCCCGCGTCGACGGGTTGCGGCTCGACGTCGGCAAACTCCCCGCCCGGCTGCACCAGGGGCCGCCCGTCGGGCCCCGCGCCTACGACGCGGCCGCGCATGCCGGCCAGGTCGCCCGCCGCGATGATGACCTTGTCGCCCTTGACGAAGGTCGACTCCGCGCCGGCCGCGCCCGCGGCGTCGGCGCCCGCGAGGAGAGCCGCCAGCTCGGCGCCCTCGCCACCCCCCGGCGAGGCGGCGCGGTGATGATCGCCGCCGTCGTCGTCCGAGCCGCCGCCGCCAGCACCGGCAGCCCGCGCCGCGGCCCGCCCGGCCGCCCCGGCCGCGGCAAACCGTTGCACCTCGTCCAGCGGCGGCACGCCGTCGCTCGGGGCGAGGCCTTTGACGGAGACATCTTTGACGAGGTAGCCGTCGACGTAGCTGGAAGAGGAGGGGAGGGGGGTGGGGTGGGTGAAAAGGCGCGCGCGCGCCGCCACCCCCTCCCTCGTGCCCCTCCTCTCGCTCTAGCCTCACAGTTGGTCGTTTTTGTCGTTCAGGTAGTAGGCCACCCGCCCGTCGCGCGTCCGCGTCCGCTTCACGGCCGCGCCCGCCTCGCGGCCGTCGGCGAGCGAAAAGGCGAGGGGGGGCGGGCGCGCGGCGCCGGGGGCGGCGGGGCGCGGCTTTTCGCCGCGGTCGCGGGCGGCGACCGCGGCCCAGTCGATGCGGGGAACGACTTGAATCGTGGCGCGGCCGGCCGCGGGGTCGGCGTCGACGACGCGCGCGAGGTCGCCGCGGAGGGCGCCACCCCGGATCCGCACCCAGGAGCCGCGCGCGATGCGGGCGCCGGCGACGGCGGCGACCGTCAGCGCGTCGCCCATTTCCCGCAGGGGCACCAGAATGGGTGCCTTGGACGAGTAGAGCGAGCGCAGGCCGCGGACAGCCTCCCCGACGTGAGCCTCCTTGTGGGCTTCGACGTAGATGAAGCCTTTGAGGTGGTCGTGGCAAAAGGCAGACGCGATGCCGAGCGGGGTGCCGGCGGCCACCAGGTCGGCCGCCTTTTGCAGCACTTGCACGCACGCCTCGCGCTCGTGCCCGCCGCGCGCGGCGACGAGCCACAGCTTGGGGTCGGCGTGGGTGGGCAGGCGGCGCGGGCCGGACGAGGGGCCGCCAGGCGCGGCGACCGCCGCCGCCGCGGCGTCGCGCGCGCGGCGTCCGTAGCGCGCCTCGACCATCTCCGCGATTTGCTCCGCCGTCATTTCTTGGCGCGCGCGGTCGGCCTCTCTCGCGGCCAGGCGCGCCTCGGCCGCCGAGGCGGCGGCGCCGACTTCGCGGTCGTCGTCCGCGACCGCAAACCCGTCGTCGCCGCCGTCGGACTCGTCCTCGTCCTCCTCTTCGTCCACCGCGGCCATGACGTCGACGAACGCAGAGGCCTTCATGCGGCGCTTGCCCGAGGAGCGCTTCTTCTTGGCGGCGGGGGCGGAGGAGGTCGAGGCAGCGGCGGGTTTCTTGCGCTTGGGCGCCGGCTTTTTGGCGGGCGCCTCCTCCTCCTCTTCCTCCTCCTCGTCGTCTTCATCCTCATCCTCCTCTTCTCCGTCGACGTCGGCGTCCGAGTCGCCGTCGTCGTCGTCGGCCGCGACGGGCGCGCCGGCGTCCGCGCCGTCGCCGCTGTCGTCGTCGTCGGCCGACGTCCCGTCGTCCTGAGAAAGAGAGAAAGGGCATGTGTTGGTGCGCGCTCGCCGCGGGCGCCCTCCTCTCCCCGCAGATCCCGCGCACGCCGCCGCCGCCCCGCGTCGTCCCCCATCTCTCACGCACCTCGTCGCCGCCTTCCACCGCCACCTTCTCCTTGTGCTTCTTCAGCCGGTTGTCGGGCGCCACGGTGGCCCCCGCGGGCACGTCGTCCTGCGCCGCGCCGCCGCCGTCGGACGCGTCCGAGTCGTCGTCGCCCGACCCGGCGCCGCGCACGGCAAAGTACTTGCCCTTGCCCTTGCCTTTGCCGCCGGCGCGGCCGATGCGGGCCATGGGGTGGAGAGAAGGGGGGGGGCGGGGGCGACGGCCGGATGCGCCCGCGCTCGCGGGTGGGCGCGCGCGCGCGTGGGGCTGGGTCGCCCTGGCGCGCGGCGGGCGGGAGGAGGCCGCGAGCGGCGGGGAGGGGAGTGAGGCGGCGGCGAGACGCGCCGCTTCACTCATGCTCGCCCGCCTGGCGCTGGCCGCCGGCCAGCGATGGCGGCTGGGGAATCCCGTCGCAGCCCTGCACGCCGCGCCGTCTCTGTGCGGCCGGCGGTCGGCCAAGATCGCGACGCGCAAGGACGCGCAGTCCCTGAAGCGGTCCAAGCTGTTTGGCCGGTTTGGCAAGCTGGTGCTGGCGGCGGCGAGGACGGGAGGGGGGGATCCCGGGTCGAATGACGCGCTAGCGGCGGCTGTCGCCGCGGCGCGCGCGGCGGGCGTGCCGCAAGAGATCGTGAGGCGCAACATCGACAAGGCCACCGCGACGAGCGACGCGCCCATGAAGGAGATCCTGTTTGAAATAGTGGGCCCGGGCGGCGCGGCGCTCGTGGCCCCCTCCCTGACCGACTCGCCCGCGCGCGCCGCCGCGTGCGTGCGCGCCGCGGTCAAGGGGGCGGGCAAGCTGAGCACGGGGGTTGTGGCGGTCGCGTTTGAGCGCAAGGCGGTGGTGGTGGTGAAAGGAGGAGCGGAAATCAAAATTGACTCGGGCGGCGACGACACTGATTCCCTCCTCACCACCGCCCTCGACGCCGGCGCGGACGACGTGCTGCCCGAAGGCGATGACTGGCTCGTTGTCGCGGACGCCGCCCTGTTTGGCGCCGTGCGCGACGCGCTCGCCGCCTCGGGCCGCTCCGTCGACGCCGGCGCGTCGGGCCTCCGCCACCTCCCGACACGCTCTGTCCCTCTCTCCCACGCCGATGCCGACTCCCTGGACATCATGATCGACAAGCTGCTAGCGTGCGACGACGTGGACGCGGTGTGGAGCAATGGGGTGAGGGGCGAGGAGGAGGGGAGCGGGAGCGAGTGACCGGCCGCTAGACACCGCCACACTGCAAGCACTCCCACGCCACCACCTTTCTCTCTGCTCCTATTGATTCCCGTCGCGGCGCAGGTCTTGCCAGGCGTCGACCCATTTGGTCCCACCAGCCGCGCGCGTCGCCGGGGGCGCCGCCGCGAGCCGCGCCTCGACCCCGGCCGCCATGGCGCGAAACACGGGGTTGGCCGCCACGTCGGCGGGCGGCGGCGCCCGCCCGGTGAGCCAGTTGAGGAGGTCGGGGTTTTCCAGCGCGAGTAAATTAGTCAGGTGCCGCCTCCCTTCCCCGTCCAGACCCTTGACATGCTCTGCCGTCCACTTTCCAATGATGATGTCGAGCTCGAGGAGGCCGCGCTGGCTGGCGCGGTAGAGGAGGCGGTTGGCGGCGACGCGGGAGGCTTCTTCAGCTCCTCCTGCCGCCGCGTCGGCCGCGATGGTCCCATGGCGCATCCCGGGGACGGCCCTGGCGGCGCGCATTGCGAGCGCGGCCGCGGCACGGCGCATCGGGGGCGTCGGCACGGAGGAAAGAGGGGGCCGCTGTCGGCTTTCGGGGCGGCGTGCGGGAGGGGCGGCAGGTGGATGCGGGCGGAGGAGTGGGCAGCGGCCGGCGGCGCGCCCAGGAAGAGAGTGGCGCCGCCGCCGTGTCGAGGCCGCACTCCTTCTCCTCTTCCCCTCCCTCCCACACCTCCACCCCCGCGCTCTCTCTCTCCCATGGACGGCGACCCAGGCTGCACCCGCGCGCGTGCGCGGCGCGCGCAGCGAGCTCGCAGCGCGCCAAAAAGACGGCGCCGGCGTCGCTGCGCCGACGCCGGCACCCGCCCACGCGCCGTCACCCCTCCGCCATCGCCCACATCGCGCAATAACCGTTACTGGCGGCTGGGAAACCGTGGAAGGCGCGCACGGCGCGCAGAGGGCAACAAACAACCGACCCCCAAAAAATGCTCCCCCTCCGCATCCGCCCGCCGCCACCACGGGGCGTCGGCCGACGCGGAAAGGGTCAGAGGCTGACGTGGGAGCTCCATGGCGAGAGACGGAAGGCGGGAAGCGCGCCGGCCTCTTTTCTTTCAGGGCCCAACGCCCCATGAACAAGATCGTACGAAAAATCACTTTGTGACACCGTGCGCTCCCGGGAAGCCCTGGGAGCGTGAAAGGAAAGCGCCGTAGCTCAGCTGGACTAGAGCGCCGGGCTCATAAGAGTTGGAAAGATGTCGGGGTCGAGGCGGGATGGTGGGAGTTGACGTTTGTCGTCATATCGTCCCGCCTCCCCCGGCGGCCGCCACGCCGCAAATGAGAGCACCCGGAGGCCCCTGGTTCGATCCCAGGCGGCGCTATTTTTTTGCGTCCCGGGCCATGACATGCCAGAGCACTGGGAGGGGTTTTGAGTGAAAGAAAACTCCACTACACACGCCCTCGATCACGCCCCATCATCACGCCGCCGCGGGGTACTCGCGCGCCCCGAAAATGCTCGAACCGACGCGCACGCTCGTCGACCCCATCTCAGCGGCGGCCTCAAAGTCGCCACTCATGCCCATGGAGAGTTCTAAAGTGGAAGGAGGGACGGCGAGGGCGGAAGCGACGGCGTCGCGGACCGAGGCGAGGCACAAGAAATTCTCGGGGCGTGTCGTGTAGTCCGGCATGCCGATCGTCATCAAACCGCGCACGGTGAGAGCGGGGCAAGACGCAGCAATGTGTGTCGCCAGCGCGGGCGCGTCGGACGGCGCGACGCCGTGTTTCGACTCTTCACCCGACGTGTTGACCTGGACGAGCACCCCGAGCGCCTCCGCCCGCCCCGCCGCCACCGCCGCCTGCTGCAGCTTGTCGGCCAATTTCGCCGAGTCCACGGTTTCCACGCACGCAAGGTTGGGCACGCCCGCGACGAGCGCTTTCGCTTTGTTGGTTTGCAGGTGGCCGATGAAATGCCAGGAGACGTCCGCCGGCATCTGAGGGGCTTTGTCGAGCAGCTCCTGCACATAATTCTCGCCAAACACGCGCTGGCCGGCGGCGTAGGCGGCGGCCAACGCAGGGAGGGGCTTTGTTTTGCTTACCGCGACCAGCCGCGGCGGCGCCGCCCGCCCCGCGCGCGCCGAGGCGGCGGCCAAGCGGGCAGAGATGGACGCCAGGGCGGCGGCGACGTCGGACGCGGCCGCCATCGCGGGCGCCCGCATCGGCGTCGGTGTGGCGACGTCCTGCGGCGCCGCGCGCACTTGTCGCCTGCATCTCTCGCTCTCGCTCTCCGCATGCCGCGCCCTCGCCCCGCGTCGGTCACCGCGGGGCGGGCTGCCCCGTTCCGAGTCGCGCCCTGGCAGGAGACGACGCGAGAGGGCGGGGAGGTCGGGCCGCACGAGCCGCCGCCGCCGTTTGACGACGACGAGGACGATGAAGACGACCCCGTGGGCGCCGCCATCGCCTTGGACGACCCGCTGGGCGTCGACTATGGCGACGACCGCGGCGCAGACGCCGCGGACACTCGCTCCTACGCCGGCGCTGGCTACATCTCATTCCTACCCACCGCCGGCACCCTGACCGGGCACCTGGTCGACGCCGAGTCGCGGGCGGTCGTGGCCGTCGCGGGCGTCGAAGTGCCGCCGCCGCCGACGGTCGACACCTGTGCGGCCGGCGGCGGGGACAGGCTGCTGGCGCTGACGCTCTACGAGCCCGGGAGTGTCGAGTGAGTAGTGTGTGGGGTCGGTTGGGTGGAGGAGGGGTTGGCGTGCCGCGCTCCGCTCTCGACTGCCCACCCCCCTCTCCACCTTAGCTCCCCGCCCGTCGTCCTGGCCATCGCCACCGGCGGCGACGTCGCCCGTGTCACCGCGCCCGCGCCCGACCCGCCGCCCGGCCCGGACGCGCGCCACGCGCTGCGCGCGGCCGGTGCACCGCCGCCCCCGGGGCGGCCGCCCACGTTCTCATTTGAGCCGACCTCCCTGCTCGCGGATGCCGACGCGGACGCCTACCTCGCCCGCGTGGCGCCGGGGGCCGTCGGCAAAGGGGCTCTCGTCAATCTCGGCACCTTCACCGCGTCTGGCTTCGGTGCCGCCCGCCCTCCCCCGCCCACCCCCGGCCCCGCGCCCCTGGACGCGCTGTACGACTCTGATTTAGATGGTTGATGGTTTGGTGTTGGAAGAGGAGGGGTTGAGGGAGATTTGACCGACTGCGCACCGCACCGCTCCCCTCCTCCTGTCTCCTTTCCCTCTCCCATCATTCACATGACATCCAGCCGCGGCCACTCTCCCTCATCCGTCCCCCGCCACGGCAGCTCGTCCAGCAGGGCCGCGACCTCGGCCGCGGTGGCGAGGTCGCGCTCGACCTGCACGCGCCACAGCCACTCTTTGAGCCTTCCCAGCGTCTTCCCGGGCTTGAGCCCGGTGGCGGCCATGAGAGCCTGTCCATCCAGAAGGCATCCGGCGGCCATGGGGGAGCGCAAAGGAGGCAGGGCGCGCCAGGCGTCGACGAAAGCCTCGACGCGCGCGCCGGCGGCGGCGGCCCCCATTTCCCCTTCCATCTCCTCCGCCAGCGTCGCCTCGAGCAGCAGCTGCAGCGACAGCTGGTTGCCCATGGATGCGCGAAACAGGCGGGCGGCGCCCGGGTCGGAGCCGTCGGGCAGCCTGTCGAGCGCGGCGACCGCGCGCGTAAGCCGGCGCGCCTCATGGCGGCCGAGGCGCAGGGCGCGGGCAGCGGCGGAGGCGGTGGCGGCGTCCGAGCCGGCCAGGAGCAGGGCCAAGCGGGCCAGGGCGAGGTCGGGCGCGTCCCCAGCGTACGCCGCGACGCGGCCGTCGACCGAGCGCGTCACCTCCGGCACCGCCCCATCCCCGACCGCCCTCCCCAGCAGCGCCGACAGCGCCCGCGCGTCGTCCAGCGCGGCGTGCGGGCGGCCGGCGTGTGGGAGGCCGAGGTCGCCGAGCATGGTCAAGAGGGACGACCGCGGGCGGAGGTAGTGCTCGCGGCAGAGGACCTGAGCGTCGCACCACGCCCGCGTCCAAGCGGGCAGCTCAACGCCCATGGCCGCGGCTTGGCGGGGGAGCAGGGTGTCGAGGTCCCAGTCGCCGACGGTGACCGGGAGGAGGGAGGGCGGCGCCGCGCTGGCGGACGGCAGCGCGCCGCGCGACACGAGCCAGTCGGTCAACTCCCCCACCACCGCCCGCATGTCGCCCGCGGCGTCCACATCGGCTTGAGACACGCCCGTGAACTGGACGCAGAACGGCGTCAGGACTGGGTGCAGCGTCGGCCGCGCGTGCGCGTGAAACTCGGCGACGGGGGTCGACGTCGCGCCGTCCAGCAGCACGGCCCCCACCTCGATCAGCTCCTGCGGCTGGGGAGAGTTTGTGGCATCGCACGTCGCCTCCAGGTCGAGCGCGAGCAGAAAGGCCGGGGCGGCGGGGGCCGGGGGCGGCGCGGCGCCGGCGTCCGCCGCGACCCCGGCCCCCGCGTGCGTGCTGAAGCCGCGCGCCCGCGCCCGCTCGTGGAAGCGACGCCACGCGTGCAGCAGGTGCGCCTGCGCGCGCACGCCGCGCGAGGCGGGGCCGGCGTCCGGAGCGCCGGGGACCGCGCGCGCGAGCGCGCCGTGCGCGGCCATCACGCCGAGCACGGCGGGCGCGTTCTGCCCCACCAGAATTTTGGCCAGCTCCTCCCACACGCGCTCGCGCGAAACTTTGGCCGCGGCGGCCTGCGCGGCGGGCGAGGCGAGGGCGGCGGCGAGGGCGGGGTCGACCGACCGCACGCCGCGCGCGCCGGCGTCCAGAAACCGGTAGGCGCGCCATACGCGCAGGCCGTCGTCGACCAGCCGCGCGTCCGCATCGCCCACCATGCGCAGCACGCCGGCGGCGGCGTCGGCGGCGCCGCCGTGCGGGTCGAGGAGGGTGCGGGACGACACATCGACCGCCGCCGCGTTGACCGTAAAGTCGCGGCGCGCCAGGTCGTCCGCCAGCCGCGTCGCAAACGCGACGCCGTCGGGGCGGCGGCCGTCGGTGTAGGCGCCGTCGACCCGGATGGTGGTGACCTGAGAATGCGGGGGAGGGGGTCGGGGCCTGGCTCGCGGCGCGCGCGCCGCCACCCACCCACCCCCCTCCCCCTCCCACCTCCAGCAGCGCGCTGCCGCGGCGCACGGACAGCGTGCCGTACGTCCCGCCCGTCCCCCGGTGGGGCACGGCGTCGGGAAAGGCGGCGAGGACGGCTTCGGGGGCCAGGGACGTGCACACGTCGACCTCGCGCGGCGCCCTGCCCGCCAGCACGTCCCGCACGCACCCGCCGACCGGCCACGCGCACCCACCAGCCTTTTCAATCGTGTCCAGCACGTGGCGGACGTCGCCGGGCAGGGCGTCGACCCACGCGGCGAGCAGAGGGGGGAGCGGGAGCGGGGTGATGCCTTCCAGCAGGCGTGAGGCCTCGTCTGTCGGGCTCGACCGTCCAGGCGTCGCTCTCGCGACGTCACCGGCCGGCTCGCCGGACGCGGCGCGCTTAGAGGAACCCATGGGCAGGCGCGGGCGCGGCGCACGGACTGCAGACCGGAGCGGCGGCGATGCCAGGGCGTGCGTCGCTCGCGAAAGGTGCCCACGCATCAGCTGGAGGGTGACGGTGGACGCGGCTCGGCACCAGCTGGGAAGGAGAGGAGGGGCGGCGTCGGCGGGCGGGCGGATTAGGGTGGGGCGCGCGTCGCTCGCCCCGCCAACGTCACGACATGACCTCGTCTCTACTCCATACCTCATGGGCGGCCGGGCGCCATGCTGGGGCTCGTCGCCGCGGGAGTGGGGGTGCCGCATGCGCGGCGGCGGGGCGCCACTCTCGCCCGGCGCCATGGTTTCCCCATCCTGAGAGACTGCGGCGACCGCCATGATCGCCTCAGTGCATTTCCGGGGCGACGGGCGTCCGCGGACCCGTCTGGGCGCGGCAGGGCGCGGGCAGGTGCGCAAAGGGCGGGTGTTGGGGCGCTGCGCCCCCCTCTCGCCCTCTCCACATTCACTCACCATTCACACAGTTGTCCTCCCGCAGCGGCGGCCGCGGCGGTGGCCGCGGCGGTCGCCCCGCTGGCGGGCGCCGCGCGCCCCGCCCCTCCCCCTCTCCCCCTTCCAAATACCACGGCCCCCTGGCCGACGTCCTGGACGCCGCCGACGCGCGGGCGGCGGCGGCGGCCACGAGGGCGCGGGACAAGGCGGTGGCGCGGGACGTCGCGGCGCTCGCCGCGCTCGCCGCGCCGAGGGAGGCGCCGCCGCCGAGCCCGCTGCTGGTGGGGCGGCTGCAGAACGCAAAGGTGCATCGGGGGAAGGGGTTGGAGGAGGGTCGAGGAAGCCTTACGCGCGCCGACGCTCGACCCCCGCTCCAGGCCCCGCCTCTCCCACCACCTCCACCCCCCTCTCCCCGCACCACGCGAGCCCGTGGCGCCCGCAAAGACGTGGAACGCACCCTCCTCGCCGCCCACCGTGCCGCCCTCGCGGCCGGCGTCGCGGCCGAGGCGGTGGCCGAGGCGGCCGCGGCGGACGCGCGGATGACCGAGTGGAGCCATGCGAGGTTAAGGGACGAGGGTGTGACCCTGTTTGGGCTGGACGCGTCGCCCGCTGGCGCCCTGTTTGGCGACGCGCTGATCAAACTGGCCGCGCCACGCGATGGCAAACTCCCCTTCCACGCCTTTTCCCCCGGCGACAACGTGATGCTGACCCAAGGCGATGATGCAGGTGCGTGGTGTGGTGGCGGCGGGCGTGGCGGCCGCGGTCGTGGCTGCCGTCGACACCCGGCCCCCGCGTTCGTGCAGCCCCGTCGAGCGGCCTCGACGGCGTGCTCATGGACTATTCGACCCGCTGGCTGCGCGTCGCCCTCCCCCCCCAATCTGCCCGCCTCATCACCGGCGCCGGGTGGCGCCTCGACGCGCGGTCCGACTCGACCGCGGCCGACCGCGCGGCGGCCGCGCTCGCCGACTTTGCCGCACCGCCGGCGGCCACCGGGGAGAACGCACGCTGTGCGCAACTTAGAAGGGCATTGGTCGGATCAGGTCCGCCCTCTGCCGTCACGTCCGCGGCCGAAGAACGCCCTCCCTGGGCGACCAAAGGGGGCGGCCCGCCGCTGCGCGCCGCGCGCGCGGCCCTCGCTGCCGCCGGCCTCAACCCGTCCCAAGTGGCGGCCGGCCACGCGGCCCTGACCCGCACGCTGACGCTGTGGCGCGGGCCGCCAGGGACCGGGAAGACTCGCGCGCTCGCCGGTCTGATCGCCTCTGCCCTCCCTGCGCTCCCTGCCCCCGTCCTCGTCTCCGCCGCGTCCAACGTGGCCACCGACAACATCGCGGCCGCGCTCATTGCTCTGGGCGTCAATGTGGTGCGCGTGGGGCAGCCCGCCAAGGTGGCGGCGGCCGTGCGGCCGCAAACGCTCGCCGCGCGGACTGCCGCGTCGCCCGCCGGAAAAGCGGCGGCCGCGTTGCGCGCGTCGGCTGCCGCCGCCCCAAAAGGCGCCGCCGGGCGTGCCGACCGGGAGCGGGCGGCCCAGCTCGAGGCGGCGGCGGCGGCGGCGGTGCTCGACTCGGCGGCCGTCGTCGCCGCGACGTGCGTCGGCGCGGGCGACCCCACCCTCGACGGCCGCACTTTCTCCCTAGTCGCCATCGACGAAGCGACGCAGGCGACCGAGCCCGCGGCCCTGATCCCGCTGTTGAGGGCCGCGACCGCGGCCTTGCTCGTCGGCGACCCCCGGCAACTCCCGCCCACCGTCGTTTCCCCCGGCGGCGTGGCCGCCGGCCTGGGCGTGTCGCTGTTTGAGCGGCTGGAGGCTGCCGGTTTGGAGCCTCTCACACTGGACACGCAGTACCGCATGCACCCGGGGATCTCTGAATTTCCGGCCGACCGCTTTTACGGCGGCCGCCTCCGCGACGGCATCCCCGCGTCCGCCCGCCCGCGCCCACCGGGCCTGGCCTGGCCGTCCCGGGTGCCGGTCGCGTTTGTGCAGTGCGACGGGCCCGAGGTGGGAGGGGGTGGGGGGAGCGGCGACTCCACCACCGCCACCACCACCACCTACGCGAACCCCGCCGAAGCCGCCGCCGTGGCCGCCATCGTGACCGCGTTGCTGCGCGCTGGCGCCTCCCAGGACGCGGTGGGCGTCGTGACGCCCTACGCCGGCCAAGCGCGCGCGCTGCGCCGCGCGCTCGACGCGGCGCCCGCGTCGGCCGACGTCGAGGTGCGCACCGTGGACGGGTTCCAGGGCCGGGAGAAGGAGGTCATCGTCATGTCGACCGTGCGGAGCAACGGGAGGGGGGGCGTCGGTTTCCTGGCCGACGCGCGGCGGCTCAACGTCGCACTCACCCGCGCCCGCGCCGGCCTGGTTGTCGTCGGCGACGCCCGCACGCTCTTAAACAGTCCTGTGTGGGGCGCGTGGTTGGGCTGGTGCGGGGAGAAAGGGGCGGTGGTGGGGGGCGGGGTGGGGGACGTGCTGTAGCGAGCACGGCGCCGGCGGTCGCGAAAACAAATCGACACAACGCACCGCCCGCCCCGCAATGCGTGCCCCCACTCCGCGCCGCGCGGCGCACCCCGCACCCCTCGCCGCGCCGGCCGCGCCGCGGCGGTCCGCGGCGCCCCCCGCGCGCCGCGCGCGCGCCGCCGCGGGCGGCCCGCCCGGCGGCCAGCTCCTGGTGGGAGGGAGGCGGTTGCGGCGGTGCTCACGGCGCGGCCGCGAGAGAGAGAGGGGCCGGATGCCGACGCGGCGGCGCCCCCGACCCTCACCCCCGCGCCCCCTCCACCAGGTCTACGTCCCGTCCCACCCCCTCGCCGCGCACTGGCTCGCCGTCGCGCGCAACAAGGCGTCCCCCTCGCCCGTCTTCCGGTCGGCGATCGCGGAGTTGGGGCGCATCCTGGTGTACGAGGCGGTCGACGGGTGGCTGCCGACGGTCTCCGGCGAGGTCGACACCCCGTGCGGCGTCGCCGACTGCACCTTTGTCGACCCGGGGCAGCCGGTCAAGGTGGTGCCGATTCTGCGGGCGGGGCTGGTGCTACTGGAGCAGGTGGGGGGGGAGGGGAGAGGGAGGGCGGGGACGCGCGCGCGCGCGGCCCTCGCCCCCACGCCCGCACGCCACCACCTCCCTCCGTCCAGGCCTTCACCGTGCTCCCCGCCGCGGAAACTTATCACGTGGGCTACGCGAGGGACGAGGCGACGCTCGTGGCAACCCCTTATTTGAACAAACTCCCTCCCTCGCTCGCCCCCGACGACCTGATCTTGGTCGCCGACACCATGCTCGCCACCGGGGGCACCATGGCCCAAGTGATCGAGGACATCGTGAGCCGGGGCGCCTCGGACGCCAACATCCGCATCGTGTCCGCGGTCGTCGCGCCGCCCGCCCTGAAACTGCTCGGCGAGCGCTTCCCGCGCGTCAAAGTGTTTGCGGGAATGATCGACGCGGAGCTGGATGAACGGGGGTTCATCGTGCCGGGGCTGGGCGACGCTGGCGACCGCGCGTTTGGGACTCTCTGACGTGGGAGGAGGCGGCGGCGAGGCGCCGGCGGGGCTGCTTCCCGGCCAGCGCGGGACACTCTCTGTGACATTGAGGTGGCGCCAGCCCCGCGGCGGCGCTTGAACGCCCCGCCGCACCCTTTCACAGCGGCCCCCCGAGCGCCGCGGCGTGCTCCTCCCGGAACGCGGCCGCCAGCGCGCCGCGCGGCCGGTTCGGGGCCCGCGTGTGGCCGCCGTGGGCGAGGAAGGGGTCGGCCGCCCAGCAGGCGGCAGTCTCGCTGAAAGAAAAAGAGGCAACGAAATATATGAGGCGATTGTTTGGGTGTATCTAAGGGCATAGCGACCGACCTCTCGCACCTCCCCCCTCCCCTCCCCTCCCCTCCCTTCCCCTCCCTCACTCACTGATACCGGTTGACGCGGTCGACCGCTTTGAGGGGCGCCCTGGGCGGCGGCGGCGGCCGCGCGGACGGCGGCAGGCGGTCGACGGGCGGGTCGGCGGGCAGCTGTGAAAGGGCTTGGCCCGCGCCCTCGCTCTGCTGCGGCCGCTTGTGGCGGCCGCAGCAGGCGCACGTGGGGGTCGGCGGCATGGGCGGAGGGGGCTGCAGGAAGGGAGGGCGGTCGGCGCGCGCAGCCTTGACCGGTCGCCCCTTCCCACCCACGCCCCTTCTTCCCTCCCCCATACCCCCTACCTTGACGGACAGCATGACGCACAGCATGTCGGTCAACGTTACGTCGGTCGCCGCCTTGGCGCGGCGCGGCGGCGACACCGCGCGCGGCGGCCGCGGCGGCCACGGCGGCGCCACCGCCGGTGAGCAGGGCACCCTGCTCGCCAAGCTCGCCGTCGTCGACGTGGAACTGTCGCCGGGCAGGGGCGCGGCCAGGGCGAGCACGGTGTCGGCCCAGCAGGCGGACGGGGCGGGCGTCGCGGCCGGCTGGTTCGCTGGCGGCGGCCGCTCGGGCGATGCCGCCAGTGCGTGGTCGTCCATGGGCCGGGGCGCTTCACACGGCCCCGTTCCGGCCTGGCGCCCCGGCGGGCGACCGGTCTGCGGGAGGGAGACGGGCGGCCCGCGCCCGCGGTCGCGCCACTGCGGCGCCCGCCGCCGTGTCCCGCGCCGCCCACGACCCGCATGTTCCCGCCAAGCTCCCGGCGACCGCCCCCGTTTGGCAGCGGGGCCCAGGTGAGGAGGGGGGCGCGGACGCGCCGCATCGCGCGCCACACGCCGGAGCCAGGCGGCGCGCCGCGGCCCCGCCGACGCGCCGCGCGGTCGCAGGACGCCCGCCAGCGTGCTCCCGCGCGCGCTCCCGGGTCCCACTCCCCCTTCTCCCCTCTCAGGTCGACCCCGAGTGCCTGGAGCGCGACAACGACCGCGCCATGGACGCCCTGGGCGAGCGCGTGGGGGCGCTGCGCCAGGTGGGGGAGGGAAGGTGGGGGAGAGGGAGGCGACAAGGTGCGCGCACCGTTTCGGCGCGCGCGAAAACCAACCCCCTCCGTTCCTCCCCTTCCCTCGCCCCCTTCCTTGAAGATGACCATCGGCATCCACTCCGAGGTCGAGTCCCAGCACGCCCTCCTCGACGGCATGTCCGACGGCATGGCGACCGCGCGCGCGGGCCTCGCCGCGGCCGCCCTGCGCTTTCGCCGCGTGTTTGACACCCCGCGCGGCCGGTCCCGCGCCACCGCCGCGGCGGGCGCGGCGGGGCTCCTGTTTCTATTGATGCTGCTGCTCAAGCGGTAGCGGGGAGGGGAGGGGTGGAAGGGAGAACTGCGTGAAAGAGGAAACCGGGTCGATGCTGCCTCTCTCACTCCCTCCTACATCACCACGGGCGCGGCCCCGGGGGCAGTTTCTTAGCGGGTTTGCCCTTGGCCAGGGTTTCGCGCGTGGCCGGCCAGGCGGCCCACAGCGCGTCGAGGGTGGCGGCGCTGGCGGCCGCCGAACCGAGCACCAGCCGCACCCCGACCCCCTCCGCAGGCCCGCCCGTCAGCTTCAGCCTGATCGCGTCCCCAACCGGAATCACGGCCGCGGGCGGGGCCGAGGCGTGGTCGATCGGGAAGGCGACGCCGGGCGCGCCGGGCGCCCACGCCGCGGGCGCGGCCGCGTCGACGAAAGACGCCGCGCCCGGCGTCAGATTGGCCTTCTCCACCAGCAGTGGTACCCAGTCGACGCCCGCCAACCCGGTGACGGCCGCTGGCGCGAGCGCGGCCGCGAGCCAGCGCGGGGCGGCCGCGGCGGGCCACGGCGCGTGCGCGGCCGCGCCGGGCGCCGCCGCCGCCGCCACGACGCGCGCGCGCCATGCGGCGGCGGCGGCCGGCTCCCCCAGGGCGGAAGGACCGCCGCCGCGGGCCATGGCGGCCTCGAGCGCGGCCTCGACGGCCGAGGGCGCCGGGCTCGCGTCGGCCTCGTCCGCCACGACCGCCGCCCCGAACAGCGTGCGCCGCCGGGCCACCACGCGCTTGGAGGCCGGTACCCACTCGACGACGGTGGCAGTGGATGCGAGGGCGGGCGCGAGGAGCGCGGCGCGCGCGGGGTCGACGGCGGCGGCCAGGAAAGCGAGCGGCGCGCGGTCGGCGGCGGCGGAAGAGCCGACTGTGGCGGCCACGATGAAGGAGACATCGTTTAGATGATCCTCCCCGGACGGAAGGCGCAACGCAGCCGACGTGGCGGGCGGCAGCGCGAACGACGCCGTGCGGCCGCGGTTGCCCCTTTCCCGCCGCGCCGCCACCCGGTCCGGGTAGGCCATCGCCAGCAGCGCGCCGGCCAGGGCGGGCGTCGCGGACGCGGCAGCGTGGGCGGCGCCCGCGAGGGCGGCCCGCGCGCGGTGGCGCCGTTCGCGCGAGGGGGGGCCGTCGTCGTCGCTCTCGCCGTCGTCGCTCTCGCTCCCGCTACCGGCCGTGGCCTGCCGTGCTAGCAGCAACGCCGAGTCAAGCACATCTTCTGCCGCCCGCCGGTCGACGGACGCGGCGAGCGCCCCTTCCCGCGCGAGCGCGGCGACGCGCGCGGCGGCGCACGCAGTCGCCGTGCGCCCGCGGCACACGTCCCGCGCAGACGCGAGCGAAGCGAGGACGGCGGCGAGATTAAGGGAGCCTTCGGCCTTGATCTCCGCCGCCGCAAGGAGCATGGCGGCGAGGCGCGGGTGGGCGCCGAGCGCGGCCGCGGCGGCGCCTTCGCGAGTCGCCGCGCGGGCGCCGTCGACCAGGCCCAGACCCTGCAAAAGCTCAAACGCGGCATCCATCGAGGCTTCGGCAGGAGCGTCGAGCCAGGGCAGCTCGCGCCAGCCGCCGCTGCCCAAGCCGGCAGCAGCCAGCGTAAGAGCCATCGGCGCCGCGTCCGCCCCCACGAGCGCTGCCTGCGGCGCTGCGGGTCGCCTCACGTGCGACGCTTCCGACCAGAGGCGGACGCAGACGCCGGGCGCGAGGCGGCCCGCGCGGCCCGCGCGCTGGTCGGCGGACGCTGCGGAGATGGGGCGGGTCGCCAGGCGTCCCAGGCCTGTCGCAGCGTCGATCTCGGGTACACGCGACATACCGCAGTCGACGACGACGCGAACGCCGGGCACGGTGACAGAACTCTCGGCGACGGGCGTCGACAGGACGACCCTCCGGCTCGCCCCCGGCGCCCGCGGCGCGAGCACTGCGTCTTGGGCGGCGGGTGACAGGCCGCCGTGCAGCGGCATCACGTCGCAGCCGCAGCCGGCGAGCCGGGCCGCGACCGACCGCACGTCGGCGATGCCCGGAAGGAAAACGAGGGCGTCGCCAGGCGAGGCCGCGAGCGCGGCCTTGACCGCGGCCACCACGGCGTCGGCCAGCGCGCGGGTGCCGGGAGGGGGCTCGCCCGCGTAGCGGACGGCGACGGGGAACATGCGCGCGGCCGGCGCGCGCACGACAGGGGCGTTGCCCAGGAGGGCCGCCGCGCGCTCGGCAAGGCCGCCGCCGAGCGTGGCGGACGCGACGACGACCCGTAACTCTGGAGCGGCTTTGCCTGCCGGCCCTGCGAGCAGGGCAAAAATGAGGTCGGACTCGACCCCCCTCTCGTGCGCCTCGTCGAGCAGGACGCACCCCACACCCGCAAGCCCCCGCGCATCCGCCACCATGCGCAGCGCGATGCCAGGCGTGACGACTAGGATCCTGGTGCGGCTTGACACGGCGGCCTTGTTGCGCACGCGGAAGCCGACCACGCCGCCGACGCGCTCCCCCAGCAACGCTGCCATGCGGCCGGCGGCCGCGCGGGCGGCCAGCCGGCGCGGCTCGACGACGAGGATGGTCTTGGTGGCGAGCCAGGGGGGGGACGCGGCGAGGAGGGCGAGGGGGAAGCCCGTCGTTTTGCCGGAGCCGGGGGGGGCTTCCAGGACGGCCGCCCGCGCGGCCGAGGTCGCGAGCGCGTCCAGCACATCAGGAAGTGCGACGGCGACGGGCAGGTCGGCCCACAGGTCGGGCTGCGGGCCGGACGCCGCGCGCGGCGGCCGCGGCGGCCGCGGCGCGCGCCGAGGCACCGCCTCGAGCGCTTGTCGGCGGCCCCAAGCGTCCGGGTGGGGCCGTGCTGCGACCGTGGGCCTTGCGGCGCCCGCGCGGAGCCCCATCGCGGGCGCACGTCGGCCCAGAGTGGCGCGGAGTCGTCTCGGCCGCGCACCGACCCCTCTCCACTCCCATCCCATTGCGGCCGCTCCGCCGCGGCCGCCCCTCTCCGCCACCCGCCAATCGGCCGGCCACCGTCCTGGCACGCCGCCATGTCCGGCCGCGCGTCGTCCGGGCGGTCTCGCACCCTGGCCCCCCTCGTGGCGGCCGGCGCGCTCACGCCCGGCCCCAACGTACTCTCCTGCTCGGTCGCCGGGCGCGACTACTATGCGGGTGAGGGGAGGGCTGAGGGCGCGGGGGCCGCGGCGGGCGGGGCCGAGGAGGGAGGGCATGGGCTAGCCCCGGCCGCCCGGCGTTTTGCGCGCCGCTGGCCCGGCCCGGCACACGCGATGTCGTCGCACACGTCCGCTTGTGCCTCCCGGGGCGGCGGCCGGCGCCGGGGCGGCCCCGGTGCGGCGGGCGGGCACAGCCGCCGCGGGTCGCCAATCCCCTCGCGCCTCGCCCCCCAATTGCCGCCCACGCCCGCCACGCTTCCTTCCGGCACGCGCGGGCGCGCGCGGGCTCGCGCGTCGGGGCGAGCGGGCTGCGCGCGGCTGGTCGGGCCCGGGCGGCGATGGCTGCGCCGCCGCCGCCGGGCCGCGCCGACCACCCACCCCCCTCTCCCCCTCCCCCAGAACTCGCCACCGACGGCGCCATCCTCTTTGAAGGCTACGTCTTCAAATCGCCGTCCGCCTTTTCCGTGTTCATCAAGCGCAAGCAGGCAAGGGGGTGGGGGGGAGGGAGGGAGGGGTGGCGGGGAGCGCGCGCGCCGCCGCGCGCCGCGCGCTCGCCCCCCCCGCCGCGCCGCGCGCGCGCCCCCCCCGCCGCGCGCCGCGCGCTCGCCCACCCCGCCCCGCCCCCCCCCCCCAGAACCCTGCGCGCAAAGCCGACGACGGCTGGACCTCGTGCAAGTACCGGGGCCAGCTCCTCTCCCTGCACCGGCCCCAGTTGGAGGACCTCATCGCGTCGGGCCTCGGCAACGGCGGCCCCGGCGGCCCCGGGTCCCCCCCCCGCTCCGCCTCGCGCGCCCGCCCGCGCGCCGCGTCTGCGCGCGACTCGGACGATGGCGGCGGCGGGGACTCGGACGACGACGGCGGGAGTGTTGGGGGCGGGCGGTCGCGCGGCGGCAGCACGGCGCGCCGCGCGTGGGCCGCCGCCGCGTCGCCCCGCCGCGCCTCCGGCGGCCGCCCCCGGGCCCAGATCCCGCGCGCCCCTCTTCCTGGCCTCGGCCTCCTGTGGGTGCAGTGCGACGAGGCGCGCTGCGGCAAGTGGCGCCGCGTGCGCGCGCGCGACGCGCCCGGCGACGACGTCCCGTGGGCGTGCGCCATGAACCCCGACCTGCGCTGGGCGTCGTGCGACGTGCCTCAGGCGGTGCCGGACGATGAAATCGATCGCCAGCTGGAAGCGTTGGGCGGGCCGCTGCCCGGGCCGGAAGGCGGCGCCGCGCACGCCGACGCCTGCGTCCGCCCTCCCCTCGACGACTGCACGGACGCCGACTTTGAGGACGACGTGTGTGCGTTCTTGGCGGGCGCGGGAGAAGCCGAAGCAGCGCGCGCGCTGCGCGGCGGCCGCGTCCAGCTCGCCGGCACCCCTCTCGACCTCTTTGGCCTCTACCGCGAGGTCGTCGCCTGCGGCGGCCTGCACCGGTGCGACGCCGCGGCGGCAGCCGGCGGCCGCGTGCTCGACTGGGCGGGGCGCGTGTTTCCGCGGCTGCGCAATTTCGCGCCGACGGCGCGCGCGGCGGCCGCGGGCGCGCAACTCGCCACCCACTACCGCCGCTTCTTGCTCGCCTACGAAGAGGAACACGCCGACACGGACCTGCCGCCCGAGGCCGCCGGCGGCGGCGGCCGGGGCGACGCGCTCGCGTTTCTCGCCGACGTCGCGTCGCAGGGCGACCCGCCCCTCCCCGACCGCGCGACCGCGTCCGCGCCCGGCGGGTGGCACCCCAAGCGCGGCTTGTCGACCGCGGACGACGACGCGGCGTCGCCCGTGCCCAAGCGGCGGCGGTCGGCGGCGGGGGCGGCGGCGATCGCGGCGGCGCTGCGGAGGCTCGAAGCCCTCCCCGGCCGCCCCGCCCCGGGCGACCTGCTCCTCGTGCCGGATCCTGCGGACCTCAACCGGCACTGGCCGGTCGCCGTCGCCTCCCTGCGCGACCTGCCCGCGGCCGTCGTCGCGGGTGGCGCGAGCGTGCGCGGCGGGCGCCACTTTCCGCAGCCGCTGGACGCCGCGGTCGATGGCGGCAAGGTGGACGACGCGCTGCCGGTCGTCGCTCTCTGTGGCGCCGACTTGGGCTGGGTCGAGGCCGCGGCGACGCGCCCTTTCACGGCCTCGGTCGCCGCCGCCGCCGCGGCCGCCGTCGCCCCCGCCGCCCGCCGCGAGTCCGGTGACCCCGACGCCGACGCCGCCGACGCCGACTGCGCGCGCGCGCTCAAGGTGGCGGCCCAGCTGGCGCGCGCGGGGGCGGCCGGGAAAGCTGCCGCCGCGGCGGCCGCGCACGCCGCCGGCGCGGCCGCCGCCGCCGCCCGCCTCCTCGCCCTCGAGGGCCGCCTCCCCCTGGACGGCGCCATGTACTGCGCCGCCTTTGACTTTTGGGCGGCGTGGCGGCGGGCGGTGGCGCGCGCGGAGTCGGGCGCGGAGCTCGCGCCGCACGTCCTCGCGCTCGCGCACCAACTCAAGCCCGCCTCGCTGGCCGCCGCCGCGTCCGGCGGCGGCCTGCTGGTGGCGGCGGTCCGGGCCGCGCTCGACCTGCCGCCCGCGCCGTCGCCGCTGCCAGTCGCGCCGGTGGCCGACGCCGGCGGCGACGCCAAGCCTCTTGCCGCCAAGCCGCCCCGCCCCCCCCCCGCCGCCGCCGCCGGCATCCCCGCCGTGGACGCCGCCATCACCGCCATCGAAGATGCGGTCGACTGGGCGCGGCTGGGGGGGGTGCGCCCCGGCGCGGCGGCGGCGGCGGCGGCGCCGCGCGCGGCCCCGACCGTCCCCGTCCCGTCGCCCGCCGCGCTCGCCACCTGCCCCTCGCTCCCCAACCTGCACCACTGCGGGTCGGCGACCAACCTGGGGCGGGGGGAGCTGCTGGGCCACGCGGCGCCGGCCGCGGCGGCCGCGCCCGCCGCGGACGGCGAGCCCGACTCGCCGTCGGCCGGGTCGCCCACCGCCGCCGACTCGGCGCGGCCGCCCGCGCCCCCGCCCCGCACGCCCGGTGGCGGCGCCCCCGCGGGCACGGGCGGCGCCGGCGCGTCGCCGCCGTCGCCCGCGGCGACGGCCGCGCTCGCGCCGCCGCCGCGCGCGCGCGGCGCGTTTGCCCCCCCGCCCGACACCGTGTCGGTCGGGTCGGCCGACGCCGCGCCCGCGGGGACGGACCTTCTGGAGAGCCTGCGCTCGATGGCCGAGTCGGAGGCGAGGGCGGGCGGGCCCTGAAGAGGGGGAGGGAGGGTGGTCGGGTGCGCGCGCGCCTCGCGAGGCCGCGCCGCCACCATCCCCACCCCTTCACGCTCGCCGTCGAGCGATGGATCCTTCTGCCTCACTCACCTTGTGCGCCGCCTTCTGGCGTGCGCGTTTGTTCTTTCGTTCTTTCGTTTCTTTTGTTTTTGCCCCACCCCACCCCCTGCGCGGAGCGTGCGAGCGGAGAGGCGACCCCCGGAGCGACATTCATCTGGCTTGTGCCGACCGCTGTAAGTAAGCGTGAGGCGGCGCCGAGAAGGAGGGAGTCGCGAGCCGCGTCGAGCGCGTTGCAGCGACGCCGAGGCCGCCCCACACTCTCGGCCACCCCGGCCGCCGCGCGGGCGCGCCGCCAGGCGGTCGAAGCGCCCGCCCGCGGACCCGCCGACCCCCAATCCCGGCCGCGCCGCGCGCCGTGCGCCCGTCACGACGGCCGCCCGCCATGGTGGTCGACCGCGTCCGCAAGGTGAGGTATGGACGTGTCATGAGCGCGCCCGCACGGCCGGATCGGGCGCGGAGACGACGCCGCCCCCCCTCCCCACGGCAGCTCCTCGACCGGTGGTCGCTCTCCGCCATCCTCGCCCGCCTCGACAAGCGGTCCCTGCAGCAGCAAGCGGACGTGCACAGGCTGTTTCTGGCGACTGAGCACTGGGGGAGAGGGGGCGCAGGCGAGGGGGAGGCGTACGTCCGGGCGCTCGCGGCCGACGCCGAGGCGTTGGGGCACGAGGTGAGGCAGAGGGGTGGGCGAGGGCGGGTCGGGCAGAGCATGGCGCGCCGCAGCGCCCACCACTCGCCCCTCCCGTTCAGGAGCGCGCGGCGCGGGTCGAGGCGACCCTGCTCCGGCAAGCGCTCGGAGCGGCGACCGCGCTGCGGCGAGCGCTGGCCGACGCGGGCGAGAGCGTGGAGAGCGGGGCAGTGGCATGCGCGAACCCTCCACCGCCCCTGGGCGGCCTGGCGGCCGCGGTCGGCGGGGCGGGAGGCGCGGCGCCGACCGCCGCGCCGCCGGCAACCCCTTCCTCGGCCACGCTCGCCTCTCTCACCCCACTCTTCGCCCACCGCCACGGCCACGCCCTGGCCGTGCGCCCGTCTTCCATCCCCGGCGCGGGCGACGGCGTGTTCGCCGTGCGCGGAATTCCTGCCGGCGCGCTCGCCGCGCTCTACCCAGGGACCGCCTACTCCCCGCTGCAGGTGCGGGCGATGCCGGGGTATCCCCGGGTGGACGCAGCGTCGGATTATTTGGTGGCTCGGTACGACGGCGTCATCCTGGACGCGGGCGCGTGGGGGAGGCCGGGCGGCGCGCGGCGGCGGCCGCGCCCGGCGGGCGCGCCGCCCGCGGCCGGGGCCGCGGCTGAAGCGGAGGCGGACCTTCAATCGCTGGACGCGAGGCACCCGCTCGCGCTCGGGCACGTGGCCAACCACCCGCCCGAAGGGACCCCCCCAAACGTCGCCCTCGCCGCGTTTGACGTCCCTCCCTCCGCCCTGGGCGCCGACCCTGGTCTGCGCCCTTTCATCCCCGTCCTCCCCGTGGGCGGCCCGGGAGCGCGGGCGCCGTCCGCGGGCGTGCCGTGCCTCGGCCTCGTCGCGCTCACCGCCGTCGCCGACGGCGGCGAGCTCCTGCTCAACTACCGCCTCTCCTCCCGCCTGGCGCGCCCGGGGTGGTACGCACCGGTGGACGACGATGAAGACGCGCGACGGTGGGCGTGAGGGAGGGAGGGAGAGAGACCGACCTGGGAGTGACACCGCGCGGCGCGCGCGCCCGGGGCACCATGCAGTTCAGCGACCCCGCACACCAGAGACTGGAGCTCCCGGGGCGTCACCGCGGGGGCGCGCCCCCGGTCGGCGGCCGGCTCGGGAGCGGCGGCGCGGTCGGCGCGGGCGGCGGGCCTCCTCCCCCTCCCGCCACCATCGGCAAGTGGTGTGCGACCAACGGCGGCGCCGCAAACGCGCGCCCAGAGCCAAACCAGAGCGAGGCGGCAAAGGCGGGCATCAGGACAGCGGCGACCGTCGCCAGGACGAGCGCCAGCTCCCCCACGTCCAGCCGGCGCGCGCAGCCGCACCCTTTGGGTTCAAACTTGAGCACAGGGCCGCCCCGGGAGCAGCAGCAGGTGCAGCCGCTGGGTAGAGGGAGGGGACAGGGGGTCGGGGTTGGCCGCGCGCGCTCGCATGTCGGGGTACGGGTTAGGGTTCCCACGCTCCCCCACGCTCGACGCACTTGCAACTGCCGATTAGCCCTTTGTCGGCGCACGTCTCGGCGCTCGCCGCGGCGGCGAGCAGGGCCAGGGCGGCGAGGAGGGCGGGGACGCGCATCGGGGTGGGGTCTCTGGGGCCAGGTTGAGCGGCTGCGCGTGACGGGGGAGTCGCGTGGTCGCTCGGGGAGCACGGCCAACCAGGGCCGCGCGTCGGCCGGCGCTGCAGTCGGCGCCAGTGTGCGCGCCCGACGCCGCGCCCTCCTTCTCTCCACTCCCAGCCTCCGGCCTCCTCCCAGGATGGCGGTCCTGCTGCGCGGCCCCGCCCTGGCGCCCCGCGCCCTGCTGTCGGCCCGCCCCGGCGGCGCGCCGCGCCTGTCCGCGCCGCGCGCCGCGCCGCTGCGCGCGCTGACCGCGGCGCGCCCGTCCCTGACCGGGCTGTGCTCCGCGTTTGCTGGTGGGTGGTTGTGAGGGGGGTGGGAGGGTGGGCGGGCCACGCACGCGCCTGGCGCGCTCGCGGCGGCCGGCGGCCGGCGTGCGCGCGGCCCTCCTGCGCCGCCGCGCGCCCCAATGCGGCCCCGCGCGCCGCCCGGGCGGGCGCAATGCGCGTGCCGGCTGGGCGATTGGGGTGCCAGGAGCCCGCGCGAGCCCGCGCCCCCCCCTTCGCCGCGCCGGCCGACCACGACCCTCAACCCCTCCTCCAGGCGCCTCCCTCGCGCCCGACGCCCGCCGCCCCGGCTCCGCGCCCGGCCGCGGCGCCCTGGTCGTCGTCGCCAACTCCAAGACGTGCCTGGGCTGCACCAAGCGCGGCACGCGCCGCCGCGCGACGCGCACGTCTGGCTTCCGCGCGCGCATGGCGACGCCGACCGGGCGCGGCGTGCTCAAGGCGAGGCGCAAAAAGGGGCGCAAAGTGCTCTGCACCAAGACGCTCTACAAGAAGCAGTGATGAGGGGAGGGCGCTGTTTTCTCTTTTTGGGGGCGGTCGCCGCGGTTTTGTTGCCGGTCGACCGTGGCACTGGCCGGCGCGCCGCCGCCGCCCACCGCGACGCGCCGCCACCCACATTTTCCCGCCCCTCCCCCCTCTGTCGCCTCACACACGCAGCCTCTCCCACACTCCCTCCCCTAAATGTAAAGCGACGCTGCAAACACGATGCCCCGGCGCACGGCCGCAGACGCGGCGGCAAACGAGGCAGAGAGCTCGGCGTCGCCCGCGGTCGCCGCCGCGCCACCCAGTTGCGCCAGCACCTCGTCCAGCCGCCGCACCGCCCGCACGAGCGACCCCTCAAACATGTCGGTCCGCTCCACGACATCGGCAAAGGACACGCCTGACGCCCAGGCGGCGACGGCATCCATGAGGGTGGGCGCGAACGACGCGACGTACGCGTCGGCGTCGACGCCCGCGACGCCCGCCTCGATCGCCGCGGCCGCGACGCGGTGGGCGGCGCCCTGGAGGGTGGCCAGGTGACCGGCCATCGTGGCGGCTAGCTCGACGGGGGCGTCGGATTTCTCGACAGGGACCAAACAAGAGACCAACGCGGCGAGGTGCGCGGGCGCCAACCCGCCAAACGCGCCCGAAAACATGAGCTCCGCCGCCAGCAGCTCGTCCGCGGCATCAATCTCGGCGGCGGCCTTGCCCTTGGCCGTGAGGCGGCCGGCGGCGTCGAGATGGCCCAGCGCGCGCAGCGCGCGCGCGCGCCGCGCGGCCTCGTCCCGGAACAGGTCGAGCTGGCTGGCGCGCAAAGAGGCGGTAACAACCGTTGCTTCCTCTTTGAGGCGCGCCGCGCGCGTGGCAGCGGCGAGGGCGGCGGGGTCGACCGAGGCCGCCGCGGCGGCGAGCGCCGCGTCGGCCGCGGCGAGCGCGGCCGCCGCGTCCCGCACCGCGGGGTCGGTGTCGCCCATGTCGACCATCGGGTCAAGCAGCGGCGGGCCGGCGGGGTGGGCGGCGGCGAGGGAGGCGAGGGTGGCGCCCGCGGCGGCGCGCGCGCACGGCGGGCGCAAGTCCGCGGGGATGCCCACGCGCAGGCTCGACACCGCCTCAATGAGGCGGATGGGCACGGGAACGACATGCACTTCACCAGAGCCCGGCGGCACGGCGGGCCGGGGGGGCGCTGCAGGGTCGGCGAGCGACGCGGGGTCGCACGCGACGAGCGCGTCGACCCGCGCATCGTCGCCCCCTCCCCCTCCCAGCGCGACGACGATGCCCCACCCCCAATCGTCCGGGCCGTCCACCACGCGCACGAGGCGGCCGGGACGGAGCACGGCGGGGGCGCGGTCGGGGCGCAGGAGGGCGTCGCGCAGGACGCGTCGCGCAGAGGCCGCGGCCGCGAGTGCCGCGTCGACCGCCTCGCCCGCGGACGCTCCTTCTTTCTCCACCTCTTTCAGCGCCGCTTCGATGGCCGCCAGTCGCGCCGCCAGCGCGGGGCGCGCGGATTCGTACTGGTACTGGCGGAAACTCTTCGCGACGACCGCCTCCATGCTCCCGACCCCGCCCTCCCCGCCGCCGTCCCCCCGGCGCGCCAAATTCAGCAACGTGTAGTACGACAGCCGAAAAGACGACAGCAACGGCCTCGGCGCCCCCCGCAGCAGCGCGCGCGCGACGCGCGCGTCGACCGCGTCGTCGCACACCGCGACGCACAGCCCCCGGTCGTCCGTCCCGCGCCGCCCCGCGCGGCCCGACATTTGGATGTACTCCCCGCTCGACATCCAGCGGGTGCATTCGCCGTCCCACTTGCGCAGTTCTGTGAACGCGACGGTGCGGGCGGGCATGTTGAGGCCCATGGCGAAAGTTTCGGTCGCGCACAGCACCTTGATGAGACCCTCCTGGAAGAGCAGCTCGACCAGCTCTTTCAGCATGGGCAACAGCCCAGAATGGTGGACGCCGACGCCGGCGCGCAGCATGGGGAGCATGGCGGCCACGGCTTTGAGCGACGCGTCTTCCGGCGCGAGCAGCGCGACCGCGCGCGTGAAGACCGCCTCCACCGTGGCCGCCTCGCTCTCGCTATTGAATGTGACAGCCTTGGTGCCGCGTGTGAGGGCGCCGGCGTACGATTCGCACGCGCGCCTCGAAAAAGAAAAAATGATGAGCGGGTCGAGCGACCGCGCCTGCGCCAGGCGCACCAGTTTTGCCACGGCGTCGCCCAGGGACGCGGCGCCGGTCTTTGGGGTGGACTTGGCGGCGGGGCCGCGGGTGGGGAGGGGGGCGGCGAGTGCGGCCGCGTCGCGGTCGGTCGTGGAAGGAGTGGCGGTGGCCGGGCCGCCGCCACCCCCATTCTCCTCCTCCTCCTCATCCCCGGGCCCCAAGTTGAACGCCTCCCGGCGCATGCGCGCAAAGTTGTCGGACCGGAAGGTTCCCCGCTCGTCGCACAGGAGGTAGAGACCCTTGCCGCCAAGGGGAAACCCGTAGTGCTGCAGCGGGGTGGGGCGGTAGTCGGTGTAGACGACGTGGCACGGCGCATTCCTCAACGATGACACCCAGCCCGCAAACTCGGCCGCGTTGGAGAGGGTGGCGGACAAAAAGACTCCGCGCGTGCCCTTTGGCAGGAAGATGATGGCCTCCTCCCACACCACGCCCCGCTCCCGGTCCTGCATGTAGTGAATCTGGTGGTGGTGGGGGGGTGGGATGGCGTTTGGGGCGGCGCGGGAAGCTTGGCCTCTGCGGGCGACGACCCGCCCCCCCTCCCCCACGTCCCGCCCCCCACCTCGTCGAAGACAACCCACGCCGTCTCGCGCAACGCTTCAGCCCCCCGGTACAGCATGGACCGCAGGATCTCGGTCGTCATGACGAGCACGGGGGCGTTGGGAGAGATGGTGACGTCCCCCGTGAGGAGGCCGACGTCGCCAAACTCTTCCGCCAGCTCGCGATACTTTTGGTTCGACAACGCTTTGAGCGGGGACGTGTAGATGACGCGCTGGCCGTCGCGCAGGGCCATGGCGACCGCGTACTCCGCGACGGCCGTCTTGCCGGCGCTCGTGTGCGCCGCGACGAGGACGCACTCGCGGCGCTCGAGGCAGGCGACCGCGGTCGCTTGAAACGGGTCCAGGGTGAAGGGGTAGGCCTTGGCCATGGCGCCCGTCCAGGCGGGGGCGTCGAGCGTGCCTGGAGGGGGGAGGGAAGGAGGGGGACGGGAAAGGGTCGGCGCGCGGCGGCGAAAGGACGGGCGCCCTTTCCCGCGCCTCCTCTTCCCTCCCCACACCGTGCAGCGCGGGATCCAGTCCTGTCGTCGCATCAGTGTAGCCGTCCGGCTTGAGGACTTCGTGCACCGTCGTCGCGGGCGGCGCAACCGCGGGCGCGGCGCCGCTCACGCTCCCTCCTTCCACCAGACTCCCATCGTCCGCCTTGCGCTTGAGCGCACGCCGGGTGGCGGCCGCGGCGGCCAGGCCTTCGGCGGTCGCCTCCATGGCCGCGGCGGCTTGGAGAGGGCGGAGCGGGCGGGCCCGAGAGGTGCTCGGTCTCGTGTGCCAGACCGCGGGGCGACCGGCGGGGCCGCACTAGCGCGCGCTCGCGCGGCGCCGGCAGTGCGAGCGGCCGATGCGAAGCGCGCTCACTCACGGCGCCGGCGAGCGCGCCGCGCCCCCCTCTCCTGTCTGCCTTGATGACGAGCGATCTCACGACCCTGCTTGCCCGCGACGCCGGAGCGGCGGCTGCCGCGTGGGCGGCCGCTGACGACGCGGCGCTCGACGCCGAGGTCGCGGCCTACCGCGCCCTGCTGGACAAGCTGAAAGCCGACCTGGCGGCGCGCGGGGTGGCGGTGCCGCTGGACGAGGGGGGGGGCGGCGAGGGCGGGCCGCCCGAGGGCGTCGAGGTGTGGGCGCGATGCGAAATCGTGATGGGGCGGTTGCGCTTGCGGGGCCGATGGAGCACCGTGGCGCGATGGTGGCCCTGCGCTGGCTCTGCGGCATGCGTCCGAGGGCGGTGGCGGCCGCGGCCTCGACCACCCACCCCCTTTGCCCCCCCTTTTCCACAGGGCGTCGAGGGCGTCGACTGGCACTACGGCTCCCTGGCCGACCTCGACCCCGCCGAGTGGCGGGTGCCGCCGCACTGCGTCCCGGTGCACGCGAACGTGACCACGATGGACTGGGCCAAGCTGCGGGCGGCCGTCGGCCCCTCGGGCTTTGACGCCATCATGATGGACCCACCGTGGCAACTGGCGACCGCCAACCCGACGCGCGGGGTCGCGCTGGGGTACTCGCAATTGACGGACCGCGACATTGAAAACCTGCCGATCCCGGACCTGCAGACCGGGGGCTATCTCTTCGTCTGGGTCATCAACGCCAAGTACCGCCTCTGCCTCGACATGTTTGCCAAGTGGGGCTACGAGTGCGCAGAGAGGAGGGAGAGGGTGTTTTGACTTTGTTTGTTTGACGGCGTGCGGCGCCGCAGAGAGCCCAGCCCACCCGACAACAACCCCTCCCCCCTTGCCCCACCAGCTTGGTCGACGAGATCGTGTGGGTCAAGTGCACGGTCAACCGCCGCCTGGCCAAGTCGCACGGGTACTACCTGCAGCACGCGAAAGAGCTCTGCCTCGTCGCCCGCAAGCGCGGCACGGAACCGCCGGCCCGGTCGGTCTCGTCCGTCGGGTCGGACGTCATCTACGCCGAGCGGCGCGGCCAGTCGCAGAAACCGGAAGAAATCTACCAACTCATCGAAGCCCTCGTCCCGGGGGGCGCCTACCTCGAAATTTTCGGCCGCAAAAACAACCTGCGCGACCACTGGGTCACGGTGGGCAACGAGGTGACGGGGACGGGGCCGCCGCGCGACGACGCGGCGGCGCTGGAAGCGTCGGGGCGGATTCCGGGGGCGGTGTATGGGGCGGCGGGGCGCTAGTGAGAGTCAGGGGGAGAACAATGTGTGGTGCAACTGTCGGGCCAACGGGGCGCAACGCACAGAGTCTTCACTCACAACACGCGCCGCCGCCGCCGCCGCCGCCACGCGGCCACCGCTACCACTCCCGCCGCCACGACGGCGACCGCGACCCCGACGCCGACCGCCAAAGCGACGACACCGACCTCGGGCGCGGGCGGCGGCGCCGGCCGGGGGCGGGGCCCGAGGCGGGACAGTTCCTCGTGCGCCGCGGCGTAGTCGCACACGAGGGCCGCCTCGTTGTCCGCATACTCTTGCACGAGCAACCTCGTCTCCGCGTCCGCGAGCAGCCACGCGTCCCCCGGCGCGGCCCCCGACAGGACGCCCCGAAAAAAGGCGTTGGAGAAGCGCGGCCGCGCGCCGCGGCGGCCTCCGTCGACCGGCGGGCCGGGCCACCACCGAGCGAGCGAGTGCACGGCCGCCAGAGCGACGACGTGGCGGAGCGACATGCCGAGGCGGGCGGCAAAGGCGGCCAGCGCGGCTGCCGGGTCGGCGACGCCGCGCGGGTCGAAGAGGCGGCCCTCGGGCGCGTGCGCCCACGAGTCGCGGCGGCCGGGGGCAAACGTGATGGCGGGGCCGCCCGCCGCTTCGACCGCGGCGATGCCGGCGAGTTGGATCGCGTCGGCGAGGGACAGGGTCGGGTGCTTGCCCGCGACGGTGGTGACGAGGGCCAGGGCGAGGGCCAGGCTTTCGTTACCGGCGTGAGCAAGCTCCTGCTTGGTGCTGGGGGGGGGCGGGGGAGGGGCGGGGGTGGGGTCGGGGCGCGGGCGACGGCCAGGCCGTCGCGGCGCCGCGTGCCGCCGCGTCCGCCGCATTGGCCGCGCCCGCCCTCCCCTGCTCTCACCGGACGCTCGCGTTGGCCCCCCCGGTCCGCGTCGCGCCGTCGTATGTCATGGCGTCGTTGAACGCGAGCCGCAAAAACCAGCCGGGGCGCTCGGGCGTGTCGGGCGCGGCGAGGAGGTCGGCGAGGTCGCGTTTCGCGGACGTGACGTCGTCCATGGCGGAGAGGAGCGACATCGAGGCGCGGCGGAGCATGCCGACGGGGCCGCAGGGTGCGGCCATGCCGTCGCGGCGGTCGGAGTGGGGGGGAGCGCGCCAGCGGCGCCGCCCACTCCTCCCCGCGCCGCCGCGCGCGGCCGCGGCCGCCGCCGTCGGGCGCCGACACCCAACTGGTCGCTCAGCATGGGACGCCTCGGCGACACCCTGCAGCGCCTGCGCCTGCGCCCATCCGCCGACCCCCCCCCCGCCCCCGACTGGGACGACGCCTCCGCCTGGGCGCGGGCCAGCGGCGACCGCAAGGCGGCGCGCGAGGCGGAGCGGCGGGCGGCGGGGGAGGCGTGGCCGACAGACGCGGGGGCGTACGTGCTGGGCGAGGTTTTGGGGTGCGGCGCGACGGCAAAGGTCAGCGAGAGGGATTGAGGAAGATAGAGGGCGATAGAGAGAGGTCGCGGCGCGCCAACGCCACCCTCCTCCTTTTCCCCAGGTCCACGCCGCGGTCGTCGCCGCGACAGGCGCCCCCGCCGCCATCAAACGCGTCGACCTGGAGGCCATCGGCGACGACGCGTACGCCGCCTCGCTGCGCGAGGCGGCCCTGCTCGCGCGCCTGAAGCACCGCCACCTGCTCCCGCTGCTCGCCGCCTTTGCCCCGCGCGGCGACCCGTCCTCCCCGCCCGAACTCTGGCTCGTCACCCCGCGCGCGACTGCGTCCGCCCGTTGTCTGCTCGATTACCCGTGCGCCTCGGGCGACGGCAGCCGCCGCGCGCTGCCCGAGCGCGGCGCGGCGGCGGTCGTCGCGGGCGTCGCGCGCGCGCTGGCCTACCTGCACGCCTCGCGCGCCGTCCACCGCGATGTCAAAGCGGCCAACGTGCTGCTGGATGCCGCGACGGGGGGCGTGTGGCTGGGCGACCTCGGCGCGGCCAACGCGCGCGACGCCGTCGCGGCGGGCGCCGCCTCGCTCGCGCCCGGCGCGCTCCCGTCGTCCGCGCCGCCTTCGGTCGTCGCGTCCCGGTCCCGGCTGGGTGCGGACGATGCGACCGCGGCGGCCGCCGCCCCGGAGTTGCACGCCGCGCCCGCGCCCGCGGCGTCGCCGTTTGCCGCGGCGGCCGCGCGCGCGGCGGCGCGCCCGCCCGCCCCCGCGCCGACACCGCGCCCGGCGGCCGCGGCTCGCCTGGTCTCCTACCACACGTTCGCCGGCACGCCGGCGTGCATGGCCCCCGAAATCGTCGCGGCAGAGGGGTATGGCCCCGCCTGCGACATCTACTCGCTGGGCACCCTCATCCTGGAGCTCGCCGGCGCGTCCCCCTACGCCGGCCTCCCCCCCACCGTGCTCTACATGGCCAAGCTGCACGCGGCGCCGCCGGAGCTCGACCCGGGGTGCGGGTGGTCGAGGGCCGCGGCGGAGCTGGCGGCGGCGTGCCTGGCGCGCGATCCTGCCGCCCGGCCGACCGCGGCCGACGTGCTGGCGTCGCCCTGGCTGGCTGGCGTGACGGAAAAGGTCGCCGCGGACGCGGTCAAGGCGATGCTGGCCGACGCGCTCGCGCCCCCCTCCCCCCCCCCGCCCGCCCTGTCCGCCGGCCGGCGCGCATCCGGCGCACTGCTGACCGCGTTCCTGGCCAAGGGGGCCAGCGGCGGCAGCGGCGGGCGCGGGTCGGTGGCGACGTCGCGGTCGGCGTCGCCGCCCGCGGGGGTCGCTGCCGGCCTCGTGCCGCCGCCGCTCCCCCACGATCCCGGCGGCTCCGAGTGGGCGCTGCAGGTGCTCGAGTCGGCGTCCTGGGGCGACGGGACGGTCGCCCACCCTCCCTCGGCCGACGGCGTGGCGCGCGCCGCGCGGCTCGCCGCCCTGCTCGCCGACGCGCAGGCGGTCGCCATCGTGGCGCCAGAATGTCGGGCGTCCGTCGGCTTGCGCCGGTATGGGTACGCGCTGGGCGTCGCCCTCGTGCGCGTGCCGTTGCTGTGTGCCGACCCGTTTGAGCGCGCCTCGACCCGCGGCGCCCCTCCTCCCGGCCACGTCGTCCTCCCAGACGACGGCCGCGCGTGGGCGGGCCCCATCTTCTTCTATGTGGGCCACCGGCACGCGGTGGAACCCGCGGCGCGCGGCGAAAAGGCCGCCGCGCGCGCGGCGGCCGGCCCCGCCGCGTCCGTCCACGTCGCCCGCACCCCCCGCGGCGCCGCCCGCATGGCACTCTACCTGCGCGATGGCGGCATGGTCTCCCGCGAGACCGGCCTGCCGCCCCTGGCCGACGGGCGCAATGGATTCATCTCAACCGCGCCCGGCCGCTGCGGCGACTGGGCTTTTCGCGCCCTGATCGACCGCCTCATGGCGCCCTGCGCCATGATGACTGCGGCGGTGCATGGGCGGGACGTGGATGTGGGGGCGTTGCTAGCCGGGCGCGTGCCCCCGCCCGGCGCGTGGCGCGGCGTGCTCCACGAGGTCGCGCTCGCGGCGCGCGGGGGGGCTGCAGCGGGCGCGCCCGACGGGGCGGCTGCAGCGGGCGCGCCGGACGCGGCAGCCCCGCTGCAGCCGCCGGCGAGCCCGTTTTTGGGTGGGGGAGGAAACGGCTGAAGGCGAGCCGGTACCGAGGCGCGACACAACCCACCCCTTCCCTCTCGCGGCCCATGTGACATTCCTCCTGCATGACTCCCCACCTCCCGCTCCCGCCCGAGTGGGCGGCCGAGGCGGCGAGGCTGCGCAGTGTGGCCGACGCGGCGCCGCCCGCGGATTGGGCGGCGTCGGGCGGCCTGCCGGCTGTGGTGGCGGCCGTCGACGTCGCGTACAGCGTGGACGGGTGAGAGCGAGGGTGGGGGTGGCGGCGGGGCGGCGCGGGGGCGTCCTCTCGCGCCGCCCCACCCGTCGCACCCGGTCCCCAGCTCCGCAGCGGTCGCCGCGGCCGCCATCTTCCGACTGCCGCTGACGTCGAACGAGCCGGACGCGGTCCTGTTCGAGCCCGAGGGCGGCGTTTTTGACGCGTCAACGCTGCCGCCCTACACCGCGGGCGCCCTCTATTTCCGCGAGAGCCCTCTTCTGCTCCCGCTCCTGGCCCGCCTGCAAGCATCCCATCTCCCACCCTCGTGCGTGCTCGTCGACGGCGCGGGCGCCGCGCACGCGGCGCGCTGCGGCGCGGCGGTCGGCCTCGGCGCGGCGGCCGGCCTGCCCACGGTCGGCGTCGCCAAGAGCTTGCTGCGGGTCGAGGGCGAGGTGCCGTCCGAGCGCGAGGCGAGGGCAGCTGGAGGTGAGGGTGTGCTCGAGTGGCGCGTGGGCGCTCTTGTCGCCGCGCTGCGCTCAAACGACGGCGTTCGCCCGGTCTACGTGTCGGCGGGGCACCGGGTGCCTCTGGAAGCGGCAAGTGCCCTCGTCCGGGCCTGCTTCCGGGGGCACCGCGCGCCCGAGCCCGCGCGCGCGGCCGACGGCGCGGCCCGCAAGCGCTTGCGCGAGTTGCTGGACGCGTCAGGGGCTGCACCAGGACGTCACTAGGCGTTGGGCGACGGTTGGGAGCGGTCTAGCTGACGGCCGGCCGCGGTCAACGCGGCAACCGCAGCGGGAGGGAGGGCGCAGTGTGGGGGGGGAGGGGTCGCTGCGGTTGCCGCGTTGACCCCTCCCCCCCCCCCACATCTCCAATGTTCACCCTCTTCACCAAGCTCCTGGCCCGCCCCGTTGACGCAGCCGAGCGACGCGCCGCGCGCGGCGGCGGCGCCGCCGCGGCCGCGCTGCGGCCGGCGTCGGCGGGGCGGCGCGCAGCGGCGGCGGCCGCGCTCGCGCCCTCGCCGGCCTTTGACGGGCTCGACCCCACCGGCTTCCTTACGCGTGGCGACGGCTGGTGATTGCGCACCATGCGGCGGGTGGGCGAGCGCCCCCGAGCCGCGGGCGCGGCCCGCGCGGCGCGAGGCATGGCCCGGCGCCGCGCGCTGCGCCCCCCCCCCACACCCCCAATTCTCTTGCGCGTCCCGCTATGGAAGCGCTGGTCGCCCCCTGGCGGCCGTCTCCGGTTTGAGCTCACTCTTTGTTTCGTTTGCGTCCCCCGTCTGGTCCCCCCTTGTAACCGCCTCGATGTTTCACACCAACGCGCCCTCCAACCGGTGCGCTCTTCTCACCGGAGCGCGGCCCGCTTGCGGCCCGCGCGCTCCGCGCGCGCCGCGCGCTTGCGCCCGCCGCGCTTGCGCTTGGGCTCGCCGGCGTCCTCTTCGGCCGCCTCCTCTGCGTCGGCAGCCTCATCAGCATCCCTTGCCTCCTCCTCCTCGTCTTCTTCGTCGTCCGCGACCGCGTCGCCGGTGACGCCCGCGAGCGCAGCGCGCGCGCGCGCGCCCGCCGCGTCGCGCGCCCGCCACGCGTCGGACGACCGCTTGTACTCGGCGACGCCGCACCTGCGAGGGAGGAGGGGGGAGGGAGGAGGCGTGGGTGAAGGGCGGCGCGCGCGCGCCGCCAGCCTCGCCCCCTCCCCGTCCTCCCTCTCGTCGCCTCCCTCTGCCTCACTTGCGCAGCATGGCGATCGTGCGCGGCGCGCCCCCCAGAGTGGCCTCCGCGGCCGCCAGCTCGGCCGCGATGGCTTCCCGCCCGCCAGCCGCCGCGCCCTCGTACGCCCGCTCCACGACGTGCACCCCCCCCGGCGTCGCCCCGACGGCCGCCCACTGCCCCGTGAGCCGGCGCAGAAGCTTCTTGCGGGATTTGGCGCCCAGGCCGGGGCCGGCCAGCAAGGCCTCGCCCGCGCGGGAACCGGCCGCGTCGGCCAGCGCGGCGGCGAGCGCGGGCGTGGGCAGGGCCGCGAATTCGTCGGCGATAGGGGACGAGTGCTCCTGGAGTGGTGCGTGCGGGGTGGGGGTGTGGGCGACGGGGACCGGCCTCGCACCCCTCTCCCCGCCTCCATCCTTTCCCTTACGTGCGGCAGCCCCAGCAACCCAGCCAGCAGGGCGCACCCCACCGCCGACAGCCGGTGGCAGTCGACGATGTCGGGGTAGGGACAGCCCAGGGTGAGCAGGCCGCTCACCGCGCCGCCCGGCAGCGCGGCCGCCGCACTCCGCGCGGCGGCCGCGGCCTCGCCCTCGCCCGCACCGACCCGGGCCGCCGCGGCAACCAGAGCCACGAGGACGCCGCCCCGGTTGCCCGCCAGGAGGGCGGGGGCGGCGGGGGCGAGCTCTTTGGCGGCGCCGCGCGCGGCGGCGGGCGCGTCGGCCGCGGCCAGGAGCGCCTGGACCACAAAGTTGGCGGCCGGGTGGGCGGCCATGGCCGCCAGATCGCCCCGCAGGAATCGCGCGTCGAGCTCGGTGCGCAGCGCGCGCGGGGCAGTCTCAAGGATGGCCTCGAGGAGGTGCGACCCGGCGCGGTCGCGCGCGGCGGCAGCCGCCGTCGCCTTCTCCACCACCGCCAGCCTCGCGCCGTCGACCGCGGCGTCGGCGACAGAGCCTGGCACGCCCAGCAGGCGCGGGATGAGGCGGTTGAGCAGGGGCCTGGAGGGGAGAGGGGAAGAAGAGGGTTGGCGCCGGCCCG
>Ga0315273_10000670_pt1 | contig 37028 bp, 27 predicted proteins | sample YL17G02_0_MG_FD_205753 | JGI IMG/M metagenome (GOLD analysis project Ga0315273, IMG submission 205753) | Sediment microbial communities from Yellowstone Lake, YNP, Wyoming, USA - YL17G02_0 | ecosystem: Environmental > Aquatic > Freshwater > Lake > Sediment | place: USA: Wyoming | collected...
GGGTTGGGGGGGGGGGGTTGGGGGGGGGGGGGGGGGGGGGGGGGGGCGTCGGCGCGCGCGCGCGCCGACGCGTGCGTCCCCATCGCTTTCAGCCGCCGCGCCCGCCGTCCCCGTCCGACTCGGACGACGACAAGCCGCTGGCGCTCAAAGCGGAATCGCTGCGGGCGAGCGGCGGGGTGGGAGGAGGGGTGGTGGGGGCGGGGAAGGACGCAAAGGCGGTGACCTCGCCCGCGAAACACAAGGCCAAGCCCGCCGCCGGCAAGGCCAAGGTCCCTGCAAAGGCGGTGGCTCCTCCCAGGCCACCATCAGCGGCGGCACAAGGAAAATCCCCCGCGTCCAAAAAGCCCGCCGCCGTCGCGGCCGCGGTCGCGGCCGCCACCGGCCCGTCCGGCGTCATCCCGCTCCTCCTGCCCGACCGCCTCCCCCCCGGCAAACTCATCGTGGAGCTGGAGGACGCGGGCGAGGGCGGGCGCGCCGACTTGGCCGGCGACGCGGGCGTCGTCGGGAGGCTGCTGGCCCCGGGCGACGCCCTGACCCTGGACTTGAAGGGGGTGCTGTACAGGGCGACTCTGGTGCCCACCGCCTGCACCCTGGCGGTCGTCGCCGTGACGGGCGACTCGGCCAAAGTGGAGACCCTGGCCCGCTCCTACGCCCGCCTCGACGCCGACGCCGCAGCCGCTGACGACGACGACGGGCGCGGGCTGTTTGACGATGACGAGGAGCCTTACGAGGTGGCGGCCGTGTCGCAGGCGGCGGCGGTCGCGGCGCCGGGCAAGGGCGGGAAGGCGAGGAAGCGGGCTGGGGCAGGCGGCGGCCGTGGTCGCGGGCGCGGGCGCGGCTCGAAGCGCGCCAAGCGGTGAGCGAGAGAGACACTGCCGTCGTGCAGGCCCAGTTTCAGGACGGGTCGGTGGAGGGCGAGGCGGACGCGGCACAGACGGTCGTCGTTGAGGTGTAGCAGACATTCAATTTTGTTGTTTTTTCATTGGCGGCGGCGGCGCGGGCGCAGCCACGCGGGCCGCGTCGCCGTCGTCGCCGTCCACGCTGACGCTGAGGTCGATGGCGCCCGACATCCCCGCGTCCAACGTCCCCCCGGCACCGCCCAGCCAAGTCGGCCGCTGTGACGGCGAGCGCTCCGTCCCCGCACAACACCACGGCGGCGGCGGCGTCCACGTCGAGAGGGGACGCGTCGGCCAGGGCGGTGGGGTACAGGATGCGCATGCCCGCGACGCGATCGAGCAGTTCCTGGGTGGGCACGCTCCCCGCCCTGCCGCCGGACGCGCAGCCCGCGCCTGAGGCGCAGGCGCCGCCGGCGCGCGGCACGGGCACTCCGCGCCGCCTCCCCGCGCCCGCCGGCTTGCCGCCGCCGCCGCGCCCGCGGTCATCCCCGAGAGCGACGACGAGTAAGAGAGGGGCGGCCGACAAGGGGGGAGGGGCTCAGATCCAGGCTTGTTTGTTTTTCCGCTGTCACACTTTCCTCCCCTCTTCACGCCTTGTTACTGCGCTGCTTCGTCTTGCTCTTGGTCCGATCCTTCTTGCCCTTATTTGTCCGTCAGGGCCCGCTTGCGGTCGGCGGGCGCGTCGGCGTCGGCGGCCGCGTCGCCCGCCGGTGAGAAACGCCCCCCACAAAAAAACAAAACAAGACACCCCAGGTGGTTTGCGAAAGTCGCCGGCTCACCCCCACGCCCTCTTGTGGTTATGCATGATTGACGTCTGCCCCGTGGCCATGTAAGCAAAGGCGGGCGTGTCGGCCCAGTGAATGGCTTTGAACAGCGACGCACCTGGCACCATTACGGAAGTCCCGTTCAGCACGGCCTGCGTCGCCAAATCGACGCAGTAGTCCACGATGAGGAAGGCGTCGCCACCCTTGGGCCCCAGCGCGTATGATGGCGGCATCCACGTGCCCGACGACGCCACTTGCGACAGCAGCACCTGGTTGACGCACGGCAGGTTGGTGGGCGCTGTTATCACCAGCGCCGCCACTGTACTGGTCGCCCGGTCGACCACCTGGTAGAAGCTATTCTGCGTGCCCGGCACAGGGGTGATGCCCGTCAGAAAAGATGAGCCACCGAAAGAGGTGAACGCCGCACCGTTGTTCTCGATGAACGATGCCGCAGTGCCGTTGGTGGTCAGGCCCACCTCTGCGCTGCGCCAATTGGGGCCGAACGTGAGCGCGGGGTACGGCTTGGCGGCGGCCAGCTTCGGCGTCGTCGCAAGCACCGACTGCATCAGCGCGACGTCTATCGAGCGCGTGAGCGCCTGGTGTGCTGCATAGAACGCGGCCAGGTCGACGCCCGGGTCGGGCAGCTGCAGCCTGCCGTCGGCACCGCGCAGCGAATGGATGAGCGCCACCAGTCCCTCCGGCGAGCAAAACGCGGACCCCGGATCGACCGCCACCGCCACCTTGGCCGCGATGTCCTCCTTGACGGGCCACGACGCGGCGTCGTTAGTCAGGTTGAACACGACGGGGGCACCAAGGGAGCCAGACGCCACGGCCACCGCCGCGGCAACCAGCAGCCAGGCGGTGCTCAGCATGGCGATGTTGCGGCTTATTGAAGCACACGCGTGCGGGAGCGGCTGCCAGGGGGTGGAGGGAAAGCGATGGGGAGTTGTGAGGGGACCAGCGAGGGGTGCTCACAAAAGGGGGGCGGTTTGGGGCTTTGTTTTTTTATAAAATAGAAAAACTCGTCGAGGCAAAATGCTGACGCGCGTCGACCGGCCCGGTCAGGGGCGGGGTGGTGGCGTTGGGGTCGGCGCGGCCGGCCGCGCGTGCGCGCCCAACAGCCAGTGGCGAGTATGCCTGCCGCCCGGGGCCGCCCGCCCGCGCCATCAAGCTGCGTCAACAGGCGCAAGTGGCGCCATGGCGGGTGCGCGGGGTTGGGGTTGCGGGGCGGTCACTGGGGCATGGCAAAACCCCACAGCCACGGTCGATTTGAAACGCGCCCGCGCCCGCGGCGCGGGCGCGGGCGCGCTGCGGCCACCCGCTCCCGCCCAGCGGTGGGTGCTGGAGGCGGTGCTCGGCCGTGGGGGGGTGGCCGATTAGGGGTGCGCGCGGAGGCGTGAGGAAACGGCGCGCACGTCGGCGCGGCACGCGGACGCATGCTGCGGCCGACAGGAGACCACCGTGCCCCCCACGCCGCCGGCGGCGGTGGCGCCCGACCCGGCCGCGAACTCACCGACGAAGTGGAGAGGGTGGTCGGAGGTCGGGACCAGCTGTGAAAGATGTAGGATATCTGCAGCGCGCCTGTTGAAAGTCCACAACCCTGACCCTAAGACACACGACAACGCGACGCTGCGGTCTCACCCCGCCGCCGCCGCCGCGCCAAACCGCTCGACCAGCCCCGCCATCGCCCTCCTGTACTGCCCTCCCTCCCAATACACCTTGGCGCACGCGTCCCCGGCGCACACCCAGAAAGCGGCCGCGCCGCCGGCGCCGGCCGCGACGCCAGGCGGCGGCAGCCGGTCGGCCGGCACGGCAGCGGCCAGGTCGGCCCGCGTGTAGGCGCGCGGCCGCAGCCCGCTCCCGCACGCGGCGCACAGGGTCAGGAAGCTGGAGGGGGAAGGTTTGAGGCCAAAGGCGGCGACCACCTCGGCGAGCTGCGCCGCGCGGCCGGAAGCTTTGACCGCGTACGCCCGGCCTTCCGGCAGCCACCACGCGCCACCAGCGCTCCCCGTCGTCAACACGACCGCTTCCGGGCACGCCTGCGCTTCGGCCGCGATCGCCGCGAGCACAGCCGCGCGCGCGGCGGCCGCGTCGGTGCCCTTTCCTCGCGGCGCGCGCGCCGGCGGCCCCGACGCGCGCACGCCCGCCAGCCGCAGCTGGCGCGCCAGGCCGGCCAGCGACTCGTCCACGATGAACCGGGCGGCGTCGGCGGCGTCGCCCCAGGGGCGTGGTGGAGGCGGGGGAGGGAGGGAGGGTCGCGGGCCGGCGCCACCTCCTCGCCGCCCGCCGCGCCGCCTCCGGCCGTCGCCCGATGAGGTCGCATGGTGCCCCCAGTGGGACGCGAGCGCCCGGTAGAGGGCGGCCGGCGACGGCGCGCCGCCTCCTCCACCACTGCTGCTCGCCGCCACCACCTCCCCCGACACCGCTTCCACCAACTCCAACAGCGCGGTCGCGTCCCGCGCGCCGTACAGCAGCTGGGACGGGGACAGCGGGCGGCGGGCCCACGGGGAGGTCTGCTCCCGCTTGTCGAGCGTCGAGCCCGCCGCCGCCGCCAGGGCGGCGCTCAGGCTGCGAGCAGCGCCCGCGGTGGAGGGTAGGTGGGGGGTCAGGCGGCGCACGTCGACCGCGTGCGTGGCGGTGGCGAGCGAGGGGTGGAAGGCGGCGAGCGCGGAGAGGTCGCCGGACACGCCGAAAACGAGGAGCGGGCACTCCGGCGGCCTCCCACGCAAGACGGGCACCAGGGCTGCGGCAGCCAAGTCGACAGGGAGGGTCACGAGGTCAAGGACGGCGGCGACAACCGCGCCGTCGTCGGCCGAGAACCGAAACGCGAGCTGGGCCGTGGCCGCTGGCGCCGCACCGCGCCCTCGTTCATCCACACACCCCCACTCGACGTCGAGCGCGACCGCGAGGGGGGCGCGGGCCAGGAGCGCGGCGACGAGCGGGAGGTCGGCGACAGCGGCGACGACGTGCACAGGTGCAGGGGCCGTGTGGAGACCGCACGGCGGCAGGTGCAGGTCCATCGAACCGCCCGTCGAACCGCGGGCGCGGGCGCCGCCCGCAGGCAGAGTGAGCGCGTCGGCCTCGTGGCCGCTCGCACACCCGCATTCGCCCCTCGTCGGCGGCCTCGGCAGCCCGCTGGGCCGCCATGGCGCCTTCGCCCGCGGCCGGCCATCACCCGGTGGTGGCGGCGGTCCTAAACTTTGGTGGGCGATTTAGGCGGGCGCCGCGGCCACGCCCCGCCCTCGGGACCGGCCTCGTAGTGCGGCCGAGTAGCGAACGTGCGCGTGGTGGCGGCCGCGGCATCGACCGCGCGCCGGCTCGCCCGCAAACGGGCCGCGCATCGCGCGCAGCGCGCGCCGACCGCCCTCTCTTTTTTCCCAGGCTACCGCGAGTCCGTGGGCGTCGCCCACATCACGGCTGCCTTCGACTCTTGGTGCGCCACCCAGCGCGTGCCGCGCGCGTCGCTCGCGGCGGACGACGCGACGGTCGACAACTTCGTCTCCTTCCTCCTCGACGCCGCCGACGACCCCGCGGACGACGGCATTGGGAATGGTGGGGATCTTGGCGTCGGCGAAGCGTGGGACGACGGCTTTGTCGATGTCGAGGACGATGGGGAGGGCGACGTCGACGACGACGCCCCGCCCGCTGCCCCCCCTCCCCTTGCCTCCGCCTTGGTCGTGCACTGCATCGACTCCTCCTCCGACGACGGCGCCGGCGTCGACACCATCGAGTCCGACTCGGAGGACGGCGGCAAGGGTGGCGGCGGCAAGGCGCCGGCGCGCGCGCGGCGGTCATCGGCCGGCGGCCTCCCCTTTGCGCCGCCCCCGCCCGCGCCACTGCGCCCACCGCTCCCCACCGACGCCGCCATCACCGCCGCCTCCGCCCACGCCACCGACGCCGACCGCGCCGCGCACCCCGTCGACCTCGCGCGCGCGCGCGTCTTCGGCCTGCCCTCCTTCCGCCCCCCCCAGCGCGCCGTCATCGACGCCGCCCTCGCGGGGCGGGACGTGTTTGTGCTGATGCCGACCGGGGGCGGCAAGTCGCTGTGCTACCAACTGCCGGCGGTGGTGTCGGCCGGCGTGACCGTCGTCGTCTCGCCGCTCCTCTCGCTCGTCCAGGACCAGGTCGCCGCCCTGCTCGCCGCGCCCGGCGGCGGCGTCCCCGCGGCGTCGCTCTCGTCCGCGTTGCCCGAGGCGGAGCGGCGGGCGGTGCTGGCGGAGCTGCGGTCGGGCGCGCCGACGCTCAAACTGCTCTACGTCACGCCCGAGCAACTCGCCCGCTCCGGTGCCCTGCGCGCCGCGCTGACCGCCCTGCACGCGCGGGGCATGCTGGCGCGGCTGGTGGTGGACGAGGCGCACTGTGTGTCGGCCTGGTGAGGAGGGGCAGAGGGGGGGGAGAGGTGGCGGGGCGCGCGCGCCGCCGGCCCTCACCCCCACCGCGCCCTCCGTCCCCCCTCAGGGGCCACGATTTCCGCCCCGACTACAAAGCCATCGGCGCCGTGCGCGACGAAGCGTTGCCCGGGCTGCCCATCACCGCGCTGACCGCGACCGCGCCGCGCGCGGTCGTCGACGACGTCCTGCGCTGCCTCCGCATGCCGGCCCCGGCTCGGTTCAGTGCCCCCTTCTTTCGGGCCAACCTCGTGCTGCGCGTGCTGCCCAAGCACGGCGGGCGGGATGACGACGGGGAGCCGCGCGCGCTCGCGGCGCTCGCCGCGTACGTCAACGACCCGTGCCGCGCGTCCCACACGGGCATCGTGTACTGTCTGTCGCGCGACGAAGCCGAGGCGACGGCGACCTACCTGCGGGAGAGCGCCGGCGTCGCGGCCGCGCACTACCACGCGGGCGTCGCGGCCGGCCGCCGGTCGGCCGTCCAAGCCGCCTGGCAGGCCGGCGCCGTGCGCGTCGTCGTCGCCACCATCGCGTTTGGCATGGGCATCGACAAAGCGGACGTCCGGTTCGTCGTGCACGCGACGCTGAGCAAATGCTTGGCGGGCTACTTCCAAGAGGCCGGCCGCGCGGGCCGCGACGGCCGCCCCGCCGAGTGCGTCCTGACGTACTCCCCTCGGGACGCCCACCGCGTCCGCTCCCTGCTCCGCCTGGGCGGGCGCGGCCCCGGCGGCAAGGCGCGGTACGAGCGCGGCGTCGGCGCGCTCGCGCGGATGGTTGCCTGGTGCGAGAGCTCGCGCGCGTGCCGCCACGCGGCGCTGCTGTCCCACTTTGGGGATTGGCTGCCCGGCGGCCGGTGCGGCGCGTCGTGCGACGTGTGCCGGGGGGAGGCCGTGAGCGTCGACGGCGGCGCGGGTGGCGGCGCGCGGCCGAGAGGCGGCGCCGCGGCGCGCGGCCGCGGCGCCTCGTCCAAGAGACCGCGCGACGGCGGCGCCCCGCCCGCGCCGGCCGCGTTTGTGTCCGCGGCCGCCCTCTTGCGCGCGGGCGGCGGCGCGCGCGGCGGCGGGCCCGACGGCGCCCGCCCCTCGGCGCCCGGCCGCCGCCTGACGTCGGGCGCGACCTTCGTCCGGCCGGCCGGCCGGTGAAGGGGGGGGTGGAGCGCGCGTTCCGTGTTGTGGGGCGCCCTCTGCAACGAGCGGCCGCGCCGACGTGCGTCCCCACGCACAATCACCCCCCCCGACACCCCCCTCCCCCTTGCATGGGCAGCGGCCGCGGCAAGCGGTCGGCGCCTACCCGCGGCGGCGGCGGGCGCCGGAGGCGGGTGGGCGACGATGGGGGCGGTGCGGGCGCGCGCCGCTCCCTTGCCGTCGGCGGCATGGCAGTCGACGTCTCCGATTCCGGGCGGGTGCTGGCCGTGTCGCGGCGCGGCGCGGGCGGCCGCGGGTGCGCGCGCGGCGGCGCCCGCCGCGCCCGCGACGACGCCCCCGGCCCCTCGGACGCGGACGCCGCCGACTACATGGCGTGCGCCGACGGCGATGACGCCATGGACATGGTGACGGCGGCGGTGGCGGTGGTCGACCCGGACGCGCTCGGCGCGGGCCCGCGCGTCGAGTCGGCGCGCGGGGGGTCGACCGACACTGGCGGCGCCCGCTCCTCGGCCTCCACCTCCTCCGGCTCCGACTCGGGCTGGGCGTCGTCCGACGACGGCGGCGCCGCGGTCGCCGCCGCCCTGGCTGGCGCGTCGCTGGCCGAGCGGTGGCCGGTCGCGGCGCGGCGCGCGCCGCCGCGCGCCGCGCGCGCGCCGCGCCCGGCCGACGCCCTCGCCCCGCTGGCGCCGGGGGAGAAAGGGAAGGCGCGCAAGGCGCGCGTGGACGCGAGGCGGGCGGCGAGGGCGGCGGCGCGCGGCTTCGACGCGCGCGCGGCGGCGGCCGCGCTCGCCGCGTTCGCGTCGCGCGCCGCCGCCGACGGCGCCGCTCCCGGCGACCTCCACGCGTTCCCCCCGCTGCCGACCGCGGCCGCCTCGCGCCTGGTCAAGCTGGCTACCCTGTTTGGCGTCAAGGCCACGCTCCAGGGCTCGGGGAAGCGGAGACTCGTCGTGTGCGCCGCCACCCCCCGCACCGCCCCCCCGTCCGGCCCCGCCCGCGCCCGCCTGGACGAGATGCTGGCCTGGCATGACGACGCGGCGGAACTGGCGGGCGCGAGCGTGGCGGTGGTGGCGGCGCGGTTGCGCGGGGCCGACCCGCGCGCGGTCGCCGCGGCGGCGGCGGCGGCTGCAAGGCCGCGCAGCGGGCGCCGGGCGGCCGATCGCCTCGCGGTCTCCGACGCGCCCATGGCGTTTGTGCCCGCGGGCGCGCCGCGCCCGCCGTCCCCCGCGCCCGCCTCCCCCCCAGGCTCGCCGCCCGCCTCCCCCCCCCCCGCGCCGCCGCCCGCGCCCGCGTGGCCGCCGCGGGATGCCGCGGTGCCGCTGTGCCTGTCCACCGCGGGGCAGGTCAAGGCGGCCAAGAAGAAGGGCGCGAAGCTGGAACGCCGCGCCGCGCGCGCGGCGGCCGGCGCGCCGCCGCCGCCGCCCCCTCCCCCCCCGGCTTCGTTCGCCGCTTTCGAAGCGCACACGCGGGGCGTCGCGTCCCGCCTCATGGAGCGCATGGGGTTCGCGGGCGAGGGCGCGGGGCTCGGCGCGCGCGGGCAGGGGCGCACGGAACCGCTCGCGGCGGCTGCGCGGCCCCGGCGCGCGGGGCTGGGGACGTAGGGAGGGAGATGGACGGGGTGTGTTGACTTGCCGCGCTGTGGAGGGCGGCAGAGAGAGCGGCGCGCGCGGGCGGCCGTCGCGCGCCTCACTCCCCCGCGCCCGCCCCATCGCCGCCGCCGCCGGCATGGAGGTCGCCGCTCCCGCCCCCACCCCCCCGGCGCCGCCCGCGGAGGCGCCGCCGCCCCCCCCGCCGCCTGCCACGTCCGCGCCGCGCGTGCGCCTGCGCCTCGACTCGTGCTGCTACCTCGCGCGCGCGCCCGACGGCGGCGCCGGCGTGACCTTGGTCCCTCAAGACAAGGCGGCGGCGCTGGGGTGGCTGACCGACGACGCTGTCGCGGCGCTCGAGCGCCTCGTGGCCCAAGCCGCGGCGCGCGCGCCGGCCGCGGTGCACCAGGCGCCGCGCCGGGTGGGCGGAGACGTGAGTGTGGGGTGGGGTGGGGGAATGGCGGGCGTGCCGGCGCGGCGCGGCGCGCCGCCGCGCGCCCCGCCGCGCCGCCGCGCGCGGGCGGCCGCGCGCCCCGGATCGGGGCCCGCCAGGGCTGGTGACGCTCCGGCTGCCGCCCTCCGCCGGGCGGCGAGGGCCGCCCGCCCTGACATCCGCCCCCCGCCGCGCGCCGACGCCACCCCCTCCTCCCTCCCCACCCGTAGGGCCGCGCCCGCCCCGTCTCGTCCGCCGCGGCCGACATCCCCCCCCCGTCCGCCGACTGGCGCGTGCGCGCGGCGGCCGTCCTCCAGGCGACGCGCGCCGCGCTCGGCGCCAACGCCTGGATTTTCGACGCCCCCGTCGACGGGGCGAAGGTTCCCGATTACTATACCGTCGTCAAAGACCCGATGGACATGGGGACCGTGAAACGAAACCTGGAGTCGGGCGCCTACGGCGACGCGACCGCGTTTCTCGCGGATTTGCGCCTCGTGTGGCACAACTGCGCCGTGTACAACGGCCCCGATTCCGACGTCGGCCGCCTGGGCGCGCGCACGGAGGCCGCGTTTGAGCGCGCCGCCGCCGCGGCCGGCTTTTCGCTCGGGCCGCGCGCCAAGCGCCCGCGCGCGACCGCGGGCGTCGCGCGCCCGCGGTACGAGCCGCCGCCGCCGCCGTCCTCCCGGTCGGGCGGCGCCCGCTCCGACCGGGGCGGGCGCCCGCGGCGCGCCGCCGGCGCCGGCGGCGCCGGCGAGATGTCGTTCGACCGCATGTCCGCCGTCGGCGCCGCGCTGGGCACCCTGGAAGGCGACGCTCTGGAAGGCGCGCTCGACATCGTGCGGCACGCGCTGGGGGCGGCCGAGGGGGGGGAGGTGGAGCTCGACTTTGACGCGATCGGCTCGGAATCCCTATGGCGCCTGGACGCGTACCTCGCCTCGCTCGGGATCACCACCGGGCCGCCGCCGGGCGAGGAGGACGGCGGGAACGGGGGTGGAGGGGGGGACGACGACATGTCCGAGTCGCCGTCCGACTCGGACTCGGACTCGGGCTGAGAGGGGGGGAGAGGCGGTGTGTGCGCGCGTGGGTGGCCGCGTGGGCGCTGATTTGGGGTGTTTGGGGGGGCGTGTGAGGTCGAGGCGGCGAGAGGGAGAACGAGAGGGTCGAGCGCGGCGGTCGCGCAGGCCGCCCCACTCCCGCCCCGGCCCGCGCCTGCCGCGCGTCGCCGCGCCCGCCACGCGCGCCGGCGACGCCAACCACCGCCTCCCGACCCCGCCCGCGCGCGCCCGCCGCGATGGCCGACGCCGGCGCGACGGATGTCGTCCTCTTCCACCCCTCGGTGCCCGCCGTGCTGCCGTGCGATGACGTCTGGTCTGATATGACGACGAAGCAGTTTCGGTGGGGAGGTGGGGAGGGCGGGGTTGGGGCAAAAGGCTCGGCCCGCCGCCGCGCCGCGACCCCCTCCGTGTCCTCTCCCTCCCTAGCTTCACGGACGTCGCCAAGTCGACGGGCGACGACCTCAAAGACCTCACTACCCTGCGCGCCATGGCGTGCGGCAAGCGGGCGGCGCTGGTGACCGCGTCCGTCGACGGCGACGGCGAGCCGGCGCAGGACTGGGGCGACGCCGCGCGGTGGCTCGTCAAGTATCTGTTGGCGCTCAATCAGTTTGAGGCGACTTTTTTTATCGACAACGAGACGCGCCCGCTGCCGGGAGGCGTGCTGTCGGCCGTCTCCACCCTCTTCGCCGGCGCGCCGGTCGCGTCGCGCCTCCTCTTCGACTGGTCGTCCGGCCTCGCCCCCTGCCCGTACACGAGGATGGCGGGCATCAACGCGGAACGGGCGGCGGCGCGCGCCCTGCTGGCAGCGGCGTTGAGGGGCGCTGGATCCGCCGCGGCCGCGGAGCTTGCCGCGGCCGCCGCGGCGGCCGCCCCGCCCGACCCCCCCGCTTACATCGCCGCCGCCGCCCTGTTCCGCCGCGCCGCCGGCCTGTACACCGCGGTTGCCGACGCGGCGGCCGCGCCCGACGGGGGCGCGCCCGCGGAGCTGACGCCGGCGGGCGCCGCGGCGCTCGCGTGCCTGTCGCTCGCCGACGCGCAGGCCCTCGCCGCCGCCAAAGCGGGCGCCGCCGGCACCGTGGGCGCCGCCGCGCGCGCCTCGCTGCACGTGGGCGCGGTCGGGCTCTACAAGCGCGCGGCGGACGCGCTGGCGGCTGTCGGCGCGGCGCCGCTCGCCGCGGCCGCGGCCGCGGCCGCCGCGCTGGAAGCCGCGCGCGCGCGCGGCGCGGCGGCCGCCGCCCGCTTCGTGGACGACCTGGACCCCGGAAAGGCGATTGCCGAGCTGCGGGAGGCGGCGGCGGCGTTGGCGGCGGGGCGGGCGGCGGCGGCCAAAACGGCGACGCCGGCCGCGTGGCGCGCCGCGCTCGACGCCGAGGCTTCCGCCGTCGCGACCGCCACGGCCGCGTTGGAGCGGGAGCGCACGGTCGTGTACATGACACCGGTGCCGGCGGCGGCGGCGCCGCTGCCCGCGCCGCGCGTCGTCGTCGCTGCGGCCGAGCTGGCCGCCGGCGAGTGATCGAAAGGGGGGGGGGCGCGGCCGGCCCGCGCCCGCGCGCTGAGCGCGTGGGCGTGTGCGTGCCGCCCGGGCGTGCGTGCCCGTGCAATAGGGGCGGGACGAGGGACCAAAACGAGTCCGGCAGCGCCCGTCGCTTGCTGCCGCCGCCCCTCACTGCCTCACTCCTCCGGGCCGCGCGCCGCCCTCGGCGGCGCCCGCCCGCGATGGAGGCTACCGAAGTGCACGACCCCGGTGCGCGCAGCGGGGAGCTGCGTGGCGGGCGCGCAGGCACGGGCGGCCATGCGCCGACGCCCCCCTCCCCACCGTCTCCAGTGCGCCACATTCGGCTGCACGTCGCCCACGCGTTGACCCTGGCGTCGCCCCAGGCCAAGGCCGACTTTCGCGAGTGCGTGAGGAGAGGAGGAAGTGGGGGCGGCGCGCCGCCGTCGGCCGCCGCGGCCGCCGCCGGGGCCCATGCCCTCCCCTTCCTCTCAGATTCGTGTCCCTGGTGCGCACCCTGCGCGCCGAGGCGGCGGCGCCGCCCCCGGGCGAGGGCGAGCCCGCCGCCGCGGCCGCGCACTTGCGCCTCGTGCTCGACGCCCTCTCCGGCGCCGCCTCCGCCCTCGACGCCACCCGGCACGAGCCCCTGTTGACGGAAGTGCTGCACGTGGAGGCGTGGTCGGTCGACGAGGTGAGGTTTGGGGGGGTGGAAAGGCAAGGGTCCGCCCCCTTTTCTTTCCTTCTGTTCCGCGCCGCCGCCGGGTGATGACAGCATCAGAGTTCACAACAAACGCCGACATTCTCATGCATGACGAGAGACACTTTATCATCTTTCGGGACTGACGGCAGCGCGCGCCAGCGGAACAAGAAACAGGGGCGGTCGGAGCGCGGCGCGCGCGCGCCGGCCCGACCTCCCCTCCCTCTCCTCCCCACAGCCTGTGCGCGCCTCCTGGCTCGCCTTCCTCACGCACGCCGCGGTCGGATCCCCCGCCTGCCTGGAGCCGGTGCTGCGCGCGCTGGCGGCGGGCCTGGCGCCGCCGGCGGCCGACGCGGCGGGCGCGCCCGCGCCCGCCGCCGACCCCTGGTCCCCCCCTCCCCCCCGCGCCGCCGCCGCCCAGGCCGCCATCGTGGCCACCCTCGCCCGCGTCGCCACCCTGGTGCCGACCGCGCCCGCGCGCCTCGCCCCGCTGCTGCCCGCGACGGCGCCGCACGCCGCGCGCGGCGCGGCGGCCCAGGCGGCGTGGGCGCGCGGCGCGCTTGCGCTCGCTGCCGCGCTCCCCGCCCTCGCCCACGCTGCCGTCGGCGCCGTCGCCGACGTCGTGCTGGCGCGCGACGTGGAAATTCTGTGGGAGGACATTGCGCCCTCGGCGGGCGGAGGGGGAGGGGGTGACGGCGGCGAGCGCGCGCGCGGCGACGACGCCGCGTGCGCCCCCACCCCCCTCGACGCCGACGACGACGAGGAAGACGCGGACGCCATATTTGAGCTGGAGGGACAGGCCGGCGATCTCTACATCTGGGACGACGCGGCGGCGGCCGCGGTCGCGGCGGCGGGGGGGTGGGACGGCGCGGCGACGAGCGCGCGCGCGGGGTTTGAGGCCGGCGGCCGCGCCGCGCCGCCGCCCGCCGCCGCCCCTCGCGGCGCGGATGCCGCGGCTGCGGCGGACGGCGTCGACGCCCTGATGGCCGCCGCCCTCGCCGCGCTGCCCGCCCTCGCCCCCGCGCCGGCGTGGCGCGGCCTCGTCGCCTCCCTGGAGCGCGGCGCGCTGCGCGCCCGGCGAGCCAAGTTTGCCCAGTTTCTGGTGTGGGCGGCGGCGGCGTCGGGGCCGGCCGAGCGCGGCGACGGGTTGCTCTCCCGCCTGCTCGCGCGCGCGCTCGACGCGTCCGCCCCGCCCGGCTCCCGCGCGGGCGCGGTCGCCTTTTTCGGGTCGTACGCCGCGCGCGCCGCCTTTCTGTCGCGAGGGGCCGCGGTGGGCGCGTTGGCCGAGCTCGCGGCGTGGTGCCTCGCGGCCGCGCCGGCGACCGCCGCCGCGCGCGCCGACGCCGCCTGGCCCGCCGCCTGCCAGGCCCTCTTCTACGCGCTCGCCTTTCGCCTGCCCGACCTGGCGCCGCGGCGGGGCGACGCGCCGGCGGACGCGGCCGCGGCGGCGGCGGCGGCCCTCGTCGCGGGGGGCGTCGCGCGCCTCGCGGCCCACCCCTCGGCCCCCCTGTCCCGCGTCCAGCCCGCGGTCGCCGCCGAGTTTGGGCGCGCCGTGCGCCGGTGCGGGGGCGGCCCCGCGGCGGCCGCGGTCGCGGCCGCCGCCGCGGCGGGCGCGTCGGCGGGCGCGCGCGCCGGCGGCCCGCCCGTCGCCGACGCCTTTTTCCCGTTCGACCCCTACCTCCTCCCCCGGTCCGCCCCCGCCCTGCGCCTGGACGCGACCTACATCGCGTGGGCGGGCGGGCGGCCGCGGTGGCCGCCCGCCGCGGCGCCGCCGCCGCGCGGCGGCGCGGCCGACGCCGCGGCCGACCCCCTCCTCGCGCCCGCCCTGGAGCCCGATTCTTCTGGCGCCTCCCTCTCCTCGCGCGCCGGCTCCTCCGGGTCGGACCGCGACACGCGCGACGGCGGCGCCGCCGGCGCCGCGCTCAGCGCGAGCGACGACGACGACGCCTCCTCGTCCGGCGCGTCGCCCTCCCCGCCCCGCGGCGGCGCCCCCGCCGGCGCGCGCGCGCTCATCTACCGCGCCATCGGGCGGCCGGTGGGGGCGAGCGCGGCGGCGAGCGGCCGCAAGCGGGCCGCGGCCGGGACGCCGTCGCCGGGCGGCGCGCAGCCGCGCGGGCGCCCGCGCCCGCTCGGCCGCCCGCCCGTGCACGGCGGCTCGCCCCGGTCGACGAGCCTGTCGGCGTCGACCGGGGCGGCGCCCTATGGCGCGTCGCCGCTCTGGCCGGCGGGCGCGGGCGGCGCGGCCGCGCCGCTCGGCGTCTCGCCCCTCGGCCGGGGAGCGCCCCCGCGCCCGCCAGCGCTCGGGGCGTCGCCGGCCGCCGGCGCCCCCTTTCCGGGCTCGTCCCTGGAGTCGGGCGGCGCCGGCGGCGGCCGCGCGTGGCCCGCGCCCGGCGCCGCGGCGTGGGGCGCGTCCCCGCCCGCGGGCGCGTCGCCGGGGCCGCCGCCGGCACGGTGCGCGTCGGGTGGACTGGCGCGCGCCATGGCGCTGCGCGAGAGGGAGGGAGGAGCGGGAGGAGCGGGCGGCGGCGCCGCGCGCGGCGCGGCGGCCGAACCGTGAGAGAGAGGTGTGCGGCGGCGACTGACGGCCGATGCGTCGGGGTGTGTGTGCGTCTGACTTGGGGCGGTGCAACGAAACCAGCCACGGGCGGAGCCACGCTCCCCGTCTCTCACCCTCCCTCGTCGGCGCGCCACGCGCCCAGCCAGGGCGACGCGCCCGACCCCCCCCGCCGCGCTCGCTTGCGCGGCCGGGACGGCGGGGCGGGGCGGACCGGCCCTGGCGACCCGGTGGCCCTGTCGGCGGCGCAGCGCGCGCAGTCGCACTCGGCGATTCCGTAATCCCTCAGCGCCGCCGCCCGTGCCGACACGTCAGCATTCTCGTCCACGTAACACAGCGTGACTTCATCCCCCGGCGCGAGGTCGACCGCGGCCACCAGGACCGCGTGCGCGGGCGTCGCGCCGGGCGGCGGCCGCGGACACCCCGCGGCGTCGGCCGCGGCGTCCGCCGCTGCGCCCAGCAGCCCGCGCGTGCCCGCGCCGGGCACGGCGCGCGCGGTGGGGGCGCAGGAGTGGTTGGCGGTGGACTGGAGGGGGTAGAAAGCAGAGCCGCGGACGGACGCCGCGCGAGCGGCCGCGCGGCCGCCCGCCGCGGCCAGCAGGGCGTCAAACGCGGGGTCGGCGGGGGCGTCCGGGTCCAGGCTGTCAAACAGTGAGGGGAGCTCGATCTCTGGGGAGGGTGGGGAGGGAGGGGCGGGTGTGTCGGTCGGCGCGCGCGCGCCGCGCCGGCCCGGCCTCGCCCCTCTCTCCCGGCTCCCACCGAGATTGTTCAGCTCGAACGCGCCCATGAGGGCGCCAATGAGCCTCTCATCCGCCAAAGGCGCGGCCTCGGGCGCGGCCAAGGCGAGCACGGCGCGCAGGCGGTCCGCCGCGCCCGCCGCGAGCGACCGCAGCGACGCGCGAAACGCGGCCTCCCCGCCCGCCTCCTCCGCTCCTCCCGCCGGCGGCCACGCGGGCACGTGCCACCAGAGCGCCTTTTCGGAGACCGCCCACGGGCGCCAGGCGGCGGCCAGGGCGCCCGGGGAGGGTGGCGCGCTCGCGCCGAACCCCGCTGCCGCCGCGACGCCCGCCAGTGCGCGCGACGCCAGCAGCAGCGCGTCGTTCGTGGCGTCCGCGTAGTCGCGCAGGTCGGCGACGGCGCACGCGAGGGCGGAGCTGCAGGGAGGGTTATGGGGTGGGCAATGAAAGGGAGGTGATGCTGCCCTATTTTTTTCTCCATCAACACTCCGCACTTTGGCACGTCCCGCCCACATAGCAGGCCGTGCCCCCCCCACCAGTCGGCCGCCGCGCACGCGGGCGAGCAGTAGAGCTCGTCGGAGCAGCCGCCGGGGCACGGGGCCGGGGGGGGGAGGGAGGGGGGCGACGGGGGGGCCGCGCCGCGGCCGCCGCGCGGCGGCGGGCCCGCGCCGGGGCCGCGCCCGCCGGCGACCAGGTGGAGCAGGGCGTCTGCGTCCAGGCCGGGCACGTCTGAGGGCGAGAGGGGGAGGGGTGGGGTGGGTGGCGGCCGGTCGCGCGCGCAGACCCGCCGTGCCCTCCTCCCACCTCTCACCACCCTTCACACCTTCCCCACGCGTCAGCAGCCCATGCGCCAGCTGCCCCCCCGGCGACGCCAGGTACGCCGCGCAGCGGCCGCACGCGAGCGCCTGCGCGCGCGACGCGGCGGTCGCCGCGGCGACGAGCGGCAGCTCGACGAGAACGACTGCCCCCGCCCGCACCCCCGCCGTCACGTGCAGGCCTTTGCCGTGCCGAGTGGGGCGCACGGCGACGGGCCAGGGGGTGGTGGAGGTGGCCTGGGGAGGAGAGAGGGGAGGTCGGCACGGGTGGCGGCAGGGATGGGCGCGCGCCGAGAGGGCTGGCGGCGCCTGCAGGGGTTCGATGCCCCATCCCTTTCGTCCAGAGCACCAAAGCACGTTCAGCAACCATCGCATGTACCCTCCCTTTCCTTTCGGCCGCTGGCCGCCACCCGTCGGCGCCGGCGCGCCGCGGCCGATGCCCGCCACCAGGCCAGCCCCCCTCCCTCGCACGCACACGTTCATAGTACGCCTCAAAATCGGCGTCGCCCGGCGCCGCCAGCAGGGCGCTGGCGTCCATGGCGGGGCGGCGCCGCGAGTGCGCGCGCCACTCTCCCGGCACCGCCTGCCCCCCCCACGCCCCGCCCCATGGTCTCCGGCATCGAGGCCGTCCTCGCCGCGGACGCCGCGCCCTCGGGCGGCGGCGCCGCCCTCTCCAAGACCAAGGTGGGAGAGAGGAGGGGGGGCGATCGGTGCCGGCGCGCGGCCGCGCGGCTGCGCCCACCGCCCACCCCCGCATTCCCACCCACCCCCTCTCCCCATAGGTCGTCTGCACCCTGGGCCCCAAGTCGCGGTCGGTCGAAGTCATCGAGGAGTTGCTGCGCGCGGGGATGAGCGTCGCGCGGTTCAACTTTTCGCACGGGTCCCACGACTACCACCAGGCGCGCGCGGCGGCGTGTGCGGTTGAGGCAGTGGGGCCGGCGGCGCGGCGGCGGTCGGCGGGGCGGCGGCGGGCGCGCGCCGCGCGGCGGGGCGACGCCGGCCACCGGCTCGCGCGGCTGCGGCGGCGGCCAGCGCGGCGGCCCGCGGCCCCTCGGCGCCCCGGGGAGCACCATGGCATGGCTGGAACGGCTTCTGTGCGGGGCGCGGCGCCCGCCGAGGCCCGCGGCGAGCCGCCATCGCGCCGCGAGCGCCGCGCGTGCGCCCTCCCCTCACGCCCCCCCCCCCCCCGCCTCTTCCCCAGGGCACCCTCGACGCCCTCCGCCAAGCGTGCAAGAACACGCGCATCATGTGCGCCGTCATGCTCGACACCAAGGGGCCCGAGATTCGGACCGGCTTCCTGGAGAATGAGCAACCGATCCAACTCACGGCGGGGGAAGAGGTCACGGTCACCACCGACTACGACAAGCCCGGCAAGCCCGGCCTCATCGCCATGTCGTACAAGAAGCTGGCGGAGGACGTCAAGCCCGGCAGCGAGATTCTGTGCGCGGACGGGTCGATCGTCCTGAAAGTGGTGGCGACCGACCCGGCGGCCGGCACCGTGCGCTGCCGCTGCATGAACACCGCGGTCCTCGGCGAGCGCAAGAACGTCAACCTGCCCGGCGTGGTGGTGGACCTGCCCACCCTGACCGCGAAAGATGAAGACGATTTGCGGCAGTGGGGCGTCCCGAACGCGATCGACTTTGTCGCCGCCTCGTTCGTCCGCAAGGGCTCCGACGTCGCGTACATTCGGTCGGTGCTCGGGGAGGGGGGGTCCCAGGTCAAGATCATCAGCAAAGTCGAAAACCAGGAAGGGTGCGCGGCGAGGGGGGCGCTGGGCAGAGGGGTCGCCGCGCGCGCGCTTCCGCCCTCAGTCGCGCCCCCAACCCCGCCCGGTTCCCCCCTTCCCGTCTCCAGGCTGCAAAACTTCGACGCCATCCTGGACGCGTCCGACTCGATCATGGTCGCCCGCGGCGACCTGGGCATGGAAATTCCGACGGAAAAAATCTTTCTCGCGCAAAAGATGATGATCCAAAAGTGCAACATGGCGGGCAAGCCGGTGAGTGAGGAGGGAGAGAGTGGAGGTGGTGGTGGCGACTTTTTTTCTCCTTCTCATTTCGACTCCACGCCCCCCCCCCCCCTTCTCGTCTCCTCAGGTCATCACCGCGACCCAGATGCTGGAGTCGATGTGCAAAAACCCGCGCCCGACCCGGGCCGAGGCGACCGACGTCGCCAACGCGGTCCTCGACGGCACCGACTGCGTCATGCTCTCCGGCGAGACCGCCGCCGGCGCGTTCCCCGTGCAGGCGGTGCAGGTCATGAACAAGATCTGTCGGGAAGCGGAAGCGTCGCTGGACCACTACGCGCTGTTCAAAGCGATCATGCGCCGCGCGCCCGTCCCGATGTCGCCGCTCGAATCCCTCGCCTCGTCCGCGGTGCGCACCGCGCACAAGGTGCACGCGTCCCTCATCGTCGTGCTCACGCGCGGGGGGTCGACCGCGCGGCTGGTGGCCAAGTACCGGCCGTCGGTGCCGGTCCTGACCGTCGCTGTCCCCGTGCTCACGACCGACGCGCTCACGTGGCGCTGCTCGGGGGAGGGCCCCGCCCGCCAGTGCCTGGTCACGCGCGGGCTGCTGCCCCTGCTCGCGGAGGGGTCGCCGCGGGCCACCGACTCGGACACGACGGACGAGATTCTTGCCGCCGCGCTCGAGCACGCGCGCGAGATGCGGTACTGCGCGCGCGGCGACTGCGTCGTCGCGCTGCACCGCATCGGCAACGCGTCCGTCATCAAGGTGGTGGACATCAAGTGAGCAGATGGAGGGGGGAGGGGCGGGGCGGGCGACGCGCGCGGGGGGTTCGGCCGCGGCGGCGGCGCGGGGGGCGGGGGGCGGGCCGTGGCGGGACCGCTCCGCGCGGCGCGGCATTGCGCGCACCCGTGTGACGGGGCCTGGCGGCGCTGTGGAGGGCGGTGGCGGGAGCGCAGCGCGTCCCTCGATCGCCGGCCAGCGTCACACCGCCGCGCCGCCGCGCCGCCGCATGCCGCCCCCCCGCCGCCTGCCTGGCGTCGCGGCGCGCTCCCTCGCCCTGTACCGCGCCTTTTTGCGGCACGCGCGCACGCTGCCGCCGGGGGAGCGGGACGCGCTGGCGGGGCGGGTGCGAGCAGAGTTTGGCGTCGCGGCGTCCGCGTCGCTCGATGTCGCGGAACACTTGCAGCGCCGGGCGGGGCGCCAGCTGGCGCTGTTGAAGGGAGGGGGAAGGTTTGCGGGCGTATTGTGAGTTGGCCGCGCCGCGGACCGAGGAGGAGGATAGGAGGAGAAGGCGTGGGAAATGAAAGAACGACTGCAACAACGACCGCGCGCCCCGCCTGTCTCTCCCCATCATCACTCTGCCGCGGCCGTCGTCAGCTGGAACCCGTGCCAGTCCCCCACGTCCGATTTGAGCGCGGCAGCGACCGCGCGGTGTTGGGCGACGGTCGTCGTGCCCTTGAACTCGGCCGCCGCCACGTGGATCGAATACATGGTGCCACAACCGCCCTAATGATACGGGGAGGAGAGGCGGGGCGCGGTGGGCGCCAATGCGGGCGCGGCTGGCCCGCGTCCCCGCCTCATCCCGCCCTCCCGCTCCGCCCTCGCACGCACGCTCGTGTCGCGCACCACGACCTCGGTCGCGCCCGGCAGCGCGGCCTTGAGCTTGGCCTCCAGGTCCGCTTCCGCCGGCGTCGGAGGCGGCGCGCCGGCGCCCGCGCCCGCCGTCGCGCCGCGGGCGGCGCGCGCGGCCGCCGCCGCGCGCCGGCGCAGGGCGGGGGCGGCGGCGCGGGCGAGAGCGGGCAGCATGATGAGCTGGGTTGTGAACGCGGGCGCTGCACCGCCCTCCTCCCTCTCCTCTCCCCCCTCGCCCGCCCCCCGGGAGAGAGAGTGCGTCGAGTGTTCACGCCCGCGCCCGTCGACCGCGCCCGCCGCGCCCCGAAAGCAGCCCACCACCGCGCTGCCAGTGCCCGCCGCGCTGCCGTCCCTCCTTCTCTCCTAGTGGCTCAGCAGCGACATGTGGCCCTCCCGCACGACTTCATCCAGGTCCAGCGCCTCGTACTCGCCCGAGGTGTACCTGGCGGGAGGGAGGAGGGCGGCGGGTGGGCGAAAGAAAGAGAGAGAAAAGAGCGACCCGCCCGCCACCCCGACCCTCACCCCCCGCCGCTCCCTCTCCCGCACCTGACTTTGGCCGACGCCGCGCGCGGGTTGACGCCCGCGATCTCCACCAGGTACCACAGCTTGTCGTCGGGCCAGTAGAGCTGCAAGGAAAGGAGTGGAAAGGGGTTGGCGGCGGTCGGCGCGCGCGCGCCACGACCCCGCCCCTCTTCTCTCCTACCTCGGCCTGCCGCCCTTTCAGCCCCGGCCCAATGTCCTCCGCCCGCAGCAGGCGCCCCGTGGGCAGGGGCGCCGTCGCCGCCCGCGCGCCGCCCGCGCCGAGCAGGGCGCCCGGCTCGCCGGGCGCGACGCCCGGCGCGCGCGCGCGCGACGCGGCCGCGCGCTCGGCCGGCCGCCCTTCGAACCCGGGGCCGTCGCCGCGGCCGGTCACCTCCTCGTATAGGGTGGTGTGCTGGTTGATGAGGTGGAAGAGGCGCATGCTGCAAGGAGAGGGAGAGGGAGGAAGGGTCGGCGCAGCCGACGCGGGCGCCGTGCACGCGCCCCCTCCCCTTCTCCCCCTCTTACCGATCCGTCGCGTCGAGCTTGGCCCCGCAGTAGACGGCCACCGATCTCAGCCAGGCGTCGGAATGGATGGCGACGAGGGCGAGCCAGTCGCCTTTGGCCATGCCGTCGCTGCGAGCATATGAACGAGCGGGGGTCGGTTTTTCGCGGGGGTGGGTCGTTCAACCCCTTCCCCCCCCTTTTTCTCCCTCGGACCCCGCCCAAACCCCTCCACCCCCCCCCTCCCGTCCTCCCTACCGCGCAAAGTTGATGCCGAGGCACGGCTCCGGCAGCTCCGGCGGCACCTCCTCGGACGGCGGGCCGACCGCCCACGTCCCGTCCGGCTCGCCGTACAGGCACAGGTTGTCGCGGGCGGGGTCGGCGGCGGCGTAAAAGGCGTCGAGGTCTACGCAGGCGTGGGGATGGGAGGGGCGCGCGCGTCGGGGCACGTCTCGGGGCGGCGGGGCACGCCGGGCGCCCCTCGCGCGGTGGCTCGTGCGTGCATCGATCGCGGCGAGCGCGCAGGTGGCGCGCGCGGCGCGCCCGGCGGCCGCCGCGCCGCGCCGGCATCGCCCCGGAAAACGGTCGCTCGCGCCCGCGCGCCCAGGCGCCGCCCGGCCCCATCTTCATCCCCAATCCACCCCCACTCGCACCCTTGGTCAGCGCCTGCAGCAGGCCGGCCCGGCGGGCGACGAAGTCGGCGTGCACGTCATCGACGCGGCGCGGCAGGCGCCGCGGGGGCGCGCCGGGGCCGGGGCCGGCGGCCATAACGGGGGAGGGGGGCGTTGTGGCGGTGGCGGGTGTGGTTGGGGTGTGTGGGGAGTCGGTGTCGGCGCTCGGGCGGGCAGAACGGGATGCGGGCGCCCCCCGCCCGCCTCGCGCGGCCGCTGCCGAGGCTTCGCGTCGTGCCCCGCGCATCCTCGAATCCCCAGCCATCCACCCCGCCCCCGGCCCTCGCCCTCACCGCCGCGGCCGCCGCGGTCGCAGCCGCGCTCGCGCTCTCCGCCCCGTCCGGCCCGTCCCTGGCCGACGTCGCGGCGCGCGCCGTCCCCATCGACGTGGCCAGGGCGGCGGGGAAGCCGGCGGTCGTCGAATTTTTCGCGCCCTACTGCGCCGTCTGCAAAGAGCTCGCGCCCGAGGCGGCCTCCGTCGCCGCCCGCTTTGAATCATCGATCTCCTACGTCCTGCTCAACGCGGACAACCCGGCGTGGGCGCCGGAATTGGGGGAGTGGGGCGTCAGGGGCGTCCCCCACTTTGTGTTTTTGGACGCGGCCGGCCGCCCCGTCGGCGCGGCCGTCGGCCGCCTGCCGCCCGGCGAGCTGACGGCGGACGCGGAAGCGTTGGCGGCGGGGCGGGCGCCGGGGCGGGGCGCGGGAGGGGGGGAACTGACGCCGCTGCGCGGGCCGGGGGGTGGAGGGGGCGCGCCCGCGGCGGCCGCGCCCAAGGACCACGGCGTGCGGTGAGGGGTGGTGCGTGTGACGGGAGAGACGAGGGCGTGCCGTCAGCGCGGTTTGCACACGGCGGGGGCGAGCGCGCGGCGCGGCGCCCTGGAGGGGGCGCGCGGCGCGCGCTCGGCGCCGGGCGCGGCAGCGGAGACCGCGGGGTGAGGGAGCGGGAGGGGAGGGGCGCGCGAAGAACGATGGGAGGCAACGCAGGAGGGAGGAAGAAAGGGTGCGCGCCGGCGCGCGAGGGACTCGCGCCCGAGCCAAGGAGGGTGAGGCCGTGTGCCGAGAGTGCGCGGGGTGTGACGGGGTGTCTTTGCGGCCGCCCCACCAAGCGCGCGTGACGCGCGCGCGTACGAGCGCGGGGCGGCCCGCAGGGCGCCCCGCGCTCGGTCCGCGCGCGCGCTCGGTCCGCGGCGCTTGGTGCCGGGCGTCGCGGCGGGGTGGGTTGTGGGGGTGGGGGGTGGGGGGGGAGGGGTGGGTCGGGTCGGGCGCGCGGGGGAGACGCGGGGCCGCTGGAATCGGGGGGGGGGGTCAGGGGTCCGGGTCGGGGACTAGCCCGCAGTGTCGCGGGTGTTGAAGGGGGCGAGGGGTGGGGCGGGCACGTATTTTTTGGGGGGGATTCAAGGGAACGGGAGAGTGTGGGAAAGGTCGAAAAGGGCGGAAGAGTCGGCCGTTGCCGGAGTCATTGGGCAACGCCCCGCGCACCGGAAGAGACCCCAAACGGGCATGCCGGGCGGCGGCGGGGTCGAGCCGGCGGGCGCGGTCGCGGCGAGAGGGGCAGACCCACTCTCGCACACGCTCACTCGGGCTCGCCCTCGCCCCGTCGCCCTCGCCCCTCCCCCCTTCCGGCGGCGGTGGGCGATGACGACGACGGCGAGGCTGCCCTGGCGGCCAGCATCGACTTGCTGGCGGGCGAGGGCGGGGCGCGGGGGCGGGGTCGAGCCGGCGGGCGCGGTCGCGGCGAGAGGGGCAGACCCACTCTCGCACACGCTCTCACGCCCACTCGGGCTCGCCCTCGCCCCCGTCGCGCTCGCCCTCGCCCGCCAACATGTCGATGCCGGCCGCCAGGGCGGCCGCCAGGGCGGCCTCACCGTCGTCGTCGTCGCCCGCCGCCGCCGGAGGGGGGAGACCCGGCGACACGCGGCCGCCGCCGCCGCCGGCCACGTCGCCGAAAAAGGAGAACCGGGCCGCGTCGAACGCGTCGGCGGGGGGCGGGGAGCCCGCGGTGGAGCCGGGCGCGGAGCGCGCGCCGGCGCGCGGCGGGGTGGCCAGCGCGGCAGCGGAAGCGGCTGCCGCCGAGTCGGATGCCGCGGGCGACGCGGGCTGGGCGGGCGGGGGGGCGGCGGCGGAGGAGCCGTTGGCGGAGGGGGACGACCAGAGGGCCGCGAGCGCGGCGTCGAGCGCGGCGTCCGGCGCGGGGTCGCCCCCGCGCCCGCCGCCCCCGCCCGCCGCCGCGGCGGGCTGCACGGCGGCCGTCGGCGGCGGCCTCCAGTCAAAGGCGCCCGAGAAGAGGGAGCCGGCCTCGGGGCGCGCGCGCGGCGGCGACGGCGGCGCGGCGCGCTGGTGCGGCCAGAGGCCCGGGGCGGCGGCCGGCGGCGCGGCACCGCCCCACACGAGCGCCTGCGCTTGACTCTGCGTCAGGCCCGCCGGGCGCTGGGGCGGCGGCGGCGCGCGCTGCGGCGGCGGCGGCGCGCCGCCGCCAGACGGCAGGCCCAAAGCGGCGGCCGCTTCGTTCAGCCGCGCCGCCGCGGCGTCGGTCACCGCTTGCTCCGCGTCGAGCGTCACCGCGCGCTGCATGAGCCACCGGTGCGCCGCGGCCGCCTGGTCGGGCGGCAGCGCGCGCGCGGCGGCGGCTTGAGCGAGGAGCTGGCGCCGGGCAGAGGCGAGTTCCGACGCGCGCGCGGCGGCGGCCGTTTGGAGGCGGGCCAGTTCGGCCGCCGCGCCGGGGCGCGCGGCGGGCCGCGGCGGCGCGACCGGCGCGGCGCGCGCCGCGGCCGCCACAGCGGCCGCCGCGCTTCTCGGCGGCGGCCCGGCGCCCGCGCGCGCGGCCTGGGCGGCGGCTTCGGCGACCAGCGCGATATCGGCCGGCGACGCGCCGCGCAGCAGCCCGCGCGCGGCCGCTTCGCGCACCCCGATCCCCGCGCGAGCCAGCGCGCGGCCGACGTCGACCAGGGCGGCGGCGCGGCCGGCGCGCGCGCGCGCGGCGGCGGCGGCGGTGGTGGACGGGGGGGCGGGGGGGGGGGGGGCGGGGGCGGGGGCGCCGTACAGGGACGCGCCCCCCGGATGGGGCCGGACGATGCCCCAGTCCCGGCCCGCCGCCGCCGCCTCGCGCGGCGGCGGCGGCGCGTGCGCGTGCGTGTACGAGGCGAACGACAGCGCCGCGGCGTCCGGGCGCCCCTGCTGCCCACTCCCGCCACCGCCGCCCAGCAGCGGGGACGCGGTGCTGTAAAAGGACGCCATGGCGGGCGCGGGGGCGGGGGCGGCGTAGGCGTCCAGCCCCTGGAGGAGCGCGTCCGACCCCGGGCCGGGCGACGGCGGCCGGCGGTCGCTGCCGGGGTCGGATGCGGCGTCCGGGAAGAGGTCGGAGTAGAAATGGTTAGCCATTGGGGGGGCGGAGGAGGGGGCGCGGCAGCGCGCGGGCCGGCGGCCGCCCGGATGCGGTGCGCGCCTCGGCGCGGCGCCGCCCGGGCCCCGGCGGGCGGGGCGGGACGCGCGCCGGCCCGAGGGCGGGGCGCGGGTGGGGCGCGGGGCGCGAGCGGGGCGCGGGGTGTGGGGGGCGCTGCGTGCCGGCGCCGCGCGGGTCCCTCCAGCCAAGCACTCTTCTACCGCCTCTCGGCGCCGCGCGCAGCGCCCGGCCGCGCCCGGACCTAGCCCGCGGGCGGGGCGCGATCAGGGTGCGTTCGCGGTCCCTCACAAGCACCCACCGCCAACCCCCACCCCCTCTCCCTCCTTCCCTCCACACCACCACCATCACCCGCGCAGCGCGGCCGCCGCCACGCGCAACAACCCCGGCACACTGGGACCTGCAAAAAAGTCGACCGCCGCGCCGCACGCGGCCTCGAGGTTTCGGTGCGCGGGCGACCAGAGGTGCGCCGGCCGCACGCGCCACGGCGCGCGGAGCACCGATTTCTGGACGCCGTCGAGAAGGTACGCGTTGTGGGCGGCCACGTTGCCGGTGCCGATGGCGGCGGGAGGGCCGCCGGGGAGGTGGGCGCCCCAGGTGAGGGCGGGGACGGAGAAACCCAAAACGTTGGACACGTTGACGCACACGCAGCCGTATTCGAGCCCGGCGATGGCGGCTTCCAGCGCGGTCGGCGGGGTGGCCGGGTGGGCAAAGAGGACGCACGAGAGCGTGCCGGCGACGCGCTGGTTCGCGTACGCGGTCGCCGCCTTTAGGAAAGCCTCCGCGCCGCCGCCCGTGCCGGGCAGGGCGACCTCCTGCAGGGCGCCGCACCAGTTTTCGGTGTCGGTCCGGGCCTGGGTGAGGGGCGCCAAGGTGGTGGGCTGCCGCGCGGCACGGTCCCCCGCCTCCCCCCCCCCCCCCGCACCCCCCACCTCGTCCGGCGCCAGCCCCGCGCGCAGCATCCAGGGCAGCACGACGCCCGCTGCCGGGTCGAGGGTCCCGGCGCCGGGGAGAGGGGCTCCCAGATCCTCCACCGGCGGCCCCGCCCCCGCCCGGAACGCGGCCGCTTTGGCCGCCGACCCCGGGTAGTAGGCCACCCGCCGCGGCGTCGCGTTGAGCGCGGCGCGCAGGGCGTCCAGAAAGGCGGGGCGGAGGGGCCAGGACGCGTCGGTCAACACGATTTCCGCGGCGAGGCAGTTGTGCCCCGCGTTGTGCGCCGCGCCCGCCACCAGTTCCGCGGCGACATAGTCCAGGTCGGATTGAGACCAGGGGCCGGGCGTGATGATGATTGGAGTGACGCAGCCGAGCTCCCCGGTCACGCGTTTGGCTAGCTTGGGCGCCCCCGTTTTACTAGCCCCCGGCCCCCACACGAGCGCGTCGTACGTGGACGCCGACCCGGTGAGGTGCACGGTGTCGACGCGCGGGTCGGCGGCGAGGCGGGCGCCGACGTCGGCGCCGCCATTCGCGAGAGCCAAAAAACCCCCTTCGGTCAGCGGCGCAAGCGCGGCCGCGATGTGGGGCCCCAAATAGTCATTGACCGGGTTCATCTTGAGCAGGACCACCTCCCCATCCACCACCAGCTTGTGCAGGGCGTCCAGGGCGACGGCGGGCAGCTGGTTGCCCGCGCCGAGGACGAGGGCGACGCCGCCCTTGGACGCGCGCAAGCCCTTGGCTTGCGTCACCTCCTGGCCGGGCTGCAGCCAGACCTCGCCCGTCATGCCGCCAAAGAGGACGGCCTCCAGGGCGCAGGGAAAGACGGTGGCGACGGCACGCGCGGTGCCGTCGGCGTCGGTGTGCGCGCGGACGGCTTGCGGGGGGTAGCCCGCGGGGGTGTCCAGGCCTTCCAGCGCTTCCGCGTACTGTGGGAGACAGAAGGGGAGGGGGGGAGGGTGGTCGAAGCCGCGCCGCGCCCGTCACCCCCCCGCCTCGTTCGTCTCTCTCCTCCCTTCTCTCACCATGCGCAGCGCCCAGATGACCGCCATCCACCCCATCCACTCCTCCCCGACGCCCACGCCGTACGAGCCTTTGGCGGCGACGGCGGCCTGCGCGGCGGGGCGCGACGCCTGAGAGGCAGGGGAGAGGGGAGGGTCGGCGGAGTCGAGGGCCGCGGTCCATCCACGCCCGCTCCACCCTCCCCCCCATCGGTGCACCTTGACCGCCGAGTCGACGCAGCGCCGCAGCAAGGCCGCCCGTTCCGTGAGCGACATCGCGCGCCACGCGCGCGCCGTCTCCGTCAGCCGGTCCAGGCACGCCCCCGTGTGCGCCTCGCTCGACGGCGGCGCGGGCGTCGGCGCCGTGGGCAGGACGACCGGGCGCGGCGCGGGGCGCGTGGGCGCGAGGATAGCCGCGCCGGCGCCCATCAGCGGCTGCATCGCCACGCCGGCGACGCGCAGGACGGCGTCCATATGCAGAGAAGAGAAATTTGTGATTGACGCCGGGGCGGCAGGTTGCGGTGTGTCAGCGGTAGTGCTCTCCGTCACACAAGACCCCTCTCTCCCTCCCTAACCTTGCTCCCACGCCGAGTTCCACGCGACCCGGGACGCAGCGTGCCCCGCGTAATCGCCGCTGGGTCGCGCAGGCGCGCGCGTGGGGCGTTGGCCACGACACGCGCCGAGTTGCCGCCCCGGGCCCGCCACCACCCCTAGAGACGCGGGATGCATCGCGGCCCACGCTGCGGCCGGCGCCGGGGCCGTTTCGGCGGCTGGTTGCGCTTTTTGGCGGCTGCGCGCGCGCGCCGCGTGCACGCGCGCCGCGCGCGACGGACAGCTCGACCGCCCCCGACACGCGCACGCGCCGCCTGGGCGCGCGGCACGCCGGCGCCGGGGCGCCGGCGTGCGCGCCGACGCCTTTTGCACATATAAGGCCTCCTCCCGCTGATTTTGAGGAGCGGGTCTGCTCTCCTATATGTTCTTTCGACACACCCCGCCCCAGGCGCCCCCGCCCCAACCCCGCGCCCCGCACCCGCGCCAGCGCGGTCCGTAATGAAGGTGCGCACACCGTGTCGGCGGCCCGCTGCGCGGCTCGCGGCGGGGCGGCCGGGTGGCGGGGCAAACCGGACCGCCGACACCGGCCGGCCCCCCCCCCCGCCCGCGCGACACCCTCGCCCGCTCCCCTGTCGGCGCAGTGGCGTATTCCACGTCGCCCCCGCGCGCGGGCGGGGCGCGACGCGCGGCCAGGGCGGCGGCGGAGGGATTCTCCCGCCTCCCAATGGATGCTCTCACCCCGCCTCCGTCGCCGACGACGCCCGCCCCCCCCTCCCCAGGTGCACGCCCTGCAAGCCCTGAGCGCCCGCACGGGCTCCAGCCCCGCATTTTGCGGCCACTGCGGGAGTGGCGCCGCCACCGCAGCGGCCGCGGCCGCGCCGTCGGCCGCGCCGCGCGCGGCTGACGTGGCGGCCGCGCCAAAAGCCGCAGCCCTCCCCCGGCCCCCCTCCTGCCTCTTTGAGCTCGAGGTGGATGCCACCGACGACGGAGCGGCATTTGTGGCGCCGCCGGCGCGGGCAGGCGGCGGCGGCGCCGCGCTCGCCGCGCTCGCCGCGCCGTGGTCGCCCGTCGAGGCCGAGGTAAGAGGGGAGGCGAGGGTTTGGGCTGCCTTGTCCGTGCGAGTGCTCTGCGAGCCACTGGGGGTGGTGGCGGCAGCGGAAAGGGATCGGCACGGGTTCGCCGCCGGGCGCGCGCGGCGCGTGCGCGCGCGCGCGCGAAAAACGCGCCCACCCCTCCCACCCCTCCCCCTCCAGCTCGCGCGCCAAGTCGCGCTCGCCGTCGACGCCGACCCCGCGCCCGACCCCGAGTCCCTCGCCCGCTCCCTGCGCGCCCTCGGCCACTCTGTCGCGCTCCGCCACGGCCTCGGCGCCGCGCCCGCCGCGGGCGGCGGCGAATGCTTGCGCAACCTGCGGCACACGTTCCTGGCCGTGAGCCCGCGCGGGTGCCGGGCGGGGGGCGGGGCCTCCGCCTCGATCATCGTCGACCCCCGTTTCCGGGAACAGTTCGTGATTGCCGCCTCGACCCCCGCCTACGACGCCGCGCTGGCGTCCGTGCCGGCCACTTTTTGCGGATCACCCCAACGTGTCGCGGCCCTGGTTGAAGCCCTGTGCGCCGAAATGGCCGCCGCGTTTGCGGCGCGCCGCGCCGCGCTCCCGCCCTGGCGCCGCGCGGCCGCCATGCAGACCAAGTGGCGCCCGCGGCGGTCGGAAGACGTGGTGGCCGGCGCCGCCGCCGCGCGGGGCTCCTCGCCGCCGCGGCCGCTCGACGGCGCGGCCGCGCGGCGGCGCGCGAGCTTCGCCGAGGCGGCGGCCGCCGCCGCGCTCCCGCCCGCGGGGCGGTGCCCGGCGGCGGCCGCGACGGCGGCGGCGCGCGCGGCCAGCCTGCTGGCGAGCCAGTTGAGCGGGCCGGGGCGGCGAGGGGCGGCGCCGGCGGCTGCCGCGCGGCCCGCGTCGGCGCCGGCAGTCGCGACCGCGCTGACCTCGCCCCGCTCGTGCCCCGCGCGCTCGCCGTCGCCGGCAGCCGCCGCGGCGGCCGTCGCCGCCGGCTCCGCCCCGGCCCCACCCCCTCTGCTCCCGCCCGCGTGGCGCGCGCGGCTGCGCGGCGCGGCCGCCGCCGCCGCGCGCGGGCGCACGACCGCGTCCGCGCTGACCAAACGCCTGGGAGCCGTCGCCAAGCCGGAGCGCGACGCCGCCCTGCTGGTCGGCTTTTGAAAAGAGAGGAGTCGGGGTCGTGCCCCCGAGGCACACCATTTGTCGACCCCTCGTTCTTTTCTTTTTTTGACCGCGCGCCGATGCAGGCGCGCCTTTTTATTCAATGCCCGCTTTGATGGGCGGCGCCCACCCCACGGCGGCCGCCGCGCGCGCGTGACGCGCGGGCGGGGCGTGCCGCCCCGCCCGCGCCGCGCGCGGGCGCGCCGTGTGTGCGCCGCCCCGCGATTTTGACTGCCCACCACGCACACCACAATTTTGCCGGCCGCAGCAAGGCCGAGCGACGAGGAAGTGCGAGGGAGAGACCAAGAGTGAGAGGAGAGAGAGATTTGAGGCCCCCCGGCCAACACCAACCAACACGGCGAGACGACACCAACGACCTGGGCGAGAGCGAGGGGGAGAGAGGAGGGACGACGGGAGAGAGCGTGCCTTGAGAAGAGACGCGCTCGAGTGTGTGAGACGCGCCGGCCGCCCCACCACCTCCACCACCCCTCCAGCACGGCCAGAAAAGGGTACAGCAACATGTGGGGCGGGCGCTCATTTGGGGAAGGGGGGGGCTTTCTGATCTCTCTCCTCGGCGCTCGCTCCTCTCTCTCTCTCCGTCGCCGCCGCCTCGCTCGCCTCCTCGCTCTCTCCCGGTCTCGGTTTGGGGTGGTCGGCAAAGAATGTGCGCGGGCCGGCGCGACGGCGTCGCCCGCCCCCTCCCTCCTCTCCTCCCTCCTCCCTTCAGACGCCGCCGCGGCGCACAAACCCGCCGCGCGCCGGCACCGGGTTGGGCACCGAGCACGCAGCGCCGCCGGCGACGAGCACGCGCGGGTCAGACCCGTCGGGCGGCAGTTCAAGGACCGACGGCCGCGCGTCGAGCACGCCGGAGCTCATGCCGACGTCGACCCGCCACACGCGCCCCCCGCACTCGCAGTTGCAGCCGCCGAGTTGCGGGGTGTGGCCGACGACGAGGCGGGCCGCGCCGGCGAGGTCGAGCGCGGCCGAGAGTTGGCGGCACGCGTGGTAGCGCTCCGCGGGCGACCCGTACCGCTCCTTGCCGTACGCCCGGTTCCACATGACGGACTGGGAGTCGCCCATGGCAAGGAAAGGAGGGGGGGCGGCGGAGCCGTCGGCGCCGCGGTCGCCGCGCATCCACGCTGCGACGCTCGCGTTGAGCTCTTTAAACCCCGCCTGCACGTGAGCGGGCACGATGCCGCCGTGGGCGAACACGGTGTCGCCCACGACGAGGACGGTGGGGTTGAGCGCGAGTTCGAGGGCCATGGGGCCGCCTGGGGCGTAGAGCGCGGCGCGCGCGCGCAGTTGGCCGTCGAGGCCGGCAGCGGCCGCGCCGGTCAGGCCGGCGGCCAGGGCCGCCTCTCTGAAGCCACCGGGGGTCGCATACCGAAAGTCGCCACAGACGTTCAGGGCTTCATGGTTTCCATTCAGCATGTAGACCGCCCCCCCTTCCCGCCGCGCCTGGCGATCCAGCTCGCGCAGCAGCATCACCGCCCCGATCTCGTTGTCGCCCCGGTCGAGGACGTCGCCCAGTTGCACCGCGACGGTGTCGCCGCCGACCCACACGGGGCGGCGGCGCGCGTCCTGGGCGAGCACGCCGCCGAGCTCCAGGCAGGCGATCGTCTTGCCCAGGTCGCCGTGCACGTCGCCGACTAGAGGGAAGAGGGGGAGAGAGGGCGGTGGGGGTCAGGGTCGTGCGGCGGGCGGGAACGCGCGCGTGCGGAGGCGCGCGGGCCGCGGCCGGCCCTCGGGCCGGCCCTGGGAGACGGCCTCGACCGCCCGGCGCACGCGTGGGGCGCAGCGCCCGCGCGGCGGGTCGCAATCGGCGGCGCGCGCCGGCGCGCGGGGCGCGCGCCGCGCGGCCTCCTCCCGCCCCCACGCCCCTCCTCCCACACCCCAAACTCACTGGCGATGATGCGGCGCCCGCCCCGGTCGACAAAGGTGGGCGGCTCCTCGGGTGGCGCGAGCGCGGCTTTGGGTGGCGGCGCGCTCGCGCTCTCGCGGGGGGGCGCGGCCACCGCGCGCGCGGTCGTGCGCGACGGCGACAGCGACGCGCGGTCGCTGGGCGCGGCGGCGCGCGTGGGCGGCGGGCGCGGCGCGCGGGCGCGCGGCGGCGCGGGCGCGGCGCGCGGCGCGCTCGCCATGCGGTGGCCCGTGGCCGGCATGGAGCCGGGGTGGGCGGCGGGCGCGTGGACTGGGCGCGGGGGCGCCGGGACGCGGGGAGAGGGTGTGGGGTGCGGCGCGGGGGGTCGCTCGCTGTGGGCCCTCCGCGACCACCCACACGCGGTCGGGGAGAGCCGGCGGGCGACGGGCCGCGCGCCGGCCTGGGCCGGCGTCCAGCCTCCTCCCGCGCGCACCCCGCATGTAGACGCGCTCGCAGAGGCGGTGGGCGGGCGGCGGCGCGGGGGCGGGAGGCGGGTCTGACGCCGGGCGGCCGCGCGCGGCTCGCCGCCGGGCGCGGGCCCCGCCACGCCCGACCCTGGTCCCTGCGCCGCCGTGTCGGGCGCTGCAGCGCGCGGCTTTGGCTGCGGCGCCAGCCCGCCCTGGGGCGGCGGGTCGAGGCGAGCGAGAGAAAAACACAACAAGTCGACTGTCGCGCGGCGCCTCACACACTCTCGGGCCCTCCGGTCCCGCAGCTCGCGCGCCCGACGCGCGCCCGAATCAAAGGCGCGCGTCCCCGCCGCCTGACGCGCCCAGGCGAGCGCGCGCCCGCCCCGCGCGCGCGTCGCGCATCGGGCCCGGCGCGTCCCGCTTCGGGCCCGCCGCGTCGGCCCTCCACCTCTCCCTCCCACACACCATGTCCGGCGACAACACCACCACCCCTCTCACGCCCCACGACCGGCTGACGCCGTCGGCCGACGGCGCGGCGTCGTCGGGCGCGGGCTCGCCGCCCGCGTCGTCGTGCGGCGCGACGCCGACCGGGGGTGGAGGAGGCGGTGGCGGTGGCCGCTGGGACATCGAGGCCGACGGGACGGGGCGGACAGCGGCGGCGCCGAGAGCCGCTGCCGACCCCCTTCCCTCGCCCTCCGACCTGCCGCCCGCCCCACTCCACCCGTCCCCATCCCCCTGGCCCCCCGCGGCAACGCGCTGGCCCACCCTCTCCTCCTCGGTCGACGACGGCGGGGACCCCGCGACCCGCTTTACGCTCTTGCATGAATTAGGACGGGGTTCGTACGGCGTCGTGTACGCCGCGCGCGACCGCGTCGCCGGAGGCGTCGTCGCGGTCAAAGTCGTCCCCGCGCGCGGCGGCGCCGACGCTCGCGCGCTCGCGCGCGAGGTGGCCGCCCTCCGCTCCGCGTCGCACGCCGCCGTCGTCGGCATCGTGGGCGCGTGGAGGAGGCCGGCGAGCGGCGACGTGTGGATCGCCATGGAGCTGTGCGCCGGGGGCTCGGTCGCCGACGCGCTCGCCGCGCGGCGGTCGCCGCTGCCGGAGCCGGCCATCGCGCATGTGGTTGCTGGAGCGCTGGCCGGCATTGCCCACCTGCACTCGAGTGGCAAGGTGAGGAGTGGGGTGGGGTGGAGAGTGGTGGCGGCGAGAAATGGCGCGCGGTCTGCGCTTTCTCAATCCCTCCCCTCCTCCTCTCTGACTCTATAGGTCCACCGCGACATCAAGTGCGGCAACCTGCTGCTGACCGCCACCGGCGACGTCAAAGTGGCCGACCTGGGCGTGGCGGCGCCCCTTCCCACTGCCGCTTCCTCCGCGGCCTCTGCCGCCGGGCGCCGCACCTTTGTCGGCACCCCCCACTGGATGGCCCCGGAAATGGTGGCCGACCACCCGTACGACGGCCGGGTCGACGTGTGGGCGCTGGGCATCAGCGCGATCGAAATGGCGGAAGGCGCGCCGCCGCGCTGGGGCGTCGCGCCGGTCAGGGCCTTGCTCGCGATCGCGCGCGACCCGCCGCCCCGCCTGGCGGATCCCGGTGCGTGGTCGCCCGCGTTCGTGGACTTTGTGGGCGCGTGCCTGGTCAAGGACCCGTCGGCGCGGCCCAGCGCGGCGGCGCTGCTGCGCCACCCTTTCGCCGCGCCCCGCCCGCCCGCCGCCGCCGCGGCCGCCACCTCGTTGCTCGCCTCTTTGGCCGCCGCGTCCGCGGCGGCCGCCGCGGCCAAAGCGGCGGCCGACGGCGAGGGCGAGGGCGGCGCGTCGTGGCCGACGGTCGCCGTCGACGGTGGCGCCGCCTGGTGGCCGCCCGCGGGCGCGTCCGAAGGTGAAGGGCGGACCGGGGTTCCGGCGCGGCCGGCGCGGGACGAAGGAGGGGCGGCGGCGTCGCCCGCGGCGACGGTGGTCGTCGAGCGCGACGCGCCGCGCGCGCCCCCCGGCGCCTACGCCGCCGCCGTCGCCGCCGCGGCGGGCAACCTGCTGCCGCGCGGCGTGCCCGCGTCGGCCGCCCAGGCGCCGTCGGCGGCCGCCGCGGCCGCCGCAGCCGCGCGGCGCGCGGCGGCCGCCGCGGCCGCCGCGCGCGCCCCAGACCTGCCGTTTCTGTCGGCGGCCGACGTCGACTTTGCGACCGCGCTGTTGGACGGCGGCGCGCAGGCGCACGCGGCGGGCGGCGGGGTGCCCAGGCTCGCGCTCGGGTGGCGGCGGACCGCGCCGCTCGCGGCGACCGCCCGCCCGCTGCCCACGCCCGCGGGCGCGCCCGCGGCCGCCGCTTTGGCCCGCGTCGCGGCGCACGCCGCGCAGGCAAGGGGGCAAGGGGGGTCTGTGGGGGCAGGGGTCGCGGCCGTCGAGGCCGCGCTCGCCGCGCTCTGTGCAGGGGGCCGAGGGTGAGCGCGAGAGACACAACGAGAGAGAGAGAGAGAGACAGACACCCATCGCCGCTGCCGTGCAAACCGGGGGTTAGGGGCCGAGGCGCGAGTCACATATCGGGGTGGGTCGGGCGGTGGGGGGATTCCGCTCGCGCCCGGGCCGGAAGCCGGGCTTCCGGCCCGCCGGCATAATGGTAGAGCCGCGGGCGACGCATGTCGCGCCGGGGCAGGGGTGGAGAGTGGCGTGTGTGTGGGGGGTGGAGGGTGGAGGCGGGGACCACGCGCGCGCGCGCGAGGACGGGGACGCCCCCACGCTTCCTCCCCGTCACCCGCCGCGCCGTTTCTCAAGACCCGCACTGCGGAGCTTGCACGCAGTAGCCTGAGGAGACGGGAGGGGGCCGGGTCGACGCGTTTTCCTTCTCGCCTCGTCCGCCGTCGCGGCGTCGCCGCGCGCGCGCCCGGCCGCGCGCCGCCGCCGCCCCCGCTCCAGGTCTCGCGACGCGCCGGCCGCCGCCATCGAAGAAAACCTACCGTACGAGGGGTCGTAGTAGTAGCAATCTTGGCACTGCGCGTCGGGCGCGCACTGACCCGACCACCCGCCCGGGGACTGGTCCAACGACACACACTGGTACCCGTTGAAGAAGGTGCATGGAGGGCACTGGCCGCCTCCGTTGTTGTTGTAGTAAAAGATGCCGCAGCCTGGGCGGGGGGGGGCGGGGAAGATGTGGGCTCGCGGGCGCCGCCGCCGACCGCCGCGTCCCTCTCCTTCCTCCCCTCCTCCTACCCCAGCAGCCGCCGTTCCACCAGCCAAAGACGGCGACCGAGTTGACCACGATGTTGGCGACGTACAGGCCGGAGCGCCTGGGAGGGAGGGGGGGGGGTTGGGGTGGGAAGGACGAAAGAAAAAAAACATGCCAAGACGCGCCCCAACCCCCAAAACCCGGGACGCACCACACGCAGCCGAAGGGGTCGGTCCACCCACCGACCCTGGAGAGGGGGGAGGGAGGGGGGGAAGGGGGTCGGAAAAAGAAAAGACGGGCGGCGGCGCGGCCCCGAGTTTTGTTTTCGACGGCGCCCGCCCCCCCTCTCCGCCACTCCCGCACCAGAAGTTGGTCGGGCGATAGTACTGCCGGCTGTTCCAGGCGTTGTAGCCCTGCGGGTGAGGGGGCGGGACGGTGAGCGCGAGGGTCGGCGCGCCCGCGCCTCTGCGCTTCCTCTCTCTCTCCCCACTCCCTCACCTTGGGGCCGCCGCCGGGGCACTGGCCGTTGCCGTTGAAGATGCGCTGGTTGGTCGGCACGGCGGCGTTGATGGGGCCCTCCTGCGGGGAAGAGGGAGAGAGAGAGGGGTCGGGGGTCGGCAACAGCAGCGCAGCGAGGCGCGCTCCCGCCGCTCCTCCGGCACTCGACTTACCCGGGGCGTGATCTTTTGCAGGGAACGGTCTTGGGTGGGCAGTTTTTCGGACGGCTTCTGCTGCTGGCCGCCGCCGTTCTGCCCCGGACGGTTTTGGCCGTCGCCGCCGCCGTTGGGGCGGTTTTGGCCATCGCCGCCGCCGTTGGGGCGGTTTTGGCCGTCGCCGCCGCCGTTGGGGCGGTTCTGCGCGTTGTTCGCGCCGCCGCCGCCGCCCCCTTGGCCGCCGCCGCCTTGGCCGCCGCCGCCTTGGCCGCCGCCGCCTTGGCCGCCGCCGCCTTGGCCGCCGCCGCCTTGGCCGCCGCCGCCTTGGCCGTTGTTGCCGCCGCCACCGCCGTTGGGGCGGTCGCGAGTCTGTGGGGCAGAGGGTCGAGGGTCGGCGCCGTGCGCGCGCGCCGCGCGCGCTCGGGCCGATCACTCCCCCTCCCTCTCCCTCGAGCCGATCCGCGCACGGGCGCACCTGCTGGCCGCCGCCTTGGCCCCCGTTGAACGGGGTGCCGCCGCCGCCGCCGCCGCCTTGGCCTTGCCCCCCGCCGCCGCCGTTCGCGCCGCCGCCGCCGCCGCCCGGCGCGGGGCGCGCCTGCGGCTGGCCGCCGCCGCCGTCGCCGCCTCCACCGAAGGAAGGGCGGCCCTGGGACGGGGGGAGCCGATTGTGGGCAGGCGCGCTGCGTGGCGCGCGCCGCGCGTGCCGACCGCGGCACCGGCCCCACCCCTCGCACCTGGGCCTGGCCGCCACCACCGCCGCCGCCGCCGGGGTTGCCCCCGCCGCCGCCCGGGCCGCCGCCGCCGCCGCCACCGGCGACGCGGTTGCCGCCACCGCCGCCGCCGCCGCCGCCGCCGCGGTCGCCCCCCCCCCCCCCCCCCGGGGGGGGGGCGCCCCCCCCGCCGGGGGGGGGGGGGGGGGGGGGGGGGGCGGGCGCGGCGGGGGGGGCCGCGCGGCG
>Ga0315273_10000672_pt1 | contig 36941 bp, 3 predicted proteins | sample YL17G02_0_MG_FD_205753 | JGI IMG/M metagenome (GOLD analysis project Ga0315273, IMG submission 205753) | Sediment microbial communities from Yellowstone Lake, YNP, Wyoming, USA - YL17G02_0 | ecosystem: Environmental > Aquatic > Freshwater > Lake > Sediment | place: USA: Wyoming | collected...
CATGGCAGTCAGAAGCACATTCACCATATATATAATATGGTGCATCGTATGGGGGGGATTCAATCCGCAGCGGACGGGCTGTGGGCGGCAGCAGGTCAGCCCACCTGAAGGATTGCTACCCACGGCCGGATGGCCATGGGTAGTGAGGGGTAACCCAATTGACGGAGTGCTAGGTCGCCACTGCGGTCAATGGCTTCTTTTTGCCTTTGTCTGCCCCTTTATCTGTCGCGTCCAGACTGGCCTGGGCCGTTGATTCGCCAGAGCTCTCAGCCTGACCGTCAGGACTCAGCGTACCGGACAACCGGTCAGCCATGACCGAAACATTGCGCAGTGACTGGAGGTGTGTATAGATCAGCTCCAACTCGTTGCTCTGAGCCAACGCTGCGAGTTGCTCCCCAGAAAGCCCCTTAAGCCGGTCCCGGCTAACCGCCATGAATCCGGAGAGGGCCATGCGTTGACCGGTGGTTAAGGTGATCTGAGCCCGCATCGGCTCAAGCAAGTCCAGCGCTTGGAGCTTCTTGCAGAACACCTGGGTCAGCTGAAACTGCCCCTGGTATTGCTGGAGAAAATTCAACACACTTTCAAGGTACTGGGTGCGAGTCCCCTGGGCATCGAACAAGCGCTCGCCAAGCCCTGTTTGATTGCAGCCGGAGAACGCCTCGTCAAGAAAGAGCGTGAACCGCTTACCCTCATGGCTGCTAGAAAACACGAACGGATAGCGCCGAATAAAGGCGGGAAGATACTTCGCGTGCCAGCTCCCGTCCTCGTTCAGGTACAGGTTCTGCTGCTCTTGCATCCCCAGAATGACCGCCGGCATCATGGCCTCCGCCGTCCCCGTAAACACGATGGCATATTCCTCCGCCGCTTGAGCGAATTCCACCGCTAGCAGCGGCACGGCGTTCACATGTCGTGCAAAGGAGTGGTCTGTCCCCTTCTTCACCGACCAATCTCGGTGTCGCTGGGTGGTAACCGGCACCGCATTTTCATAAATCAACAGTTGCGTACTCATGGTAAACACTGACCTCCCTATTTTGGTGACAACGTGAACTCCCGTCCTCCCATCCGCCCCTGCTCGAAAGTGGTGCCGGACTCGGCAGCGTGTAGACCTTCAGCTTCTCGCCAATGGCTTCCGTGATCCACCGATGCCTGGTCGAGGGGACTCATTCGTGCGAGTGCACCACCCTCTCTCATCCATCGCACCTGCGAAGTGCGCCGACGCGCTCCGATCCTTTCTTTAAGCATCTCCGTCTTCCTCACCGCAAAGTTCAGAGGATGACAGCACACAGTCCTCCACATCAGGTCCTTGTTCCTGGCAGGGTCACTTCCAACTCGTCGTCGGCATGAGACTCATCAGCGCGCGTCCCCCAACCCGAGAGGAAGCGCCGCACCCAGGACAGCTTGTCCTTCGGTGTAAAGATGGTATCGTCCTTATGCCCATTCCCCGGAACGTTGTCGGTCCAGTCAATCAGGCTTTCGGTCCCAACCCGTTCTCGGATGCGGCTAGAGTCCGCGTGCGCGGCGACAACCTGCGCGGGCCTCGCGATGGCCTGCGGGATGCGAGAAGCCGCACCCTGTCCGTTCACCAGCGGGTCTCGAGCAGCCGCAGCAACCACCACGCCCTCGACGTGGAAGCTATTTTCACCAACCCAGCGTCGGATTCCCGTCTCAAGACTGTCCTGCATGACTGTGAGCCCGGACTCATGTCCAAATCCCAGCGTATGCCCCAATTCGTGCATGACGGTTGTCAGCAGATCCATCCGGCTGAAGGCCGGGCTGTCGGCGTCGGCGATCCACTCGCCCAGACTACGGACAAAGTGGAACTCGGCATTGTCCTGCGGCGTCGCGTCGATGAACCAGCCGCGTCCGGCCGCAGTGATGTCAATGATGATCTGCGTGCCGAGCGTCATCCCTAGCTCATCTTGTGGTAGCGTGCCGACCATCACCTGAATCTGGTCGAGCACGTCAAGGCGGCTGTCGTTCGGCCCGAGGGCCTGCTCCCAGAGCAGCTTCGCGTCAGCCACGACCGGCGCCAGGTCCACCTCCGTCAAGGGCGCGGCCGCATCGGACTGTGCCCCTCCCACGGCGGTCTCCCACATTGGAGAGTGGCCATCCCAGGGCGAGCCGACGAACTGCAAATAGTCGAAGTCAGCCAGATTGGGATGGCCGGACGTGGGCGCGGTCTTGCCGCTGAACGGGACGATCGGCAAGCCGAGATTTCCAAATGCCGCCAACCAGGTCGGCATCGCAGCCATGACCAGCGACCGAAGTTGGCTCGAGTTATTATCGCCCTGATAGAGCTTGTTCGTGCCGCTGCCGCCATCGAGGAAGTCTTTGCCGTCACTCCCCCCGCCGATCAGCCAATCGTTGCCCGCACCTCCGTACAGCAAGTCCTGACCATCCTGGCCATAGATGATGTCGTCGCCATCACCGCCGTAGACGGTATCGCCGTCATCGTAATCGTGATGATGGCCATGCTCCCAATCGCGATCGGCAATTCGTGCCCAGCTCCAGTTGTCGTAATGGTGGTCGTGCCCATGCTCCGAGAACTCCAGCCAGCGATCGATTTCGTCGGTCAGCATCGCGAGCCGGTTCAACCCCTCCTGGACCTCGTGACTCGCCTCGGCAAAGTCGCGATTGCTGATACCAGGTGCGCGTATGATCGTGGTGCTAAGCATCGCAACGCTGTCACCCCAAATCAGATCGTTGCCCGCGCCGCCATTAATGGTATCTGCATCGACCTCGATCACATCGAGCTGATGCCCGTGATGATGGTCGAAGTCCCAGCTCTGCCACCACGAGGCGCGGTCTCCATGGGCGTACCAGCCTTCCGCATTGTGCCAATCGTCGACATGGCTGTCGTCGTAATGGGTCACCACCCCTCCGGGCACGAGCGTCACGGCGGGCGCCCGGACGACCAGCGCGTCACCGATGATGAGATTGTTGCCGTCACCTCCCGACAGAGTGTCATTGCCCATCATGATCAGATCCAGGTGATGCTCGATCCTGGTGTCCACGGACTTGCCGTTGGGTACCTGGATGCTCCTGTCCCGCAGGTGATGCTCCAGATGCATCAGATCGAGCACGCTATTGACGAGTTGGTCGCCCGATTCGAACATCCCGTTTTGGAATAACTCGAACTTCGCCGCCAGAGCCACCGGCAGACTGAATGACGGTGCGATGCTGATGCTGTCATCGCCGATCAGCACGTCGTTGCCGGTGCCGCCATCGAGCGTATCCTCACCGATGCTGTAGACATGATCGATGACGAACCGGTCGTCGTCGTACTCGTTGTGATGATCCCACGGCTGGCCCAGGAGCCAATACTGCCTGTGAATCAGATCGGAGAAGTCGTCGGAGATGTCGAACAGGCTGCGCGTGATCGCTTCGGCCTTCGCCATGCGCGCCGTGTCGAACGCCACCGTCGGCGCAACCACCACGAGATCATCGCCCACGAGCGTGTCATTGCCCGCCCCGCCACTCAGCGTATCGTTGCCATGCAGCAAGTCCAGGTGATGTCCGAAATCGGTTATCACGGATGCGTATGGCAAAGCGCGCCCGCCCGATACCGTTCGCAGGCTGTTGTCGGCCGGCAACGCTGGATCGTAACCAAATACGTGCGGCAGCACCGAAGAGGCCGCATTGACGTCGCGGCCCGGAACCACCGATACCATCGGCACGATGGACGTTCCCTGCGCGCCAATGATGACGCCTGCATCGGTGTCCTTGGAAAGACCGGTGTGCACGACAAGGAAGCCGTGCGTCACATTCGGCACGGAGGGATTGGTCCCGTCAATGAACGCGTCATCGCCTACCAGCGTATCGTTTGCGTCCCCCCCGTCGAGTGTATCGTTACCGGTGCCACCGGCCAGGAAGTCATTGCCGGCCTCCCCGCTCAATGTGTCATTGCCGCGCTGCCCATAAAGTGCATCGTTGCCGTCTCCGCCCTTCATCACGTCGTCGCCATCTCGCATTAGTATCAGCAGCAACGCGCGCTCGTCCCAGGAAAGGTCACTGTTCAGGTGCTTGGTTCCATCGGCGTTATAGACGCCCGTGAGCAGGGTAATATCGGCGTTCAACAGTGCGTCGACAGTGGCGCGGCTGCCGACCGGGACGCTGGTCCCTTCCAGTGGAATTGAGCCCGAGATGTAGGCCTCATCCAAAAGCAGCACGTCGGTGCGGGGCGATCCGTCCGGGTTGAAGGACCTGAGAACCTGCCCGACACCGCCAAGCATGACGTCGTTGCCCGGGCCGCCCCACATGCGATCGTTGCCCAAACCACCGAGCATGGTGTCGTCATCGCCATACGTGAGATCGGTCAACTGGACGCTGTCGGCCGGCGCGTCGTAGACGCCATAGTCGCCGATCATGACGTCGTTGCCGTCGTTGCCCGAGAGCCAGTCCTTGCCGCCGCCACCAAAGATCAAGTCGTCGCCGCTGCCGGCGTCGATGATGTCCTTGCCGTAGGCGAGCGGGTTGCGGGTGGAGAATCTGCGTGCCTCGTTGAAGCCGCCATCGGTCTGCTTTACCGGAACAAACAGCGGGCTCAACGGATTGGTGCTGCGTTCGCCGGGTTCGATGCCCAGGCGCGTGACCAGGGTGCCGCTGGCGTTTCTGTAATCCACGACCCCGCGGTCGCCGAAGATCGCATCCGCGCCCGAACCGCCGACGATAGTGTCATCACCGTCGCCACCGAAGATTACCAATCCGAGCGAGGACGCCGAAGCGTCGATAGAATCGTTTCCTGCCTGTAAATTGACCGCCAGCGGGCCGTCGATTGCCGCATTCAGCGATACCGTGACCCGATCGTTGCCCGTACCCGTGTTGACCATCGTGATGGTGCGGAAGTCGTTCCGCTTCATCGTGCCGGTCACACTGAAAGTGTTTCCACCGGAGCCGAGGGAGACTTCCAGCGCCTCCATGTTGGTGTAGGTAATACCACCACCGTTCATGCCCAGGCCCGTGAGCGTCGTGGCTGTCAATGTCCCGGTATTCGCGGCCGTATCTCCGGTGTCGTCCACATTGAGCGTGTCGTTACCGTCTTGGCCGTTGAGCGTGAGCGACGCATTGATCGCGTTCACCGTGCCGCCCATGACGGGCGCCTGGCTGCCAACGTTGATCGTGTCGTCGCCGCTGCCCGTGTTGATGGTGGTCGCGGTGCCGAGCGAACGGATGTTGAGGCTGTTGCCGCCGGAGCCGAGACCGAGGTTCAGATTCTCGAGGGTCCCGTAGGTAATGCCGTCCTGCATGCCCAGGCCAGTGATAGTCGTGGCGGTGAGCGTCAGCGTTGCGGGATTGGCGTCGCCGGTGTCGTCCACGTTCAGCGTGTCGCTGCCGTCGCCTCCGTTCACCGTCAGCGGCGCGGCGATGCCGCTTGCGACCCCGCCCGTGGCCGGGGTGAGGCTGCCGACATTGATCGTGTCGTCCCCGGCGCCGGCGTTCACCGTGGTGGCACCGCTGATCGTGCGCACGTTGACGGTGTCCGCCCCTGTGTTCGCGTTGAGCGTCGTCGTGCCCGCGTGCGTGCTCGCGATGGTGAAGGTGTCACCACCAGAGCCCAGGCCGATGTTCAGCGCTTCCAGTGTCCCGTAGCTGATCCCCACGGACATCCCCAGGCCAGTGAGCGTGGTTGAGGTCAAGGTGCCGCTGTTCGCGCCCGTATCACCCGTGTCGTCCACGTTCAGTGTGTCGCTGCCGCCCTCGCCGTTGATGGTGAGCAGCGCGTTGATCGCGTTGACGTTGCCGCCCGTCAAAGGCACCAGGCTACCGACATTGATGGTGTCATTGCCGCTGCCGGCATTTACCGTAAGCAGCGCGCCAATTGTGCGCACGTTGACCGTGTCGCTGTCATCACCGGTGTTGATCGTTGTCACACCTGCGGTTGTTAATACAAACACCGTGTCTGCACCCGCGTTGGTATTGAGTGTTGTCGACCCGGCGTGTGTGCTGGCGATCGTGAAGCTGTCGCCACCGGAACCCAGGGAAATATTCAAGGCTTCTAATGTGCCGTAGGTAATGCCATCGGACATTCCCAAACCAGTCAGCGTGGTGCTGGTTAACCAGCCGGTGTTTGCGGTGGTATCATCGGTGTCGTCAACGTTTAACGTATCGCTGCCATCGCCACCATTGACCACCAACGGCGCACTGATGCCATTCACGGTACCGCCCATCGCTGGCGCTAAGCTGCCGACATTGATCGTGTCGGCACCGTCGCCGGTGTTGATCGTCGTAACACCTGAGGTTGTCAGTACATTAACGGTGTCGGCACCGACATTGGTATTCAGCGTGGTGCTGCCCGTGTGGGTACTCTGAATATCGAACGTACCGCCGCCCGAGCCGAGCGCTATCGTCAGATCTTCAATACCTGCATAAACAATACCCGCCACCATTTCAAGACCCGTAATGGTGGTGGCTGTCAGCCTGCCGAACTCATCGAAGCCGGACACAGAATTGACGTTGAGTGTATCGCTGCCGCCGTCGCCCGCTACCGTCAACAGCGCGGCAATCGGGCTTGGCCGTGGCGGATCACCAAGAAACGCCGGCCCAGTAGAGTCGGCCATTACCGTCACGTTCACTGTGTCATCACCAAGGCCGGCGTCTACCGTCGTGACACCGCTGATCGCCGAAATCTGCACGATATCGTTGCCGCCATTAGCTTGCACCAGCGTTGAACCCAAATGAGTGCCGATGATTGTCAGGTTGTCAGAGCCGGGGCCAAGCGCAAGGTTCAGTGCCTCGAAGCCGACGTATCCTAAACCATCCGACATGCCCAATCCATCCACGTGCGAATCGCTTAAGCTGCCAGCCAGCCCAAGGCTATCGCCGGAGGCACTGACGTTGATGGTATCTGTGCCATCACCACCAAAAATGCTCAGGGGTGCTGCGATGCCACTCAGGGTGCCGTTGTTCGCGGGCGCGTCTGACGAGACATTCACTGTATCGTCGCCATTACCAAGGTCTATTACAACTTCGGCACCGATGGCCTGAACATTAACGCTGTCGGAATCATCTCCGGCACTGACGTTCAATGGTCCACTGGTGTGCTGTATTGTGATGGTGTCGCTGCCAACACCGCTGGTCAGTTGCGTTGTCCCGACGTGTGTATCAGACACGCTCACCACATCAGCGCCTGCGGCGCTATCCAGCGTGAGCATGGCGAAATTGTAATACTGCGTGCTCACCGCACCGGCGATCTGGATCTCTGTGGAGCTCAGTGTCACGCTGTCATCCGCGCCACTCAACACCACGGACAAGGTGTTGTTTGAACCGGCGCCGCCATCCACAACTAGGCTGTCGGTGATCACCAGATAAGTGATGGCGATGTTATCGTCGTCACCTTCGCCGAGCAGCTCAACGCTCTCGTTCACGTTGTCGCCGGTCAGTGTGATGGTATCTGCGCCATCACCTGCTGCCACCGTCAGGTTCTCGATATCGATCATGTTGATCAGCGTCGGGCCAAAGCCCAGCGTCAATCCTTCGATGCTAATCACGTCGTCGCCCGCGGTGCCGTTGACGATCAGGCTGTCGCTTGCCGATGGCGCACCGCCGTCGACGTTGATTGTGGTGTTGACACCAGCGAACAGGTTGGCAATGATGAAGTCATCGTCGTTACCGCTGTTGACATTGATTGTGGTTGGGAATCCGGCAAGGGCTGGATTCACGCTTATCACATCGGTATTGCCGAGCGTGTTCACTGTCAACGTATCGATGTTTTGATAATGCGTATTGACGCCGTTACGTGTCACGACTAAAGCATTCACGCTGACAAAATCAACGCCGTTGCCGGTGGTGATATCGAGCGTGTCGCCACCGGTACCACCATCAATCACTCCGGACACATTGCCGGTACCGCTTAACAGGAATAAATCGCTGGCCGCACCGCCGGTGACATTTTCAATCGCGGAGAAAGTGAATAGTCCATCGATATTGCCACCGTTCGCTCCGGTGATGTTCCAGGTATTACCCACATTGGCCCCAACCAGTGTGTCTTGGCCAGCACTGCCGATCAGCACATCGATGTTGCTAAAGCCCGCGCCAATCGCGGTTGCTGTGCCAGCACCCAGATCAACCGTCACACCCAGCGTGCGGCCGGAATAATCCAGCGTATCGTTGCCACCACCACCGTTCAACTCGCCCGCAAGTTGCGCGCTGTTATTGGCAAACACGAAGCGATCAGCGCTGGTGCCGGTGGTCACATTCTCAAAACCGGTGAACGTGAATCGATCAGCACCGGTCACACTGCCGGCGCCATTGCCGGTAATGTTCCAAGTTGTTGCACCGGCCAATTCGTAGATGGTGTCGTCACCATCGCCGCCGTGGAATATCGTGACATCGAGCCATGAAGGTGCGTCAAGGATGATGAAGGTATCGTCACCGCCCAAGCCGTTGATCGTCAGCTCGATGGTGGTGGTGAGGTCGAGCACTGCACTATTGATAATCAACGTACTGCCATCCAATATGATGGTGTCATTGCCCGCAGTGCCAGAGACGTCAATAATCGGTGAGGCCGCCGTGAGTCCGATCTCTTCGATGCTGGAATCATAGGAAGCGATCTTGTTACCGATTCTGAACTGATTGGCACCTGCGATACCGCTGGCAGGAACATCCAGATGATCGATGTTCTGGCCTGCGCTGGGCACTGGACCGGTGTCATGCAAGTAGACTGAAGTTGACGAGGTGCCGAGGAACACTTGGTAGAGATCGGATCCGGCCTCGCCATCCAATACCACCTTGCCGGCACTGCTATCGACGACACCAAAAATGTCTGCTCCTGCGCCACCCGCCAGACTCACCACTTCCATGCCGCTATAAACAAGATCCTTGATGCCAAGTCGTACCTTATCAGCGGTCACGAGGAAGCTGTCGTTGCCCGAAGTTCCAAGCACCGTGAGCCGATCCAGGCCACCGCCGCTATCGGCCAAATTCACCGCATCCAACGCCGCAGCATGCACCACAAACTCATCGGAATCTCCGCCGCCATCCAGAGTGACGCTACCGTCAAAGGCGATCACTTCTAAGCGGTTGATGCTGGCGCCACCGAAGAGGCTGACCGTGTGCACACCCGTCAGATTCAAGCGATCGCCATTACCAGCAACCAGCAGATCTTGATTCAGAGTCCAATCGGTATCCGCTTGTAACACCAGCGTGTTTGAACCCAGACCACCGATGAAAGTGAACGCGCCCGTTAATTCCGCGTAGCCAGCTCCGGGGGGCAGCGGATCGCCCGGGTTAGGGCTGCCAAGCAACGCCGGTGGCATAAAGCCGAGCATCATCATTGGCGCCAGCGGAGCTCCGCCACCAAAATCTCCGGTCGGCACGAAGCTGCCAACCGCGGGTGGTGTGAGTTCGTCAGACAGAATCGTTAACGTATCGTTACCACCATCCATATCGATGGTGAAGTTATACATGCCATAGCCCGTTACACCAGCGGCACTGACGGTGATGTGGTCATCACCGGCACCGGTCGTCAGCGCGACGTTGCCAATGTCGAAGAATTTCAGATCCGACGTTTGCACCCCGCCTAAGGTACCGGTAATGGTGTTGGCTTTGGCACCGGCGATCAACACGTCTTGTTCTTCGATCACCGTCACGGTGACCGGCGCAGAAACTTCGCGGATATAAGCATAGCCGGCACCATTGGTGTCGATCGCATCTCCTGGACGGCCATTGATCTGCGGTGCGCCGACAATGGCGCGGGTGCCGCTGATTGCGACAGAGAAGCCAACGTTATCTCCGGCAAAACCATCGGCCGCAAACAATGGATCGACCGGCGTCTCCAAGTGCCACTCGGTGTTCTTGAAGCGATACGAGAACGCCTCGCCTTCCGCGGCACCGTGAGTGCGCGTGCGCCCGTAAGCGCCGACCACCAGTTCCATGTCATCGATCGCCACCGCAGCACCGAAGAAATCACCAGCAACACCGGAAGGCAGTGTCAGTTGCTGCGGGCTCGACCACACAGTGCCCGTGCGTTCGAAGGTGTAGACCGCGCCTTTCGCGCTGGCGGTATTCGGTGCACCGACCGCAATACGATCACCACTGACGTCCACTGCGCTGCCGAAGCGATCGCCAGGGACGCCTACGCCTAAGCTTGCGGATAACATTTGCTGGGGCACCCACGACACGCCGTTATCAACATAAACTTCCGCCGCACCTTTGTTCAAGTTAGCGCTTGGAGCACCAATCACCACAGTGTCCTGATCCATCGCCACCGCGCTACCAAAGCCGCCGGCCAAGCTACCGCCAGCGGTAATCGTTTGCATCTGCGTCCATGCCACGCCGTTGTAGTCATATAGATACGCAGTGTTGATGCCCGCCGCACCGGCTACCGCACTGGCGCCAAACACGTCAACACCAGTGCCCAAGCGTGCACCGGCGCTACCGATGAACTCGGACTTCTGCGTCCACGAATCACCCAAGCGCTGGAATAAATACACCGCACCGGCGTTATTCAATTTGCTGGGTGCGCCCACAATCAGCGAATCGCCACTCAAACCAACGCTGTAACCAAACTGATCGTTATGCTGAACGTCGGCACCTTGAACGGTCGCCTGCAGCACCCAGTTGTCGGTTCCCGCCACTGACTTGAATACAAACACCGCACCACGATTATCGTAATCACGCGCCGCCACCACTGCAGTATCACCGTCGATCGCAACACTGGATCCGGCTTCGCTGGTACGGATCGCTTCAGGCACTGTCAATGCAATCGGCGTCCATGCCGGACCGCGCTGACGATAGTTGTACAACTTGTTGGCGCTGATGGTCGCGTTATTGGTCCCCGCGACGGCAAAGCCCTCGCTGATCAGCTGCGTACCGGTACCAAAATGCAACGTGCTGCTACTGTCAGCCTGCATCACGTCAAACAAGGTGTTGTAGTTAAACGGCTGGTAGGTTTGCAGAACCGTCGAGCCGCCCGCAGCGTATAAGCTAGCCGAGCCTGCACTGCCGGTTGCACCGATCAGCATGCGATTGCCGTTGGTCTCGATGGTTTCGTTGCCGCCAAATCCGGAATTTGTTGGCGAGGAAACAGAAGTTCCGGCAAACCACGAAGCGCCCGATTTGAAATATTCCTGCACACTGCCATTACCGTTAGTGGGCCGGCCGACAAACACATCGGTACTATTGCGTGCCGACAACTCGGCACCAAACGAACCGGACGCATCGAAGTACTGTGCGCTGCGCAAAGGTGTATCGGTAATGCCACCGATGGTTGCACTCCAATGGCTGTAGTCGCCATAGCCAAGGTCATACATCGCCGTGCGCGATTTTCCTTGCGCACCGACATACACGGTGTTACCGACAATGTCTACCGCCGAGCCCCACTGGGCGCCGCTCAGGGCCCCGAATGTGTTGTCGAGTATTTCTGTTTTCGTGGCTTCAAGTGTGCTCGCGACATAGATCACCTCGGCATCATTCACCAGCGATCCGTCATAGGTGAAGTTAGCCTCGCCGCCGCCGAAATGCGCCGCAGCATAAGAGTAATAACCATCCGGGAACCAGTCGACGTCGACAACCAACGCGGTCGAGTGCGGGCCGAGCCAGAGGTTGTTGTCGTTGCCTTCGCTGAGGCCAGCGCCCCATGGATGATAAGTGTTGACGGTTCCGTTTATACGCAGCTTGGCATAAGTCGAACCCGCGTCCACAGCAGTCCCAACGATCATCAGGTCGACATCGTCGTTGCGGTCGCCGTTTAGATACCAGGTCTGCACGCTGTCGGTGTCGTTGTAGTGCCACTCGGCGCCCGCGTCGCCGCCCGTGGTATCGGCGATCGCAACAAAGGTATGCGGACCGACTTCGACGCGTGTGCCGTTGCCTTCACCGATTGAATAAGCACCGATGCCATAGTAGCCCTTGCCTTCGAGCCAGACACGGTTCCAGTCACTTGGCGCAAACGTGTGGTAGTAGGACGTGTCATACGGCAACGCACTATCGTCCGGCATCAACAGCCGGTCTTGATACCAGTAACTACCGTTGAAGGTATAAACAACCGCGCCGCCCGCGGCACCGAGGTTTAGGTTGTAACCAACATCCGGCTGACCAATCGACGCGTAAGTACTGTCTGCGGTCGGCATACCCACCACCAGCTTGTTACCATTAATCGCCACTGAGCTACCGAAACCACCCGAACCTGCGAGCTCTTGGTACAGGAACCAATTCTCGCCGCTGCGATGATAGACGTAGGCCTTGGCATCGGCAGCGCCAATCACCATGTAATCGCCGTCAACATCAATGTCCTTGCCAATCGGGCCGGTCAATAACCGACGTCCGCCGGAAGTCCCTTGGTATTCCAGTTTGACTCCCGCACCACCGCCGTTTTCAAAAAACCGCACATCAATGCTATGCGTACCGGCCGTCAGGAAGCGGCTTCCCGTCAACGTGCTAAAGCCATGTAAGCCATCGTTGTTAACCACCAGCACACCATCGACATACAACTGCGAACCGTCATCGCTGCCCAGATAGAAGGTGGTGGTTTGCTCGACGGTTGAGTTAATCGTACCGGTCCAGCGCACTGCAAATCGATCGACGGTGATGCCGCTGGCAAAGCCGCCGCCCGTGATGCCGCGATTGACCGCAAATTCAGTCTGGGTGCGGCTTGGCGAGCCACCGAATGAAGGCATCGCGGTCACCTCACCGGGCAAGTTGTAGTATTGCGCGGTCAAACCTGCCGGTGTAATAAACACGCTGTCCGGCGAAGTAATCGTCTGTACCGGCCTCCAGTACAAACCTTCATTGACGTAGGTGTACACGACATTCTGTCCCGGATCGGCGACAAACAACGTGCGGGTCGCTTGATCGTAATACGTCACTGAACCAAAGCGTGATTCGGCATTGGGCGTCACGTTCGGTTGGTCGGTCGGATCTTTTAACACTTCAGCCCAGGTGGATGAATTCCCTGACGGTAAAATGTTGTCGGTCGAATAAGTACGCACCGCGCCAACGTCGGCGCGCGTGATGTTGCCGAAACCATCAATCTCGTTATAACCAGGCATGCCAATCACAATGCGGCCATTGCCCATCGCCACGCTCGAACCGTAGCGGTCGGCAGTGTTATACGGCGGCAAGAGATCGACCGATGAACCCGCTGGGCTTTCTGCCTGCAGCCGGCCCGAACCGCTGGCGCCGGTAGAACGCGTCCAGCTTGGGCCATTGCCTGAACCAATATCGGGCAAGCGATAGAACGCATAAGCGGCACCAAGATCGTCCGCTGCGCCATAACCCGCGGCACCGACGACAACAAAGTTGCCATCAATCGCCACTGCGGAGCCGAAGCGATCGCCTGGGTTACCTTCTAGTAGCGCTTCTTTTTCTGGCAAGCCGCCATCGGCGGTCAGACGCGCGGCTCGGATCCAGTTGGCGCCGCTGCCTTCAAATACAAATGCGCGGCCATGATCGGCGAATTCGGTCTCGGCAGCATCTTTCGGGTTGTCCCATAACGGCGCGCCGACGACGATGCGTCCCGAATCGATATCCAACGCGTCACCGAAATGCTCGTGCGCTTGCGCGTTTGACGCGGTCAGCGTTGCCATCGAACTCCAGATCGAACCGCTGCGCGTATAGACGTAGGCAGCGCCAACATCTGTGAATCCGGTCAACGGCGCACCGATTGCGGCCGTGTTACCCGAGATCGTCACCGCTGCACCGAAGTTGCTGGTGTTATCACCACTGCGCGTTAATTTGGCCTGCTGACTCCAAGTCGTGCCGCTACGCGTGAAGACATACGCGGCGTCGACCGAACCGCCGGCCGCTCCGATAATCACGCTACTGCCACTAATCACTACGGTCTGACCGAAGGTCGCGCTGGCGACACCATCGGAAGCTTTGAGTTTCGCTTCTTGATGCCAGATACCACCACTGCGCACAAACACATACGCCGCGCCCGAATTACTGCCGAAGGTGTTGTCTTGCGGTGCACCGACAACCAGGATGTTACCGTCGATCGCGACCGCGTTACTAAAACCCTGACCCGCAGTGCCGCGATCGCTGGCGGTTAACTTGGCTTGTTCGACCCAGTTGCTGCCGTTCCAGGTGTACACATACACCACGCCGCTGCTTGAACTCTGCAGCTCAGCGCCCACCACCAGCGTGTCGCCACTCATCGCCGAAACTTTGCCGGCGTGTTTGGTCTCGAGCGCATCCGGCGTCACGAGTTTGGCCTGCTGGGTCCAAGTCACGACACCATCGACGGTGAGCGTATGCAGCACGAGATCGGTCAAATGTAAATCCAACACATTCACCGTATCTACTGCCAGATTCGCAGCAGCATCATCGGTGGTCATGTCAAAACTCGACAGCCCATGCACGATCAGCGGTTCGACGCCGGTGAAATTAAACGTGTTGCCGTCAATATCAATTTCTCCGGCGCGCGCTTCGGTGCTGCTCGGTGTGTAGGTGCCACTAGCGATGCCATCGCCCGCGATGCGCAAGGTGTCACCATTAACGCCTTGTGCGCCACCGTTGAAGTTGACCGACACGGTGCCGTTAGGTACGCCATCGGTAAATTGTGCAAACAACAAGTCGTCGCCGTCTTCGCCATTGAGCGTCGCTTGATGACCGCGATTATCAACCGCGTTGTCGATCGTGAAGGTATCGTTACCGGCACCGCCGTAGACCGTGATGTCGTAGTCATACACACTGCTCATCAGCTCGGTCACATCATTACCACTACCGAGCGACACTTTGATGTGTTCGCCGCCGCGGGTGTTGACGTTCATCGGCATACTGCTGCCGGACTGTTGCAACACCACCGTGGCATAACCCACACTTTGCGGATCATCGCCGAAGATGCGGGTGAAGGTATCGATCCACTCCGGATGTGCGGTTGCCGGTATCGTTGGCGGGTCGGATGGGAAAATATCGGCAAAGGTTTTCTTGATAAACGCAAGATCGGTGTTGGCGGTGGCTGCGGTATCAAGGAACTGCACCACGTCATAACCATCACCGCCGTTAATCATCACCGGAATGCCCTTTGGACTATCCAGCGTCGGCAGTGCGGTGTCGATCGCGAAACCATCCAGCGAGAAGCCGCCGACCACTGGATTGCCGACATTGATGGTGTCGGCACCTGGACCGGCATTGACTGTAAAGGTTGAGTTCTTACCACCCAGCGTATCTTGTTCGCGATGTGTGCCTTGCAAGTTGATGGTGTCGTCGCCTTGGCTGGCGTTTAAGATCACCGTTTCCATACGCCGATAATGCACGCTCTCCATACCGCTGCGCGCCACCGTGGTGGTATCGAAATGCCAATCGCGGCCGTCGAGCAATTGCACGGTCGGTTCGAGTTCATTGCTGACCTCATAAGTCTGTCCGGCAATATCACTCTGATCGTTGAAATACAACTCGTCCTTGGCTTCGGGGCCTTCGCCGTCGATGGTGAACGTGCCTTGAATGCCTGCGAGTGAACCGCTTGATTCACTGCCGGCCACCGTGCCGATGTAAATCCGATCAAAACCGCCACCCGATTTCAGCGTTGTCGTTAATCCGGCGTTGGTTGCTGGAACATAGAACGTGTCGGCCTGCGCGCCAAGTTGTATGGTTAAATTGTCGGACGAATCAAAAATGATTGAGCCGGCCATATCAAGGCCGGTGACGGTGTTGCCGACATAGGCGCCGACATTCGCATTGTCATCGCCGGAGTCATCCACCAGAATATTGTCGAGACCGGCGTCACCGTTGATATGTAATGCACCGCCGACAAAGTCAACGCGACGCAATGATGCGGGGTGTAATCCTGTGGTCGTCGAAGCGACGGTGATCGTGTCGATGCCATCGCCACCATGCACATACGTCGTGCCGTAGCCATATGCGCTGTCGATGTTGAAGGTGTCATCACCGGCACCCAGCCAAACATTCACAGTTTCCACGGTGCTTGAAACCGTCTCGACGGTATCCAGAATTGTGCGTTGGGCGTAGTAAATCGCCGCCGGATAAGACGGCTCTAATAAGTTGTAGCCGGCACCGAACACGTCATTGTGCACACTCACCTGATGGTTGCTGCCCATGCCCATGCCGTTGACACCAATCGCGGTGATCTGGCTCGGCGTGGTGGACGCATCGCCATACACATTCAAGGTGTCGCTGCCGCCCTGACCAAAGTAGCCGACGATACCGCTGATGCCGGTCAGTTGCTGCGCATCGTTGCCGGCGTTGAGGATGTCGTTGCCCGGGCCGCCGTAGATATACGCGACGACGTTAGCCGCAAGATCTTTAACCTGCAGCGTGTCGTTACCACTACCGAGTTCAACAAACAGTGCCGTGCCATCGACAGCGGTATAGGTGATCACACCGGTCATGCCCAAGCCCGCGACGGTGTGGCCTTCCAAGGTTCCGGTCTGATCGGTGGCGATCGCATCCGCGCTTAAGAAAATGCCGTCCTTGGTGCCCTGATTGCCTTGGGTGCCGGTGTCGATACTCAAACCACCCATCTGCGTCAGGTCACCGCTAAGGCGATCCAGAGGCGCATCAAAATCGCTGTACACACCGCCGGTAATAAACAACGCCTTGTTCGCATTGCTGGAAGCAAAGAAACGATCCGCGCCGGCATTGCCCTCGAGCGTGGTCGCGCCGGCGACTGCGCGGATGTAGAGCCGGTCATCGTTTTCATTACCACGCATTAACGTGGTGCCGAGCGCGTTAATGCCGTTCGAGTTGTTGATCTGCAAGAAGTCGACGTCCAGGCCGCCTTCGATCACGACGTTCGGCGCCTGCACATCGCCTTGAATATCAATCGTGCTGCCGTGATCCGCATCCGGATCCGCAGCCGGCAGCGGACTGGTATCAAACATCTTCACGTCGCCGCGAATCAGCACCGACACATCGCTGCTGACCAGCGTATTAATTGGCACATTCACGTCATCACCGGCACGCAGCGTGACCGCGAGCGGTGCGTGTATCAGGCCACTGGTGATGGCCACACCCAGTTGCGTCTGACCGCTGGCGATCAAATTCAAGTCTTCATGTTCGCGTGCGGAATCGTGTACCGCCAGACGAATGACACCGGCATCGGAAGTGACTTTGAGGACGTTCAGCGCCGCGGCAACTTCTTTCAGATAAACGCTGCCATCGGCGTCGACAAACAGTCGGCCCACGCCGGGTACCGCTTCATCAGCTTGCAAGGTGTTTTGTTCTTGACCAACGCCAGCGCCGTCAATTTCAACCGAGTTGGCATCAACACCAATGCCACCGGCAACAACCAGATCAATATCCGCGCCCTGAATGTCGGCAATGTCATCATCGGCAGCATCGAGTATCGAACCGGACAATGTCACCAACATCACGTTGGAATAACGCGATACCGCGGCGCCCAGATTTATATCGCCGGCGATTTCAGTCAGATACACGCCATCATGCGCCAGCGCATCCACCGTGCCTGGGGCCTGGTGCGAAGAATCAATTTCGAGGAAGTCGGTGATAAATCCGATCGCACCATTCTCAGCGGTTAAGCGAATGCTGTTACCAATCACCCAAGGCGTGCTGCCGTTATCGGTGGGCCCGCTGGTAATGTCGTAAATCGAACCGGTGCTGGATGTCAGCGTTACGTTGCCGGCATTCGAACGAATAATGTCGATGCGCAAATCGCCCGCGGTCTCGGTGATGCCGATGTTGCCATTGGTCAGCGCGGTGATATGGCCCGAACCGAGAATATCGGTATTGGCCAGTACGTTGACGATGGTGTCGGCGATGCCCGGCGCTGCAGCGTTGATCACAATGTTGCCACCGGCGATCAACTGTCCAAAGTCGTAGGTGCTATCGATCGGCGCCGCCAGGCTGGTATCGGCATAAATTGCTGGATTAAGTGGCGTTGCGGGTCCAGCATCGGGGCGGAAATGATTGATGTAAGTGCCCGTATGTGGTTCTTGCGGCACGATGAACGTAATGCCCGCTACGACTCCAATCGGCTCGGTCTCTTGCAGCGCGGCCTGCAGCAATAAATTAACGTGACCGCTGGCGTGTAATGTATCGGTCGCGAACACCGCATCGGCTGGCTCGGTGGTGCGCAGCCGTCCGGTTAAATCAAGGTAGATGTCGCCGCTATTCGCATCGGCGCTAAGGCCCGTCGGCCGGCCGAGACTGCGCACCAGTTCTACATCCAACCGATTCGCCACTGAGCCAATTGCATCGCCCGTCAGCGTGATGTCATTGCTACGCAGCGTGCCACTGACGCCGTCGCGAATATCACCGCCAGGATTGTGGATCGTCGTATGACCGGTGGGGTTATCGATCAGACCGTTCAGCACCACGTCTGAGCCACCCGAATTGTCGATCATGATATCGGTCGGCCCGGCCGCGTCGGCGATGCCGAATTGCGCCGTGACCTGTTGTGCGTCGAGCGTGATCTGTCCGGTTGCATTCGGGTTCGCCGGCAAAATATTGTTGATGCGCAATTCCTCGCCGGAATGATTCGTGATCGTGATCTCGTCGTAGGTCGTCTTCACACGTGCAGTGCCGGTCGAACCAGTAATCGTTGAGTCGGGCGCATCTTTGCCGTCTTGCGAAGCGACGTCGTTGGCCTGTATCAGCGCGCTGCCAGCGATGTCGAGGTTGCCAATATTGTCGACCGAGATTGGTCCGCCAGATACATTCGCGCCCTCGCCCAGTCCGCCATTCACGGTGATGTTCACGGCCCTGATCACGCGACCGTCTTCATCGATGAATAACACCGGGTTGGGTCGAATCAGCAAAACGATGTCGCCATCGAAACGAATATCGCGACCCGCGTGGAAGCTGCCACCCTCGGGGGCGTTCTCATCGCCAAAGAAACCACTGTCGGCGTGCGCACTGCGATCGTAGCGCGTAATTCCCTGAGTCGCCTGCACAAGTATGTCGTGCGCAGCAACAGTGGCGCCATCGTCGACGTTGATCGCTGAACTGCTCAGATAGTCAGTGGTGGCGGGCGCATTCGCGTCACCATAAGCGCCATCGGCATCGGCAGAGGCGCGCGTAGAGAGATCTATGTTCTGATGGCGCGATAACAACTGCACGGTATCGCCCTCGACCCAGGCGCCACCGTTGAGCAAGACATCGGTCATTTCATTGTGCACCGTTACGTCGGCAGTCGCGCCTGCACCCGAGACAGCGCCCGCGGCACTGGTATCCGACTTGGCGCGCGCCGTCATTCCCGTAACGGTGGACATCACATTCACTTGCGCACCGGTCACGCGTGCATTGGAGCCCACGGTGGTGCGCGTGGTCGCGGCAGTATTGCCGATGTGCACATTGGCGTGCGCGCTGCCATCTGCCCCCAGACCTGCGGAGTCGGCATGCGCGGTCGCGGTGCCGTCCACCGCGCTGCGCGACTCAGCCACGACATTGTGATCGGCTTTGATATTGACGCCGCTACCGATTTGCACTTGCGACGAATAATCGAGCGCGTTGTTGGTATTGGCGTTGGCGAAACTCACCAAGCCGCCGCCGTTGGTGTCTGAGAGCACGGACGCGTGTTGCCCGATGGTGGAGAAAATTGAAACGTCGTGGGTCGCAGCAACCGATGCACCGGCATCCAAACTCACAATACCGGTCGTGTTAACACCAACGTTGGAACTTGCTCCGCCTATCGACACCAAGCCACCACCGCTATTGGCCGATGAAGCGGAGACGTTGCCGATCGCAGTTGCTTGGATCACAACATCCAAGCCAGAGAGCGCGGCGCCGGCGCCCACAGTCGTGTTCACCACTGGAGTCGAAATCGCATTCGTGTCAGCCGAGCTCACGCGCACAATGCCGCCACTGGTGCCGCTCGCGGCGGAGGTCACAATGCCATCGCCGGAGGGCGCACCGGCCAAGGCGCGCGCACCACCCACGCCTTCGAGTTGCTGCGTGCCGCTTGAGGTCGAGGTGATATCAATCGCCAGTTGCTGCTCGCCCGTGCCTGCGCTCGTGAGATCTACACCTTCGGTGCCGATGTGGCTGCTGCCGGTCAATGTGCCATGCGTAACCGGATCTGTCGGATCGAGCAGGAGTGCGCTGCCGCCTGCGCTCGCTGCGAGCTGGAACGTATTAGTCGTACTGTTGACGACATAGTAGGTGATCCCGTCGGCAAGCCCGCCGATCGGCTGGTCGCCCACCCTGCGCAGCGAGTGGACCACCTGGCTGTCGGCACTATCCTTCGTCGGCGTCAGCGCGATCGGCGTGATCGGAATATCGTCGCTGGTATCGCTCGGTGTCCCGTTGTCGCTACCGATTGCATGCGCGAGGCTATCCGCCAGTTGGATCTCGTTCGGCTTGGTCGGATCGAAGATGACAAAGTAGCGCCCGCCGTTCGCAAGCCCAGCGATGGTCCGCGGGCTCGAGGCGCCATGCTCCGTCGCTGTGTAGATAACATTGTCCCCGGCAAGGAAGCCGTGGCCGGCACCCAGGTAAATATTGTTGTTGTCAGCGGCCGCTAACGGATTGGTGGCGCTGCCGCCGGCCACGTCGGCAGCGGTGCTGTTGAACTGCGCAGCCGCCGGTGCGCGGTAGGTCACCGCCTGGCCATCACTGAAGCCATGGGCCGCGATCGTGATTGTGTCGCTGGCAACACTGCTGCCGCTGAAGGCCTTGGCTGGAGCGGGGATGTTGGCTGGATCTATGAGTTTAATCGTAGTGGCATCAACACGACGCACTAGATAGCGCGCGCCATCAGTCAAACCACCCACAGGGAAGACGCCGGCGGCGTGATACATGACGGCGTCACCGTCCAACAGATTATGCGCGCTGGCAAATTTAATCGTGTCGCGATCAAGATCCACCGCTGTTGCCGTGCCGCCGGTATTAAAGGTTGCGCCCAACTGCACGCTGTGGTCGGTAACGAATATCGTGCCATAGGTGCGGCCATCGCCCACCCCGCCTAATGCGGGATTGCCAGCGGCTTGATAGGTGACCGTATCACCCGTGAGCAAACCATGTTGCGCGCCCAGGTTTATGGTGTTGGTTCCGGTGTTGACATTAGAGCCGGCGTTGAAGGTGCCATCGGCCAGCGGAGCTGGCTCAGCGCCATACAAGGCACTAATCGTCAGCGTGCCACCCGCGGCGAGAATGGAATTCGCCGCAATACCCGCGCCGACAATAGGCGTGGTCGATGCATTTGCGTGCAGGGTCGACACATCCACCGCGCCACCCGAGGCACTGCGCGATGATGCGTCGGCATCGCTGCTAGACACCGACTGAATCGTAATGTTGCCGCCCGTGCGAATTTGTCCACCACCTTGCGCGCTAACGTTAGGCGTTGCGTGGGCCGATACATTCGAGACGCCGACCGACACCAAGCCGCCACCGCTAGCGCTAGCGCCCGCTGCAGCGACGTCGGAACTTTGCGCGGTCACGAGCACATTGTGCGCGCCGCTTGTTGTGCCTGCACCCTTGACGTTACCTAGCAACTTGGCCTGGGTCGTGCCACCGGCTTCGGCATCCGGGTTGCTGATGGAGACATTCACCAAACCGCCGCCATCGTTTTTCATGCGTGCTTCAGCAAAATTGCTCGAGCGCGATTCCACCGTGACGTTGCCTAGAGCCGTGTTGATGTTGGCGTTGACGCCGACTTCAGCCGTAACACTGGCGTGTGCGGTCGCGGTGATACTGCTGGTCGAAACTGCAACACCTAAGCCTATAGTCAACATTTTTGTCGATACCGTCGCACCTTTGCCGGCGAGGAAATGCTGCGTGCCGGTATCGTAATTGTTAGCGGAAATTAACGACACACCACCGCTGGCGCTCGTGACCGACGCACCGCCCGTAATGGCGGTAAGCATGCTCGCGGTAATTGTTGCGTGTGCTGGGGTTGCTCCTATCGCCGCACCTGCAGATACCGTGACTGCGCTAGCGACCGCATCAGCATTGGTCACTAATACCGTCGCAAGCGCCACATCGCCCGTGACGCTAATGACGCTGCTACCGCCTATGGTCGTTTGCACTGACTGTGTGATGACCGAATCCACTGCCGTGCCGTTACCTGAGAAGAGCAGCGCACCGCCTATGGCAGTACCGCTGGCGATTGCGTTGGTGTCGACTTGGGTGGTCAGCGTCAGGCTGGCGCCGGACGCTACGCCACCATCCAGGTGCGTAATGACCGAGCCGCCTATCTTGGCATTGGCCAGTGTCGCGCCAACAGAACCCACGCCGCTCACACCCACACCACCGGCGTTTGCATTGGCATCTTCATTGACGCGAGCGATCACCGAAATTGCGCCACCAGCATTCAATGTCGAACCCGCACTGACATAAGTTTGTGCATTTGGCGAAATCGTCGCATTGGCCACCGCACCTTGAACACCGCCTAGCAAGGAGCCGGATGCCGTAGTCGCTGTTGCGCGTGCGCCCTTAGCGACGCTGCCGCCAAGCGGAATGCCATTTGCGTCCAGCAAAGCGGTGGTGCGCACGCTGCCGTCGGCATTGCGATTCAGCAGGGACAACACAGAAATGCCGCCGCCTGCTGATGCATTGGAGCTACCGATTCCAGTATTGATCGTCGGAGAAACCGTCGCAGTCGCTGACGACACGCCTATCGCAAACACACCAGCGGAAATGCCGAAAGTATCGGCCTGTGCATCGGCGTCGAAGACCGAGGTGAGGCTGATGCTGCCCGAGGCACTGATCGTGCCGCCATTACCAATCGAGGCTTCCAGCGTAGGCGTAATCGTTGCGGTTGCGTAGTTTCCGGAGCCTGCAGCAATTCCACCGCTGACCGCCTGCGCGTACGCCCTCGCAGTATTGACGCTGTTGGCTTCGATCGTGATGTTGCCACCGGCCGTTGCGCTGCCGCCGAGCTTGGCCTTGGCTTCCCCGTCGATAGTTGCCGAAGCAATGCTCACGCCCAATCCGAGTCCCAGACTCACCCCGGTTCCAGTTGCCTTCGCGGTGACGGTATTTCCGCTGAAAGTGGTCACCGCAATATTGCCGCCCGCGTTCAGATTCGCGCCCGATCCCACCGTCGCATCGGCGCTTGCGCCGTCGTGCGCCTCGGCGTCGGCTCCGCTGAGGGATGCGCCGATCCCAACTGAAGGCGAATCGGCGCGCGCTTGCACGCGCCGGCTGCTTGGTGTGCTGCCGTTGTGATTCAGGCGCGTCCCGACCATGATGTTCCCGATCGCCATTACCGTCGCGAGGCCGCCGATTCCGGCGGCGACATCGGACGTCAAATCCGCATGGGCTATGGATGCTCCGGTCGCACCCAGTCCGCCCGTGGCCGTGAGTATTTCCGCGTTGACGCCGAGTTCGGCGAACGCGTCCACGATGACGCTGCCCGTCGATGCAATATGGGCGCTATCGTCGATCGTCGCCGTAACGTCGGATGAAACATCGACGAAGGCGAAGTTTGCGCTGACCGCCACGGCACCAGCCGCGATCGCGGTGGTTTTTCCGTGCGCATCAATCGTCGCGTCGGCGGTAACGTTTATGCTGCCGACTGTCCCTGCCCCTTGGCCAATCTGCGCGTTGGATCCGATGGTCGCGCTGGTGTCGCCCTGAATGTTCAAACGCGAGAACGACGCACCGGTCGAGAATGCGCTGACGCTGGCCTGGCCCGTTTCGATAGAAATATCCCGGTTCGTCAGGGCGGCCACACTTACGCCGGCGGCATTGGTAATCTTGGCTCCATTTGCAAGCAATGCCGAGGTTGAGCTGCTGTCGTTTAGCACGACGACGGCGGCCCCGATGGCGACGAATCCGGTCGCTCCGTCCAGGGCGGTCACACGGACATTTTCATTGAGCACGGCATTAATCAATAGATTCCCGCCCGCGGAGAGGCTGCCTCCGGCAGACGCGGTGACGTTGTCGGCTATGGTCAGTACACCTACCGCAGCGCCCGCGCCGACAAAACCTCCGGCTACCTGACCAACGATTTCCTTGATATGGGCGGATTCGTTGGCTTTGACGTCGAGGTCATTGCCGGCATCGATATCCGCTCCCGACTGGATAATGGCCGATGTTCCCGGAGGAGTCGGACTGCCATTGACCCGGCTCTTGATCTGTTCGCTGGTCGGTGTGCCGCTACTGACACCGGCGGTGGCCGAACGCGTTCCTTCGCTTACGCGCTGCGTATTACTGCCTGCGCTGCCGCTGGCAAATTGATCAAGCTTGCCCGTAACGATGCCGGTTCCGGTCTGCGCCTGTCCCGCGGCATCCTCGTCGGCGGCCAAACTGCTCAGCGATTGATGTGCGCCACTGCCTTGCGAGCTAATGTTTATCGCATTGGTGTTGTCCCCTGCATCCTGGGAGCTGTGGTAAAGCTTAACCGTACCGCCGCCCATGTCGCGGAGGAAATAATGGCCCCCGTCGACCAGACCACCAGTATTGCTGCCGCCTCCGTTGTGATAGATGACCTCGGCCCCGGTCTTGATCCCATCCGAGCTGCCGAGGGCAATAGTATCGGAGCCCGTATCGACCGAGCCGGTGTTGAATTCATGGCTGGCACCGTTCACGGCCCCGGTTGAATTGCCATCGTTGTCCTGATAGTTCTTTTCGATCTGCTTGCCGATCGACCACACGCTGACCGCGCCGCCGACGCCGACAAACCCACCTGCCGCGCTGGCCGTGAATCCTTCGAGGTGCTTAATGCCTAATGCATTGACTTCAACGTCGTTACGTGCCGTGAGATGAACACCGCTTTCGATCTGCGCCGTGACGTTGTTGTTCAGCGTACCCACGTCCACCGCGCCCGCCACTCCCACGAACCCGCCTGCTATCGCGATCGCAAACGTTTGCAGGTTGATGTCGTCCGCAGCATTGACGTAGGTGCTTTGGTCGGCGTTCGCGCCGTCGTTGCTTGTTCCATCCAAATTCGGATCGGCGCGATTGATGGCCGCCCCGCTCTCGATGACGGCGGCAGTACTGCCGCTGATCAGGGTGACCGCCACAGTGCCGGCCACGCCCACAAATCCGCCGGCGGCAGTTGCGACGATGTGCAAGATATCCTCGCTGGACTGCGCCTGCAGGATCACGCCATGGGCTGTCGTGGTCGCGAAGTCATTCCCGCTGATGTTGCCGTTCAAGGTACCCGATACACCGATGCCGGCGCCCAGTGCATCGACATGCGCGCTATGGCCGATGGTCGCCCCGGTATCCTTGTTGATAAGCATCACGCCCACCGACCCGCCCACGCCGACGAAGCCGCCCGCGAGCGCGCCGGAGAGTTCCAGCACATGCGAATCGTCGAGCGCAGAAACGAACACATCGCCTCCAGCATACACGGTAGCGAAATCGCCGATCGCCGCCGTCGTATGGTTGTCTACGCTCAGCACGCCGACCGTGGCGCCAACGCCGACGAAGCCGCCCGCAAGGCCAAAGCCAATCATGACAACGTTTTCGCTGCCGGTGGCTTCAACCATCACGTCGTTGCGCGCGTTGACGGTTGCATGGTCGCCAATGAACGCGCTGGTGGTGTTGTTAATCACATTGACGCCCACTGCAGGGGCGACGGCGACGTAGCCGACCGCGAGCGTGCCGGCAACCGAAAGGTGATAGAAGTCCTGGCCCGCGCCAACGAGCACCGATTGCGCCGCGTTCGCCCCGCTGGTATCCGCATTTATGCTTGCATGGTCGCCGATATAGGCCTTGGTCTGCGCGGTGACAACATCGACGCCGGCCGATACGGCAACCCCGACCATGCCACCGGCCAGGCTTACAGTGAATGTCCTTATCTCGTCGCGATTCGTTGCGGCGACGGCGACGCCGTGAAAGCCGGTTTCGCTGTCGAGCGAGGTCGTACGATCGCCATCGAACGAAGCGTCCTGCACCTCGCTGCCATGGCCGGTGTTGTGCAGGTCCATGGGTCCCAGTTGCGGCGTCTTCACATGTCCAAGCGCGTGCAGTCCGGTGCGATCGCCGCTGGTCGCGCTGCTGAACGTTCCGGCGCTGCTGGTTTCGATGCCTTGCCCGCCAGGTGTGCCGGGATCGAATTTCTGCGCTGAGGTATCGAGCCCGGTATTGAGCCGCCCGGTAGAAACCGTGAGCCCAGTGCCGTTGCCCTCACCGGTCACGTGCGCACCCGCGCCTATAAATGCCTCGGTGTGCTTGTTCATGACATTGACCCCAGCCGCGGCGCCGATGCCGACTTCGCCGGCGGCCAGGGCACCGACGATTTCATTGATGCTGGTGTGATCGTTAGCGGACAAGGCGACACTGCCTTGCGCATGGACGGTCGGAGCGCCGGCGGATGCGATGCCATCGTCCGGATCATCCCCGATGAACGCTCGGGTGGTCAGATTGAAAACATGCACGCCCGCATCGACGGTCACGCCGACTTCGGATGCGCCGACACCAGCGGCAATGGAAATTAGATCCTCGCTTGAGTTGGCCAAGACCTGCACATTGCCTTCTACTGTTGCGGTAACACCCGAATCAATATATGCATTGGTTTTCTTGTTGTACACGCCAACATCGGCGCCGATGCCTACAGCCGCGGTCCCGCTGGCAGCCAGCGAGCCGGCAATGGAGATCACTGTCGTATCGTCGCGCGAACTCACAAGCAGTCCAGGCGTTCCCGCTGCAACACCGTTGCCCGCAGTGATGGTCGCGCTGCGACCCACATAGGCGGAGGTCGTTTCATTGAGCACATTCACCGCTGCAGATCCTGCTACACCCACGTCGCCTGCCGCACCGATGCCGGCGGCAATGGATAGAATGTCTTCGCTCGAATCTGCAACAATCGATAGGCCAGCGCCGCCGGCTGTTACCGTATCCCCGTTGCCGACGAATGCGCGAACGCTGTCGTTGTGTACCAGGGTGGTGTTCGATGCGCCAATGCCTACCGAGCTTGACGCACCAACCGCTCCGGCAATCATCGTGGTCTTGAAATCACCGCTTGCGGCAAGTGTTACCGCACCTGCCGCATTCACTGTTGTCGGTGTCCCGCCTGCAGCATCTTCCAGGTAAGCCTCGGTGTCGGTATCGATCACCTGCACCGACGCTGACCCTGCTATTCCCGCGCTGTCGGCCACACCAACCGCGGCGGCAATCGACAAGATGTTCTCGGATGAATCCGCGCTAAGACCCACGTCACCGCTGGCCGTGAGCTGCACGCCGCGGCCGATATAGGCCTTTACGGATTTGTCGATCGTTTCCACATCGGCGGCGGCGCCTACGCCAACTGAATCGGAACCCGATATGCCACCGGCCACGCTGATGATGTCGGTGGTGTGCTTCGCGCGTAACTGCACCGAGGCGGCACCCGCGCCGCCCGCACTGACCAAAGCCGTGTGCGATGACCCTTCGAACGTATGCGACGTGCCCGTTGCCGTCACCTTGTCTACTGCAATGGCATTATTGTCCTCGATATCGCGCGCGCTGGCGGCCAGCCGGAAACTGTTATCGTCTACTTTGATTATGTAATACGTTTCGCCGTCCTTCAGCCCTCCGATGTCGGCGCCGTCAGTGCTGTGGTACACCACCTTGTCGCCGCTTTGGTAGCCATGGCCGCTGATATGGAAGGTGTCGCCCGAATGGAAGATGTCGATGGGGTCGTGCGAGATGGTTGCGGGATCGAATGTTCGGGTCGGTGTAACGCGGCTGCCAATGAAGGCTTGCGTGTTGCCGTGCTGCGTGTTCACCACGGCCGATGCCGCCACCGAGACATTGTCGGTTGCGACGGCCACTCCCGCCGCGAATAACAAATTCTGCTCGTGTGTGGTCGCGTCTATCGTGATGCCGACTCCACCCAATCCCGTGCCGCCCGGATCCACAATTCCCGTGTCGCCTCCTGCCACGGACACAACGGCTGTTGCGCCAATGTAGGCTTGCACATTGCGCTTCACGTTCAAATTCGCTACTGACAGGCCCACGCCGGACTCGCCGCCTCCGGCCCCACCGGCGACAATGATCACCTGTGTCTTTTCGTCGGCGTCCAGGTACAGGCTGCCGCCCGCGGTGAGCGTGCCGTCCACATACGCTTTGACGTTATCGTCCAGATTGATCGACGAAGCGGCACCGGCACCGGCGAGGCTGTCTTCCGATATTGCCAGAGAGGCCGAGACCGAAATCACTTCGTCGTCATTCGATGCGAATACTTTGACATCCCCGGTTGCCGTCACCTCCGCGGAGTCGACGATTGACGCCTCGACATCGGTATCGACAAAGGCCAGGGCAACATTCGCACCCACCGACAAATTGTCGCCGGTTGATACTGCCACGGCGCCGGCGATGGGAATCAGCAGGTTGTGGTTCCGCGCGTGGACTGAAATATTGGTGGCTTCCACGGTCGCATCATCGCCAATGGTTGCGACGATGTCCTGCGTAACCAAGTTTAAGGTCACGCCACCGGCAAACGACGCCTCGTCACTGGCGCCTGCGCCACTCGCGGCAATGCCCAAGTAGGTGTTATCGGTATGCGCATAAAGCTGCACCGTGGGCGCGCTGACGGATGCACTCTCAATGAGCGCTACGGTTATCTGAGTGAGGTCGTTATGGGCAAAGGTGCCGCCGATGGCCTTGCTATCGTTGCCGAAAGCGAAGGCTCCCGCTCCGGCCACGAGCAGCGGCGTGCTCTGCGCCTCTGCGTCGACTTTGTGTCCCGCCACAACAGTGACTGCGCCGGCGATAACTGCAAAGGTATCCTCGCTCACCCAGTTGAACGCGACGGAACCCGAGATGCCAAAGCCCGAGCTGCCGCCGACACCGGCGCCGCCAATGAAATCGGTGCGGGTCACGCTGCTGCCGTTGTCGGTGCCACCTGGATTGTCGTTGCCATTACTATCCTTCGCGACACCAGCCGACGCCGCAATGCTCCAGGCCTTCGGATTCGATGCCGCGTGCAGCGACACGTCGTTCCCGGCGCTAACCGAGCCGAGCACGCCGCCGTATCCGCCTACGGGAACGTCGTCCTCGGCATCGCCGATGTACGCACCTGTGATATCGCGCACATCGGAGAAGGTTGCGCCTATGCCCACGCCTTTTTTGCCCGCAATTGCAACCGCAGGAGCAATGGAGATGGCGGTCACGTCGCTATTGGCGTTGAGGTCGACGTTGTTGCCTGCGCTGACCGTGGCGCGGTCCTCAATGTAGGCCAGCGTTTGGTCTTTGATGCGGTCGTAAATAACCGCGCCATCGACACCGATTTTCTTCGCATAATCACCCGCGAACGCAACCGTCACCATATGATCTTCGGTATCGGCATGGATCTTGATATCGCGATGTGCACCGACGATCGCCAGATCGTCCACATAAGCAATCGCGGAATTCTGACCTAAATTAAATTCGAAGAAACCGCCGATGCCCTTGTCCGGGCCCGTGAGAAGATTGGTGGCAAAGTTAAGCACGGAAGGATTGCCGGCGTAGTTCACCGCATCGGACGATGCATGCGCAGTGACGTTAATGTCTTGCGTATTCAAGTCAGTCGGGCCGCTCCACAAATCCGCCGCACGCTGATTGACATGTGCGCCCTTGGCGATGCCTGAGTTTGCCGCGTTGTAGGTAAACAGCACATTGATGCCACCACCAAACACCGTGCCACCACTGTCGGCCGCACCACCGGCATGTACGAATGAGGTACCGATTTCGTCTTCGTCCAGCACATGGTCGACCAGACCTGAAGTCTGATCATCAACTTCTTTCTTGATCGAAGTTGCCGATGGCGTTGAATTATCTTTGGTGAACGCGGTGCCGTACGCATAAACACCGCCGATGGCTTCAAGCTGAGTAGCTTCGCCAAACCCGGCAATCGCCAGCGTCAGATCGAGCGGATCCACCGGGCTGGTTAAACGCGCGCTCGAATTGATGTCCAGCGTGTGCTTGACATCGACGGTGGCATTCCACGCAATGAAGGCATTGGCCTGGTTGGCTTCGCGTGCGTAGGCCAGCGCGCCACCGACACTCTTCTCACCAGCCGGACGCAACGCACCCGCATTGGCCGAAGCGCTGATCTGGAATGGGTCTACCGCCTCAGCGTGCACATCCAGGTTGCCAGCGGCTGTGATCCAGCCCTCGTTGCCGATCACGGCGTTGGCCTTGTTGTCTGTTGTCACCAGCGCAATGGCACCGGCGTAGGCATTGTCCGGTTGGCTGGTGCGGAAACTGGTTTGATATTGGCTGAGGTCGCCGATTTTTTGCGCAAACGGAATCTGGCCGATGAACCCAGTAATTTGTTCGAACAGAGATCCTTTCGGTGCCTTCGAATCGCCGCCGTTATCTTTTTCTTTCGACACCGACGAGCCGCTGCCCACATGCGCGAACGAACGTGTGATGTCGATGTCGTTAATCGATCGTCCCTCGACGTCAAGATTGCCAGTGGTGGTGACAATGCCGCTAACGTTCGCCGTGGCATTCGACTGGTTAAAACCCATCGCTACCGTGACACCAATCGAATCATCATCGTCATTCTCAGTACCAAAACCCATCACCGCCGCGGTATTACGGAAGGCGTTGTGGTTTTCGGCGCGCACATCGGCATTTGCCGCATTGACCACAGCACCATTCGCAATCTCGGCCACCGACGTGGTGTGCCCGGTCGCCAGCGAGAACGCCACATTTGTGCTGACGCCCACCGCTGGCAAGAACGTGGTGACCCGCAAGTCGTTGTTGGCAAACGCACCGACATGGAAATTATTCAGCACCGAGACTGTTGCCCCTTCTTCCACCGACACCGTCGCGGTTGGTGTTGAGCTACCGTAGGTCACACCAAAACCGCTCTTGAGCGTCATGATGTTGACATGGGAGGTTGACGTGGCATTCAGGGTCAGGTCGTGCGTTGCATTAATCAACACCCCGGCGCTCAGGGTCACGGTTGCGGTTGACTCAGCGACCACTGCAATGGCAGTGTCGGCGGAAACCGGTACCGGGTCTTTGACGTTGGCCTTGCCCACCAGCTCGCTGTCGATGCCAATGTCTTTGCCGAGGCGATAACCGGAAACACCTTCGACCGTTTCCCAGGCATAGAGCCGGCCCGGCTGCAAATCGTTGCCGGACAAGAAGTCCAACCCCGCCTCACCGTCGACGTTCGCCAATGCCACGGCCACGGTGGGACGGGTCTCGCTGGTGATGTCTTTGCCGGCAGCAAAAGCGCCGCTGCCATTGTTCAGATACAGTCGATTGGCCTGATCGCGATTACCGACCACCAGATCGATATCTGAGTCGCCGTCGATATCGCCTAACGCCAGCGATGTCGTGGCAAAAGTTCCGCTATCGATCACCGTCGCTGCCGCAAAAGTGCCGCCGGAGAATTGCTGTAGCAACACATTGCCCTGATCGATGCCCACCACCAATTCCAGCGCGGCATCGCCATCGAGATTGCCCAGTGCCACTGCGCTGGTGTTGTGCACCGTGCCGAAGTTCGACGCGGTAAACGCAGCCGCACCGTCGTTCAAATAAAGCCGGTTCGCGGCACCGCGAATGCCAACGACAAAATCGCTGTCGCCATCGGCATCCACGTCGCCCATCGCGACTGAGGTGGCAGTGAATGTTCCCGCATCCACCGTCGCCTGCAATACGAACGTCGAGCCATCGAACTCGTAATGCTGAATGCCATCGCCGTCGGTGACTGCAATCACATCGATTGCGGTATCTACATCGAAGTTGCCGGCGACCAGCGCGGTGGTTTTGACCGCAGTGCCGAATTCCACGCCGGCGGCGAAGGTACCGCTACCGTTATTCAGATAAAAACGATTCGCCTGACTGCTGTTACCGGCGACCAAATCAAGATCGCCGTCACCATCAATATCAATCAACGCTAACGCCAGCGTATCCAACGTCGCGCTTTCAATTGCGGTGGGTGTTTGTTGCAATTTGTGACTGACGTTTTTGTACAGCAGGATGCCGCGCTCGCGCGTGCCAACGATCAAGTCGGGATCGCCATCGCCATCGAGATCGCCGAACACCACGGCCCGTGTGGGCGTTGAGAAGTCGACCGTATCGAGCGCGGCGGCCTTGATAGTCTCGGCGGTTGCGCCAACGTTGATGTCAAACCCGGTCAAGCGCGCATCCATCGCAATTTCGATTGCCGCCTCGGTTTCGATCCAGCGGAAGCCGTCGATGGTCAGAAAACTCCACGACTGTTCATAGTGATCCGTCGCGGTCAGTGTGATATTGCCGGCGGTGCGACCATTATTCGCATGGGCGAGAATGTTCGCACTTTCGCCCACCTCGATCGAGGTCGCCGTGAGTACGATGTTGCCCGAATTCGCCGTTGAAAGACCGGCCCAGTGATCAGCGCTGCTGGCGACCTGACGGCTCGAGATCGTCGTTTCTTCGGCAATCGTAATGCTTCCTGTCGCATGAATCGTAATGTTCTTCAGCCCGCGGCCACCGACGAATCCTTCAAGGATCACATCGCCGGTAACATTCAGCTCGAGTGAATCTTCCAGCCCATCGTCATTGCCAACGATGTTGATGAAGTGTTGGTTGCCCACATAGTTCAGTGCATTGACACCGGTTTTATCGCCATCCACCACAATATCGCCGGTGCTCGGTGCCGACACATTGTCCGTGGGTACGGCGCGCTGATAGGCTGGGAAGGATCCGAAGGTCAGCGACACTGGCAGTATTGCATTTGGATCGGCACTGGTCGGGTCGCCCAAATCGGGGAAATTATCGGTGGGGAAGTTTGAGCCATCCTGCCAGTCCATAAACAACGTTCGGAACACCGGCCGCAGAATCGAGCTCTCCCACATCGGGTTGTTGCCCTCGCCGGTGGGATAGGCAATGTTGCGCCAGCCATCGGAGATAATGAAGTTGCCACCGCTATCAACGGTGACGTCATAGTGTTGCTGGTAACCATGCTTAGTGGCCTTTTGCGGCTCGAGGTTTTCGACGGCAGCAATGTGCCAGGCTGAGCCAGGCGTCACCACCTGGGCCACAAACCCAATCGCCACGCTGGGCGCAATCATGCCTCGATAAGCATCCTCGAGCAGCAAGCGATTCAAATGGACCAGCCGCTCGCCCGCTGGTGTAGTGAGTCGCAACTCGTCAGTGGCTTTGAGCAAGGTCACGTTTGCAAAGCGGGTGCCGTTGTAAATCGATGGACCTCTGAGAATCTGCTTCAGTCCGTCAACAAGCGTGCTCACGAGTTGCGCACTTGAGGCCGTCACATCGCCAATCACCGCCTGCTGATCAGCCGAGAGATGATCCCAAATAAATTGAGAGACAGAATCGTTATGCGTGCGCAGCGCATTGGCCAGCGGCACATCACCTGGCATGAATGACAAGAATGACAAGGGTGTGTTGTCCTTGAATTCATTTTCACGGAAGAACCAGGGAGCGATACCGTCGGACGCAAGGCGGTCCAACAGACCCTGTGGAACGACGTGACTGTCAAGTTGAGTCTCGGCGAGTTGAGCTGCGGCGAGCCGGGCCGCGGCGTCAACGCCAGGAGCGACCCAGGTTGTTACGGTTGCCGAATTTTCTTGGTAGCGTGGTTTCGGATCCTGATTGCTAATGATTTGTGACGTCCCATCGGCCATGGACACCACGCGCACGCGACCGGCAATCACGAATGCTCCGTCGCTGCTTTGCCGGCCATTGCCGCCATCATCGTCACTGAGCACCACGCTAAGATTGCCGCCGCTGACGGTGAATTGCCCCAGTTTTTTCCAGGCCTGCCCCGATGCTTCGAAGCTGGACGGATCGGCGGGTTTAACCAGTTCGTCTTGCGGGAAACTGCGTTGATTTACACCTACCGTCCTGCTGTCCACACTGGTCGTAATGGTGTATTGCGCCGCTGTTGCTGCAAGTTCGTGGCCCTCTTCGGTGAGCGCTTCGTTGGTCTGCCAATCGGTTTCGACCTCGTAGGTACCGTCGGCCAGCCCGGTGAAGTTCCATGCGACTGTGTTTTGGCCTGTGCCGGTTTTGTGAAAGCGATACAGGGCAGACGAAGCAATTTGACTGTCCTGGCGCCAGGTATGATCGCTGTCGATCAGCGTGAGCCACAGGTCGGAGAATACCGGTTGCCCGTATTTGGCCAGCGCACTGACAGGCTGACCAAAAGAGTCGAGCACGTCAGGCAAGGTGGCAGTCAAAATATCGCCACCATGATTGCCGTTGATGGTCAGCCGCGCAAAGTCGTAGTTATGTCCGCTCAAGTCGGTGAACAGCTTGCTCAGCATTTTCGGCTGTCCACCCAATGGGACTGGCCCGACCACGGTCTCCTGCAGCAGCAACATTTTTGAAAGCGTGACCGAGTCAGCGTAGGCGGCAAAGTTCTCCTTATCGAACTCGGCGTTGGCTTTCAGGTGACCCTTGGCGTTGTCGTAGAACTGGATCACGATCGCAGAGCCATCTTCGTCCAGACCAATGGTTCGCTCCAGCCCACCGGAAGTCTGCACCAGGCCATTGAGGTCGAGATCCTCCAAGTGATCGGTTCCAGTGAAGCCCAGGTACTGATCGAGCTTGGCGTGGTCACCCGGCTGGAACAGTTGAAACACATGGCCCGCGATCGTGATGCTCTTCACATCCAACAGTTGCGACGGATGTTGCAATACGTCGAGAACGTTAATGTCGACCTGAAAGCGATCCAAAATAAGTTGGCGGACGACATTCCTGACATACTCGGTCACTTGATCCTTAACCCAGTCGATCAACACGTCCAGCGGATTAATGGCCGCGAGCGACAAAAGCTCGCGAGTGGGGCGCAGGAATTTGTCTTCGAGCTCGGTTGTAAAATCCGCGATACCCGTTTTCAACTCGCCTATCTTGCGCGGCACACCCAGCATAGGCAGCAGGTACTGGTTCAGGTAGGAATCGTTAGTCTTGCCGTCGTTGTTCGGATCCTCGATCTGGTGGACTAGCCGGGCGAGCAAACCCACTCCGCTCTCGGTTTCACCGCGGGTGTCAACAAAATCCGGGTTCACCGCATCGGGACCTTTGACTTGGCCCTCGGTGTTCTGCAAGTCACGCCCCGCCTGCGGATCGAACAAGGTGCGCGAGACCGCCAGACCTAACTCGCCCCAGTGTTGCAGACCACGGTCAATGTTGGTGATCCAGTAATCCAGATAACCCGCGGCTGCGCCACCACCCGCGTTGCCCAGCGTGGTCGCAAGATTCTGCAAGTCCGTAGTGGTTGGCAGCTTGCCTTGGGAAATTTTGCTAAAAAGATCTTTGAAAGCATCAACGATGGTTTCACCCAGGCCTTTGATATCGTTGAACAGTTGATAAGTGTCAATGTCCTGGCCTCGCAAGAGCTGCTGACCAGCAGCTAGAATTTGATCCACGGTGTTAGCGAAGGGCTCGGCGATACGCGCTACCGGCCCGACTGTTATATCCTGCCGCAGATTGATCAAGGTATTGCGCAAGGTAAGGAATTGATCGACGACCAAACCGCGCGATTGCACGTTTTCAAATACCTCGAGGAAGGTCGAGCCATCCGCTGCGGTTTGCTTCCTGATGAGGAAGGATGTGAAATCAGTTTTCACTTCCCAGACCTGCCCCGCCGCATCGATACTCACGTTAAGCTGATCGCCAAACAATGGCACGTCAGCATTCACCATCAACGGCACAGCATTATTGATGCCGTGCTCTGTCGCCACACGGGCGCGCAGCGCAGCGGCCATAAGAGTGGATAGCGCCCCAGTATCCAAATCAGTCACCAGGTTACTCACCGTCGTCGCATCGGTGATCTGGAACAGAAAGTTCTCTTGATGGCCCGGCAAATTCGGCAGGTCTTTCAGCAGTGCATCGAAAATAAAAGCAACTGGAGCGTCGAGCTGGCGCGGGATTGAGGCATCGTCGCTGACATCGCCATTGGGAAGCTGTACGCGGTCGGTACCCAGTCCATCAAAGCCGGGCGTGGCATCGCCGATATAACCTTCGACGATAAGGTGACGTATTGCGTTAGCGCGCGCTGCGTCTTTCAATATGACATTGCCAAAGCCCGGAAACACTCCGTCGGCAAATTCGTTGACCATCGTATGCGCCCACAGATCGCCCGCTGCGTGGGTCGCGTAACCATAGGAGAACGCCAGGATCTGCAACTTCTCGGCGGGGGAATAGGAATCGCTGCTTTGCGCCGCCCAGGCCTTGTCGAGCAGATGGCCTACCCAGATGCCAGTGGAATCGGGATGTATGACTCCCTGCCCCATGATCAGATCGGGGAATCCGTCGGGTCCCACTGCGCCACCGTAGTAATACGATGGATATTCCTTCACCGCTTCGACGATGCGCGGATCGACGTCGTAGGTATTACCTTGCAACGTGACTTTGCCGTCGTCCAGAAGGTCCCGGCGCACATCGACTGCGATCTCGATGTGGGTGAAGGGCTTGAACGCCACGGATGCCAGGGGATCGGTGCCGTCACCGACATCGTGTTCATGCTCAAACCCCAGCAAGTGACCGGCTTCGTGAGCGATGAAACCGTCCAGGAACTGAGCATAGTCAGCAACGGTCTGGGCGCTTACGTCCAGATTGTCGCTGAAAACGAAGGCAATGTCAGAGTGATCCAAATTACCGTGGTCAACTTTTTCGGACAAACCGTAATAAGTGCCGTATTTGGCGAACGCGGCGCCATCGCCGCCGACAAATATTGTGGAGTAGCTGGTGTCGATCGGCCGTTCTGCAGTGAACGTTATGCTGCCGTTAATAAATTGCTGGTCCAGCTCTGCCACCAGCGTGTTGATGATGTCGCCCTCATGACCTTGCAAACCGCCGATTGCTCTGAATGCGGCAACGTCGATATCCTTGACCGATACAGGCCCTTCGTAATCGATGTCCGATTCGCCCGCGAAGTCCAGAAAGAACACTTGTTGATGTGCGGCGTCAACTTGAGTGACACCTTCGGCCCGAGTTGCAGCGCCGCGAACAAGGTCGGCCGAGACATCCATCGAAGAGACCGTGAGTTCGCTGCTGACCGCCTCCATATTGACGAGCAACGGCGAAGCGTCGAGCAGTACCCGCGGTTCGAGCGCTTCGAGGATGAAGCGCTGTTCACGGCGCACCTGTGAACGGCGGCGGAAGCAGGCTTGCCGCCAGCGGCGGACGCTCGCACGGAAGGTCTCTTTCATGTAGAAGAGTTTTGCCAGACTCATCGCTCAACCCCCACCGTTAGGTTCGGTGCTGTGAGT
>Ga0315273_10000673_pt1 | contig 36941 bp, 47 predicted proteins | sample YL17G02_0_MG_FD_205753 | JGI IMG/M metagenome (GOLD analysis project Ga0315273, IMG submission 205753) | Sediment microbial communities from Yellowstone Lake, YNP, Wyoming, USA - YL17G02_0 | ecosystem: Environmental > Aquatic > Freshwater > Lake > Sediment | place: USA: Wyoming | collected...
TGGGGGAAAATGGATTCCATCGTATAGTGTCCATGTTACAGTCTCAAATAGTCCCGTCGATGGAGCATCCGGTGCAATTGCAGGCGAACATAGATTGGTCGTTGCTAATTTCCCGTCCACCATAATCCAATCGCCGTCGCTAATTGACGGCGCTGGGAGCACTGTTCCTGATGGGTGCGGTGGGCCTGTTAAATGTGTGCCGCAAAATCCAGATGCGACTACGCAACCAGCAGAACTTGACCCCAAGATGCCCGTCCATGTTGGAAGGGGGATGGGCAATAATGGCGCTCCGCGCCAATCAGGCGGAATTTGTGTCATAACCTTAATCCCTGGAAGGTACCAAGGCACCCGAGGCACTCCTCTTGAGTACATCCTCCAGCCTGAAAGATTACGAGGAAATACAGTCCACAAATACCATGGGAGCCCGCTAGACCATGCCGTAAGTCCTGCAGCCCACAGACTGTCTACGGCAGTTCCAGGCTTCCATGGGTCGAGCAACACACCGTCTGAACTAAGCAAATACCCGCGAACTTTCAACATTGCTGCTTCTTGTTCGCTTACCCCAAACAGCCCGCAAAACATCTCAGTATTATCGTAGGCACTAACGTGTGCTTGCTTCTGCACTAGCGTGATTTCTCGCATATCGAAGAACGGACCTGGTGCAGCTTCTTTTGCCAGCGGTCGAACATCCCACAGGTCACACTGATCTAACGTAGTTGCTGTAGATGGAACACGAATCACACATATGGGAACACGTCCTGTAACCATGCCAGGGAAGCCGCCCCCGGGCGCACCTTTAGTTACATGGTATTGCAATCTAGCGCGAGTAACCTTATTCACCAACACAGGTGAGAATAGTCCGGTTGTAGTATTGAAGATATCCCTACTGTCTGATTCCACAACCTCAAGGTACGGATTAGCGCTAATCACATCGATTCTCGTAGCACCGCTACCTGGATCGATTGTAACAACACCGTCTATTAGAATCCCAGGATCGTGTACGAACCGCCAATTTGAATCGTCTGCTCCTGCTGCACCGTCATTCATGTACATTACGCCTGGCGTAACCCGAAGGCTCAACGACGCAGGTTGGGGCTGCACCATCAACCCGTTGATGATTACAGCATTCGACTGAGGCGGAGCATATTCGAGAATGCTCCCGACCGCAGACAAGCTGAAACCTGTCACACCGAACATGTATCGCATTAGTTCGGCTAAGTCTGCGTCTTTGAACTTCTGCAACCGATTGAAATCGGTAGAGATTGCACGTTCGCGCGTATTGAATACTAGGCTCTTGGTTCCACTAGGCATGATACGTTCCTATAGCCAACCGTTGGCTTCTTGTTCTGAGATCAACGACCTAGAATTAGGTGACGCGCGTATTACTGTCATACGCTCCATCATCTCTAAGGTTGCCCATGGGCATACAGCTACTAACGCTGCGGTAAGTGCAGCTCGGGTATGTCCGGTTACTACCACAGTTGGAGCTCTTGGTAGATTGTCGATGATACTTTGCATTGGATCGGCCATGTGAACCTCACTCGATCTCGAAAGCATACGACACTCCCGCAGCTTTCCGTTCGCCTATAGTATCCCAAAGTTGCCGGTAGACACGACCCTCTAACCAAGGAAAACCATCGAAAAAGTCAGGGTATGGCGTCGTATCAAATGCACCGTAGGGGTGATCGTCATACGCAAATCCGAAATCACCTTGTTTTTGTCTAGGTAAAGATATCACAAAGAAAGCGCGCATTTCGCTGTAGTCGACAAGCAACTTCCAGCGGTCCTCTGGCCTACTCACAGGATCCATGTCGTAGGCAAAACTATGTGCTGGCGCCTCTCCTGCGTCACAATCGAAGAAAAATCCAGGAAATTGGATCGTGCCTATCTCACGAAATGTTCCTTGTACCCCTAACGGCAGCAGTACTTGTTGCATCGTACGCTTGATCGCATTGGGGCACACTACGTCAGCAATCTCATCGGTACGTTTGCGGAAGACCGTGTCGTCCTCCCCAACAAGCCGATAAATGCCACGTTCGGCGGCTAAAAGGTCCAACCAAGCTGCCCTACCGCCGCTAGGGCATACCGGGTTACTGACAGTAAGCCCCCAAACGTCGATCCAGTCAAGAATCTCCCACTCGGCGGTCGCTGCTTCGGCGACCCATGCAGGTGTAGTCGTACTGATATCCGGAAACAATGCCGGATCTAAGATGGCAAATGCGCCGGATTGCGCTCCGATAAGGCTTCTCCCAGCGCCAACCTCAAACCATCCTGATGTGAGCACAATTGTGAGCGTGAAATACGGATCGACTCCGCTTTGCTTCAGTACTGTACCTCGTGCGAGCGTTCCTGGCTGGTAAACTGCTTCGCCTTCAATGAAGCGCAATCGCCCCAGAGGCCCCCATATTGGGCACCGAAACACGAATACACGTTCGAGGATGATCGATCCGCTTGTTGGCGATGTTGCAGCAAGGTCTGGACGAACATACCCGATAACACGTGCGATATTGCCTTCGTTTGCCCCACCAGTCATGCGTACGTATTGCCCGACATGCTGCGGAACAAATGTGTCAGGCTCGTTGTACCCGTCGAGCTTCACTGTGTTACCTGAGATACTCACAGTGCCCCTAGTGTTCGACAGCCCTGTTCCAATCTGCTCGATGTGAGTGATGCTTTCGGGGGACGGATTGTTGTACCCATACCCGAAGTCCGCTGCATAAACCTTGGCAAATACCGACGCGGCTTCACCCGGGTTCAACACGAGCTGCGGAGTAGGCGAGTAGAATCGCGGCACGTACACCTCAAATCCAACAGGATCACCCGACTCCATTGCAATCGGTTGCACTCGAATATCGGCGCTTATCACCACTGGTTGGTCGATGAGCTTGGTGCGTTGCACCGCAAGAGGTACTTCGGCTTTGCGCCCTCCGTGCGCTTCGGCACAGCTTTGTCCACTCCACGGCTTGAGGTACATCGCTTGCGTTGTACGTTCTATCGCCTTAGATACACGTACAAGCTGCTCGATGAGCTGATTGTAGACCTCTAACCCGTTACCATCCCCAGCCTGAATAAGTGGGTCTAAGTAGGTTGAGTCCGCAGTCGACGAAAGTAACGCGCGAATATCATCTGCCGTATACGCTGTGGTAGGGTCGTCGTCTGGGGTGCATGCGGGCTGTACCGATACGAGTTGGCATTCGACGTACACAACAAATGACGCCCACGAAACTGTTCCGGTTGGAGCATACGCAGCATCAATACGGACTTCGAGTGTATCTTCTGCAGCAACTACTACAGGTGATGTGAACGTTGCTGCGAACTCGATGAGTCCAACTACCTCGACAAAGTACCCAAATTCAGCTGTTACTACACCGTTCTTGAGCACACACGCGCGGTAATCTGGCCCTGACGGGGAAAGCCCGGTCACATCGACTGTGCCCTTCACGCCGAGCACAACGCCCTCCCAACCAGGTGGAACCGTCACCATGGGAGACATCAGTGCGGGTACTGCCACGCACGGACCGAGATTGCATTCTGCTCGTAGCTCCCACGGTTGCAAGTTCATCATTCCGCCTGCACGTTCTCGACGCGAGTGCGAAGCGTAACTCCGCCGGCTGGATAGATGTCGCCAGCAGGTTCTACGATAGAGCTGTCATCCACCAACAATCCGTCATTTCGGTACCGCTGCAACACGCTGTATATTGCCGACCGGGTTAGAGGTGCGCTGACAGGAATCGTGTTAATGTACTGTACAACTGACTGACGAATGATCTCCGTCAACGAATCTGTGTCCACACCAGCAACGAACACCAATCGCAGGAACACGTCTACAATCTGCGGCATGCTTGGGTAAACAATAACTTGAATACCTCCGGCTCGGTACTCCATCAATCCATCGCGTACCTGTTGCGTCATCACTTCGGACGCAACCCCTGAGCTATCTGCAATGTAGAGTTCGATAATTCGAACAGGGCTACCTGTCGTACTCAACGTCTCTACGGCAGTTGCGCTCTCAACGCCTGAGATCGCACGAGCACCAAATTCGATTGCCGGCAACACACCTCGACGTACAGTCCTCCAAAAATCACGAGCACGATTGCGGAACGTGTCGTCATCTTCGACATTCTCACCATGAGCTGTCGCAGCGTCGTTAGTAACTTGCAACGTACGGTCGAAGAGTGCAGTAGGATCTGAAAACTTCCGAATTGCGTTCGCTCCTACTTGGCTCTCTTTCCCAGCCTGAACTGCTCGCACGTTAGCGAAGTTTTCGAGTGCTGATACTGCAAAGCTACATGTTGTCGTTGTGATGTACTCGATTCCGGTAAGCGTAAGCAGCTTCGTGTCTATTGGAATCGTTCCTGATGACCCGGCAGTGTCTCTCCAGAAGCGAACACGTCCGATAGCAGGAGCTGCGCCTTTTCGGATGATTTGATATCGGTCGGCTACCCATCGGTCGAGGGCTTCATCTTCGGCGCCATCCAACATCAAGTCGTTGATGCTTTGGATGAGCTGCATTACCAGCGCATACGAAAGACCTGATCCTACACCGCAAAAAATATTGACATCGCTTCCCTGCACGTATACTTGAGCCGGGTCGATGCGTAGCGCTTTCTGCAGAACGTAGTCCGCGCCAATCTTGAAGAGATCCAAACGGCTCGGAAGATCTGGCATGCGAGGCTCCTACACAGCAAAGGGAACGTCAACGCGTAAGTCTAGCCCATCTTTCGTGCGTACGTAAGTACGATACCGGATAAGACTCGGCACGTTCTCATCTTGAACTATCTGGCACACGCATTTTGACACATCTGGCTCTTGCGTGATCTGCTTCTGCCCTTTGGCTATCAGCCGCGCTCGTGTCGCAGCCGTGTTCGACTTCTTCAGTTCTTGTGGAACTCCGACGCCGTATCCAGGGGCATGAGGAAAGCTGTCCTCGGCAGAAATTAGCCGCCGAATGATGCGCTTTCGCAGATTGGTTCGGCCTTCGTCTGCACCGTAATCCCCTGTGTCATCCACGACGAATGTACCGAGCAAGTCCTCCGAAGGTTGTGGAAGCGGGTCGTAGAAGGCCGACAGTGTTTGTGGATTCGCAATGTCGCGTTTAGGTACCACTAGCTCGGGTAGTTGCACGGCAAGCATGCGATACACAGCACGAGCTTCAAACTCGACTGTGATTGCAGCCGGGTGCCCTGCTCCGTACAGGTTGACTACGCCGACGTAGTAGTGACACGGAAAGCACGACATCGGTCGGTCTACAGTCAAATCAATGAAGCGCCCGTAGTCGTACTCACCAACGTACGAAGGGTCTGTGCGCGTTGCCTTCACCGGCTTGACTTCGCGCACGGATTGGCTGTCCATGCCGACTGTGCCAGTGACAACGCGGACGCTGTAGTGCTCGATGCGCGAACCGTCGTGCGGGTCTCCAATCTCAGTCCAGTCCACGACCGAGTTGAATTTCAATCGGAACATGTTCTCACGGATTGATTGCACGTCCAGTAGTTGGAACACGCCAAAGGGAGACTCGCCGAAGCTGCCTCCCCATGGAGTCAATCCCCACGGTCCGCCGCCATATCCACCTGCCATCATGCCCTCATGTACTTTTCAGTGTCAACGTCATCTGGGTCACGCGGCCCGGATGCTTTACGCCCTCCGCCCCATTCTACTCCTGCCGAGACATCAAAGGGGTCTCCCAAGTCACACTTGAACTTAAAGCTGAAGTTGAATGTCGGTGGAAACGGAATGCTGAAACTAGGTAATTTGAATCGAAGATTGAACTTGAATGTTGGGATCTGGAAACTACAAATACTAATCGCACCAGGCGCAGGCTCAAAGCTAGCGCTCGCATCTACGCCGACTTGATCCTCAACACTTGGCTCATCCGGAGGCGGGGGGTACCCAGGCATTATACTAGCAATCCTACTGCCCCTAACCCGGGCATTCCTGTTATTCCGTCTGTCGGACTAGGTGGACGTTGTAATCCAGTTTGGATCAATCCTAATTGCGCAGGTGGTAGAGGTGTTGCTGCTGCCGCAGGAATTGCTACTGTTAGAGGCAAAAATGCGGGAGGTATTCCGGACGGGTCAACCATTGTTGCTGCTAGGGACACTCCGGTAAGCGGTGTTACTCCTGTTGCTGCAAGCACCGTAGCCCATGCTACCATTGCTTGGTTTATCAAGTTGCAGATAGCCTCTACCGTTGTCGCATGAAAGAATGGCCACCCGCCAGCCGTGCCGATAGACAACACTCCAGGGACCATAAAGGTCGATGCCGTTCCGTCCCCATTCAGATCTACTACCACCGCTGCGTCTTTTCCTTTGATTAGGAACTTGTCGTCCTCAAGTACGTACTGAATCTGAAATGCGCCTTCATTTCCAACGAATCCTACCCAGTCGGGACCCATGTGAAAGATGGTCTTGTTGCCATCCTTGAGGTAGATCGCGCCACTCTTATCGATCAAAAAACATGCTTCTGTTGGGATCTGTTTGATCAGGTACGAACTGGGCGCAGCAAACTCAAAGATGTACGGTGCGCGAACACGACGGAACCCTACGTTGTTCTTGGTGACGTCTGCACCTCCAACCATTGTAGGAAACTTGTCGATGCTCTGATTTAGCCGAGCGATGATGATTGCGTTCCGCTCGCTACCTTCGGGCATCACGACCAGAACTTCGTCCTTTTCCAGGAACGGGTACCAGTCCGCCTCGCCGTTGCCAGCTACGAAACTCGCAACTCTGCACCGAACTTGTTTGCCAGCTGGCTGTAACGTGACATTGACTAGCGGGCCCATATCCTCGTCGAAGACTACAGACTTCTCTTCATCGCTCTCGCCGTCTGCGTCGACGATGGCATAACTGACCCACTCGCGCGGATCCATGCCTGGCCCAGAGAAGGCCTCACGCAAGGTCTGCATATCAAAGTCGCCGAACGACTTAGACCGTTTCATCGTGGCCCCCACGGTGTACTAGCACCGCGCGACGGGAACTGCCCGGGTACTGCATCGGGCGCGAGCGAATTATCCCAATTTGACATATTCGGGGCATTTGGGCTACCAGACCCGAAGTCGGAGCCACTCGACGTAGCAGTCTCCTTGTCAGTCGTAGCTGCCTGAGACTTTTCGGCAGTCGTCTCATCCTTGCTTTTCTTGGCTTGTTGCTTGTCCTTCTTGGTCTTCCCGCCCTGCTCCAATTCTTCGCCCTTAGGCAAGAGCTTTTCTGCTCGTACTGCTATGTAGTTTACGCCTTGAATATCGAGCTTTACGCCGTCTTCAACATTCCACGTAATTCCCAGACTTTTCAGCCGAAATGTGCTTTGAAATCCACGGTCGGCATAGACCTTTGCGTACGTGCTAGCGAACGAATCACTGAATCCTACACTTTTCAAAAATGCTTGAGACCGGCTTTGCACAAGCAACATACCTTCGAGATTGGTGATCGCACTGAACGTTTCACCTTCTTCGTCACGGTGTACGAGCACATTGAATGGGTCTCCCGCCTTCATGTCCAGAATGTCGGGATCGAGGTTCCCCCCACCAAAGCTAGCAAGATTGTAGGTCTGCAAGCTGACAGACATCTCATTGCGCCCTTGTGTATCGTACACACTCTGTGCTAACAGTCGTAGCGTCTTTGCATCTTTCACCCCAGATACTCTCCACACAAGCCACTTCTGTTCGGCCTTATCCCCTGTGATCGGATGTACAACCTGATCCCCTGGCAACGGGAACCGCGCCACAAGTGTAGTCTTTTTCTCGCCAGAATAACACCTAACCTCAACGTTAGTTGGCTTACCTTTACCAAAATTCCGCTCTATGCGAAGCGATGAGATGTTTCGTCCGTAGATGAAATGCCTGGAATCAAAGTTCTTGCCACTAGGTAACGTACGCCCTTTGAACGAGTCGTCCGGACGTCCGCTGAACTCATTCGAGTACAAGGTTCGCACGGGTTGTACTACAATGATGCTTCCTTCTGCGCGTATGTTGTGCCCGACGCTCCCGCAAATGTCTGTCAGGTAGTCCATGACGCTAGTCTTATCTGCAGCACCTCCAGTTGGGGTCGGCCCCTGCTTAGGGCGATACGATGTCTTTGACAATGCTTCTTCAAGTTTCGGAATAGGGATCCCACTAGGCCGATATTCGACTGTGAGCCCTGCAAACTGCGGAAAGTTTGCTAGAAAGTCGGCAATACCCTTGTCCAGTTCTTCCTTAGACGCGATCACGCATTTCGGGGGTTGTATCTGGTCGATCAACATCTGCGTGTTATCACGACACTCCAAACGCGCAAGAGGCTCGTCATCGTCCCCTATATCCGCTTCCCACTTGTCTACCCACCCTTGGAACCGCAGGTTTGTGCGCAACGTTCCGTTCCCGTCGGTGTACGTGTCGGGCACCAGATTCAGCGGCTCGTTTGGATTCTCGCAATTGCCGCCGAATGTTAGCCCTCTTGTCGCTCCTGCAATGCCTCGTTCAAAGTCTTCCGCCTTCACTGTTCCGAGGTAGAACTCAATTGCACACGAACGCACAGTTCGCGGATCTATTGGAAGGTCGATGTACCGTATCGACACGTTCAACGTGTCAGCTTGCCGAGTGCCGTTGAGCCCCAAGTTTGCTTCACGCGGGATGATGCCGCCTACTACTTGCGTCAGCCCGTCTGCTGACGAGTCTTGGTTCTGCGGGCCTCCAATAGGTGGTGGTGCTCCGCGCTGTACCAGTCGCCACTGCTTTGCGCCCGTAATTGGGTCGGAATACTCTTGCACGTCAAGCGGAGCACGGTTCGACTTCGTACCCTTCGCTAGTGTCACTGGCACCTTCGGAGCTAACTCTTTGACCTTGGATTCCTTTGCCTCGAACTCCTCGAACCGTATGATTAGACGCACCTTACTTGATGGATAGTAAGTTTGGTCAGGATACTCCTGCGCCATCACACCCCTCGCGCAGTAGACAACACAGGGATTACCAGAGGCTTGCCTGGAGGCAATCGTACGGTGGTCAGCTTGATCTTGTTGGTCCTCAAAATGTCAATTGCATGGTCGGGAGTACCGTACCACTTCTTTGATATCGAATACGCCGTGTCCCCTTGCTTCACGACATGCACGCCGAGGATCGTTCGAGACGTCGTGTTCTGCGTCGCCGTGCGACGAACTGCTTCGTTGCGAGCGCCACCCATCTGGGAGATTTGTGTCTGTGCCGACACCGCCATCACTTGTGACTGCCTCGCGAGTTCTCGTCCCGTACCTATCGTGCTTCCAAAATACTTTGCAGACCGCGTGAGATCGGCAACGTTGTGCTTCGTTGTGTAGGCTTCCGGGGGCATACGGCTCATCGTGTCGCAGTACTGATTGCAAATGTACGTCGTGTTTCTGGCTACGCTTAGTAACGAATTGGCTACGCTGTATGGTACGGCTCGGAACTTGTTCGCCATGTCTGCAACGCGACGGAGGCTGTTGACTTGCTGCCGGACCGCGCGCCCGAACGAATCGGCAATCGCCATTGGAGCATTCGCCAGAGCTTCGAGCTGTCCTAATGTGAGAAAGGACGTACTCTTCTTGAGGCCCTTTGCGTAGGCATTGATCGCATTAAAGTTAACGGCCGTATAACACTGCTCGGCGTAGGACAGATACTTCGAAATACTCGATGCCTCTTCGTCGTCGCGTGTAGCTACAACCTTCTGGACGGTACCGCCTCTGCTCTGCCACTCCCACTCGAATTTCCATTTGATGTCTTCGAGTCGGGTATGTGGGAACTCCCAGGTCTTGCACCGACCCTCGCGTACGAGGTTGAATTCCTGCCCGAGATAGTCCTCTGCCACCCACGTTACACGAAGCCGTTGCCCGCTGTAGAATATGGAATCGAACAAATCTCGGAGCGTCGTCGGGTTGACTACGCTCGAACTGTTTCCACCACCTTCGCTATACTTGCACGGATTGCGACCCAACAACGTACGATGCCATTCGCCCTCCCAAGAGACCGGAACTTCGCGAGGACCGAATACTTGCTGAGTTGCCTCTTGGGGGTTACCGGGATACCACGCCGTGACGATCTTCTGCTCGGTCTTCCACGATACGTCCTGATGCGGAAGCCCTGCACCGTGAAGCTCGACTCGACGTTTCTGTCCGGCTAGCTCCTCGACAATGACGACTGTAGCTCGTTGCTTCGGCATTATCCTAGGTTCCCCACTCTGCTCTGCGTCGGTGTCAGCGCGGCTTTCAAGAGGTCTCGTTGGAACACAATGGCAATACGGTCAGGATCTTGGTCTCTGAAGTCCTGTTTGATGTTGAACGTGTTTCCTCCACCAATGAGCGGACCCCTATGTGGGGGCGGAACTCCGCCTTTCCCCTTACCCACAAGTTTCGCAAGATTGTTTGCCGCCTGCTCGAATTCGGGCCCTGCAGCTTTGAGCGCTGCTATGAGTGCATCAAATCCTCCTGTTATGCTCTCTCCCGACATAAATAGCGAATACTGCAAAGCATTACTGTTAGTCAGCGTAGATAACGCGACCTGCATCAACCCGGCATTCCCTGATGCAGCTGCAGCATTGAACATCGCACTGTATTGAGATGCCATATCGGCCATTGCAGCTTGGGTATCAGACTGAACGAGCATCTTCTCGCGATTCAAACTGTTGGCGAGCACATCTCCAAATCCTATCTCAGGTACCGGAATGTTCCCCCCCGCTCCTCGCCCAGTGGACATAGATTCGGTGATGGCATACTTAGCTTGAGTCTCAATGAATGCCGCGTGCTGCGACATTGCAGCAATATTCTTGTCTAGTGCTGCATTGTCAGCTTCTAATTCTTTGATGTGAGATGCCGTAGTGCGGTCGATTACGCCTAATGTCTCGTCGTACAGCTTGTAGGCCTCGTACCCAGCCCATGCGACAGCTCCTATTGCGGCTGCTGTTGCTCCTAATGCTAGTGCAGCGCCTCCAGCTGCAGCGCCTGTCGCACCGAGCGCACCCATATGTTGGGCACCAAACGCTGCGCCAGATGAGGCAACTGCTCGGACTCCAGTACCCCCGAGTCCGGTTGCAAGTCCGGCTCCTGGCATCCCAGAAGCAACCTTAACTGCAGCTAATGCAAGGATAATCTCCTTGTGATCGACCATAAACTTGAGCACAGCCATCAACGCGGACGCACCCTTTTCAAGTGCGTTCCATATCTCGTTGCTGTGCGTCTGTAGGTAATTGAATGCCTCTTGCATCTTGGCAGCGGCTTCTTTCGACCATGCGCCTACCTTGTCGCCTAGCGACTTAGCCCATTGTTCGACTGCATCCTTATGTTCTGTGAAGTACTTACGAAGTTGCTCTAAAGACGGACGTATTGCATCGAGGATGCCCTTCAACACTGGAACTCCAACCGTCTCTAGTAACAACGCCTTCTGTTCCTTGATAGACGTGATGAGTTGCCCCATCGACATCGGAATGGTCTTGGCTTTCACCGCCATAATCTCAATGGCCTTTTCGGCTATTGCCATAACCGGAGCTTGTCCGGTCTTCCCCCATTCCGCCGCTATAGCCTTGATGTGCTTTGGGGCCTTTGCTAAGGCGTCCTCACTCGCCATCATGGTCATGTCTTTGGCAATTTCCTTAGCGGTACCTCCCATCAACCCAGCTTGTTTGATTAGCATTACAATCGGATTACGCGCACGCACTACGCCCATTTCGACCATCTGGAAGCCTTGAGTTATCGCCTCAAGGCCCCCAGGCACAATACGTCCGGCCATCGCTGCTTGCTCGACCATCTTTGCAATGTGGTCGGTAGACTTACTCGACCGCGCGGAAATATCCTCGAAGGCTTCAACCATCGAATGGTGTGATGTGCCAGTCTCAATACCGACCAATTGCATCTGGTGTACGTAACCTGCAGCTTGCTTCTGGAGACTGCCCCAACTTCGGCTAGGATCGGACACCATCATCAACGTGGACGCCATATGCCGAACTTCGGTATTATGCGCCTTTGCTGCTCCGATCATCTCGGTCCACATACCGCCGAGCCCCGAGACCATACTGCCGATATTGACTCCGATAGCAACAGCTGCCGTCTGCTTCGCAAAGTCTGCGAGCTTACCTACAGCAGAACCGGCAGCCCCCGATACTCGGTCGAACCCACTCTTGATACTGCTCAACGCCGAACTTGCACGATCTTCGAGCTTTAGTACCGCCGCAACCTGAACTTCGGTATTCTCAGCCATTGCGTTCGTTCCATCCAGGTACAGCGTCCTCGTTTTCCAACATTTCAGTTAGTACGGCAGTTGCGGCATCCAACTCCGCAACAGGTCGGTGATTCCATCCGAAGAAGTCCACACGTCCGTACCTTGATAGTGCCATCTTCTGCCGCATTCTAGCCTTCACCCGATCTTCCACATCGAACTCTATCAAATGCCAGGCAGGTGCCGGCTCACCGTAGATTTGAGCGACTAGGAGCGTCTTGCACGCCTCGTAGTGCTCGTACAAATCGAAGGGCTCCCAGCCCTCGCGGGCTAAGAGACGTCCTCGATATGCAAACAATTGACGAAAAAATCGGCTTGGTCCTCCGAACTTAGAGCATGCGTCTTGAGATACACATTGATGAGCTGTTGCCGATAAGCCGGTCCGATCTCATCCCAGAACGTGTTGACATTTCCTGGCCCGGGCCTCCCCGACCAATCAACTTTCACACCGTCGATTGCCCGAATAGTCATTTTCGTCATCTCGGACACCGAACGAAGGTTTTCGCCCATACACCGCTTAAGGGACACCATCTCTTCAGACGCAGTGAGCCCCCATATGATGATGCTACGATCTCCCTTGCTTGGAATTCGAGTGAGCTTAGCCTTGCAGCGTACGTATGTGACAAGCACCTCGGGTGGCATGGCAAGATTTGGGGGCACGACAACCCAAGCTGGATGCGTTCCGTGCGGCCGCGGTTCGACATCGTCGATTGCCAGAATGGGTTCTACAGCGTCGCTGGATTCTGGGCCAACTTCGCCTAAGAGTGCCTTCTCTTCGAGAGTGAGATTGGTAGATACCGTCGCTCGGACGGCGTCGGCAAACGTATCAGGTTTACCCCTCTGCCGTTGTGCTGCTGCGTTCATTACTGCGCCTCCAGTTAGGGTGGGCTCTCTCGGGGAGGTTGGAGGCGCAGGTTTAGCTGCGGGTGACCACCTCGATAGAGCCCAGAAACGGGCCTAAACCCGACTGCGCCTCCGTCCACATGCTTAGATCCTTTGCGGAACTTCGCACATACCGTCTAGCTTGACCTTCACATAGTCACCACGGGAACTGATGTTGATAGGCGTAGCTCCGAACTTTGCGTCCCCAAACATCATGGTCGGGGACTCCCCGTTCGGGAAGTTCATGACGGCCAGGATGTTGAACTGTAAGTCTGGGGTTACACGCATTTGCCGGTCCAGGATGGATTGATGGAAATCAAACCATTCTGTTGCATGCAGGTTCAGTTCGAGATCGAACTTCGTCTGATTGTAGATGTCATCAACCTGATTCCACTTCTCGCCAAGGTAGCCTTGAGTCTTGGTTTCAGATTGAAACTCTGCATTGAAGTTCTGAATGTCCGTTAGAGTAGTCTGCGGTTCACCTGCTTTGCAGATGATAATCTGCACTTCTTGGCCTTTCAACCTTTGAGACATATTGACCTTCTTCCCTTGACAACTAGACTGTTTCAGTCGTCGTGATAACCGACTCGCCGATCATGGTTTCAAGCGTAATACTATCCAAACTGGATAGCGTGCGGATCTTCAACACTAGTCGGTAGAGACCCATGGCGAGCTCGGTTGGCGTATTTGACGAATCGCTCAAGGAGTAGCTATTCTGTCGGTTCTTGAGCGTATCCATGTAAGCGACGATCTCGCCTTTGACTGCCTTACGGCGCATAGCAGTTGCGAGCTTCTTCGAAAAACCCTTGAGACGGAGAGCCATGGTGTCTTGCACCATGTCTGCGTACCGGCGACGCGCGATGTTTCGGTAGTTCGGGTACACGGCAGGATCGACACTTGTCACACCTGATTGGAAGAACGCGGTTCCTCCGTCGATACGGATCGCACAAATGCCAGACGACCTGAAGTTTGTGTAGTCGATGATCGTGAAGCCTTGGGCATTCGGGCTTGTTTCGACACTGTTGATTGCAGTGAGGAATGGAGTTTCTTGTCCGGGATTCTCTTCTGGCGGAAGCTGTGACATCAAACTGGCGAGGAACCCATCGGCCCCCACGTCGACAGCTCCAGTTGCGGTGAAGCCTGCACCTCCTGCAGTCCCTCGGGTGGCAATCGACGGTACCGTCGTGTTGACCCCAGGATAACAGTACGCTACCCGTTGGTCTCTGTACGCGCCGACTCCTGGTTCAGCTGCCGTACTGCGAGCCGTCGAACGTGTGATGCCAAGAGGGGCGCGAACACAAGCGAACCGCCCAAAGCATCCGTTCGCACTAGCATCAATTGCATTCGACTTTACCATACGACGGACAGTGTTGGACTGGCGAGCACAGAAGGAGATGTTGACCTCCTTTGCAACCGAGTTCAGATCGACGGTGCTGGCATAAGCTGTTGTGTAGGTGGCATCAATTGCAGCTTCCGACAATGCGGCCACTAGCGGCGCGTAATTGATGCATGCAAAAGCGCCAATGTCTGGTGCGTCGTATACGGTCGTGATCGTACCTGCAACAGCTCCCACATTCGTTCCGTCGTCGAGTGCTGGGCGAACCTTCATAGTATAAGGTCCCGCACTAGCAGCCGTAATGCTCACATCCTGCATGGTGACCCACTCGGTCCCACCGGAGTTCCGCACGCGCGTGCCTGCGGATAGCATACCTGCGTCTCCAGTTGCGGCACTAACTACAACATCCAACGGAGCGAATCCAAACGCGATTGCAGTTGAAGTACTCTTGACTTTCAATGTGCCCGTGCCTGGAATACCGATGTTGATCATCCGAATGCGAGATTGACTGTCTGTTGTGACCTTGAGATTCGGATCGGCTGCGACGCAGACCGTGTGAGCTTCAGATACGCTAACGGCTGCAATGTTCTGTACGTTACACGTACCAGGAGCCGGATGCGTAACCGCAGCCGACAAGCCTAGCTTGGTGAGTACGCCTGTAGAGCCACTCACCACACCGACCGTACTTGCATTGCCCTTGATGCGAGCAGTCAGCCGAAGCTCACCACCAGACACTGTGGCGAATGTCCAACCAGCATATTGATTGATGCGAGCCGCAACCTGTGTGGCGGTCTGGTCACTGGACAAGAAAGTCGTGGTGAATTGCGGTTGATCGTCCCAGTACAACGTGAGCGTTTCACCACCAGCAAACACCGTCGGGTAGGTACCACCAGAGCCGGTCACGGCTGCTACGATTGCAGTAAACGTAGCTGTCACATCACCGGCGCCGCTATCGACAATTAGCGTCTGCCCCGAGTCAAGTACGTACCGCCATGCCGCAATACCTGTAAGCATTGCGCAACGGGTAAACGTCACAGACCCGGTACTCGTATCCGCGCGCACAAGCACGAGACGCTTGAACTTCTTTCCGTTGAGCTGCACGATAGAGTTACCGTTCCAATACTCATCGACAAGCGCTGCATCTGCACGACGCTTGACGGCGCAAGGATTGTTAGCTATCACCCCTCCGTAGGCGTAGCCGTGCGTTCCGAACACGTTCTTCAAATCGGTTGAGCTTGACACCTCTGTTGGCGTATTGAACGGGCCGTTTTCAAACTCCCCTACCAACATCACAGTACCTGTACCGATCCCCTGAATGCTAGCAGGCGGTTCTAGGTCGAGAATGTTGATGGACTCGATCTCAAGCAGCACCTCATTGCCCGGATCGAAGAGAAATCGTCTAATGAAACCACTCATCTGATGTCTCCTATGCTGCTCGGTCTACGAGTCGCAACGTTGCGACATAGTTTCTCACGTTCCATCGTTTACGTCTACAGCTGTGTACGGCTGCAACGTGACAGCGTTCACAAGCGCCACTACGTTGAACCGCATTTCGATTGAAAAGTTGGTCTGTAGCCTACCCTTTCGGGCTGCATCGTTGCTTATATTCATACGGTCGAGCAAAGTGAAGCATACCGTCTCGTCCCAATAATCGGGCATTCGAAATCGTACACCGTACATGTACTCGATTGGCGTTAGCGATACTTCGATGCCAGCGCACAGAGCTCGACGCATCGTCCTAGTTGGCGCCCATACTTCTAACGTGAAGATCTCGAAGTACTCGCTCTGCCATTGAATGACTGTACCTTTGCCAAACTTGTCCCTTGTTGATTCGTCAAGGTATGCACACAGCCCGATGCAGTTATAGATGGCTTTACCAGGAGTGATTGCCATTGCCGGCAACTCTGCCTCTTGGATTGCGTCAGCGTCCTCGATGAAAAACCGGTCTGGGCAGATTTTGAAGTCCTTAGAGGGACCGGGATTCGTAGCGGATACTTGGCTACCAGTGGGCACATAAAATGTAAGCTCTCCAATGTACTTCCGCAGAATGCTTAGAGCTACACTACGCCCATCCACTACAGGCAACGGCGGAGGCATGCGAGGGGGGTAGACAGTCCCCCAAGGCAATCCTTGAATCAATGCCGTCGCGTCGCCTTCGTACCTCACGGCTTCCCCATCTCAGCCGCAACATGTTTGTTGATTCTGGCTTGGATATTTGCACAAGCCTTCTCCAAGATGCGGAGTCCATTCGGCATCCACATACCTCGACGCTGTATTGACAATGCGATGGCAAATGCAATCTGCCGAACCTCGGTTGCCGTCTGAGCTAACCCATGCACCTTCACCCAGTGAGCAAGCTCATCAATCATCTTGCGCCCAATAGGGGCTCCGGCGCGTCGTCCGTACTCGATGATTGGCGCGTGCGGCGCCGTACTGAACACGATTGCTCCGTCGGGCAGCATTTTCGTCTTCCAAGACCCAGCATAAATGCCACGAAATCGCTGAAGACCTGATGCCGGGATGTACGACGATACGATGTCCCTATGCATTTCGACAGCAGCGGACTGCAACCCTTTGATTGCAGCCGTGCGTACCTTCGTATTGAAGAACGCCTGGATCTTCACCCCAGCATCTTCAAGCCGAAACACATACGCCATTATCCCTCACATTGCGTGGTTAGAGTTGCAGTTGTTGCGTCGTGATCTGTGCCTATCCGTTCGAGCAAAATATCCCACGAAACCGAACCGGCTCGTCGATGCGGCTTTGCAGCCAGTCTGAATCGCTGCCGTAACGGCACAGGATCGCCCCGCCCGTCTTCGAAGATCTCATAGAAGAAGTTATGATTCTCGGGAAGCCGTTCTTCGTGGGGCTCGGGTACCCAATGCCCCGTCAATTGGTCGAGTGTGTAGGTTGCGCTTACTAACCGTACGCGCAGCAGGCCTATCGGGATCGAACCTATAGTGAACGCCGTCAGTAGAATGTTCTCCATCGACTCCACTCGCGGCGTCGGAAGGATCTCGATCCGTTTAATCTCGATTTCTCGACCTTCACCGCGTTCGGTGCCAGAAAACACAGTCCATACAAGGCATACTCGATACGGACGTAATCCTAGTTTCGTTGCAATCTGCCGCACACGATCAACTCTTGGACCTAGTCTATGCGCTAGAGAGCGCTTAGCTTGTCCGGGGTTGAGGGCGACAGGCTTAGGCATCACTATCTCGATACAGGTATATTGATACCCATTCCTCCAAATCTTCTATCGAATGGATTAGCATAGATTCCGAGTAGGTTACTTAACGAATGCCGCCAGTACATGTACTCCGTACGCAGTTCGCCCATCTCGGTCTTACGAATGCCGATCTCATCCACCTTGTCTACAGCCAGCAGCTCGCGGTCGGCATTCATTTGCTCCTCGATGTTATCGAGAATTGCAACATGCCGGCGAACTTCGGGCTCAGCTGCTATGAGCACGCGATTCATCGCCCCTTCGATGATGAACTGTGTTTCGATTGCTGCGGGAGCCCCGAGCACGAACGTGAAGGCGGCAGCTACATTTAAGTACCCGAGATGATGTCTGATCTTCACTTTTTCTTCCTCAGAAAACGGCATCAGATCATCTCCTACTTCGAAGCAAACCGACCCTGTTCGTCGCGACGATACTCGTCGGACCCTCCGCCTAACGATGTATGGGTACTTGCATGTTCACGATGTTTAGCCGCAAGATCGTGATTCCCCTCTCGTCCGTGAATTGCAGCCGCATGCATATGTGCTCCCTGCGCATCAGCATGTGCTTTGGCTGTACCTAGCCGCTCCGCTGCATAAGTAGATTTGTAAGCGTTACTGGATGCAGCACGTAATTCTGCACTCGGAACCTTACGGCCTTCTTCTTTGAACCCTACCCCACGCGACTCAGCGGCATTTGTGGCCCGTCTCATCATTTCAGTTGCGCGATTGTCGTGGTGGGTCAATTCCTTTTCGTTACCTTCACGTGCATGTGCTGCACTCGCAGTTGAATGAGCCTCTTCTGCTTTTTCCCAAGAACGCTCTGTATTAGACTTTTCTGCGCTCTGTTCTAATCTATCTGCAGCTGCACTTAGGTGCTCTGGGCTTTTTACGGAAACAGGAGACTTGTTGTACTCCTCAAACGATTTTGCCCACGCAGACATACCCTTGCCCATTATCAGCTCCTACTTCGATGCGAACTGCCCCTTCTCGTCGCGATTGTACTCGGACCCCGCTGAAGTTACAGCATGTTCCACGTCGCGGAACGTACCTATGTGTTTGCCTCCAGCAGCTGCGTCATGATGCACAACTAACTTCCCTGACTTCGCATCTATTCGACCCTCTGCACTGGCTCCGTACGCAGACTTCAGCTGAGACCTATCAGACCCCGTAATTCTAGTCTCTCCACGATCATTAGTTGTGGACTGCGCCTGCTTGCGCACCCATGCAGATACAGCTTTTTCTCTAGACCCGGCCATTAGACACCCCTTACTCCGTAACGGGGATCAACTCGACACCTTGTTCGCGCAAGAACGCGATGTCGTAGCACCGTTCGTCGATGACCTTACCCTGCTTCAACGTCACGCGAACGCCTCGATACATGATGGTACCTAACGTAGCGATCTTGTACCGTATTGGTGCAGGTACTTTAGCTTTTCCACGCGGGGGAACCTTGTTGATGATAGGGGCCTGTTCGACAAGTGCCGGACTATCGAATGTGGGCGCGTCGGCTATAGGCGTACTCGCCGTGATAGACCCAGTACCTGCCGAAGTGGTTTCAGCCTTTGCCGGCTTATTTCGCATCTCTACCGACCCTCCCACCCTTAGATGCCAATGTTAGAGGGGGCCAAGCAGGCACGGTTCCCCGTGGCTCATGGTCCCCCCAACACACTAGTTACAGCGCGTGTTCGATAATAACGCCGCGCTTATAGCGCTCAGGTCCAGTAGACGCGGTAACATCTGACGGAACCGGGAAGCACGTTGAGATCGACCAAGCTGCCGACACAACATCTTGCAAACGGTCGACTGGGGCACGAAGAATCAACCGTATTCGCTCAGTGGAGATCGAGATGCCGTTGTTGACAATGTCAAAGTCGCCAACTTTACCTGTGATCCCAGCTTCGGACACGTAGTTCTCTTCGTTCAGCCAACGTTCGTAGACCGTACCCTTGCCGGTCACGATGATTCGGCCTATGTTGGTGCCGCTTTCGTTTGTTGTTTCCGCTCCGATACCATTGGAGTAGAACGCACGGGTTCCAGTTGCAACGCGGTCACCCGCGTTCACTGGCTCAGGGGCCTCGGTATTCATCGAGAAGAGGATACCGCTGATCGTACCGATGAAACCTTCTTTGTAGATGACATGCTCGGGTAACGCCGTATTCAACCGCTGGAACACGTGATCGGCGAACACCTGCGCGTTCGCTTGCGGAGAGATGTGAGCATGGTAGAAGCCGTCGTCGTGCGGCTGAACGTTGTGCCGTCGCAGAATCGCAACTGCGTTGATGGCATCCTGCAGCACGAAGCTGTCGCCGCCGCCAATGGCATCCACGCTGTCTCCACCACCAGTACGAATGATGGTCGGCCGGTAGGCACTTAGTACTGCAGTACGGGCAGGATAGCCTGCTCCGCCGACTGCGGCACTGAGCGCCAGTACTCCGGGGCCATTCGGATCGGTTGGATCGTTCGGAGAGAACCCAACCACGTTGCGAACCGTTGTTCCAATCGTGATCGGAAGTGGATTCGACGGAGACACGGGCATCGGACGAACGTTCGTCCCTGGTACAACAACGTCAGCGAATCCGTTCAAGGCTGCAACTTGAATTGTGGTGTCGCCCGCACCCGCAGACACTGTAAGCACCGTGCTACCCGACAGATAGCTGATGAACATCTGATTACGCACGATACGATTGACAGACTGCCCTGCCTGCAAACCGAGCTGATGGATGTTTCGCATGAACAAGTTTGCATTAGCGACCACGGACGTGGGCATGTGAACGTCAATCGAACCTGCATATCGGTCGAGCCGTGCTACCCACTGCTCGTACGAGATTGCTTGAGGATCAGGGTCTTTGCCTGGAATGAGCGCCTTGACGATAGGCGCGAGCAGCCCAGGCCGAGACATGAAGATCTCGCCGCCTGTATTAGCAGGCCATTCTTCAGCCATAGCTTCGGAACGGTAGGCAAGATTTGGGTACAGACCATCATGAAAAGCACGTTCGAGCAGACCTTGCTGCACGAGCTGCATAATTGCTGGGGGAATTCCTAGAACAACGGGCATTGTCGTTTCTCCTGTTAGTGTCACATCCTTGTGCCCGCGCTCAATATCCCGTTCCGACTGTTAACCGCCGTCGTCGCGTGTGGGTTAGCGCGCGGTGCGCTCATTTACCTAGCAACACAGCACTCCTCAGTAGGTAATGCCGTTTTGTTTCCGATACGCCATCCATTCTGCGTTGGACATGCTATTAGGTCTGCCTGGACGGACGTCCTTTCCTCCAGGGCCGCCAGACGGTGGAGCTGCTGGCCGTGTACCAACAGGACCATTCGTGATAGGCGCGACAGGCTTTTCGGCTTCTTGGCTTTTCACGGCTAATTCCGGATTGCCTTCCGCGTACTCTTTGAACCATGCCTTCAGCACCTTATCGGTGACCTTATCGTAATCATTGTCGTATGTTTCGACGAGATGCTCTCGAAGATCGCGTGCCGCATACTTGTAGTACTTCGGTGCAATGTACTCGTCGGCAATGCTACGGATATGCACGTCTTCTTGCGAAGCTAACCGATCCTCTTGGAGTTCGCTGGTACGGGCCTCAGCCACTTCTCGGGCTTTGCGCTCAACCGCAGCTTCTTCCCGGAGCTTATCGATCTCGGACAAACTCTTTTGTCTAGCCTCTTCGCGTTCCTTTTCGTACGAATCTAGCTTCTGCTTCATCGTCACGATATCGCCGATGTTGTCCGTCCCGAAGAGCTTTCGCAATTCCGAACGACTAGCGCGCTGTACCCGACGATTGAACGCAGTCAGCGACATCTTGATGACCCCTTCGTCATCAGGGTGCGGCTCATCGTCATCGCTGTCCTCCTCTTTTGTAGAGGACTTAGCGGAAGTTCCCGGCGACGTAGTCCGAGGGGTTGTCGCCGGGACTTCCTTCTGGGACACGACAGCAGCTTTCGGAGGTGGGGCCTTGTCGGCTACCGTCGGGGCAGACTCTTGTTTCTGTTCAACTTCCGTGAGTGCAGGCTTTGCTGTCTCCTCCGTGTTACCAGTCAGCATAGCTCACCTCACAGAATCGTAGTATCGGTCTCTTCAAGAAGGGCATTGACGTCGATTGCTGGCCCTACCCCTAAGAGAACTCGACAAGAAGTTACAACGTCGGCAGCATTGAACGCGATTGTGGTCTTCGCGAGATTCAATGCAGCATGACCCGTAGCAGGAGCGGTCCCCGGCGGGTCGACAATCATCTTGGACACGAGCGTACCTGCTAGCGACTCGATCTGCATCGCAAGTTGAACGCCCTTTGCTGTGTATGCAGCCTGAAGCGTTGCCGTATTTGCTGCGACGGGCAGAGTCATCTCGTACCGGTCAACCTTCGCGGGGAAGTATACGAGATCGAGCTTAGTCCATGCGTCGGCTACGGCAAATTCAATGTCGCCAGTCGGATTGACGAAGTACGAGCCCGCATCGGGCGCCGTATGGGTATTCGCGACGAGCGGACCGAGAGTACCTCCGCCAGCTCGTGCGTACACCGCGAGACACGCTATCGCCTTTGCATCCGTAGGAAGGGTGATGACGTGCATCGGTGAACCGACGTACAAATTACCTGTAGCTGGGGCAACGCCGATGAGTTGCGTCGGCAATGCGCGAAGGATATCACCAATCCCTAGTTTCCGGAACGCATCGGCCAAAGTTCCGAGCTGCGCCCGATTGATCGCTTCTTTCAATGTGCTCATATCCATTCCTCCAAAGATGTCGGACTAGCTGTTACCGCTAGCCATGTACTCTACCGTGCCTGAACCTTTGACTTCTAGCAACTTCAATGCGTGGTCGTCTGGGAACTCATGAACGATTACGCCCGATACCCACTCTTCGGCAACAATATCTGAAGGAGTATCAACCATAGTCAATCGCAGCATGACCGGACTTGCCGCCTTGAAGTACAAGAAGTTCGCTCTCGTGATTGTGTCGGTCGTGCCTATCCCTGTCAACTCAACGTAGGCCGAAGGACTTTGCACATTTCGCGTGGTCTCAATGTAGACCTGTGCGGGCTTCGGGCTCGGGGTTGTCGAGAACGCGACCGAATTGATTGCAGCCGGAACGCCTCCGCCAGATGACGACTGTGGTCCTATAGTGACCGTCCCGTCGAGTGACACTTGCGCCATGATTAGGCCCCACGAAGGGAGAACGGCTTACGTCCTCCATCTGGTCGTCCAACAGGTGAGGTGCGTGTTGCCGAAGTCGGATCGGCTTTCAGCACCTTTCCGCCTTCTGCGACCGTCTCCTGATTGAGCGTGTCATCGTCGCCAGGCTTCTGCTCGGGATTGTTCTGCGTGAAATCCTTCCCGCCGGTCTTAGGAGCACCGCTCTCTGAATTCTTCACGAAGTCATGAGCACCCGATGCAGCTCCGGCTGCATTCGTTGCGCCCTTACCACTACCGAATGGGCTGCTAGCTCCTGTTCCTGATTTTTGTCCGTCCATGTCATTTCTCCTTCAACTTGTATGGCGTCTTTGCGGTGACCTTCGGCCACGGTATTGCATCAGGATAGATCGGGACTTCGACGTGGTCGGAATGCGAGTGACTTGCACTTGCATTGCCCTCGGTCGGTGTTGTGCTCCCAACTTCATGATCCGGGGCACCTAACTCTTTCGCAGCTTCGAACAGGTCGTCGTAGTCATCTGTTCGATGCACGTGTTCGAAGACCTCTGCCTTTGGAGCAGCGAGAACCTTCATGCCTGCGTTGACAGAACCTTGTGGAGTAGGTCGTATGCGAAAGCTCATGGTAGCCCCGTTAGTTGCTCATTCAGAATAGTTCGGTTGTGCCGCGAAGTCAAAGTCATCGTTTCTCTTTCTTCTTGATATCAACGGTGCTCATTTTCGGCCGTTCGGGGGGAGCACCCGTCCTTCCATCTCTTGTCCACGCTGTAACGACTTCGCCATCATTGAGTGGTTCTAGCTCTGCTGGAATGTCCCATCCTAGTCGATGTGGTACAACAGCCTCTCGGTCGTTTGGTCGATTCGGTGGGTGTTGATACAGTTGAACTCCACCCTTCGGATCGCTCCATTCGAACGCTTCGTCTACACGTCGAATCTGCCCGTGTACCTGATACGAGTCCCACCCAGTACGGTCGTCGAATGTTGCACATAGGATCTTGCACATGTCGCCGAGCTGTGCGTCGGCCTCACGCATACCTTCCCACGAAGCCCTCCCGTAGGCATGCATAGACTCTGTGCGCACGATACGTTCGGCCCAATACGCCGGAGCATCCTGGAGGAACGGACTGACTGCAATTACATTGTTCCTTACATCCACCCAATGCTCGCGTGTAATGAGACCTTGCTGTAGCAACTCTTCGAAGTGCCCAATAGTTGCCGTACCGTATCTATCTAGAACGCCCGGTTGGCTAGGATGATAAGGGTCGGATTCGAGTCGATGCAGCACGCTAGATTCAACGCCGCTAGTAGCTCGAAAGAATACGGCAGCTTCGTCAAGTGGAAGTACTTGCGCCAAACCTCGATACGTCTTCTCTGCTACAGCCAGGTAATCGAGCAAGGTGTTACTCGCCTTATCGGCTGCCATCTGCCCGGTATCGAGCACAGTTTGCTTGATTCCTCGCTTGACACTCCTTGTAACATCTTGTACCTGGAGCAACGTCAATCGAAGTCGCTCCTCTGTAAATGGAATGTCGCGTCCTGCAGCTTTGAGACCTTCCACCTGAGTGAGTCGTTGCCGCAAATCGAGCGTTGCGCGTTCCAAGACTTGCACGAGCTGTTTTTTACCGGTCTTCGCGGCGATATCGAGACCTGCTTTTCGGGTGACTGCAAGCCGCTTAGACAGCGACGCCACTATCGGTCTCCGTCTTCGGCTTATCGCCTATCCCAGGAAGATTCTGCGGTCGGCGTTCGAGTGCGCCTGGGGGCAGCTCGTTTGGCGCACCGACTTTTCCGCCTATGTCTGCGTCCTCCATTGCGGCTTGCATTGCAACCTTGTCGATCTTCGATTGCATATCCACTCGACGAACCTCTTCTTCGGCATTGAGCGCGAACGCAGCAGCTGCCATTTCGGTAGCACTACGTTTCGACAAGAATGCCTTGCCTCCTGTTGCAAGTGACAAGGTAGTGACTGTCTTGGTCTGGTCGTCTGCAGTAGGTTCGAAATATACGCCCCACACAAGATCGATGTAGCCTCCGCTCCCTAGCTTGCGGTCGATCATCACAATTTCAGTCTCTTCCGTCGGCTCTCCATCTGACCCGATTAGCTGTCGTTCCTCAGCACGTTTCGGAAGGGTCAATTGTAGTTGTGCACCTTCGGGCGTTGTCATTCCTATCCTAGTCCGTGCTGCACGAACCATCTGATCCAATAGGCGTCTCAGGCCTTCGCCATACTGATCGCGAAACATGTCACATCGGGAAAGCATTGAAGCGTAGATGACCTTCAACGCAACACTGGACACACCGCTTGCTGTGACCTTATCTGGGTCGGTGATCACACATTGTGCAACCTCAAGAGTTGATTGTCGCATCGACATGAACAGGTCGATTCCGGTCTGCGAACTTTGCCCGCTCAGCTCTAAGTACGACGCATCGCCGCTCTCGCCTACACATAGTGCGTTGTCGGACCCCTTCTTGACTCCCATACGTTGAAAGTAGTCAAGATCCATTTTCAAAACCAACGTGGGATCGAGATTCAATGTTGTTCCGCGAGTGAGCACCGAATAGATCGTGTCAATTGAATCAAAGTTTTCGTACAGACCTTGATAATCGGATGATCCGTCTATATCCTCGCTCGGCTCGTTTTGAATCCACACGAAATGGCAGAATCCGTCGCCATGCCTAACAGTCGACGTCTCGTCGATTGTCCAGACTGGATCCTTATCGCCTTTGAACTCGATACGCTGAAATGTGATGTCGGCCTCTGTTGTCCAGTCGCGACGGTACCAGAACCACTTACGAACATACTTGTTCTTTGCCACATCGAACACATCGTCCGGATAGTAGTAGACTTCCGATACGTGTTTGGGTACTAGCAGCTCCCGGTCTTCCCAATCATGCACGTGCAGATGCTTCGGGTAATGGACTGACACTCTTGGTGCGCCATTATAGAAGCACCACGACAACCCAACACTCCCAACAGCGCCGCCTATGTTGCGCGCTTGCACCATACGTACGGATAGCGAAGACACTTTGCACAAGCACTGCAAGAAATCTTGAGTATCTGCATCGCCTGCAATACGCACCTGCGGGAACCGACCTTGCCCGAACACAAGATTGGTGAATGCGCTGACAATGATGCGCGCGAGCCTATACGGATTTGACGGCCGACGTGCTTTTAGTGGAACGTATGTGCCACTTGCTTCCGTAACAAGTAACGGTTGCTGGGTAGGCGGACCAGGTCTACAGATGCGACCGTCGAAGTCGTACTGCTTCCAGTCGTGTTGAGTACAATCGTAGTACGATTGCCTTCGATCTAACTCTCGATACCGTTCGTTGCTACAGATCCAGCGAGCGCGAAAGGTTGGACCAAGTGTTGTGTTGTTGAGCCCGAACGAGCTTGCGAATCCGTACGAGTCGGGAAGGATAACGGCTCCACTCATCGCAATGCCCTCTCTGCTATGCGCGCACGAATAGACCCACTAAGCGGTACGATCGGGACTGGTGTTTTCCCTGGTAGGATTGTCATCGCTATCTCGTCGCGCATTCGCTTGGCTTCATCGGACATAGTGACATACACCATGCCCAGAGGTTCGATATCAGGTTCTGTGTCACACTCTTCGACTGGGTGTGCTGGCAAGAACTTCGAGACGACCCAAGACCACAGCCACGTCAACATCACACGCCAGGATTGCTCACGTCACAACCTGCAATGATTGTGTACGTGCCGTCTGGTGCTGCCACCGGAGCGCCCACCAAGATTGCATATTCGAGTGCGCCCGTTGGAAGCATACCTGCTCCAGGTGTTGTGTGCGGAAAGTCCAACAAGGTACACACATCCAAGAAGGTGATGTTGTTGACAGGAATCGATACTACAGACGCGTGGTACACCTTGTACCAACGTTCGCTGTTATCATCCCAAATGAATACCGTTACTGGAGCAACAGCAGGAGCACCCGCACCCGAGTACGACCATCCGATTGCAACCCGTTGCATAGGAAATCCACCAACGTTCAGCGTGCGAGATACGAGCACGTTGTCGTTACCCAGATATTGCTTCTGCACGTACGGGCTTAGCGTTGTCGGGTCAACATCAGAGCCGAGTAGTGGTGACAACCCAGCACCTATATATCGGACGAACTTGTTTGGAAATCGCATGGTTACTCCGTTAGCGATATTGCAGTCCACAGAATGCGCATCTCGCGCGCGTGCCCGTACAACATGAATCCCATGAATCCCGGGTTGGGCGCGTGAAGCCTTGCAGTGCCACGCACCACCCATGCGTTTTCGATATCGGATGCCTCGTTGACATCCAGCGTCGACAGGTCTACGACACTGCCCGCTTCGTTGGACAGTCCACACGCCATCACGTCAGATTGACTCGAATCGACAACGACACGAAGTTGCCCTATAGCTTGTTCGCCTGCTCGCATCTCGGCGATCAACCTTGGCGATGCTTCGAGCTTGGCAGCCCACCATATCTTGTGCATGTTTGGCACGACGTGCATTACCATTGGGGCACACGGTCCGGGTACTGTAGGTGCTATACGACCTTGCCCCCAATCGCGACGGAAGAATCCTCCGAGCACTCCGCGGTCGAATAATGTTAGGTCAACCGGAAGACTAACTATGCCATTTGTTTTCAGTGCGTTGGCTTGTTCTGGCTCAAGGATGGTTCCAGGAGCGTATCCCCGCAGCGGATCCTCTAGTACGATGAATTGCATTGAACGCCTCCGCTCTGGAGTATGCACCGACCAGGACGAAAAGGCTAGGGGCCACGTTGCGATGGCGAATGACAACCTGGCTGCTGCTACCGACGTGGCCCGAAGCCCGGAAGCGTCAGCTTACATGAAGGGTAGAGTGAAGTTCAACTAGGTAACTGTTCCGCAGAAATCTGTACCCAAAAAATAGGATGCTTAACTGTGTTAGAGGCGTCACGTCCAAATCGAGTCTGCACGGCCACAGCCACGCTTCGGACTGCCGGTCGAAAGGACACAAGTTTCCTGAGAACACAATTGGAATCGCACAGTCATTCATGACGGAGGTTCTGGTTCGATCTGCCCCCAGCAACAATGCGTGCAATACCTCAACACAATGATATTTCCGTGCTCATCCGTTGTGAGCACAACTTCGGTTGTATGTCCGCAGCGCACACAGTCCATACCAACCTCCTACAGACAGGTCTTAGCGTACTGCTTCTTGCCCATCTCTTTCTGCTTGATCCAAGCGGTCAGCGCGTACGGCTCATCGGCATCGGTATTACGCTCGATAGAGTCAGCAACCTCGCTGAGCTTTTTTCCTTTGCTCCACTTCTTGAGACCTGCCACCGCCTTTGGATGCATGCCTTCTGGCATTACTTGGTACCCTTCTTCTGCTTGATCCATGCCATCAATGGATTGACCTTCTTGCCTGGCTCTTTGCTAGCCTCTTCTTCGGGTGCTTCCTCAACATCATCAGCTTTGACTGGCTTCTTGGCGAACTTTTCAAACTTCTTGTCGGTGCTCATAGTTTGTCATCACTCCCTGGTTTAGTTGGACGTTCTGAATCGTACTTCCGCCGCTGTACGTCTGCTACTGACTCCCGCTTGGTGGGTGAAGTTAACGCCTCAATCAAACTTGTTGGATCCTTGCCTTGTATCGTAGCCCACTCCACCGCCAATGTCTCTAGCGCCGCAGCTATGACTGGAAACGACTGAGCTACATACCGCAAGAATGACACAAGATCTTCCATGCCTCAACGATACCATACACGCTGCATACTAGAAGGAGGACCTATCGTGAAAGCAAATTGCTCAAGTTTGGGCGACCACCGGGTATCACCTTCCCCCCAAGCCCCCAAGCCTTAGCTTGCTCACGCGCCATGTAGCAAGCCATCAGCGAGTCGGGGGTATGCCTTTCAGGCGCATACTGCAAGCAATCGTCGATGAACATTCGCGTAGCCTTCTCGCGTACGTTTCCGTACTGGTCGTTCGGTATCAACCACGCCCCGTTCGACATCTCCACGAACAGTCCTTCAACTCCATGCTCCGGATGTGCCTTAGCTCTCCCGGTCATATGAGCTTTGATTGGAATGCTCAAGTTCTGATTGAGTACGAACTGTCGTATATAATCCTGAGCTGCATTGCTTTCTACCCGTACAATAGAGTTATACGCACGATGCTTTGCTACTAGCTTGGAGACAATCGTAGGTCCGTCATATTGACCGATATCGATATCCAGAATGCGGCGACAACCATCGGGCAATGCCTCGAACGTGAAGAAACACGTGTCGTCGTGCGCCTCCCCCGGGGACACTGCCAAGTCGATTCCAGTAAAGGTTGCGTTCGGACCCTTGTACTCGGACACGAAAGTATGCACGCCGTGCTCGCGTGCGTTCTTCTTGCACAATTCTATCCACTCTGGCTTGCATCGTGCTGACTGCTCGTCAGTGCAAATGTTGCGATAGAGCTGGTTGAACCTAATAGGGAGGTGGTCTCGGATAAGCTGCTCGATCCGATCTTCAGAAAACATCTCAGGCCACAACGCATCTGTATCTGTACGCGCAGATAGACGACACAACAGACTAGATATGTGCTCCGGTCGGAGGTCGTCAGAGTCCCAATCGGTGTTATACAACTCGATCAAGCCTCCGATCTCCATACGAAGAGCCGGCCATCCCTTTTCGATTAGACGATGAGGTACGTCCTGATTGTGCCAGGCCGTATTCGTCACAATGATACGCGCGTCAGGTGTCGGATCGATTCGACTGAAGACCGAAGAGTCGCACCAGTCGTAGACCTTCTCTCGTGACTCACGCGTCGCCGTGTTCTCATGGGTCAGGATGTCGTCTATCAAAATGAACTTGAGCCGGGATCCCGGAATGGCACCTTCAAATCCAAGTGCAACCATGCTCGGGTCTCGTATACCTGGAGGCCGTTCGACAGTAATTGCTGTTGTGGTCCACGGATCTCCCGACCGGTGGCTTTGCTGCAGATCTGGAAATATGGCTTTCAACTCGATGCTAGTGCGAATGTAATCGCGAATCATTCGCAACACTTTCTCTGCTTGCCCTTGCGTATGGCTGATCACAGCTCCTCGGCATGTAGGGTCGCGACCGAGTTCCCACATGCCGAGAGCTGCCATCGAGAACGTCTTCGAATGTGCAACCGGAAGGAGGAGCACACACCGCGGATGATCCTTTGCAAACCTGAGCAAGACACGCTGATGTGGAGCGCACACGATAGGTTGTCGTGTGGTCTCGACCTTCAGCACCAAGTCGACAAAATGAACGGGGTCTTGTCGCGCAAGGAGTACCTTACGCTGCAACGACATGAGAAGCCGCTCGGCAGGAGTCACGCGGCGAGCCCGTCAGCTCCTAGCCAAGCAGCTCCAGACCACCAAACAGGGCGACCCAATGTTGTATCGAAATAGCACATTCCAGAAGGAAGCACTCCTGTTGGACGAGAACCTGAAACGCCCCCAAACTGATCGGTCAGCTTCACCGTACATGTGCCAAGCACTGGAGCGGCCTCTTCCTTGATGTACTTCCAAGTCGGGTAGTCCATTCGAAGTTCTTGCGGATAGGCCGAGACATCAAACGCATACTTGAGATGGTTGACTTCCCATCCACGGAAGACTCCCACACTTACCATCGAAGCAATCCCTGGATCCCCAACAAACCCCCGACGAAAATAGCAACCTCGCATATCGGCGAAGCCAATCGAACCCTTTGTCGCATTGACCTGATTGCGGAAGACGCAGTCTCGAAGAAGACTGAACGTCATTGGCATGTTTCCCAATGCATTCACACCCGACTCGCAATAGATGAAAACTGTATCTATTGCTCGAATGTAGATCGGGCAGACAACACCACCAGGCACGACCCGGGCCTGGGTCTTTAGTTGAACCTGACACTCCTCGAAGGATAGGTTCAGCTCACGAGAGATCGTGTTGAAGTTCGATACAACAAAGTCACCAGTAATCAATGTCGAGTCAGCACTTGACGTGTTCCAACCGAATCCTCCGCCACCTTGAACGTGGATCGTATTCGTTTCGTAGTTTGCAGAAGCTCCCGTGAACGTTGCCATTACCTCAGACTTCACATCGTAGGTAACGGTTCCAATAGACCCGAAACCTTCAATGATGAAGTTACAGCATGCCGCCACAAGATTTCCTGCGGTCGCAGCAGTTGTGCCTGGCAAGATTCGGAAGATGCGCTTGCGGTCGAACTCGGGCCAAGTCAGCGGCGTACCGCTCGGGAACCATGTGTCGTACGCCTTCTGTAGCGTGGCAAATGGCTTGCCTTCGGTGCCATTGCCTGTCGTGTCGCTACCGAGAGGCCCGATATAGAAGATGTCTTGTATCGGAGTAGCCGCAGCAATTCCGTCGAGCTTGGTCTTGTCCGCTCCGGGCATGAATCCAGAAGCACCGCCAGCAATGACGTCTGCGTGCAACGTCCCCCCAGCTAGAGCTCCATGTCCATGAACATGGTTCGCGCGTGATACAGACGTTGCATCTCCAGGCGCGGCTGACCCAAGATTGGATGGTGTTGAGTCGCTCAGTGGAGACCCCGAATGTGCCTTCACCCAATCGATGGCAGCCTGAACAGTGCTCGCTCCGGTATGAGGGAGAGCCGCGTCGTCATAGACCGTGCCGGACGCCTCGTTTGTGACGTTCGCTATCATGACTCCATCGAGTTCTGAAGGAGTCTGTCCCTTGTTATGCAGTTCTCGTGCATGAGCTGCAGCTGCAAGAACTTCAGGTGTTGGATCTGCAAAGCGCCCGCCTACACTGTCTATTGCAACAATCAGTTGAGCCTCGCGCACGGAATCGTATGACGAACCGGCAATGTGCAGTACTGTTGCAACTTGTACGGTGTTGACGAGAATTTTCTGGGCCATGATCGTACCTTTCTTGACGGGTCAGCAAAGTACCCTATCATAGCTGTGGAGGCGCTATGAGTAAAGTAACACCAAAAGTCGAATACTTCCACCCAGCACAGCTGGTTCTGAACGAACGTAATCCACGTAAAACTTTGAACATCTCCGTACTCGAAAAGAGCATCGAACGGTACGGATTCGTCAACCCCGTCATAGGCTATCGAGGCAAAGATGGGAAAGTGTACGTTGTTGCGGGGCACCATAGAATCAAAGCTGCAAAGGCCAAAGGCCTTGATTCGATCCCCGTGTTGCTCCACGCGTTTGCAAACGCCGAAGAAGCCAAAGCCTTCGGCATTATGGACAATCGCAGCAGCGAAGTCGTCGCCACGTGGGACTTCGACGTGTTGCGCCAAGAAGTAGATGCGCTCCTAGCCGCGTCTACCGAAACATTCGATCCTACAACGCTCGGGTTTGATCGAGAAGCCTTTGCGAAGTTCCTGCACGATACGGAAGACATGTCGGCTTTTACTCGCCCCAACTTTGAATCCGAACTGCAAGATTTCGAAAAGTCCAAACACGACAAAGACGGCAACTGGTTCTATGTGGAGTTCTACGGTGAAGACGACAAGTTCGAACAACTCAAAAGTCACCTGAAGCCTCACCTGACTAGTCCCCATCAACTAGACAACACAATGTTCGAAGAGATGGTGCTCGCATGGCTCGCGCACAAGAAGTGACCCCGCGCTACTCCACAACCGACGTGTGCTCCCCTTGTGGAAGTTGCAACGGCCAAGGGTGCACCGCCGCACGCCAGCCAAAGCTCCGCAGTTATCCAGGCATACGCTTCACGGCGGACGGCTTCGATTGCGCCTTACCCGTCACCATCGACAGCCACAGCGCTTGCTCGTACGCGTGCTTGTATTGCTTTAGCGATAACTTGGCTGGACACGTAACTTCGGTTGCCAAGGGATTGGGGCAAACTCCCATAACGCTGCTCGAAGGAATATTTAGCGAAAGTAGCAACAGCAAGTTCGCTCAAAACGTTCGCAAGGCCCTCAAATACAACAATCGCAACGTTGGGGGCTACCCTTGCGCCGTACAAGTCGGAGGGATCAACGATCCCGGCGACAACATCGAACGGCAACAAGGGTGGTTTCTGCGATTCGGCCCCATGGCAGTAAAGTACAACCAACCCATGCGTGTGAGCACGAAAGGCACCGTGTTCTCCGACCCGGACTACCTGCGCCTGTTCGCCGCAGCCCCCCACATGTATTGGGTGGCGTTCAGCATTATCAGCCCCGACGACGCTCTCATGCGGCGCATCGACGTGGGAGCCCCCAGCCCGACCGAACGACTGAAAACGATGGCTGCCCTGAGCAAACTCGGAGTGAATACGAGCCTACGGCTCCGCCCCATGTTCCCAGGCATCACAGATTGCACCCCCAAACATCCCCAAGCCTATCGAGAACTAATCGAACGCGCGGCCGCAGCCGGAGCCCGCGCCATCAGTTATGAATGTGGCTTTTACCCGAGCCGCATTCCACGCAGCAAACAACCCAATTGGAAACGCCTAGAACAGCTCAGCGGTGTGCCCCTGGAACGAGTATATCGATCATTCGGAATGCAGGCGTGCACTCGGCCAAGCTACACGTGGGTCGAAGACATTATGCACGCCGTGCGCGACGCGGCCCACAGCGCGGGCCTGACCGTGGGCGTGAGCGACCCCGTTTGGAAACAACTCGGCGAGACCGGTTGTTGCTGCGGCATACGCCCCGACCACGCCGTGTTCGGCAACTGGGAACGCGAAAACGCCACAAACGCCCTGCTCGAAGCCGCCAAGGACGGCCACACTATCGAAGTGGAAGAAGTGATCCCGCCCTGGGCCTACGGCGTGGGCCTGAATGAGATGTGTCACACCGGGATTGGGCCCGCCGCCGTGTATGGCCGAAATAGAAATCCCAGCTGGGCCGATAAACTCATCCAACAGTGGGAACAGCCCCGCAGCGAACGAGGTCCCCTCAATTACTTTCAAGGTGCGCTGATGCCGGTGAAACTCCCAAACGGTAAACTGGGCTATAAATTCAAAGGTCTCAAAAGAACTTATCCGAAAATATCTCCCTACTGGAATGTGGGACCCGTATGACCTCGAGCGAGATGTGAAACCAATCCCGTATGACTCCAATGATACCAAACTCGTATGACCCGAGTAGATGAGAATTGAGACTCGGCAAAGATGGACTACTATATGTCTCGCCTCCGGTGAGCTCATTGAAAAGCCTCGCCTTGATTAACTCATTGGAATGCCTCGCCTCCAATTAGCATATTGCAATGCTTGCGTCGGCCCGGTGGATCGAACAGTGGGAGGAGGGAAGCACCTGCCTTGCAGCCACCGAAAACCCCTTCTCGGGGAGGGGGGGCAGGCCCGACTGCGCGGCGGAACACCGAGACTCTACTAGAAGGAGGGAGTTCCCTGTAGCTACGAGACGCCGAGCGTTTGCGTGGTGACCCCAATAGGCTTGCAGGGCTAAGCGTGGAGAGGCAGCACCCCATGCCCCACAGCACAGCATCGAGCCTTCAATCGTGAGGACGTACCCCCCCTGTTGAAGCGAACGTTCACGATAGGGGGGCTACTATTGAATTCTGATCGTTGCAGTTGAATGCAATCGAATTCTGTATGAATTTGATTGCATTCAATCACATCATACGCTATCCTCACGCACATGAAACACAACTACTGCCCGAAGTGTGGGGGCTTAGTAATGAATGACAAGGTATTCGGTCAGCGTTGCCCTCGGTGTGGGTGGAAGTTAGCAATCGATGGCAACTTGCACGTGGTCAAAGATGATGAGAGCAAGTCCAAGAGACACAAGAAGCCTGATACCCTACCTCCATCTTATTCATACGATGTGCACAAGGCGAGCGCGCTCGAACCTGAAGCAGTGACATCATCTAGTAAGGAGACACTAGCATGTCAGTCTAAACCTACCCCTACACTCGAACCTGTCACACGAGTGAGTACCTCTGCAGAAGCGCGACCTGCACCTAGCGCACGCGAGCCCAAGCACGTGCGCATAGAAGCTGCCAAACGCGTACTAGAGCAGGTTGAACACAATCAACCGACACGAGGTGGAGCACGTAAGGGTGCAGGACGCAAACGACAGAAGCTCATCATTCCAATCCAGCAAGGACTACTTGAAGCACTCGAAGCATACGCGGCACGTGAACACATGACGCGAGAGCAAGCTGCGGTCCAAATCATCTCCCGAGCCGTCATGTAGCCCCCCTCTGCATGTGCGTTTATAGGCGCTAGCAAAGCATTTTCTAACTTTGCGCATTTGCCGAAACTTTTTTTATGGGAGGGAGGGGAGGAAACGGAGAGAGGGGAGGAGGGAGGGGAAGGGGGAGGAGGGGTACGGATTTGGGGGGATGAGGTTGAGGAGAGGAGGAGGTGGGGGAGGAATTACGGGAGAGGGGGAGGGGACTGTGGAGGATGAGAGCACAGTGGGGGAGGGGACTGTGGGCGGGGAGGGGGAGCTACGGAATGAAGAGTAGGAGGATACGGGGAAGTGTGGATTGGGATGCGAGCGGATAAGCGGATGGGATGAACGGATTCGCAAAAAGTGTTAGGCGGGGGAAACGGGAGACAAGGGACTAGGGGACGCGGGGTTTAGGATTTTGGATAAACCGCTCATTGTGGGAGGAATCACACATTAGGGGAGATGATAATGGGGACTAGAGGGGGAGGGGAGGAGGAGATAGAGGCAGGAAGGGGGTTGGGATTGAATTCGGAGAGGAGGCGTTGTTCTTGTTCTGGGGTAAGGGAGGAGGCGAGGGCGACGAGGGCATTTTTATCGATGGAGAGGGACTGACTGAGGCCGATATTGATAGTATTGGAGGGGTCTAGGAGGCGATGGCGGGCCCAACGTTCGGGGGAGCGGCGTTCGAGGAAGGCGGCGCAGGCGAGCCAATTTTTGGGCATATGTTGTTGCCACTGGGCGACTATACGAATTTCGGCGGAGTTCATGGCTTCGTGGATTTCCTGAGCGGTGGCACGTTGGGAAGGGGTAAGGGAATCTGGGTTAGACTGGTAATTGCGGACGAAGCGGTCAGCGGTTTGGAGGCACACGCCGGCATAAAGGCACGAGGCGTCCAAATAATTACCAGCGGCGAGGGCTTGTTTGAGTTTGGCTAATTTCTCTGGGGGGATATTAGCGCGTGGTTTGGGGGATTTTCGGGGCATACACGAAGGATAGCTTAGGGTATGGGGGGAGTCAAGGAGGAGGGAGGGTGGGGAGGACTTTTTTAATGGCGTTGATAGCGGAGGTGATATCACTAATAGAACCGATGGGGGGCGTGGCGATACGGGTGAGGTCTTCGCAGAGGTGGTGGAGGGAGTACCAACAGTGTTGCAGGTGGATGGTATCGAGCAAGGCGGGAGTTGAGGCGACCAAGGAACATTGGGGCAAGTAGCCCGACCAGGGCCACTTTGGATATCGGGCAGAGTTAGTGCGGATGGCTTTGGGTTTTTTGCTAATGCTGGTCACGTTGAATGGGCCATGGTATTGGATGCCCTTCCAACCTCGCTGGTCTATGACGACGACGGAATCGCCTACAGTGAATATGGGGGACTCCATCACGTTACTTGTGAAGTAGGTGGAGTCTCTGCGTCGACAGTGACCTCACCGGGTGTATCTACGTGGCCGTACCATTTGGAGCGAGCCTTGGTAGTGGCATTGAACACTTTGAGGCAAGCAACGAGGTACTCGGCGAGAATGAAGTCTGGGGTATTAGAGCTGGACTCTATTGAGTATTTATTGATGAGATGCTCCAAGTCATGTTTGAATTCGGATTCGTTGTGCATTGTCAAGTCCTTTCAGCTAGCCGCTTTGCTACGCGTTTCAACACGAGGTAGCCGATGAGGTCGGCTACTACATCTTCGGTATCGCCGGCGAGGTTACCTCGAGCGAGCCGAGAGAGCTTGTCGTCGATGCGCACGTTGATCTGTTCGTCGAGATCGGACTTGGAGAAGATGCGCAAGGGGTCCAGAGCGGAGTTGCCGTACCTGCTGTTCTTCTCCAGGAGCATGGCTTTGATTGCGTCGCATTCAAGTTCGATGGCTTCAGCAGATGTCGGAGGGCGCCCTGGACCCAACAACAGGTCCCCACAGACGGCACAAGGCAGATGGTGTGCCCCTGATGGTATGCTATCGCTCATCTTGTGCCTTCGTCACAAGGTTCGAGGTGTACGTCAATATCTGTGACCGCAACGTTGAGGAGCTTACCGAGCACGATACGAATGAACCCAGTTAG
>Ga0315273_10000674_pt1 | contig 36924 bp, 45 predicted proteins | sample YL17G02_0_MG_FD_205753 | JGI IMG/M metagenome (GOLD analysis project Ga0315273, IMG submission 205753) | Sediment microbial communities from Yellowstone Lake, YNP, Wyoming, USA - YL17G02_0 | ecosystem: Environmental > Aquatic > Freshwater > Lake > Sediment | place: USA: Wyoming | collected...
AGCTGGTCCAGGACGTGAAGCCCGGGGCCTGCACCAGGGCCGTGGTGACGATCCGGGGGGGGTAGGGGGGTCAACTATTAAACACCTCCGAACAGAGCCCGATCTATCCGTTCATACTGGGCCTCCATCTGCTCGTCCACCGGCACGACGACGTGATCGCCCCACGTCGGGCTGAGTCCGGCAGCAACACACTGCAGCACCCACGGAGCGATCTCATTTGGGCTCAACAGTCGCACGTTCCAATCGCTCGTGGCTACTACGGTTCCGCCACGACAGCGGATTGTGTCGCCTTCCGTTTCAATCCATGTTTCGGCGAGCTTCAGCAAGTCGTCGGGCGACGGATCGGGGTGTGGACCATTCCGGTGATCGGGCCACACGTGGAACGCCGTGCGAAAACGCCAGTCGATAATCGTAGCCTCGTCATAGTGATCGTTTCCGAAAACCTGGCGGGCAATGGCCTCTGCCTCTGCCTCCGATGCCCCCTGGCGAATATGTTCTTGCCAACCGAATCCGTCGGTTCGCCGCGTCAATCGTTCTGCGCGGGTGAGACACGATTGTACGCGGACACCTCCGGGGCCGCCGCTGCGATAGGATGTGCTGTCCAGGCAACGAGCCAATCTCCATGCCTCGTCCGTAAATCGGTCGATGTCGATTGTGATCGGAATCGTCCGTCGGCCACAACACGTCCAAAAGTCGATTTTTCTCTGCACTGCGGACCTCCTTGTGCCCTGAGGGCGCCAAGAAAGACCACAAGCCCGACTACCCGCTAGTAAGCAGTCAGAGGCTGCCGCGCGGCCTTGCTCCCCGCCTATGCGGATCGTCGCTTGGTACCGCGCACGGATAATCGGGCTTCTGGCCTGGTGGAAAAACATCACGGAACCTCTGAAGGCTTACTAGCCCTGTAGCCGAATTCGAATTCGGCCACCGGGGTCAATCTAACACTTCCCCTCCGGACCTGCAAGGGGCCGGCGGGGAACTTTTTCTTGGCGTTTCAATCTGGGCAACCTGGCCGCTCCCCTTCCTCCCTTCTCCCCTTCCGGCCCGCGGCGGCCCTCCACGCTTGCGCCACGGCGCCGTGGCGCCCCTGGATATCCAGCCCCCTTGCCCCGCGGCGGCTGTGCAACGCAATCCCGTGCGGTCCTGCGCGGCCTGGCGGGCCTCCTGGAGGCACCGGCGGGGCCATGGAGCGGGATTTCGGGATTTCGGGATTGGCGGAGGATCGAAATCCCGAAATCCCGAAATCCCCATTAGCTCAAGGGGCCGGGGAGGAACCCGCCGCCGGCTGCTTGACCGCGGTCCGCTGGCCGTGCTATGATGAGCCCCGGGGCCGCGGCCCCATTGAAGCGATCGGCGACCGATGAACCCGCCAAGGCCAGCGGTCGATTTTCCGCGGCCCCCCTTTCGTACCATGAAGACAGAGCCCAGTAGATCGACCGCCCTGGCGAAACTGGCCGGCGCGGCGAGGCACCAGAGGGATGCCTTGATCCGCCGGGCCCGTGCCGAGGGCGCGAGCCTGGGACAGATCGCGGCCGTAGTCGGTCTCACTCGCCCGCGCGTGGTGCAGATCACCAATGTCGATTACCAGCGCCAGCGGGCCCGGAAACGCTTCGAGACGAGCCTCGCCCGGGCGCGCCGCACGTGGCGGAGGAGTTAACCATGTTGCCACTCGCCAAGAAGTACCAGCCGCCGCGGTGCCGGATCGGCGGCGGCCTGAAGTGTGCGATTCGAGGTCCGGTCCGCGTGGACTGCCTCTCGGCGTCGCCCATCCCCTGGCCCTGTTGTCGCGTCGGCCAGGCCGGCGGCCGGCCCGCCCCGATCGTCACCGGGGACCTGGTCGAGGCCGTCCGCGTCGAGGCGGTCCAGTCGGTCGCCCACCACTGGGGCGTGTCGCGGTGGACGGTGAGCCGATGGCGTCGCAAGCTTGGCGTCCCGCGGTTCAATGCGGGTACCCAGACGGTCTGGCGGATGATCGCCAAGACGAAACTGGCGGCGGCACGCAAGAGGCTGTCACAGTCACAACCCGGCGCCCGGCGGAAGAAAGCCGGATCCGGCACAGCGAAGAAAGCACGCTGAAGCGTACACTCCAACCAGTGCCAATTGGCACCATTCTTTTGCGAAAGGGGTCTCTCAACTGAGCTGAAATGAACCGCCGCGAACAACTCGTCGTCGCCGTGATCCTGGCCGTGGCCATGCTGGCGTCGATGGTCTTCTTCTGGCTTATGGGCGTGCCCCTCGACCGGTGATCCGGCGCCTAGCCCACCTGCTCCCAAGAGTCGAAGAGGAAAAGCTGGCCGGGGAGGTCCTGGCGGTCGGCCGATGCCGGCGGAAATGCCGTCGGAGTCACACCCCGCCCGCCGCCCTCACGCGGAGCGTGAGGAGTACATTGACGGCGCGGCATAACCGGCTTCTTCGCCAGAATCAGCGCCATGGCCTCGGCGATCGCAACGGACACGTGGACGGGCTCGGGCATCGAATAACAAAGCCTCCTCCTCTATTATTCGACACGCCGGAGAGAAAGCCGGGTTCGCTAATTGGCGAACCGGTCACAGCTTCCCAGGGCGATCGCCTCCCGCCAGCGTTTCCAGGCCGTGCAGCCCTGGCCGCGTCGGCGACAAGCCCCGTGGTCGAGGTACTGGTCGCAACTCGTCTGGCACTGTTCGATCCGTCGCCGGCAGAGGTCCGGGTCCGGCGGATCGGCCAGGGCCGCCAGCGAGGTGAGAACCTGCTCGCGGATCGATTCGGGCGTTGCCGGCTGCGGCGGACCATTCTGGCGATGACCCGCTTTCGGGCCGCGACGGTCCTTCAGAGTCACGGCCGTCCACTGTCTCGGCCCCCGGCACTCGCCCACCAGGTACTGCTCGTCCGATTCGCTGCCGTGGTTCCGCATGTGCAGGCCGCACACCGTACAGACCCAGTGGTGCTCCTCGATTCGTTGCCAGTCGTGCAGGCTCATGCCGGATTTCCAATCGTCACGACCAGCGTGGACGGATCGCACTCGCCGACGGCAGTCAGGGTGTATTCGCCGATGGCCGGGCAAGCCCCGGCAGAGGCCACGTCGCCGACGTATGCACACTGCAGCTCATACGCGTACTCCACCTCGTCGAGCCAGCACGCGCAGTGCACGTAGATCGTGACTGTCAGCACCCAGATCAGATTTCCTTCCGACGATCTGGATTGGTCGCAGGCCAGCGTCGCTGCAATCGTCAGGTGGGAGTAGCACGCGTCGCAGGGATCTTCGCCGCAAATCAGATAGCAGTCGTCGCACTCCTCGTCGACGGCGGCCGTCCAGCGGCAGTTCGCGCGATCCAAACTCAGTGCCCGGTCGTCGGCGCACGAAAGTGGAATTCCCAGTCCGGACGGCATCGACAATACGATCGTAGGGCAGCCTGAGCAATCCGTAGGGCACCAGCAGCAACAGTCCTCCTTGGTTACTGCTGCACCGTCAACGCGAAGTACTTTCCCGCCTCGCCTAACTACTGCTGTAGCCATGTCAGGTCGGCGGCTCCGGGCATTCGTCGATGAAACAGAGCAGGTCGATCCACTCGGTCGGCTCGCAGAGTTTCTTGACCTTGACCTTGCGGTATTGAAGACAGTCGTCCACTTCCTGGAAGCCTTCCACGACTTCGACGTCGTGTTCCTTAATGTGGATGATGTCCCAATTTCCGGCGGAACCGTCATCATAAGTGCGCCGGCCGATCAGGCATTTGTCACCGCTCTCCGCGTAGATGTCGAGCGAATCTCCGGCGTAGGTCGGAAGCTCGGTCGGCGGCTTCCCGTCCTCTCCGTCGGTCGCGGAAATCGAGGTCGGAACGCCGCAAATCGTCTCGCCCACCGTGGCCCACATGGTATGGGCCAGGCCAATGGTCTGAAGGAACTTGTAACTGAAATCCGTGTAGTCCGGCCCGATGATGCACTCGTCGCCCCGCTTGCTCTCCAGTTCTTGGGGGTTATTGATCCCCTCATAAACCGTCAGTGTCGGCCAGGGAAGCTGCTCGTCCTTGTGAACGGAAACAATACCGTTGACGCATCCGACCGTATCTTTGTGGAACATGTCCACGTCGTCGTCAGGATCTTCGTGCGACTCACCGGCACTTAGTAGGTCGCACCGGCAAGCTCCAACCTCCTGGATCGTAATGATCTGGTAGGTGTCGTACGCCTCACCGTCACATTCGAGGGTCTTGCAGCACAGCCCGCGGGCCCCTTTCGCCGGCGGATCCCCGGGCTGGTCCTCTCGACCGATCGACCAGCGGGCCTGGTGGTAGTCGGTGACTTTGATCAGGTCCGATTCTTCGTCAATGGTGTGGTCGGCCAGGAGCAGATAGGCGTCGCCGTACCCGGCGTCTTCACTGGCGTCATACTTGCCGCGGATCGTGGTCTTGAGCTCGAAGGGGATCAGCGGCGCGCCGCCGGCCGGCCACGGCTCGAAGTACGGGCCCGGCGGCTTGTCGGCGCCCGGCGCGGAGCCGTCGTAGGTGGCGATCGCCCACAGGTACGTGTCTTCGGCCACGGGGTGCGCCAGGAGCCCCAGCGGGTCGCGGAGCGTGATCTCTCGCCCGGTGTCTTGCGGGTGGTTGTCGTCGTCGAGCTCGACCTCCAGCCCCTCGCCGTCGTAATCGTCCGGCCACTCGGCCGTGAGCCGCACGCGGATGATCTCCGGCGGCAAGGGCTGCCACACGCCCGCGCCGCCCGGGGGCGGGCCGCCCGGACGGTGGTACCAGTCCTGGAGCATCCGCCGCGCCTGCTCCTCGCGACCGGCCGGGTTGTGCTGTTCGCCACGCATGGGGTTCAGGGTTCAGGGTTCAGGGTTCAGGGTTCAGGGTTCAGGAGATCTAAGACCTAAGATCTAAGACCTAAGATCCAAGACCTAAGACCTAAGATCTAAGACCTCATCCCAGCACGATCATCCAGTTCGAGCTCTCGGCCGCGGTCCCGGTGAGCGTCAAGTTCCGCGCGCCGCTGCCCACCTCGCCCAAGAGGTCCGTCGAGGTGAGCAGGACCTCGCCCTGCGGCGGGACGATGAAGGTCAGGCCGTAGCCGTTGCTCACCCCCGGCGCCACGGCCAATTGGTGGGCGTTGGGGTTCTGGACCTTGACGGCCTGGACCCGCAGGCCCGTGCTGACGATCGTTTGGCCCTGCACGTCGAGGAGGGACAAGAGGTCGATCGTCGCCGCCCCGGCGGTGAGGGCCTGGGCAAAATGGCTCTTGGCGCTGACCGGCGGGGTGCTGGCGGCGCCCAGCTTGAGCTGCGTCTTGTTGGCGCCGGCGTCGGTAGTTTTGTTCGTGAAGCCGGGGCCGAGGGTCACTTGCTCGACGACGGTGATTTCGCTGCGGGTGGTGACGGTGATGGACATTGGAGTAGGGTTCAGGGGTCAGGGTTCGGGGAGCAGGGGTTGAGGTCTTAGTTCTTAGTGCTTAGTGCTAAGCTCTAAGCACTAAGCTCTAAGTTCTCGTGCTTACACGCTCAAACTGCGTTCGGGGAGAAACAATTCGAGGTCGTCGAACTCGGCGGAGAACAGGTTGTCGTCGTCGTCCACAGGCCACCACTGGTAGATTTTGGCCGGCGGCATGTGGCCGTCGACGTCGGGCAGGAGCTGGCCGCCCTCGCCGTCTAGCTCCGCGGGGCCCGAAAAAGGCCGGCCAAAGCAGTCGGTCACGGTCCCGATGCCTCTGGCGGGATAGTCTCGCAACTCGCAGGTGCCATGTTCGACGACGATGTACTTGCGGCACCGGGGGCCCATGTCCGGCAGGCGCATGCCCCACAGGTCCGGGTCGTAGAGGAAGACGCAGGTCACCAGGCGGTGGAAGAACGGCTCCTTGACCAGGGGGGCCCGCTTATCGACGAACATCAGGCTGCCCTCGGGAAAGGTCCGCTCGCTGCTGTTGTCCGGGTTGTCGGGGTCCCACTGCTTGACGGTGTAATCCGACTTGTTCCAGTGTTTCAGGTACTTGCTCCAATCCCGGCCCTCGTCGTGCCACTTCAGGGAGGCGTGGAAGGTGATCTCGATCCGCTCCATCCCCATTTCGTAGGTCACGGGCGGGTTGTAGCGGTCGCCGGCCGAGTTGCGGACGTCCCGGACATCGATGCCGGGAACGATGAGGCCCGGCGGCAGGCCCGAGGGGACGCCGGCGCCCCGCCAGGCCGGCTTCGTTTTGGACATCGAGAAGTAATGGACTTCCGTGCGGAGCGTGAGCGGGTCTTCCTGCCAGCGGACGTCGACGTAGGCCGTCCCCTGGTCGTCTAAACTCCGCGGGGTGAGCGAGGTGCAGACGTAGCCGCCGTCCTGGTTGATGTCGCCGATCTCAGGCAGGCCGTCGGCCTCGAGGGCCTCGTTCTGCCAGGCGGTTTCGGGATTCGTGTCGCCGCCGGCCGTGTTTTCGATGCCGGGCACGATCCACATCTCGACCAGGTCGTAGCGCCCCCCGGCCCGCTTGGTGACGGTGCGGTTGCTGTAGCGGAGATAGGCGTCGCCGGCCATGGGAGTGCTTAGGTCTTAGTGCTTAGTGCTTAGTTCTTAGGTCTTAGTGCTAAGCTCTAAGCACTAAGCTCTAAGGTCTGTGGGTTCAGTTGCCGAAGATCGGATCGGCGGTGCGGAAGCCGATGTTTTTCAGGATCGCATCGCCCTCGGCCTTGGTCATCTTGCCGGTGTTCTCGGCGATCTTTATCAGGAGCTCGACCATTTTGAGGGTGTCCTGCGACTGGCCCATGCCGTACTCCGCGCCGACCAGTTGGGAGTAGCCGGCGACGCTGTTGGCGTCGTAGGCCCCGGCCAGGCTGCCCGAGCGGGTGATCGACTCGGCGTAGTCCGTCAGCTTGTCGCCCAGGTCGCGGGCGATGGAAGTCCGATCCTCCTGCGCCAGTGTTTTGTCGCCCCAGCGCTGGGAGCCGATCTGCATCTGGGCTTCCAGGTTCTGGCGATTCGAGCGGGTCGGGGCCATGGCCGCGGCGTACTGCTGTTCGGCGATCGCGGATTCGCGGTGGAAATAGACGCCCCTCCGGGCGCCCGCCAGGTCGCGCTCGGTGATGAGAGACAGTTCTTCCTGTCGCCGCTCGCCGGGCGTCATGTATTGGCTGGCGGCCGCCAGTCGGGCCTCGCGGGCCTGGATTTTCACGCGGCGGGCGGCGGCATTATTCTCGTTCTGGGTGCCCGTGGGCAGGAAGGCGCGGGCCTCGCCCAGCGTGTCCGCGCGGGTCGTGGCCTCGCCATAGAGCTCCTCGGGCGAGCGCGATTGGTGAAAGAGGCCCTTGGCCTCCTGTTGTTGCCGAAACAGGAGGTCCTGCTTTTCGGCGGCCTCGGCCTGCGCGACGCCGAAGTCCACTCTCCCGGGGTTCAAGACGTCGAGGAAATCGGCGAACCGGTTCTTCATCCATGTGCCCGCGCCCGTGAACATGCCGCCGAATTCGCCCAGCGCGGCGGACTGCCGGTCGGTGGTGCCCGCCTGCCCGCCGCGATTTGCCAGGGCGTTGGCCGTCTCGATGCCCCGCTCGCCGTAGAGGGCCACGGCGGCCCGATTGCGGGCCGCGCCGGAGAGCCCGCCCAGGGCCCGCTGGGCCTGCTCCATCTGCGCGGCCGTGTCGTCGTCGCGGATGTTGATCCCCAAGTCGCGGAAAATGGACCGGGAGCGTACGTCTCCGCCCGCCGCGCCGTAGGCGGTAGCCCGGAAATCGGTCACGGCTTTTTCAAAGTCACCGAGGGAGAGGCCGGCCTTTTGGGTGGCCAGGCTCATGCGCGAGAAGTCCTTGATCGCCAGGCCGGAAGCGGCCGAGCGGCGGCGGTCCTCGGCCGCCATGTCGCGGGACAGTTTCATCACTGCCAGCGCCACGCCCACGCTGGCCACGCCCGCGACCGCCGGCCCGGCGGCCCCCAGGCCGGCCAGGCCGCCCAACGGACCGCCGAACTGCGCGACGGCCTGCTGCGCGCCGCCACCCAGGCCCAGCCGCTGGGCCAGCCCGGGGGTTTTGGGCAACTGGTCGAGGGCCTGTTTTTGGGCCCGGCGGTAGGTGTCCGTCGAGATGGCCCCGCGCTTGTGGAGGTCGTCGAGGTGCCGGACCTGATAGGCGTACTTCTCGTTGGCGGTCCGGGTCTGCTCGAAGACGCGGTCGCCCTCGTCGGCCCAGGCAGAGCGCGGGGCCGGGGCCGGACCGCCCCCACCGCTTCCACCGCCGCCCCCGCCTACCTTGGTCTGGGAGAGTTCCTTCAGGCCGGCCTTGGCCGCCACGATCCCCGCGGGATCGAACGTCGAGATCAACGGCAGTTTGATGGGGCCGACGCTGGGCATGGTCTTAGGACTTAGGTCTTAGGACTTAGGTCTTAGGGCTTAGGTCTTAGGGCTTAGGTCTTAGGGCTTAGGTCTTAGTGCTAAGCTCTAAGCACTAAGTTCTCTGTTCTCTGTTTGTGCGGCCAGGCGGCCGCGATCTTGGCCGCCTCGGCGGCCAGCTCCTCCGGCGGCCGCGGCGGCGCCGGCGGTCTTTCTCGCCCGTCGAACTCGCTGCGGTAGATCGCGTGGGGCGTCCTGGCGGCCCGGGCGATCTGCCAGGCCGCGTTTTCTATCCGCTCCTCTAGCGGCGGGTCCAGTTCGTAGGACGCTTCCCACAGGGGCAACTCGTTGCCCCACGATCTCCACAAGTTTTCTAAACTCACTCCGACGTGCCGCGCGATCCGGAGGTGCTCTCGGAGTCGCCGGCACGCGCGGAGTTTTTTTTCAGCCTCTCCCGCGCGGCCGTGGTCAGAACGTTCAATTCGTCGGCCGCCTCGAATAGCCGCTCGACGGCCCCGCCGCTGCCCGGGTCGTCGGCCAAAAGTTTCCAGTCGCCGTCGGCGAAGGCCCGGCTGCCGTCCGCGGCCAGCGTGCAGCAGTAGGTGGCGACGAAGGTCACGAAGGCCGCGCCGGAGGTGGCCTGTTGCTCCGCGGCTTTCAGGTCCAGCGCGATGCGGTCGGTGGGCGACAGGCGACGGACCGAGAGTGTGCCGTCCAGCTCGGGCCACTCGGGCGTAGGCACGGGGACGGGGGCTTTATTGGTGCGGTTGAGGATTTGGTCGAGGATGGTCATGGGGGCAAAATGGGGGAAAGGTTTGAAGGTCCAATGTTCAATGACAGGCGCTCCGGCCATTGAACATTGAGCATTACGACATTGGATCATTCGGTTTAGTTGTCGGCCGTGGCCTCCGCGCGGCAGACCCTGAACAGGTGCTCGGTGGTGGTCTGGCCGTCCAGCGTGCCGCCGGGCCGGGTGCTCATGAGCTTGGCGTTGGTCCAGCTCCCCAGGTCGCCGCCGTCCTTCCAGGCCATGACCGTTGCGCCGATGGCCTTGGCGACCGCCTGGGGGCCGCCCAGGGTGGTGACCGTGAGCGTCTCGTCGCACAGGCCCGGGCCGTAGAGCGTGTCGGCCGTGGCGGTCTCCGCGCCGGTGCTGTCGATCGGCGTGGCGCTGGACTGGTAATTGATCGACACGATCCCGGTGAACGGAGACGCGAAGCTGAACGTCGACCCGTTGAAGCCCAGGTCGCCGATCGTGTTGGCGTAGGTGATGGGCGTCAGGTCCTCCGTGCCGGGCATGGCCGTCAGGCTGCTCTCGATCGGGCCGTCCTTGCGGCCCTGGATCGACATCTGGGAGATGAACGCCTGGGCGTAGCTTTTGGTCGTCGGCGCGGCCCCGCCGACGATCGACGCGGCGATGTCCACGATCGAGCCGGCCTTGGGGATGTTGCTGCCCAGGCAGGAGGCGGTGAAGCTGTTCTTGTGCAGCCCCGCGCCGTGGCTGTGGACGTCGTCCTCCGAGCCGGTCGTATCGAAGTCGCCCGGCTCGTCTGGCTGGTGCAGGTCCTTCAGCGGCGCCACGGAGACGCTGTTGAATTTGAGGGTCGAGCCGTTCCAGCCGAAATTGTTGCTCATGATTGGGATCCTTGGTCTGGGCTTAGGGCTTAGGTCTAAAATCTAAGAACTAAGAACTTCCTGGAGTTTCGTGTTCATTTCCTCGGTGGCGATCGCCGCAGCCTGGTCGCCGCTGGCCGCTGCCGGCGCCATGAAGTCGCGGGGTGCGGCCGCCCGGACGCTATGCCCGAAGAACCGGCCGGTGAAGGGGTCGCAGAGGCTTTTGGCCTTCTTCCGCCCAGCCCCGGCAACCGAGGCCTGGCGGCCGGTAATCAAAAAGTGCGCATAGCGGACCGGGTTGGCGAAGGTGCTGATCTGGCCGCGGTGCTGCTCGGTGAACTTCTTGCTCGTGCGGCGGAGCTTGATGCCCTTGCTGCGCATCTGGGCGACGATCAGGCGGCCGTAACCCCGCCGCGGCCCGCTGGCGACCCAGGCCGTGAGCGAGCTGAAGTACAGTTTGGCCTTCATCGAGCCGATCGACTGGCGAAGGGTGCCGCTGCGCATGCGCGGGACGGCCGATTTTTCCACCGTCGCCAGGAAGGCGCTGCCCTTTTCGATGGCGGGGGCCATCACCTTCTTCAAGACGTTCCGCTGCAGGTCGTCGAGCGCGCGGATCGCCGCCGGGATCTTCTGCTCGCGCTCCAGGTACGCCTGCACCCGCGGTGCGCTGACGGCCCAGGCGGCGAACTGCTCCGGCGTGGAATGACGCCGGTAGTAGTCGATATAGTTTTTCAGGTTGCCGGCCATCAGGACACCCCCACGTCTTGGAAAAAGTCCACGAGCACCGGGACGTGGAATTCGGACTTCTCGTAGAGGTGGTCGTTGTAATGGTCGCCGAAGATCGGCAGCGGGTCCTTGGCCGACCAGCTCCCGGCGAACAGCCGCGGGCCGACCAGGAACGTGCAGACCTCGTCGACCAACTGCTCGTAGGCGTCGATCCGCTCGTCGGTCACCTCGCCGGCGGCGGTGGCCACGGCGATGTTGAACAGGAGGCCCAGGGTGACGGTGATCCGCACCCCGCCCCAGCCGGTCCGCTCATAGACGGTTTCCACGGGGGCCAGCACGATCTGCATCTTGCTGGCGGGGTCGCCCGCGGGGACCAGGCTCTCGAGATCGGTGACGTACATCCGCTGGAAGGCCGCCTCGTAGTCGGGCACGGCCAGCGGCGCGGCCTCATTCAGCGCCGCAAGCTGGGCGATGACGTCTAGGGCGATCTGTTTGGCGTAGCCGGGCATAATTATCAGAAGGGGGAAGGGGGAAGGGAGAAGGGAGAGACACTCGCGTCGCCCTTCGCCCTTCGCCCTTCGTCCTTCCCGCTGCTCCTCATGGTTTGACCCATTTCATCCTCAATCCGTAGTGGCTGGCCGTGGCGTCCATGTCGTAGGGCCGGCGGCCCTTGGGGGCCAAGAGCGCGTAGGTCCGCTGCACGCCGTCGGCCAGCGTGACGGTCAGGCGGTCGCCCTGTTGGGGCAGGCCGAAGCCGGTCTGGGCCCAGGCCTCGGCGGAGACGATAAACAGCAGCTCGACCCACTCCTCGATAACGGACTTGCCCTCGTCCTCGCGCTGCCAGTCGGGCTGCGCGGGGATGACCGTCAGCGGCCGGTTGCTCCCGGCACGCGTGTAGGTGCCCTGAGAACCCTGGGAGTCTTCCAGGGCCGGCAGGAGCTGGCGGCGGATGGCGCGGGCGAGGGTGCCGTTCATGGGGTTCAGGGTTCAGGGTTCAGGTCTTGGAAAACGCGAAACAGCGATCGCGGGTGTGCAGGGTCAGGTTGCGATCGCGGGCGAACTCGGTGGCCCCTTCTTTCGGGCCGGCCTCGTCGAAATCGTGGCCGGCCAGCAGTCCGCCGGCGCGGAGCTTTGGCAGCCAGGCGGCCAGGTCGCGATACACGCGGCCGGGTGAATGGTCGGCGTCGATGAAGACGAAATCGAGCGCGCCGTCTGCATACTGGGCGGCCGTGGCCTCGGAGTCGCCGCGGACCGGGCGGACGTACTCGTCCACGCCGCAGGCCCGCAGGTTCCGCTGCCAGGTGTCCAGGAGGTCGATGCCGCGCCGGGCCACGGCGGCGCATGTGGCGGCGACGGGGCCGCTGTCGGCGTTATGCTCGTTGTCCTGGCCGCCCCGCCAGTTGTCCACGGCGTCGAAGCGGATCCGCTTGCCGCTGGTCTTGATGGACTGGGCCATGTAGGCCGCCGACTTGCCCAGCCAGGAGCCAACCTCCACGAAATGCGCTGGCGGGACTTTGACGGCCTGGACCTGCTCGCGGTAGAGGTCGGCGAAATCGAACCAGCCCTCGATATCGAGGTGCGAAAGCGGGGCCAGCTCCCACAGCGGCCGGGTGGCCTCGTCGTGCTGCCACGTGCCCCAGGGCCTGGTGGTCGCATAGGCCGTGTTGCCGTCGTAGTGCGCCAGGGCCACGCGGCGGGTGTTGTAGTAGCGGGCGCCCAGTTCGTGCAGCTTGCGGGAGAAGTACCAGTCCTCGCTCTCCCGCTGCACCAGGACTTGGTCCTTCTGCCGGACGAGCCGCCGCGGGAAGTCGAACGAGAGGGCGAGTTGGTCGCCCTGCATGGCGTGGAACACCGGCTTGCGCAGGTCGGCGATCCAGCAGCCGGAGTTGCACAGCGTGGGGAAGCCGGGATAGCCCATGTCGGCCGCCGTGAAGGAACGGGGCAAGGCGGCCAGTTCGTGCATGGTGGCCCGGCGGAACGAGCCCCACGGGTTGCCGGGGATCCCCACGCCGCAGCTCGTCAGGCCGCGCTCATCCTTGAGCGGGACGACGGCCGAGAGAAAATCGGCGTGCAGGTCATCGCACTCGTCCAGCAGCACGTCGAGCCAGCCGGCTTGCGGCCCGATATCGGAGTGCAGCATGGCGAAATGCGTGATCTGGCCGTCCTCGGAACGCTGCAAGGCCCGCGCCCAGAGGTGGTCGAAATCGTCCCAGCCGTTGCCGTTGAAGTCCACGCCGACCTGATGGTTCGCCGAAGCGGTCAAAGCGCCGCGCACGGCGCCCGCGCAGAACGGGCCGCCAGGCAGGGCGAGCATGATCTTGTACTGGTCCATTGCAAACTCCCGTCGCTCTCGGGTCTCGCTCGGAAGTGAAAAAGCCCCCGCCCGCCGAGCGAAGACAGGCGGGGGCCGTTGGCGAAACGACGATCAAGCGGTGGTGAGGGTCGGGTCGCTGTAGAAAATACTGGAGTTGGCCGCGGTGGGCAGGAACTCCGCCACGGTGAGCGTGGCCATGTTGCAGGCGTTGTTGGCGCCGTAGGCGTTGATCGTGCCGCCCACCGGCGGGTAGACGAACAGGCCGCCGGTGCCGGTGTTCTTGATCTTGACGGCCGTGCCGGCAGTGAGCTTCACGCCCACGGCGTTGTTGCCGCCGCTGACGAGCACGAAACCGCCGCCGATGGCCGCCGCGTTGCCGATCACGTTGCCGGTGCCGGCCAGCGCGGTGCCCGGACCGTAGTTGCCCGAGACCGTTACCGACTTGTCGCACACGAGTTCGACCTCCATGAACGTATCACCGGTGGCGTAGGCCCCGGCCAGGCCGTCCATCGACGTGCCGCCGGTGACCTCGTAGGCCGGGTTGGTGGCCGTGCCCGTGGTCAGGCTGCTGGCGGTGCCGTTGGTGGTGCTGCCCAGGTCGCGGTTGGCGACGGCGTAGCCCACGAACTTGTTCGTCGAGACGGAGGTGAAGTTGCAGGCGGTCTCGTCCCAATAGACGGCGGCCCGATCGGCGAACGTCACGCCCGTGGCCTTGGGCCCGATGTACGTCGGGTGCCAGTTGAGCGGGTCGATCTCGCCCCACTGGTTATGCTGGATGGCGTTGCGGGTGATGTACAACTGGCCGTTGAGATTCACCAGCGTGCCCGCGGGCAGGATGGTGGCGATGTTCAGGCTGGAATTGGGCGTCACCAGCGACGCGGCGGCGATGGCGCAGTAGTACGGCAGGGTCTCGCCCCGCCGGCGGTGCAGGCGCAAGGTGGCGAGTTGGGTTTCGGAAAGACTCATCGTTCATGCTCCGTAATGGTTGTGGGTTCGGATTGGAAGGGCGAAGGGTGAAGGGTGAAGGGCGAAGGGTGAAGGGTCAATCCCCCTTCTCCCTTCCCCTTTCTCCCTTCAGGTTTCTCAGGCGGTGTTCTTCACGGCCGCGCGGTGCTCGATGAGCTTGACGCCGAAGTCGAAGAAGCCGCGGTGCTGGATGCCCAGCATGTCGAAATCGGCTTCGCTGGACTGCACGGTGGGCGTCTGCTGGCCGTCCAGGAAGACGATCTCCAGGAGGGCCAGTTGCGCCGGATCGCTGAGCAGGTACCAGGCCGTGTCGCTGCCGGTGGTGCCGGAAGGGGCCAGGCTCGCGCCGATGTACGGGCACACCACCGGGTCGAACTCGCCCTTGTAAATGTTGGTGGTCTGCACCTCGGAGGTGGCCGCCGCGTTGGTCGCGCCCAAGGCGGTGACGATCTGCCGCAACTCGGTGCTGGTGTAGATCGACAGGGCCGTGCCGCGGAGCGCGGGCGGTACCAACAGCGTGCGGGGCTGGAAGCCGATGGGCTGGCCGTCGGGCTTGGTCTGCTCCAGGAACTTCTGGTAGGCGGCGGTGATGCCGGCCACCGAGAGGCTGTTGCTGGTGGCCAGGTTGCTGTGGCCGCTGCTGAAGACGGTCGTGCCCGCGTAATCGGTCCCGGTCAGGAAGGCCTTCCAGACCTCGATATTCAAGGCATAGGCCGCGCCCATGCCGATGAGCTGCGGGATGCGGCTCAAGGCCGACAGGTCGTCGTCGCGGATGTCCTGCCGCGTGGTGGTGATGCCCTTGGCGTAGGTCTCGGCCTTGTTGACGTAGACGATTTCACCCACGTCGCCGTGGGGGATCTCGCCATTGCGGCCGATCTTCTCGAAGGTCATGTTGGCATAGAAGCGGAATCCGGGTACCGGCTTGAAGTCGGGGGCCGAACGCTTCGAGCATACCTTCGACCAGGCGTCGTCGACCATCCAGAAGCCCTCGTAGAGGTACTTGTTGGCCAGGTTCGAGAGGATGCCGGGAAGCTGGAAGGTGCTGGCCTCGGCCCGCAGGGCCCGCTTGTCGGGGAAGGCGTAGGCCAGGACTTCGCGGATGTCGTTCTCGTCGTTGATCCAACGGCCGGTCCAGCCGCGGGCCGCGGCGGCCTGGCACAGGAGTGACTTCAGGCCCAGGTTGCGGAACTCGCGCCGCGAGGCCGCCTCGAGGGTCTGCGGGTCGAAGTGTTTTTCCAGCCGCTTCTCGGGCATCATCAACGCCCGGCAGGCGGCCGCCTCGAGGACCTTCGAGTTCAGGTCGCCCGTGTTGGGCCGGGTGTTGGAGATCACGCCGGCCGGGCGGCCGAGGCGCAAGTACTCCAGCTCGATCCGCTCGGCCGACCAGTCCTGACTGGCGGCCTTGGCGCGGAGCTCGTCGCCCGCCTTGCGCATGCCGGCATGCTCGTTGGTATCCAGCGACCAGGCGGCGCAGAGCTGGGTGTGGCAGCGGGTGATCGTATCGAGGCGCTGGGTCTCGGCGGCGAAGGTCTGGCGCATGCGGGCGGCCATCTTCTTGTCGACTTCCTGTTGGCCGCCCTCGTCTTCTTTCTTGGGGTCGGCCTGCAGGGCCGTGTAGGCTTCCTCGAGGGTGGTCTTCTGGGTCTCTTCCAGCTTCTCGGGGTCGAGCCCCAGGGCCTTGACCCAACTGGCGAACTGTTCGTCCATTTTCGGACTCCTTGGTGGGGATGTCTTGGCTGCTAGTCGGCGGGCCTTGGCAGCTAGTAAAACATGGGAGTTGGGGTCGGCCCCGCGGCCGGTGATGGTGACTTCTTGCAAGATGCTCGTGGGCCAGTAGTAGCACGGGCCGGCGATGCAGCGGCCGTTGCACTCGATGGTCTGGCCGGCGGCGACCAGGCGGGCCGGCCCGACGCGATCGCAGCCGATGGAGGATTTCCACTCGAACCCGTTGCGGCTGGCCTCGACGACCTCCCGGGCGGCCGCGCCGACGGCGGAGACCACGCCGCGGAGGCGGACCTGGCGGCCGTCGTTGGCGGCCACGCCGTGGCCTACCACCTGGTCCGGGTCGTGGTTGAGGAGCACGGGCGTCTGGCCCTCGGGCATGTCCAGGCCGGCCAGATCGACGACGATCGGGATGTCCCAACCCTCGGGTTGGACCAGGCCGCCGACGTAGACCAGGATGTCGAGCTGGGGCAGTCGGCCCTGAGTGGCCGTGGCGTCGGCGCGCAGGCGGAAGGGGTGGCCGGGCAGCGCGGCACTTAAAGGGGAGTCCCCCTTCTCCCTTCTCCCTTCTCCCTTCGCAGTGATTTGCCGGTAGGTCACGTCCTTGGCCGGGTCGAGCTTGGCCGGCTGAATCTGTGTTTTGGCGAGCCACTCGCTGGCCGCGGCCGCGGTGAATGTGGGCGAGGCGAAACAGTAGGCGCAGGCCACCCGCTCGCCGCTGGCCTTCAGCTCGCCCGTGACCATCCGCACGCCCTCTTCCACGTCCTCGCTCTGGAAGCTGGTATGGACGAAGTCCTCGGGCGTGGGGCGGAGCTGGGCCCAGTGCTCGTTGTCGGCGGGCAGGTACGGGTTGCGGACGGGGTTGTCGGGGTCCGCGGCGGCCATGGCCCGCAGGGAGGTCGGACAGAAAGATGGACGACAGAAAGATCGGGCGGTCATGCATCGCCCTCCTTGACGGAGAAGATTCTGCGGAGTAACCTATTGATAGCTCCAGACTTGGCGTGCGGTTGTTCGCCTGCTCCGGCAGGAACGCCGTGATGACGCCCGGCCTGGAGCATTTTTATTGCGAAGACCTCGTGCAAGTTGAACCACTGGCCGTTGGGGGCCTTGCGGACGATCACAATGCCCGCGTAGTTGTCGCCCTTGAGTTGGATCGGGGCGCCGATGGTCACCACGGTTACGCGGGGATCTTTCTTGGCCGGAGCGCGATCAAGGACCTTGCCGTGTCGGATGATGTCCGGCACAGCCGCAAACGCGGCGTTTTTCTCGGGGCCGGTGCCGTGCGAAATCGAGCGTCGGACGCCCTTGGCGTTGAGAATCACGTCGCCAATCTCGGGGTTCTTGACCCGGCTTTGGCGCGCCGCGGCAAACCGTTGGGCAATCGACTGGATCCACTGCTTGCGGCCCTCGGCATCCGACGGCATCGCCGGTATCTCGTCACCTTTGATCGACGCGACGGGTTTGCCCTCCAGAAACTCGCGGTGCTCCAAGAGCGTGGCGCGGTCCCGTGTCCCTTGTCCCGCGTGTCCGGACTCGCCGGCCTCGCGTTTTCCGGGCTCGCTACGGCCTTGGCCCCCCGATGAGCTGCCTCCGCCCGTGTCTGGAGCGAAAAGCCCCTTGTCGTCGTGCTTGTGGTTGTTGTCGTCCACCACGCCGGCGCGGAGCCGGCGGTGGCGCGGCGATGTGCCGCTGCGGTTCATGCGCGCCAGCACGCGGCGGTGGTAGGCTCGCCAGCGGGCCTTGACCTGCTCGGGCGTCTCGCCCTCTTCTGAACGCGGCTCCCTGGTTTCTGAACCCTGAACCCCGACCCCTGCCCCCTGTGTCGCGCTCTGGTCGCCGCCCTTGCCGCGGGTCAGGTTTCCCAAAATCCACTGCGTATAGGCGTCCTCGCTCATGCTCAACGCGCGGGCGTTTTTGCGGCGCTCGACCGTCCAATCCAGCCCGCGGCGGGCATACACCGCCTGGATGCCCTTGGTGCCCGTGGCGATGCCGTCTTCATCCGCGGTCTGCTCGGCCTCGGGGTCGCTGTACGGCATGCCCACCCACAGGAAGGCGTGCGCGGGGACCTTGCCGCCGTCCTGCGTCTGCCAGCCAAAAACCAGCCGTGCCTCGGCGTACCAGGCTTTGAAGAGCGGATACACCACGCGGTGCGTGGTGTTGGCCTGGCGGACCTCGACGGCCTTCCACGAGGTGATGATGTCCAGCCGGCCGCCGGAGAAGTTGTAGCGGCTGCTGTCGCACTTGGCCACGTTCAGGGCCATCGACACGGGCCGGGCCGCCTCGTTCAGCGTCTCGGTGGCGAACATCTCGTAGGTCTGGTTGGGATGTTTGGCGTCGATCTGCTTGAGGTCGTACTGGTTGGGCGCGACGACCAGGCTGTTGCGGGGGAAGGCCGTGACGCTGTTCTCCTCCGGCGCGAACCCGTCCTCGGCCGGCTGGTCGGTGGTCAAGAAGCCGGTGATGTTGGCCGCGCCCTCTGCCGCGCCGATGGTGGCCTTGCGGAACCGCCGGCGATCGGCGAAAAGCTCCGTGCTGCTTATCATCTCCGGCATGCCGCGGTGCTGATTGGCCCGCTCCGGCGCGAAGAGGTGCAGGACGTACTGCGCGGGCACCGTGTCGAACTTCCAGGTCGGCATGGGAAACACGCCGCCGGGGTGGTACTGCAGGATGTCGTAGTAGGTCGGGTTGCCCCAGGTGTCGAACCACACGCCGTCGATGCGGTAGGGCGTCAGGTACGGCAGCCAGAGCGTGTAGCAGCGGTCGCACTCGAAGGGCTGAATGTCGAGCTGTACCTCGTTTTTCAGGTCCGGATTGGCGCCGATGCGGGCAAACGATTCGCCGTCCACCACGCGGCCATAGACCATCTGCCGGAGCTTGGCGGGCAGGTTGACCGCCTCGCACCACTCCCGCCATTTTTGCTCGACCTGGCCGGCGAAGGACTCGTCCTCATGGTCCACATGCAGCGTCGGGCCGGTGCCCACCTCGTAATCGCAGATCGTGCGGACGATGCCGGTGAGCGTGGGGTTGTTTTGCGTCTCCGTGCGGCTGCGGTTGCGGGCCAGGAGACGGACGCCCGGCGAGTTGGCGGCGTCGGCATCGAGGCCGTCGGCACCGGCCCACTGGGCGGCGTTGTCGCGGCCGGTCTGGGCGATGTCGTAGCGGGCGCGGAGCCTTTTATTTTTTGACGGCGGGGCCGCGGCGGGCGGCGGGCTGCCGAAGAGGAAGGCGCGGATGGCGGGAAAGACGCCCTGCATAGGAGCTTAGGTCTTAGTGCTTAGGTCTTAGTTCGTAGTGCTTGGCCCTAAGCTCCAAGCACTAAGCTCTAAGGTCTTCACCCGGAGGTGTTCCCCTCCCGGCGGATGATCCGCAGGCCGGAGCGGCCGCGGCGGGCGGCCCGCTTGGAGGCCAGGTAGCGGTCGGCCGCGATCTGGCTCTCCAGGCTGTGGGAGGACTGCGAGCCGGCCGGGCTGGAGACGTTTTGGGCGCTGGTCGCGTTCTCGGCGATGGCGTGCGAGAGGTCGTGTTCGTGCGACTCCATAGGGGAAACCTATCCCGCATTTTGCCCCCAGGCGGCCTCCGCGCAGGCAATTGCTAGATCTGGCAATTGGGGAAAATGGACTAAAGATCGAGCCGGAGCCGAGGCGCCGGTTCACGGCCGCGGATCGGCATGCCGTGGGCGTGTTGGAGCAGAAACGGCCGTTTTTTGACCGCCCGCTGCAGCCGCATGATGCGATAACCCTCGGGCTCGGCAGGAGCCGCAGCGGGTAGGAGCCGGTCTGCCGGGTCCGACGTGTCCGCCGTGGCGGCAATGGGCGTGTAGCTGGTGGGTTCGTGCATGGTTCAGGGTCCAGGATTCAGGATGGGGGAAAAGAAAATCAGGCGGACTCGGGCGAGTCTACAATTGGAGACTTCTCCCCTTCTTCCCTTCGCCCTTCTTCCCTTCGCCGTTCTTCCCTGGGGCTGGGGCCGAAGATGCGATCCCAGTTGGCCGCGAACTCCTCGCGGCTGATGGCCATGGGCGGGGGTTTGTCGCCTTTACCGTTCATTGGTCTGCCTGTGGTCTTTCTGTCCGCAAGGAGGAAGCCCGGAGTCGAACCGGGATCTCCGGACTGTGAAGGGTCCGGTAAGCTGCCGTTACGCCACTTCCTCGGTTTCCAGCCTGTCGGGCACCGCCGGCGGCACCGTCTCGCTCTCGGCGTAATTGCACAATCGGCACTGCCGCAGCCGGCGGCGGCCCATGCTGGCCGTCCGATAGCTGTTGGTGGCCAGGAAGGCATGTTCTTTCTCGCAGCGCGGGCAGGTGGTCTGCCCGCGGCCGCCGCCGGAGAGCAGCTCGGCGATGGGTTTGGTGGGCCGGGTCATGATCGCTCTTTCGGGCCGGTCAGGAATGCGACGGTGACCAGGTTGGCCTGGTCCAGTTCCAGGGAGAGCGTGACGCCGCGGAGCCGCTGGACGGGGCGGCCGTCGATCGTACACGTGAAGCCCTCGCCGTGCCGATCGGCTTCGATCAGCACGTTGCCGGCGCGGGCGATGATCGAGGGCGCGAGGTAGGCGGCCCGGGCCGGTTTGTTCTTGGTACTGTTCATTTGTTACCCTTTCATGAGTTCGCCGATCGGGCGGCGCTTCCTGCCCGTCCGGCGCGTCGGCTCTTGTGCCCCGGTCAACTCGGCCCCCAACATGGACGCGCCGACGGCGCAGCCCACCAGGCCATCTAGACCCTCGTTCTCGCGGCCGGGGATCTGCTTCCACTCGACCACCTTGCGATCGTCGGTCTTGTTCTCTACTTCCTTGGGCAGTTCCGCGGTCAAATGGTCCGAGAGGAGCTGGTGATCGGTCCGCCGATCGCCGTACAGCGTCAGGCTGCCGGGCAAGAGTCGATCGACCAGGAACTGCTTGTGCAAAAAGCTCTTGAAATGGTTGGTGTCGATCTGGACTTCGCGGAGGCTCTTGCGGTCCTTCGGCTCGGGGGCCCGCCAGTGCCAGCCTACGACGTCGCCCTCTTTGGCTTTGTAGGCCGAGAAAGGCTTCTTGGTGGCCCCGATGCCCACGCCGAAGCTGGGCATGACGATCGGGAGCTTTTCCTTGGGCTGTTTGAGGCGGCCGATGGCGGCACATACGACGTCGCCCAGGTCGCCCGTGTCGCACAAGACCCGTTTGAGGCGGAATTCGTCGCCCTCGGCGTTGGTCCAGGTTCTGCCCGTCAGCTCGGGCAGGAACGTATCCAGGGCGGCGGCCAGCATGGTGGCCTCGTTGGCGCCGGCCAGGGCCGGCCGGCGACCCGGAGTACCGGGTACCCCGGCAAAATAGCTGGCGATCGTGGGGTTGGCATCGTCCTTGGAGTAGTAGCGGCGGCGCTGTTGGGGAAATGCCCCGTATTCGATCACGCTGCCGGTGAAGTCTTTCGACCAAGCACCGATCACGTAATATAAATACGCCTTGCCGGCGTCGATGAAGGCGGTCAAGTACTCGGCGCCCGGCGGCACGACGCCCGCGGGGAGTCCGCTGGTCTTGCGGGCGATCTCATCGGCCGGGAGCATCAGCCCGGGCGCGACGGTCGTGGCCAGGGGCTTGCACTGGAACTCGGCCCAAAAGGCCTGGCGGCTGCGGTAGTAGAGGTCCATGGCGTATTGCAGGACCGAGGCCCGCCCGGAGGTCGGACCCTCGGGCCAGGCCAGCACGGCCCCGGCGTCCATCTCGGCCCGGTGGGCCAAATAGAACGACGTGGCCGCTTGCTTGTCGCCGTCGTTCTTGCGCTCGTCGTCGGCAATCGTGCGGTACTGTTCCCAGAGCGTATCGAGGGCGTCGGGGAACTGGTAAACCATCGGGGCCGTCTCGCCGCGCCACTCCGGTTTTTGGTCGCGGGAGAGGTAGATACAGGCCAGGTCCCCGTCGTAGATGGGCGTGACGGCCATCACGGCCGTGATGGGCACGTCGTGGCCGGCCAGCCCGAGGACGTCGCCATCGATCGTCTGCACGCGGTCCTCGGTGGCCGTGAGCGATTTGGCGGAGCGGCGGGTCTGCACGTCGTCAAGCAAAACGAAATCGGGCCGCAGGATGGTGCCGTCGGCGGTCCGCTGGTTGAGCCCCTTGATGGCCCCGGTGATGGCGCGGGTGACAAGGATCGCGCCGCCGACCTTGGATGGCGGCACCGCGGCGAATACCACCTGGTCCGGGGCCCAGACGATGCCGGTGGGCTGGCCGGCCCAGATCTGCCGGCGGGCCAAGCGGCCGTCGTTGAGCGTGCGGGCGCAGGGGTAGCAGATCTCGGGGAAGTCGGCCGCCAGCAGCTCGTTGGACCAGAGTTCGTCTTTCTGCTGGCGCATGATGCGGCCCGCGTCCCGGGCCGTGGCGGCGATCACCACGCCGAAGCGGCGGAGGCCGTACATCGTGGCGTGCAGCATGGACCGCGAAAAGATGGCCGTTTTGCCCCCGCCGCGGAACAAGGCCCGGGCGTAGAGGCCGCCCTCGGTCTCGGCCTCCTGGAGGCGGCCGATCATCCGCTGATGGTCGCGGCAGAAGGGGCTCGGGAAGGCCCGCGGGAAGTAGGTGCGGAGGTAGCGCTCGAGGTCCTGCCGGCAGGCCTCGCGGCGCTGGGAGTCTTGCGGGTCGCCAGGATAAGCGGCGGCGATGTCGCGATCCTCGGCGCTCCGCGCGGCATTCCGCCGGCGCTCCGTTTCGGCGTGCGAGGGCCGGCCGGTAGCAGTCTTCCTGCGTTTTGCGGACAGAAGTCCCACCGCGTTATCCCTTGAGCTTGTCGAGCCACTGGCGCATGGCAATCTGGCTTTTGCGGGCGATGGTCAGGTAGGGGTTTTCTTGGGCGAACCCTTGCGCCGACTTGATCACCGGCCCTAACTCGGCGACCTTCTTCTCGGCGGCCACCCAGCGACTCCAGGCCGTCGCATAGGCGGCCAGAGCGTCGGCCGTACCCTGGTCCATGTCGCCGCGGCGCTCCAACACGGGGCAGAGCTCGGCCCACTTGCGGCGGGCCTCGTCGTCGAGGTGTTCGGGTACCAGGCGGCGAAAGCGTTTGCCCATGGGCGGTTGTTTCTATTCCTCAACGCGCGACAGGAGTTCGTCGAGGACGGACCGATAGAAGGCCAACAGGCCGCCGTCGTTCGTGAGGGCCGATTGTTCGAGGTTGCCGGCGCTGCGGAGGTTGGCCGAGGTTTCAATCACGTAGGCGTCGCCGGTCGTCGTCTCGATGAGGAGAATTTTGGCGTGTGTGCGGAAGCTGGCCACGCGGGCGCCGCGGTGGACGAGCTGGGCGGTCTGCCGTTCGCACGCGCCGCGTTCGATGCTCTTGAAGTAGCACGAATAGCAGAGGTCGAGCGCGCGGACCTGGCCGGAGTCGAGCATTTCGCACAGGTCGGCGATGTTGTCGGCGGAAAAGGAGAGCGTGAAGATCCCGAGGTAGCCGATCGCGGCCGGCGCGATCGCGGCGGAGACCGCGGGGATGTGGTGCCAACTCTTGTAGCTGCCGTCGCACACGATATGCACCGTTTCGCCCGCGGTCGGCAGTCGGCCAATCGCGGTGGCCGCGTCCGTTTGCTGGCGAAGGTCGAGCGTGCGGCGGCGCAGCGTCCGCGTGTGATGGCTCCGCGAGGTGGAGAGCTTGCGGCGGGCATCGCTCTGCACGCCGTCGAGCGGATCGAAGACGGGGCGAATCGCGTCGAGGTCGAGCATCGACAGATCGGCGTCCCACGGTTTCATCGTTGCCAACCAACTCAAACAATCTGGCCTTTAGCCGGGGCACCGGTCACCGGGGAAAAGCGGCGGGAAGTACCTGCGACCGGGGGGGTGGGTGCTGTCACCAGCGGACGTCCACGTGGAAGTTGCAGTAGAACTCTTGGTCGCCGACGGTGAACACGACCGCTACGAGATAATGTCCCGCCTGCGGGAACGGCTGGCCGAGCGCCGGGCTCGGGCGGAAACGAAAGTTCCAGTTGGCGGCCTCGCCGTCGGTCTGGAGCGTGTCGTACAGCACGCTGGCCGGCGTCAGCGATACGCCCGTGTGGCCCGGCACTGCCGTGGCGTCGTGGTGACCGTGCGAGGCGTAGATCGTGTAGGCGATCGATGCGGTGGCTGCCACTGTGGCGTACTCTCCGCTGTAGGAGACGCAGGCCGACAGATCGAGTGTCTGGCCCGGAGGGATTGGGCCGCAGGGGATCGGGGCCAGGTTCGCGCCGGCCGTGGGACCGACGGCCCCGCCCGTGCCCGTCAGCGTGCGTCGCGCGGCCGACCAGACGGCCGCCGCGTCCACTTCGGGCAGGGCCAGTAGCGTGGCCTGGCGGGCCGGCAGGTGCCAACTGCCCATCGGCACCCCCTCAGCGCCGCCCTGGGCTGTGTACGGACCGAGCAGCGAGGCTCCTTCTTCCGTCTGCCAATAGTCCTCCGGCGGGCCGGCCGTGATCGTGATTGTCCAGCGAAGACGGTCCTTTGTTCGTCTGATCAAGGCCGACGGCGCGATCAATGTCGCGAGCCGGGCGAACAGGTCCTGATCGAGATCCAATAGGCGGTAATGGCCGTCTGCCGCCGTCCCGCCACTGACGTCGAGACCATCCATCTTCAGGGCAAGGAGGTTCAGATTCGTGAGAATGTCGTCGGCGTCGATCGCGGCGAAGGCCAGGACCGTGTCCGGATGCTGAGCGGAATAGATTTTCACGCCGCCCGTAAAATTGGAAAGGAGCCACAAGGGCAGGTGGTAATTGCCTCCGCCGATCTCGACGCAGGCGTCCTCGACCGGATCGCCGTAGGGGTCGCCGGCGACATCGGTGAGCTGATACACGAGGTCGGTTAGCCCGGCCTTGGAGGGGCCGAGTACGATAGCGATGCCACGATTCACTGCTCTTCTCCTAGGCCGGCATGCTGATCATCAGCGTGCCGCCGTTGTCCCACACCTGGCCGTAGTTCTGAGGGTCGCTGGTCGGGATGGACAGCAGGGAGATCAGGTCCGATCTGCTTACCGAGGAGATGCCCCCCGCTCCGTTGCTCTTCACGATCCCGTCGACCGCGCCGACTACCGGGTCAGTTTCACTCAAACCAGTCAGCCCGCTGCCGTCCCCCGTCAGGCGGTAACCATACGCCGCGTCGAACCAATAAGCGCATGAGGCGTCGTTGGCGCCGCCCCAATCCAGGATCGCGACTAACGTCTCGGCGACGGAGCAGGCGAACAGCCGGCGGTACGAGACGTCCATGACTTCGTAATTCGCGGCATCCACGAACACGCACGCGTCGCCGAGGTGCAGCCCGTAGGCGTCTATGCTCAGCACTCTGCTGCCGCCGTTGATGCTCGAGACGTTGACGGCCGTCAGCCCCGAGCCGTCGCCGGTCAGGCGCCAACCGTTCGCCGCGTCGAACCAGTAGACCCCCGGATTGCTGTCGTTCTGGCCGGACCAGTTCAGCACGATGACGCTCGTCGGATTGCCGTCAGGGTCGGTGATCGTTTCCAGCGTCCGGTTCTGCCACTGGACCGTCACGCCGGATACGTCGGAACTCTCGCCGAAGAGGGCCTCTAGCTGCCGGCCGTCCAGGCTCACCGACGCCTGGGCAGTCGAATCGAGGAAAGTGCCCGCGGTCGGGTTCGACGGATGCAGGCCGGTCTCGTCGATCGTCAGCGTGTTGTCGCCGTCGGTGATGTGGTCGCCGGCCGATGGGGGCGCGTTCATCCACTTCCCGCTCTCCGAGTCATACTGCAACACGTCGCCGCCGCTGGGCGAGGTGATGAGCACGTCGGCCTGGTCCGCGAGTTGATCGACGATACGGATGGCGAGCATGGTACGTCCTCAGGAAAAAGATGTTTTGGCAGCGGTCATTTGGTCCAGGTCTTGGCCAGCAGCGTCAGCACGCCGGCCCAGGCCAGCCCCAAACCGGCCCGAAAACGCTCGCGGGAGCTGAGCAGGCTGCGGACGTGCGATTTCATCCCCGGGGCATCGTCCTCGCCCGGCACGCCGTACAGCTCCCTGTCGTGCCGCTCCACGGTCGTCTTCAGGTCGCCCAGGCGGTCCAGGACCGTGGCGTGGTAGCCGGCCACGGTCGTATTCAGCGCGTCGAGTCGTTCGTCGGTGGTCATGGTCGTAGGGCTTAGATCTTAGGTCTTAGGTCTTAGATCTTAGGTCTTGGCGACGAGCGCCAGGCCCGCTGCCTTCACCATCTCGGGCTGGGCCGTAGCCAGATCGGTTATCGCCTTCAGGATGCGAGGGCGATCGGCGTCGCGGGCGAGGCGCTCGGCGAGCTGGATGTAGAAGTTTTCCTCCAGCATCGCCATGGCTGCCGTGGGGTCGAGCATCGTTTGCACCAGGTGCTTGAACTCGCCCCATGCCCCGGAAAAGTCCTTGATGGCAAGGGCCTCGGCCAGCTTGGCCAGGTGCTTGAAGCCCAGCTTGACCAGCTCGGCGGACAAGGCGATGAGCATGCGCTGCTTGGCTTCCCACTTCGTGTCGACGCGGAAAAGCCACTTGACGACGAATACGGACAGCACGCCGGACAGGCCGACGATCACCAGGTAGGCGGTCGTGAGAGCAGTAAACTCGAACATGGTGTACTCCAGATTGATGGTTTGCGGTTGGACGATGGCACGGATCAGACGGCCGCGGCCTCACGACGGAAGGCGACGATGAGCGACACGACGCCGGCGAGGATCACCACGACAATAGCCAGCGGCCAGGGGAATTGCGGCTCGGGCTTTGGGGGCGAGGGCTTGGGCGGCTCGGGCAGCGGCAGATTCTGCGGCAGGTTCACGTTGACGTCGACCGGATCGATATGCACCTGTTGCGGCCCAGGCTGGGGTTTCGGCGGCCCGCATTTTCCGTCCGGACAGAGCCGATCACACAGCTTGCCCTTGATATCCTTCCAGGCCGCGGCCGTCTTGGGGACGTTCTCGCCGGCGGCAGCGTACACGAGCTTGCCATTGGGCTCCTGGGCCGAGACGGCGGGCAGCGTCGGGTACCAGGGGCGGAGCCGCTGGCCGTACTGGCGGCTCGATTGGCAGTAGGCATTGACCACGAGGCACGGCCGCAAGCCGTCCAGCGCGGCCACGGCCTGCGCTTCGCTGGGCCGGCCCTGCCAGTCGTCATGCAGCGCGAGCGTAACGTAACCGGTGTTGGCGTCGGGCTGAACGTCGGCAGCGCTGACCTGCGAGGCCAGGGCCAGGGCGGCGGCCATGGCCGCGGCCAAAAGTGCGCGAATCGGGGGAAGCATGAAAAACTCCTTGGTTCGAGGTCTAGTTCTTAGAGCTTAGAGCTTAGAGCTTGGCAGCTAAGCTCTAAGCACTAAGCTCTAAGTTCTCCTTTTTCAAATCCACGGCCGAGGCGGCGCGGGGTGACGATCGGCCAGCGTCAGTGCGACGCCGCCGGCGGCCCGCCAGTCGGCGAGAAACTTCTCCCTGGGCATACGGATCAGTTGGCCCGGGCGATTGCTGTCGATCAGCACGGCCTCGCCGGCGACGAAGCCGCAGAACGTCAGGGCATGGTCGGCATGGACCTTGCCGCACTTGCGGCAGACGTGAGGGCCGCCGGCGATCCAGTAGACCGCGGCCCCGCGGCGGGTGTCCGCGCACCAATCGAGGAAGTCAGCGTCGCCGTCGCGTGTCGTGATCAGCGGGATTTGCGACGCGGCGGCCCACTCCTCGACTTCCGAAGCCGCTGCGCCGCCTGAGCACTGGGCACGACAGCGGGCGGCGGCTTCCTCTCGGCCTCCCCACAGCAAGACGTCCTGCATGGCGGCCCAGAGACAGGAGCCGCCGCGGTAGTTGCCCTGCCGCATGGCCGGCGGGAGATCCAGCGGCGGGACCTGGCGGAGAGCGGGCGGCGGCACGGTCGGCTGATAGTAGTAATAGGGCGGCGGCAACGGCGTAGGTGCCGTCGCGGGCCCCGGCCTTTGACAGCAGCCGGCCAACAGGCACGACAGAAAGATCGAGGACAGAAAGATCGGCTTCATGGCACCAGCGTCAGTTCGTAACGGTAGAAGAGCGAGCGGGCCAGGTCGCCCGGCTCGGTGTAGCGGTTCGCCAGGTTGGGAACGGGATCCACACCGCCGGCACAATCGGCGATCGACACGGCCTCCGAACAGATTGGCGGCTTGTCGTCGCGCGAAGAATCATCGAGGTCGGCCGGGAAGATCGTGCCCATCACGGGCATTCTGAGGAGCGCCACGGACCAGATCTTCAGCCAGCCGTACTCGCAATCGACGAAGCGCCGCATGCGCCGGACCGCGGCGTCGCCGTCCCACTCCGGCCAGCGGTTGTCGGCGTTGGCGCGAAATAGATCCCAGTGCCCTGGATACTGACGGACCGAATCGCGAAGCGAGGTATCGCGTCCCCCGTGCCACTGCGTCACTTCCAGGATCCGCCAGCGCGAGAAGCCGCTGAGCTGGCGGGCATAATCGAGCATGGCGGCGTGAGAATGGGCCGATCGGCCGGCCCGGGCGATCATGAGGTCCTGGATGTCCTGGTCATCGCGCCACAGCAACAGGTCAGCCGGGCGCATCCGCGGCAACGCGTCGTAGATGCGCACCTGGCGGATCGGCGTGGCCCGTGGGGCAGACCCGTGGACGAGTTCGGAGGTTGTTTCCACGTTTTAGTCCAGCGTTCAATCGGCGAAGGCGCGATCGCGCGAGCTGAGGGTCTCGGGAAACGGCTGTTGCAGGTCGCGTCGCACGCGCTTGACCGTGCGGACCAGCTCGTTCACGGTCCGGTTCCGCTCTTGGTAGAGCTCCTTGATCTGTGCATCGAGGCTTTCCAGCCGGCTGGCACAGCGTTCCAGGTCCATGCTGCTCATGATTGATTTGCTCTGGTGTTCAAGCCCGGCCCAGGGAAGCCGTCCGCCACCTGTGATAGTTGGGCGGATCGGCATGGGTGAATGTGGGCCGGGTGATTTGGGTGTGTTCGTTGGTTCCGTTGGAGTTCACGCTTTAGCGTGTTTGTTGGAAGCACGCTGAAGCGTGAACTCCAACAAGAGGGCCGCGCGCCGCGAATCGTCAGGAGTGGTTTACTGAGTGCCGCGGCGCGCGGCTGGGGCCCGTTGTCGCGGGCCGGCAGGTCGGGTCAGACGGTCATTGCGGTGGGTGTCGCTTCTTCCGGATTTTCCGCGGGAACCGGTAGCTCCGCGCGGCCTTTCTCGGCAGGGTTTTCGTATTCAGAAAACTCTAGCCCACGTTTTCAACCGGTGCCAAGAAAAGAGGCGGAGCAAGCCGAAAGTATGTGCAGAGCGGTTCATCCACGGATGTTTTTTTGAGCGGTTTGCGTGCGTAGGTCCGTCTCCCGGGCCGAAGAGAATAGGGCCGGTCCCAGCCAACGGGGACCGGCCCCTTTTGTTGGCCCTTGGGGACCGCATCATGTTCGGCATATCTCGCACCGAGCGAATCGACCGCGCGCACGGCTCGACCGATCCAACCGTCACGCGCGTCGCCACCGCACCCACTGAGCAGCCACCCCGGGTCAAGCCACCCAGTGCGGCCCCCTTGGCGCCGGCCGCCTCGCCGCTCGCCTCCTCGGGCGGCGCTCCAAAATGTACTCTTCACGCTCCGCGTGAAGGCGAGAAGAACGGAGGGGGAAGGGCGAAGGGCGAAGGGCGAAGGGAGGACGGGGAAGGGAAGCAGCAGCCGCTCCGCGATCCGTTCCAGCCCGAGCGGATCACGGTCGGGCAGATCGTGGGCCTGGCCACGGCCTACAGCGTGCGGCACTCTGCCCGCAACCTGCACCTCGGCAAGCTCGCGCACCTCTACGCGGCCCAGCATCGCGACACGCCGCGCACGACGGCCATGGCCGAGATCAAGGCCGGATTCGCCGCGGCCGGACTCACCAGCGACGCGGCCAAGCTCAATGAATACGTCGGCGCCTGGTGGGTCGCCGAGTATTTCGGCCTGGACGAGGCCAAGACGCTCGCCTATGCCGTCCTGCGCTTGTTCGTGCGTTTTCTGCGGCCCTGCCGCCGCGAGGGCGGCAAGCGGGAGATCCATCCGAAATACGCCGAGCGCGTGCCGCCCGTCTGGAGCCGCGCCGTCCACGAGCAGCTCTCCGCCGCCGTGGTCAAGGCGCTGTTGGATGAGGTCCGGCCGCCGCGGCCGAAGACGCTCAAGCTCAAGAGCCTCAAGGAGCGAATCCTGGCCGAGGCCCGCAGACTCACACCGGCGGAGCTGGCCGAGGTGGTGGCCACGCTCGAACACCGGCTCCAGCACCAGCAGCCGGCCCCCAGGGCGGCATGATCCTCGACTTCCTGATCGTCGCCGTGGCCGCGTTCATCGGCTCGACGCTGGCCGGTCTCCGGCCGCTGCTCTGGCAGCCGCCGAAACGCAGGCGGGGACGGCCTCCAAAACCTCCAAAACAAAAGCCCCATCAGGGCAGTTCGGCGTAAGTTGTTGGCGTCGGGCCGGTTCCGACGCGGCGCCGGAGTTTAGCAGAGTGCGCGCATAGCTGCTCTCGACGGCGGAAGTGCCGTCGCACCCGACGGGTCAACCTGGCCTCGGCGGCGGGAATGCCGCCGCTCGAGGCCCAGCCCGGGCGCTAGCGGCAGTTCCGCCGTCACCGGCCGGTGACGGCGGATTGGCCGTCAAAGTACTCCTCACGCTCCGCGTGAGGGCGGCCTTCACGCGGAGCGTGAAGAGTACATTACCGGCCGGCGGCGCTGGCAGTTGTGCCGTGGCGGTCCGCGGCGGCAGACGGTAGATATGCCGTCGCCTCCAGGAGCCAGATCGGCGAGGACAGACATCAGGGCCAGGCGTTTCAGCCGGCCCATCCTGGCGACCCGCGATCGCCACCGCTGCTGCTGCCGGCGGATATCGAGCCGCTCCCGGTGATCCGAGCCGAGAAAGCGGTAGTCGTGGAGCTGCTCCGGCTCGGGGTAGTTCGCCCATAGGACCTCGGCGGCCGGCCCGCCGCGGGTCCATGTCGAGAACTCGATCCTCCGCCAATCGGCCAGCAATTCATCGTAGAGGCCGCTGGCGTAGCCGCTGATGAGCACCTGGCACGGCAGCCGGCCAATCACACCCAGGAGCCGCCGGTGTGCCGCAGGCCCCATCCTGTGCGTGTAGCGCTGGGGCGTGAGGGTGTTCAGGTAGGGCGGATCGCAGTAGACGAAGCTGCCCTCCGGAGGGGACCAAGCCTCCAGCCAGTCGATCCCGTCGCAGCACAGCAGGTCCGTCCCCTCCGGTACGGCGCCGGCGAGTCTGCCGACGGCGCCCGGGTCGATGTCGATGGCGAAGCTCTTTGCGGCCGGCCGCTTCAGCCGCAGGATCGCGGCCGATCCGGCGAAGGGCTCAACGTACACGCGGTGGGGCGGGATCTGGTTGATGATCGCGTGATAGACGCCGCCGGAGTTTTTGCCGCCGGGGTAACGCATGGTTCCTCCTCGTTGGAGTTCACGCTTTAGCGTGCCGGCCGAAGACACGCTGAAGCGTGAACTCCAACATCACTCGCCACCTGGTCGGTCAATCCTCCACTTCGATGATGATATCCGGGCCCTCGGCCAGTTCCTTCGCCACGTCCACGGCGACGCGGTTGACCAGGGCGGCCAGCTCGAAGTCGTCGGGATAGAGTGCCGCCAGACGGTCGCGCATAGCGCGCAGCAGCTCGAGGTCGGCCTGGTGTTCGGCGCGCGTGATCATTTCGGCCTCCGGGTCGTGCCCTTTTCCGCGCTCCCGGCCAGGGCCTGGATGATGTCGCCCTCCGGCGCCAATGTCGCGTGGCTCTCGATGCCCAGCTCGTGCCAAAACTCCCTGGCAAGCGATAAGAGCAGGTGGGACAGGTTGTCCCTGAAAGCGGAGTTGCCTTCGTACCGTTCGTTGAGCTTTTCTAGGGAGCGTCGTACGCTCCCGAGCACCGGCGCGTAGGCCACCTGCTGGCCGTTCCACACTCCGGCCGCGGCCTCGCCGATCGCCGGCAGGACCCAGGCCCCCGGCGAATCGGGGCCGAGGCCGAGGGCGTCGAGGAATGGCCGCGGATCCCCGAGGATCTGCGGCATCGTCAATTGACCCCGCAACGGCCGGCCGTCGTCGCCCTTCTCCCTTCGCCCTTCGCCCTTCTCCCTTCGCCGCTGAAGATCCTCCGGCACCGTGACGTATTCGCGGGTTTTCCGCGCGATCAATTCGGCCGTGGCCCGCACGTTGCCGGCCGCGTCCTTGCCGGCCTCTTTCGCGACGGCCTTCAGGATCTCGATGCGGTCCGCGGGGTCGATCGCGGCCAGGGGCCGGGCCTGGCTCTCGTTGGTGATCAGGCCGGCCAGCCGCTTCCCGGCGGCCCCGGCCGATTCGAGCGACCGCATCACCTCGGCCGCGGCCACTAGCCGCGTGCCGTAGGACTTATCGAAATTCCAGCGCTCGCGGCAGTAGTCGGCGAAATTCGCGTGGCTCTCGCGATAGAGCCGCTTGTCGCGAATCTCGCTGAGCGCGGCGCCCACGTCGCGGAACTGGGCGATGCCCCGCTCGATCAGCCGCTCGCAGTGCCGCAGTTCCTGCTTCTCGGTTTTCAGAAGCGGCTCGACGGCCCGGGCGTCGAGCACGGCATCAGCCGCGGCGGTGTGGATCGTCAGCGCGCGGCCGTCGGTCCTGGCGTCATCGGCCGAGGCCGGCAATCGTGCGACGCCGGATTCGGCGTTGACCTTCGCCCGGAGCGCATCGAGCCCGGCGGCCAAGGCCCCACGGCGGGACTTCTCCGCTGCCGTTCCGCCGTGATCCACGCAGTACTGCCGCCGCATTTCGTCGATCGCCGCACAGATGGCCGACTCCCGCGTACCGCAGGCGTGCCGCGGCGAGGGCGCGAATCCCCCGCCGAACCCTAAACTGCCGACGTCGTAGCCGTAACACCACTCGCCCCCTTTGTTTGCGGGATCGAAGGCGAGGTGGATCGTCGCCCTCGTCTTGGCCGATTTGGGCAGAGGGACTCGGACCGTTCGGAGGCGAGACGTGTACACACCGTGGGCGTTGACAAGGCTGGCGAGCGGAGGGCGGTAGCGAGCGCCTGGCGATCGCCTGGCGGCGGTCCTGCCGTCGCCGGCAGCCGCGGCCGGCGGCGTATCTGCCGTCGCTTCCTGGTCCGCGTCCAGCTTGGTCCAGGTGCAGGAGCCGCACTCGCAGGTCGAGGGCACGTCGACGCGGCGGGTGGCCTGGCAGTTCCCGCATTTCCACGTGGGAGTTTCGCGTCGCCCCCGCTTCCGTTCGTCCTTCGCCCTTCGCCCTTCGCCCTTCTTCGGTTTTTTTCTCGTCATCACGGCCTCCATACATGCCTCCCGTTCTAAGCTCTAAGACCTAAGCACTAAGACCCAAGACCTCCGCACCAAAACAGCCCCGCGCCGCCGCTTCTCGGATGGAATGAGCCCTGCGCGGCGCGGGGCCTGGCGTCACGAATCGGCGCGCGCGGCTACGGGCCGCGGGCCTTTGGTTGGAGTTCACGCTTCAGCGTGTTCTCCGCGGCGGCCCCAGCCGCCGCTCCCTCTGCGCCGGCCGGTCCTTGTTCGAGCCGGCGCAATCTCGCTTGGGCGATGGGGTCGCCCGTGGCGGCCTGCGCTGCCAGCACGGCGAGCACCGCCGCTTGTGTTTCTCGCCGCTGGTCCGGCGTAGGCGGGGCTTCCCGTTTGGCCTCGGTAGCGGACCTCGACGGCGTTTCCGCCGGCGCCGGCAGCCGGAGTTTCACGACGTTCTCCGCGACTTCCAAGAACCGGCCAAACCAACTCTGCCGCTCCGCCTTGCCGCCGACCTCCTCGATGTCGCTCATCGACCAGAGCTTTTCCCGCGCCGTGCCGACCAGGTAGCCGTTGAGCTTGCCGATCGGCTTGCGCGACCTCTGGTCGGCGGCCACCGATTCCGCCGAGCGGATCAGCCACTGCTCGCCGAAATCCCAGACGGCCAGCAACGCCAGCGAGTGCAGGAGCTGGTGATTGGCCGCGGTGATTCGGCCGGCGTAGACGAGATCGGCGACCTGGCGGGCAAGACGTTTTGCCGCCGGTGTGTCGGCCCCCAGGGCTTCGCTACTGTAACTGTCGTCGTAGTTATCTACGACGACGACAGTTACAGTACGTTCGCGCGCCTGCGATCGCAGGCGTTGCAGCACGGCAGCCGGCGCGCGTAGCGCTCCATGGAGAAGGGCGCAGTGTGTCACCCCCTCCTTGTATGTCACCCCCGGGGTGACACACTGCGCTTCGAGACCCTTAGTGTGACACCCCCGGGGTGACACACTAAGGGGTCCGGAGTCTAGTGTGTCACCCCGGGGCGCGCAGTGTGTCACCCCCTCCCGCGCAAACGAAACGGGGCTCGGGGCTGCTGTCACTAGTGCCGGCCCCGGCCCCGTCGATGCCCCATTCTCGTCGCCCGGCGTAGTAGCCGTGCGAAGACGAGCCAGACGGCTGACTATAGTAGGCCAGACCATCCGGGCAAGGGGCGGCAAACTGCCTCCATTCTCGTCGAGCCGCTCGAACATGGCAAGCACCCGCTGCTGCCGCCAGTAGGCCAGCACCCGCTGCACCGTGCGGTCCGAGAAACAGCACCAGATCGGCCGGGAGATTTTCGCCGGGCTGGCCTCGACCGCGGCGTCGACGGCACCGGAGGCGCACAGGCAGCGGAGCACCTCGTAGTGGTGCCGGCGGGCCTTCGCCGGGCTGGGACCGCGGCCGGGGAACTCCGCGGCCACGAGTTTTTCGAGCACCTCCAGGCGCGAATCCTGCAGGGCCTGCCGCTCGGCGGCGATCCCCTCGGCCACGGCGAAGGCCTCGTCGAGCGGCCGGGCGTCTTCCTGTTTCTGCGCGCTTTCCGTGTCGCGCATGGTCGCTCCTTAGGTCTCGGGGGTTTCCGCCGGCGTCATCCGCCGCGCGGCGACGGCCGCGTTGTAGGCCGTGTAGAGTTCACGCAGGGCGTGGCCGCAGGCCGTGTCGCGGCCGAAGTCGCCCGCCGCGCCGAGCGTGGCGTGACAGGCGTCGAGCCTGTCCAGCAGCACGTCGATCGGGCCGTTCACGGCCAGGCCGGCCAGCTCCAACAGCGCCTCCCAGAACCGCGGCGAGAGGCTTTTCAGGAATCGCTTGTGGCGATAGAAGACCACGTTCAGCTTCTGCACCGCGGCCCGCAAGCGGGCCTCTTCGCGCGATTCATTCATGGTCCGTTCCTCCTAAATCCCTCAATCCCGAAATCCCCAAATCCCTGCAAGAAAGAACCCGGCCGCCCGCCGCAACGACAAAATGCGCGCCCTCTCCCGTTGTGAGGGCCCGCGGCCACCGCGGCGATCGCCCGGGCATGAATCGGGCGAGGCGTTTTGATATGTCCGCGGCCGGGGGAATCGAAAAAAACGAAGGGGGAAGGAAGAAGGGAGAAGGGAGAAAACCCTACTCCCCGCGGTTCACGAGCCGGCGGAACTCGCGGATCAGCCGGATGGGCCGGCCGCCGGCCGCCTCGATCGGCGCGGGCCAGGGCAGGCCGTCGACCAGCGGCAGGCGGACCCGCTGCAGGAGTTTGGGCAGCCGCTTCAGCACGTCCAAATAGTGCTTGAACACCACCCCCACCGAGACGCCATGCCCGAGCTGCGCGGCCTCGGCCACCTTGTCCTTGCCGTCCTTCGCGTGCAGGTACCCCGAGAGGACCTGTCTCAGCGCCTGATGCGGCTTTTCCGGGGCGTGCGGCGCCGGCCCGCAACTCTGCACCAGCGAGTGCCACCAGCTTTTCGATTCGCACCAGCCGACCAGCGGCACCGTCTCGGTTTTCGGAAACAACAGCCGATCGGTGTAACGGTCGCGCAGCGTGGCGGCGATCGCCAGGGCCTGGCCGTTCACGAACAGGATCCGCGGGGTGTGGGTCTTCGATTCGCGGACAAGCAGCCAATAGCCCTCCAGGTCCTCCAGGCGTGCCGCCAGGGCCTCCCCGACCCGCATCCCCGTCAGAAGCACGAACCCCTGGGTGAGCACCACGCGGTGTCGCTCCGCGGCCGTAGCGGTGCCGGCGGCCCCGCCCAGATACTCCTGCCACCAGCGCACGACTTCCTTCCGCGTCGGCACGGGGTTGGGCGGCAACGCCATTCTCGGTCGCTGCCGGCGGGTCAGCTCGATCGCCAGCCCCAGCCCGCGGAAGAACGGTTTGGCGTGCCGCCAGTAGCGGCCGATCGTCTGCTCGTTGCGGTGCTTGGCCGTTTGGGTCCGCTTGGGCGGCCACGTCAGGAAGGCCGAGACGGTGGCCGGCGTAATCTGTTTGGGCAGCGACCGCGGCTTGCGTGGCGCGGAGGGCGTCACGCGGAGCCATTGCAGGTACTGCTGCGCCGTGTCCGGCATCAACTCGCGGAGCGGCGTGTCGCAGGCCACGAACTCGATCACGCTCCAAAGCATCTCGCGATCGGCCTGGATCGTTGAGTCGCTGAGCAGGTCGGCGCGGCGGCGGGTCAGGTAGTCGCCGGCGGCCGTGGCCAGCGTGGCGTCGGGCCAATGGGCCGGGGCCGGCGGCCGCGGCGGCGCGCGCGCGGGCGTGGTCAGAGAAAGGTTTTCGTTCTCGTTCAGGTTCTCGTGGGGCGTCTCGATCCTCCGTGCCGCCCCAATCTCGTCGTAGTGCTCGTGCATGGTAGATCTCCGGGGCGAGCAGGAAATTATGCCCTACCGGCGAAGTGCCGGCGGGCTCAAACTCCACGATAACTGCGGTACCTGGAAAAAGGATCGAATACAGGACTGGTAATCCTGTATTGACATTCGGGGAAATTTGGGGCGGGGAGGCAAGCGCCAAGGATGAAGGATGAAGGATGAAGGATGAAGGATGAGAATCCGCCTTCATCCTTCCGCCTTCATCCTTCCGCCTTTCTTCAGCAAGGGCAGGGGCCGCGCTCACTCCCCCGCCGCCCCCCCTACTTTTTTCGAAGGGAGAAGGGAGAAGGGAGAAGGGAGAAGGGAGAAGGGAAATTGCCGTCGCTCCCTTCGCCCTTCCCCCTTCGCCCTTCTCGCCCTGGGCCGGCCGGCCCTGCGCCGAGCATCGGGTGGCGGACCGCCGCGGAACATCCGCGGCCTGGATACTAGTCCGGCCAGCTTGCTCAGTTTTCCCCGGCGCAGGGCCCGACGGCCCGAGGGGAAGAAGGGATTTCGGGATTTCGGGATTTCGGGATTTCGATTTTTCGAGTCCCGCAATCCCGCAATCCCGCAATCCCGCAATCCCGTTCTCTCTTGACAGTTTGCCCCCCGCGCGGTGCAATAACTCCTGCAGCCCGCATCCCGGGGGCCGGGGAGCATGGATGCCCCAGCCGGCCCCCGGCGATGCCGCGACGAACTCGAGTCGGCCCGCGGCCCCCGTCTCGTCCGGAATCGGTCGGGCGAGTGTCACCCGGCGTGTCCGCGGGCCGGTCGTCGCCGGCGGGCTGGAAGGCCCGCAAAGGATGAAGGCGG
>Ga0315273_10000675_pt1 | contig 36918 bp, 31 predicted proteins | sample YL17G02_0_MG_FD_205753 | JGI IMG/M metagenome (GOLD analysis project Ga0315273, IMG submission 205753) | Sediment microbial communities from Yellowstone Lake, YNP, Wyoming, USA - YL17G02_0 | ecosystem: Environmental > Aquatic > Freshwater > Lake > Sediment | place: USA: Wyoming | collected...
CCCCGGTGAACGGTCCGGGGAACCGGTCGCCGACGGCGCCGATCGGCCCGCCGTGCACGGCGAGCACCAGTGGGAACGGGCCGTCGCCGGGCGGCGTGGCCAGGAGCCCCTCGATCTCGAGTCCGTCGGGCGCCGTCCATCGCAGCGCCTCGTGCCGGCCGATCAGGCGGGCGATCACGTCGTGCCCCGCGTGCCGCGGCGCGGAGATCACGCGCTCGCGGCCGCTGCCGTCGACGGCGACGATCGCGGGCGGCCGCTCATGCGACGAGATCAGGGCCAGGAACCCGTCGCCGAACGTCGACCCCGCCGGGTCGTACAGCTCGCCGATCGACTCGTGGCTGGACCACAGCTCGCGCACGGCCATCGCGGGCAGGGTCAACTCCAGCGCCACGGAGTCCAGGCCGCGGCGCCCGAATACCAGCAACCGGTCGTCGCTCGTCCACCGCAGGCGCGAGGCGTCGACCCCGGGGAGCTCGACCGAACGCACCGATCGGCCGGCCACCTCGATCACCCGAAGGTCGCCGCACACCACGAGACGGTCGCTGCAGATCGCCTCGATCACGGCGACGTGCACCCCGTCCGGTGATCCCGCGACCCATCCGAGCTGCACGTCGCTCGACAGCAGGGGCCGCTCCTCGCCGGTTGCGAGGTCGATCGTGGCGACGTGCGCCCGGTACCAGGCGTCCTCGCCGGCACCCTCCGAGACGACCGCCACGACCGCGTCTGGGCCGCAGTGGTCGGCCTCCCAGACGTTGGACGTGGGATCGGAGACGCGTCGGGCCTCGCCGCTCGCGGGGTCGATCGCCCACAGCGACCGCCGCTCGGCCTCGCCGTCGTCGCTGGATTCGACGTCGGGGATCCATCCCGGGAGGTCTGCCTCGCCGCCCAGGGTTCCCGAGCCGAGGGCGTCGGCCTGCTCGGCCGCGCCACCGGCCACGCCCGCCAGGATCCGCGAGCCGTCGGGGGACCACCGATGCCATTCAACCGCGCCCGGGAGCGTCGCGAGCGGCCGCGCCTCTCCCGGAGTCCCCGCGTCGAGTGCGTACAACTGGTGCCGTCCCTTCGAGGCCCGGTCCGAGCTGAAGGTCAGCGTGCCGCCGTCGGGGGACCACCGTGGGTCGGCGTCGTCGTGGGGCCCTGCGGTGATCTGGCGGAGCTCACCTCCCTCGGCGGCGACGAGGCAGATCCGGCCTTCGGGGTGCCCTTCCAGGCGCTCGAGCCGCTCGCCTCGGAAGGCGACCCACCGACCATCGGGCGAGGGAACCGGGTCGCCGGCCGGCTCCGCGGTGCCGAAGCCCGGCTCGAGCACCGAACGGAAGAACGCCTCGATCTCCTGGTACAGGGGTGTGCCGCGCAAGTCTCGCTCCATCGGGGGAGTATGCCCCGGGAGCCATGTCGCCGTCCGCCGATAGACTCAGCGTCCATGGGCACCGACTCCCTCGTCATCCATGGCGCCCGTGAGCACAACCTCAAGAACGTCACGCTGGAGCTCCCGCGCGACAAGCTGATCGTGTTCACGGGCCTCTCGGGCTCGGGCAAGTCGTCGCTCGCCTTCGACACGATCTACGCCGAGGGCCAGCGCCGGTATGTCGAGTCCCTGTCCTCCTATGCCCGCCAGTTCCTCGGGCAGATGGAGAAGCCCGACGTCGACTTCATCGAGGGGCTCTCGCCGGCGATCTCGATCGACCAGAAGTCCACCTCCAGGAACCCGCGGTCCACCGTGGGAACGATCACCGAGGTCTACGACTACCTCCGGGTGCTCTTCGCCCGGGTCGGCCACCCGCACTGCTACAACTGCGGCCGGCCGATCGGGCGCCAGACCCCCGACCAGATCGTCGATCAGATCCTCGAGCTCCCCGAGGGCACGAAGTTCCAGGTGCTCGCGCCGGTCGTGCGTGGGCGCAAGGGCGAGTACGGCAAGCTCCTCGACGACCTCGCCCGGCAGGGGTTCCCGCGGGCACGGATCGACGGCGAGGTGCGCGAGCTCTCGGAACCGATCCGGCTCCCCAAGACCTACAAGCACACGATCGAGGTCGTGGTGGACCGGCTCGTGGCCAAGACCGGGATCCGGCGGCGCGTGGCCGACTCGATCGAGACGGCGCTCGAGCTCGCCGCCGGGGTCGCCTCGATCGCCGTGACCACCCACGAGGGGCACGAAGAGCTGCAGACCTTCTCGCAGCATCTCGCCTGCACGCACTGCGGCCTGTCCTTCGAGGAGCTGGCGCCCCGGAACTTCTCGTTCAACTCGCCGTACGGCGCCTGCTCCACCTGCGACGGGCTCGGCACGAGGCTCGAGGTCGACCCCGAGCTCGTGGTGCCCGATCCCGACCTCTCGGTGCGCGAGGGCGCGCTCGCGCCTTGGGCGAGCGCCACGCTCGAGTACTGGAACCGCGTGCTCGAGGCCGTCTCGGAGGCCGAGGACATCTCGCTCGACACCCCGTGGAAGAAGCTCCCGAAGCGGGCGCGCGACATCCTGCTCTACGGCTCCGATCAGCAGGTGTACGTCAAGTACAAGAACCGGTATGGCCGCCAGCGCGCGTACCACACGACCTTCGAGGGCGTGATCTCGAACGTCGAGCGGCGCCATACCGAGACCGAATCGGAATCCCAGCGAGAAAAGCTCGAGCAGTTCATGCGCGAGATCCCATGTCGGGGATGCAAGGGCCAGCGCCTGCGCCCCGAGACGCTCGCGGTCACGGTCGACGGCCTCAGCATCGCCGAGCTCACGGACCTCTCGATCAGGAAGACGCTCGCCTTCGTCGAAGGCATCGGTCTCTCCGAGCGTGAGGCGATGATCGCCGAGCGGCTCCTGAAGGAGATCCGTGAGCGCCTGCGATTCCTCGTCGACGTGGGGCTCGATTACCTCACGCTCGGCCGTGCGGCCGGGACGCTCGCGGGCGGCGAAGCGCAGCGCATCCGGCTCGCGACCCAGATCGGGAGCGGTCTCGTCGGGGTCCTCTACATCCTCGATGAGCCCTCGATCGGCCTGCACCAACGTGACAACAAACGGCTGATCGACACCTTGATCCGCCTGCGCGACCTGGGGAACACCCTCGTGGTGGTCGAGCACGACGAGGCCACGATCACCGAGGCCGACCACATCGTCGACATCGGTCCGCTCGCGGGGGAGCACGGGGGCGAGATCGTCTACTCGGGCGATCTGAAGGGCCTTCTCGAATGTGAGCGATCGCTTACAGGGGCGTTCCTGTCCGGCCGCGCCACGATCCCGACCCCCCTCGTGCGGCGTCCACGTGGCACCCGTCGCCTTCGGCTCGAGGGCGCCAGTGAACACAACCTGCGCAACGTGACGCTCGACCTCCCGCTGGGGTTGTTCGTCTGCGTCACCGGCGTGAGCGGTTCTGGGAAGTCGACCGTCGTCCAGGACGTCCTGCTTCGTGCCCTGATGCAGAAGGTGTACCGGTCGCGGCTCCTGCCCGGCAAGCACAAGAAGCTGGTGGGCTGGGAGCAGGTCGACAAGGTGATCGATATCGACCAATCGCCGATCGGGCGGACCCCCCGATCGAACCCGGCCACCTACACCGGGGTCTTCGACCACGTCCGCAAGCTCTTCGCGCAGGTACCGGAGGCCCGGTTGCGCGGCTACCAGCCCGGCCGCTTCTCGTTCAACGTGCGGGGCGGGCGCTGCGAGCATTGCGCGGGCGACGGCCAGATCAAGATCGAGATGCACTTCCTTCCCGACGTCTACGTGACGTGCGAGAGCTGCAAGGGACACCGGTACAACCGCGAGACCCTCGAGGTGAAATACAAGGGCCGCACGATCTCCGATGTGCTCGAGATGAGCGTCGCCGAGGCGCTGACCTTCTTCGAGAACATCCCCTCGATCAAGCGGCACATGCAGACGCTGTCCGACGTCGGGCTCGGCTACGTGAAGCTCGGCCAGCCGGCGCCGACGCTCTCGGGCGGCGAGGCCCAGCGCATCAAGCTCTCTTCCGAGCTCCACAAGCGGGCGACCGGGAACACGATCTACGTGCTCGACGAGCCCACCACCGGGCTCCATTTCGAGGACATCCGTAAGCTCCTGGCCGTGCTCCAGCGCCTGGTCGATTCGGGGAACACGGTGCTCGTGATCGAACACAACCTCGACGTGATCAAGACCGCCGACTGGATCGTCGACCTGGGGCCCGAGGGCGGCGACGGGGGCGGCACGGTCGTCGTGGCGGGGACGCCCGAAGATGTCGCGGCCCATCCCACGTCCCACACCGGGCGGTTCCTCGCCGAGGTCCTCGACGGTCGGCTGATCGTGGCCGACGCCGGCGTCTGAAGCGATCTGCGTCAGATGTCTCCCGTGGTTGACGTGGCTTGCTAGGATTCCCGCCGACGTGTCGAAGCGACTGCTGATCCTCGCCTGCGCCGGAGCCTTCTTGACGATGGCCGCCTGCGGCACGATCCCCGAGGGCGAGGTCGACGCCGGCAGCGGCGTCCGGTTCACCTCGTTCGTGGCGGACAGCCTGGACGACGCCGGGCTCGGCGTACAGGTCGCGGTCGACGCCGACGGGAACCCGTTCATCAGCTACTTCGCGCTGACCGAGGAGCTCCCGTCGGGTGAGATCCCCGTGACCCGCCCGATCGGGTCGCCCTATATCCCGGCGATCGGCGTCGCGAGCCTGTCGGCCGACGGCATCTGGACCCGCGGGGCGGCCGCGCAGGTCAAGGACACGCCGCCCGGCATCGTGGTGCCGTATGGCCCCGCGACGGTGCCTTCGCTCAAGGATCTGACCGCCGCGAACTCGAACGGCACCGACATCGCGATCGGTGCCGACGGATCGGTCCACGTCGTGTGGACCGCGCCGGACGGGGTCTGGTACGCGAGCGGTCCCGACCCGTTCTCCGCGGAGCGCGTGTACGACTACGGCTTCTCGCTGAAACAGGCCGGCCCGATCGGGAGGCCGTCCGTCACGGTGGACGCCGACGGGAACCCGTGGGTGGCCTACACCACGAACTCGGCGGGTCAAGAGGTCCGTGTCGCGACCCCGCTCGGGAGCAAGTGGACCACCGCCACGGTCGCCACGATCCCGCAGTGTGCGGGGTGTCCGCAGCCCGGCCCGACCAAGATCGGCGTGACACCTGACGGCCCAGTGGTCGCCTTCGTGGACGCGTCGACGGGTGAGGTCAAGCTCGCGCGCTCCTCGGGCGGCGCTTGGTCCGTGGACACGGTCGCGAGCGGCGCGACGGGCCAGGGCCTCGACCTCACCGTCGATGCCGACGGCAACCCGATCGTCTCCTACTTCACCGCGGACAACCTCGAGGTGGCGACCTGGGTCCCGGAGGGCGCCCAGTGGCGTACGGGCACGGTCGCCCCGGCCCCCGCGGACCTCGCCGACGCCAAGGGGGGCAACTTCACCCCGACCGCCGGTGTGGCCGTCGACGAGGCCGGCACGATCTACGTGACGTGGGCCGGTGCCGACGGGGTCCAGCTCGCCTCCGGCGACGGATCGAGCTTCACGCCGATCGAGACCGGGATCGACTCGGTGGACGGCGCCTTCCCGTCCCTGGCGGTCAAGGCCGACGGATCCTCCATCTACGTCGCCTGGTACGACACCGCGACGAAGGCGCTCATGATGGGCGTCCAGGGCGACCCTGGGGACCTGCTTGTCGCTCAGCCCAGCCCTCCGCCCTCACCGGGCTCCCAGCCCGTGACCGGCGGCGCGGAGTGCGGCAAGGACGGCAAGATCGTGCTCGACATCGCCGCCAGCGGGATCGCGTTCGACCCCACCTGCCTCGTCGCGCCCGCGGGCGAGGCCTTCACGATCAACTTCGACAACAAGGACGACGCCGCCACGATCGGCCCTCACAACATCGCGATCGCGACCGACTCGGCCTACACCGACTTCCTGTTCACCGGCGAGCTGATCTCAGGCCCCAACAAGGTGGAGTACAAGGTCGACGCGCTCGACGCCGGCAACTACTTCTTCCGCTGCGATGTCCATCCGACGATGACGGGGCAGTTCGTCGTGATCGATGCCAAGGCCGCCAAGAAGTAGCCGCGGCCTCACCGAGGTGTCACCGCCCCGCTCCTAGAATGACCGGGTGAGCGTCCCCCGACCGACCGGCTCCACGATCCCCGACGCCCCGGGTGCGTACCTGTTCCGCGACCCCGACGGCCGGGTGGTCTACGTCGGGAAGGCGCGGTCGCTGCGCAAGCGCCTCGCGAACTACTGGAGCCGTCCGCTGCATCCGCGCACCGAGGCCATGGTGACCGCCGCCGTGAGCGTCGAGTGGATCGTGGCCTCGGGCGAGGTCGACGCCCTGATGCTCGAGTACAACCTGATCCAGGAGCATCGGCCGAGGTTCAACATCCGCTATCGCGACGACAAGTCCTACCCCTACCTCGCGCTCACGGTCGGGGAACGGTGGCCCCGCGCACAGGTGCTCCGAGGCGCCAAACGGAAGCAGGTCCGGTACTTCGGCCCTTACGGGCACGCGTGGGCGATCCGCGACACGCTCGACGCGCTCACGCGCGTGTTCCCGGTCAGGACCTGTTCGAACGCGTTCTTCGACCAGCGAGCTCGCGCCGGTCGGCCCTGTCTCTACTACGACATCGGGCGCTGCGCGGGTCCCTGCGTGCCCGAGGCGACCGGCGCCACCGAGGAGTCGTATCGCGCCAACGTGGACGCCCTCGCCGACTTCCTCGGGGGGAACGCACGGCCGGTGCTCCAGGGGCTCGAAGCAGAGATGGCCGACGCGGCCGGGCGGCAGGACTACGAACAGGCCGCGAAGGTCCGCGATCAGCTCCTGGCGGCCCGGCGCGCGCTCGAGAGCCAGGAGATGGTGCTGTCCGCGCCCGAGGACCTCGACATCGTCGGGATGGCCGAGGACGATCTCGAGGCGGCGTTCCAGGTGTTCTTCGTGCGGGGCGGGCGGGTGCTCGGGCGCAAGGGGTGGGTCGTCGACCGCGTGGAGGAGCTCACACGCGAGGAGCTGATCGCGTCGTTCGTCCGGCAGCTCTACATGGAGCGTCAGGAGGTCCCCCCGCGCGTCCTGGTACCGCAGGTGCCCGACGGCGCGGGCGTGCTCGAGGCGTGGCTCTCCGCGCGCCGGGGTACGAACGTCCGCATCGCGGTCCCCGAGCGCGGCGCGAAGCGCAAGCTGATGGAGGTCGTCACGCGCAACGCGGGGGAGTCGTTCCACCGCCACAAGCTGAAGCGCGCCTCGGACTTCGGGGCGCGGTCACGGGCCCTGGCCGAGCTCGCGGGACACCTCGGGCTCGAGCAGGCGCCGCTGCGGATCGAGTGCTACGACATCTCGAACCTCGGCCCCACCGACAAGGTGGGATCGATGGTCGTGTTCGAGGACGGGCTCCCCAAGCGGTCCGATTACCGCCGGTTCCAGATCAAGGGCGTGGCCGGACAGGACGATTTCGCCTCCATGGAGGAGATGCTGCACCGCCGCTTCGCGCGACTGGTCCGGGAACAGGAGGAGGGTCCCGCCGAGGGCCGCCGGTTCTCGTACCCGCCGTCGCTCGTGGTGGTCGACGGCGGTCGCGGGCAGCTCGGCATGGCCACGAAGGTGCTCCGAGAGCTCGGCCTGCACATCCCGCACATCGGCCTCGCGAAGCGCCTCGAGGAGGTGTACTTCCCGGACCGCCCCGACCCCCTCGTGATCCCGCGCGGCGCCGAGTCGCTCTTCCTCCTCCAGCACGTGCGCGACGAGGCGCACCGGTTCGCCGTGAGCTACCACCGCCAGAAGCGCGAGAAGCGTGCCCTGGTGTCCCCGCTCGACGAGATCGCCGGGATCGGCCCAGCCCGCAAGAAGGCGCTCCTGAAACGGTTCGGATCCCTCGCCCGCCTGCGCGACGCCGAACCGCGCGAGATCGCGGAGACGTCCGGGGTGGGCCCCGAGCTCGCGCGCGCGATCTGGGACCACCTGCATGGCGTGCCGATCTATCAGCGGGAGAGCGCTTGATGGCCGAGGTGGTCTCACTTCCCACGTCCACGGACGGCACCGCGAACCCCGGGTTCACTATCATCACCGGGCTCTCGGGGGCGGGCCGGTCCGAGGCGGCGCACTCCCTCGAGGACCTCGGGTTCTTCGTGGTCGACAACCTCCCACCCGCGCTCCTGCCGAAGATGGCGGAGCTGGGCGCGCGCGAGGGCGGGCCCGCCCGCATCGCGATCGTGGTCGACGCGCGTGGCGGGGTGTTCTTCGGCGAGCTCTCGAAGGCGCTCGACGAGCTCAAGCAGCTGCACATCGCCTACCGCATCGTGTTCCTCGAGGCGGCAGACGACGACCTGGTCAACCGTTACGAGGCCACGCGGCGCCGGCACCCGCTCGCCCCGGCCGACCGCGTCGTGGAGGGGATCCGCAAGGAGCGCCTGATGATGGAGAGCCTCCGTGGCGACGCCGACCTCATCATCGACACGACCGGCCTCACCCCGCACGACCTCCGGGAACGGATCCATGAGGCGTTCGCGACGGAGGTGCCCGAGCGTGGGCTCCAGGTCTCGATCACCTCCTTCGGGTTCAAGTTCGGGTCCCCGCGTGACGCCGACCTCGTGTTCGATGTTCGGTTCCTGCCGAACCCGCACTGGATCGAGGAGCTCCGGCCGTTGCCCGGGACCGACACCCGGGTCCGCGATTACGTGCAGGACCAGGACCAATACGTCGCGTTCATCGACCGACTCCACGCGCTGCTCGACGTGATCGTTCCGGGCTACCTCGATGAGGGCAAGTCCTACCTGAGCGTCGCGGTCGGGTGCACCGGGGGGCGGCACCGGTCGGTCGTCGTGGCCGAGGAGCTCGGGCGGTTCTTCCGCGAACGCGGGCTTCCGGTCCGCGTGTCCCACCGCGACCTCGGCCGCCACTGATCCGGCGCCCTCTCGACGGGGGACGGTCCCGAGGCTCCCTCGATAGGATGAGGACGCCGCACCCCCTCAAGGAGGAACGATGGGCGTCAAGATCGGCATCAACGGTTTCGGGCGGATCGGCCGCAACTTCTTCCGGGCCGCCAAGCAGCGTGGCTTCGACTTCGACTTCGTGGGCGTCAACGACCTGGGCGACGCCGCCACGATGGCGCACCTGCTGAAGTACGACTCGGTGCACGGGCGGTTCCCCGGCGAGGTCACGGTGGGCCCCAACGGCCTCGTGATCGACGGCGACGAGCTGCGCGTGATCGCCGAGCGCGACCCGGCGAACCTGCCCTGGAAGGAGCTCGGCGCCCAGATCGTGATCGAGTCCACGGGCATCTTCACCGACCGCGACAAGGCGGCCGCCCACCTCGAGGCCGGCGCGCAGAAGGTCCTGATCAGCGCCCCCGCCAAGCACGAGGACCTCACGGTCGTTCTGGGCGTGAACGACGACCAGTACGACCCCGCAACACACCACGTGATCTCGAACGCGTCCTGCACCACGAACTGCGTCGCCCCGATGGCGAAGGTGATCGACGACGCGTTCGGGCTGCAGCAGGGCTTCATGACCACGGTGCACGCCTACACGAACGACCAGAGCATCCTCGACCTGCCGCACAAGGACTTGCGCCGGGCGCGGGCAGCCGCCGCGAACATCATCCCGACCTCGACCGGGGCCGCGAAGGCCACCGGCCTCGTGCTGCCGCACCTCAAGGGCAAGCTCGACGGCATGGCGTTGCGTGTCCCGGTGCCCGACGGCTCCGTTACCGACCTCGTGGCCACCGTGAGCCGAGAGGTCACCGTCGACGAGGTGAACGCCGCCTTCAAGGCCGCTGCCGTCGAGGGCTCCCTCGCAGGCAAGCTCGTCTACACCGAGGACCCGATCGTGTCGTCCGACATCGTCGGCTCGCCCGCGTCGTGCACCCTCGACGGCAGCGCCACGATGGTCATGGGCAACGTCTTGAAGGCCATCGGCTGGTACGACAACGAATGGGGCTACTCGAACCGGCTGGTCGACCTCGCCGCGCTCGTCGCCTCGAAGCTGTGAGCCTGCGAACCCTCGACGACCTCGTTGAGATCGAGGGCCACCGGGTCTTCGTCCGCGTCGACTTCAACGTGCCCCTCGAGAGTGGGGCCGTCGCCGACGACGCCCGGATCCGTGCGTCGCTGCCCACGATCGCCGAGCTGCTCGACCGCGGGGCGACCCTCGTCTTGGCCTCCCACCTCGGCCGCCCGAAGGGGAAGGTCGATGACGCACTGATCACCCGCGGTTCGGCGGAGCGGCTCCAGGAGCTCTTGGGGCGTCCGGTGACCTGGCTCGCGCACCCGGTTCCGGAGTCGTTGCCAGCGGACCCCGTCGTGATGCTGGACAACCTGCGGTTCGATCCCGGTGAGGAGGCGAACGACCCGGCCTACGCGGGTCGCCTCGCCGAGCTCGCCGACGCGTACGTCGATGACGCCTTCGGCGCAGCCCACCGGGCACATGCCAGCGTGTCGGCGTTGCCCGAGCTGATGCTCGCGAGCGGGCGTCCCGCGGTGGCCGGGCGGTTGCTCCAGCGGGAGGTCGAGGTCCTCGGGCAACTCCTGCGCGATCCGGCGCGGCCCTACGTCGCGATCCTGGGCGGTGCCAAGGTCTCCGACAAGCTCGCGGTGATCGACGCGCTTATCGATCGAGTCGATGCGATCCTGATCGGCGGCGCGATGGCGAACACGCTGATCGCGGCCAACGGCGGCGAGGTCGGCGAGAGCCTCGTGGAGCGCGACCGCCTCGACGACGTGCGCGCGACGCGGACGAAGGCGAGGGACAAAGGAGTGCTGATCGAGGTGCCGCAGGACGCCGTGGCCGCGGCCGAGATCTCGCTCGACGCCCCGCGGCAGACCGTGCCGGCCACCGCGATACCGCGCGGTCTCATGGCGCTCGATATCGGCCCGCGCACGGTCGAGAGCTACGCGCATCTGATCGCCGATGCGAAGACGATCCTGTGGAACGGGCCGATGGGCGTGTTCGAGTTGGAGCCGTTCAGCGCCGGCACGCGGGGCGTGGCGATGGCCGTCGCCCACGCCGACGCGTTCACGGTGGTCGGCGGCGGGGACTCGCTGCTCGCGGTCAAGAAGGCCGAACTCGACGACGCCTTCGACCACCTGTCGACGGGCGGCGGCGCCTCGCTCGAGTTCCTCGAGGGCAAGGCGCTCCCCGGCATCACGATCCTGGAGGCATGAGATGAGCGAACGCCGGCCGATCATCGCGGCGAACTGGAAGATGCACAAGACGCATCTGGAGGCGATCCAGGCCGTCCAGAAGCTGAGCTACCTCCTCGACAAGGAGGACGCCGAGATGGTCGAGGTCGTGATCTGCCCGGCCTTCACGGCGCTCCGTTCGGTCGAGACGCTGCTCGACTCCGACAAGCTGCCGTACGAGCTCGGCGCGCAGAACGTGTCCTCGCAGGACAAAGGCGCGTTCACCGGCGAGATCTCGCCGCTGATGCTCGCGGCGCTGAGGGTCTCGTACGTGATCGTGGGGCACTCCGAGCGGCGCCAGCTCTTCGGCGAAGACGACCAGGTCGTGAACAAGAAGGTGCGCGCGGTCTTCGCGCATGGGATGACGCCGATCGTGTGCGTGGGGGAGACGCTCGAGGAGCGTGAGGCCGACGGTACCCAGTCGAAGGTCACGGGCCAGGTCCGGCGCGCGTTCTCCGACGTGGACGCGACGCAGGCGAAGACGGCCGTGGTCGCCTACGAGCCGATCTGGGCGATCGGCACCGGGCGCAACGCCGAGCCCAACGACGCCGGACGGGTCGTGGAGATGATCCGTGCGACCATCGCCGACCGCTACGACGAGGAGGTCGCCCAGACCATGCGCGTCCAGTACGGCGGCAGCGTGAAGCCCGGCAACATCCGCGAGTTCATGGCGCACCCCGAGATCGACGGCGCGCTCGTGGGCGGCGCGGGCCTCGATCCCGAGGATCTCGCCCTGATCGTTAAGTACCGCTAGTCCGAGGAGGATCCGTGACCAAGCTCATGTACGTCTGCCTCGACGGGCTGGGCGACGACCCGATCCCCGCGCTCGATGACCGCACGCCGCTGGAGGCCGCAGGAACCCCGCACCTCGACGCCCTGGCCGCCCGGGGCCGCACCGGGACCGTCATCACCGTAGGACCGGGGATCGCCCCGGAGTCAGACATCGGCGTCTTCGGCATCCTCGGCTACGACCCGCACGAGGAGCATCCCGGCCGCGGCATCCTCGAGGCGCTGGGGATCGGGATGGACCTGCGCGACGGCGATCTCGCGTACCGGGTGAACTTCGCGACGGCCGACTGGCCCGAGATCCTCGACCGGCGTGTCGGACGCGACCTCTCGTCCGACGAGGCGCACGCGCTCGCCGCCGAGGTGAACGCCACGCTCCGCCTCCCGGGCGCCACCTTCTCCCTGGAGGCCACGATCGAGCACCGCGGCGCCCTCGTGATCCGCTCCGACGACGGCATGGCACTCAGCGCGAACGTGACGAACACCGACCCCGCGTATCGGCGCGAGGGGCACCTCGGTGTGGCGCTCGAGACCTTCGAGCCGCTCGTCGCTACCTGCGAGCCCCTCGAGGCAGGCGACGCAGCCCTGCGGGCGGCCGATCTCACGAACGCCTTCGTGGAAGGGTCCGCCAAGATCCTCGACGCCTCCGAGGTGAATGCGGCCCGGCGTGCCGAAGGCAAGCTTGCGGGCAACCTGATCCTCACGCGCGACGCCGGCGACCGTCGCCCCCGCCTGCAGCCGATCCGGGATCGGTTCGGCCTCTCGTGGGGCTGTTTCGTGGAGATGCCGGTCGAGCGGGGGATCGCGATCGCGCTCGGGATGGAGCCCGTGGTGGCGCCGCGACTCGACCCGGTCGGGTTCGGGGGACCGGCCGAGGAGGCCTACGCGGGATGGGGCGCGCTCGCGGCGGACGCGTTGTCGGACTTCGAAGCCCTCTACATCCACATCAAGGGACCCGACGTGCCGGCGCACGACGGCCGTGCCGAGGACAAGCGTGACGTCATCGCCGCGATCGACCGTGCGTTCTTCGGCGAGATGCTCCCTCGCCTGGGGTCCGCCACCGTGGTGGCCGTCACCGCGGACCACTCGACGTCGTGCCTCCGCAAGGCGCACACCGCCGACCCGGTCCCGCTCGTCGTCGCGGGCGGCCCCGTATCGCCCGACGGCTCGACCGTCTACGGAGAGCGGGCGTGCGCGGAGGGCTCGCTCGGCGAGCTGCTCGGCCCGCAGATCCTGCCGCGGCTCACCGCCCTGATGACTCCTTGACCTGCGATGTTGCCCGTTTCCGGATTCCTGCCATAACCTTCGTCGCTGCGTTGCCGCCGACGGGAGTTGGTCCTAGCATGAGCATCCGGTATGACGAAGAGTCCTGAGGATCTCGAGGCATCACGGAGCGCCGTCCAGGCGTCGGCGGAGGACACGTCCGCCGCCGAGATCGACGTCGCGGTCGGCAAGGACATCATCGGCAAGTCCCCGTGGGAGATCTTCTGGCGTCAGTTCCGCCGGGACCGCTGGGCGCTCGCCGGCGGCGTGATGGTCGTCATCATGATCCTCCTCGCGATCACCGCCCCGCTCTTCGCCAGGATCGTGGGCCACGGACCGAACGAGGTGAACCTGAAGGCGCTCGACCAGTTCGGGCTGCAGGGTGCCCCGTCCTGGTGGCCCTGCCCGCCGCCACAGGAGATCACCTTCACCGGCGGCACCGCCGAGAGCCTCGGTCAGTCGGGCTGTACCGCGGTGCCGGGGTACGTGCTCGGCGTGGAGGGTCCCGGCCGCGACCAGTTCATCCGGATCCTCTACGGCGCTCGCACTTCCTTGTTCATCGCATTCTTCGCGACCGGGATGGCAGTGATCCTGGGGGTGGTCTTCGGTCTCATGGCCGGGTTCTTCCGAGGCAAGGTCGACACGGTGATCTCGCGTGCGACCGACGTCGTGCTCTCGCTCCCGATCCTCCTGCTCGCGCTCGGCTTGGCGGCCGCCTGCGGGACGACGGCCGAGGGCTGCCTCGGCGGTCTCATCAAGCCCGGGTTGATCCTGGTCGGCCTGATCATCGGTCTGTTCAGTTGGCCGTACATCTCCCGGATCATCCGTGGCCAGGTGCTCTCGATGAGGGAGAAGGAGTTCATCGAGGCGTCCCGATCGCTCGGCGCCACCGACTTCAGGATCATGGCCCGCGAGATCCTGCCGAACGTGGCCGCGCCGCTCATCGTCTACACGACCTTGATCATCCCGGCAAACATCCTGTTCGAGGCGGGCTTGTCGTTCCTCGGGGTGGGGGTGCCGGACGAGGTGGCGTCGTGGGGCGCGATGCTCGCGTCGTCGGGCTCGGCCTTCACCTACGCACCCTGGCTCATGATCTTCCCTGGGCTCGCGCTCTTCATGACCACGCTCGCGTTCAACCTCGTGGGTGACGGCATGCGCGATGCGCTCGACCCGAGGACCCAGGTCTGACCGTATCTAGGTGTGACAACGTTCGGAACGTCCCCGGAGCGGGGACTGGAGCTTGAACTTGAGAGGGAGGGGACGACTTTGAAGCGATCGCTGAAGATGGTCGCCGTCGTGGCGGTCCTCGGGATCGTCGCCGCGGCGTGCGGAGGCAACGACAGCACGTCGAGCTCGTCGACGGACACCGGGTCCGCGTCGGCCGACCTGTCGGGCGGCACGCTGAAGTTCGCGCAGCTGGCCGACTTCTACTCGGCGCTGGATCCGCAGAAGGAGTACTCGGCCGTCACGTGGGAGTACTACCGCTGCTGTCTGCTGCGCACGCTGATGTCCTACAAGGGCGTGCCGACGGACCAGGGCGGGGCCGAGATCTTCCCGGACATCGCCTCGGCGGCGCCGGAGATATCGGCGGACGGTCTCACGTGGAGCTTCACGCTGAAGCAGGGAGTCATGTACGGCGATCCGTTCGGGGACGTCGCCGTGGCGGCCGGGGACTTCATCCGCGCGCTCGAGCGCACGGCCGACCCAGCGGCCAACACCGGCGGCTACTCGTTCTACTACTCGCCGATCAAGGGCTTCGACGACTACGCGGCCGGCAAGGCCGACACGATCTCCGGCATGTCGGCGCCCGACGACTCGACCCTCGTGATCAAGCTGACCGAGCCCACCGGCGACCTCGGCTACCGCTTCGCGATGGGGACCACCGCGCCGATCCCGCCGAACGGGGACGCGAAGTACGGCGCCGCCGAGGGCCACGAACGCAACTACGGCAGGTTCATGGTGGCCACCGGTCCCTACCAGATCCAGGGCGCGGCCGACCTCGACTTCTCGGTCGATCCCAAGGAACAGAAGCCGGTCGCGGGTTACGTGCCTGGTCGTTCCCTCGTCCTGGAGCGGAACCCGAACTACGACCCGGCCACCGACGACCTGCGTCCGGCCTACCCGGAGTCGATCGAGGTCACGATGGGCGGCGACAACAACGACCTGTACAACCAGGTCAGCGCCGGCGAGATCGACTTCGTGGTCGACGGTGCGGTTCCGCCGAACAAGATCAAGGAGTACACGACCGACCCTGACCTTCAGGATCGCCTGAACGTGTACCCCTCCGACGCGGTGCGCTACGTCTCGTTCAACCTGGCGATGCCGCCGTTCGACGACATCCACGTCCGCAAGGCGATCAACTGGGCCCTCGACAAGCAGGGGTTCAGGCAGGTCCGCGGCGGCGAGACGACCGGCCAGATCGCCGGTCACATCTTCGTGAACTCGCTGCAGAACAACCTGCTCGCCGACTATGACCCGTACGCGACGCCCAACAGCGCGGGCGATCAGAAGAAGGCCATGGACGAGATGAAGCAGTCGAAGTACGACAGCAACGGCGACGGGGTGTGTGACGATCCGTCGTGCGAGGGCATGCTCACGATCACCGACCGAGAGGACCCGTACCCGGACCAGGCCGCGATCCTGAAGGACAACCTGGCGCCGCTCGGGATCACGATGGACGTGAAGGAGTTGGAGCGCGGCGTGATGTACAACAAGTGCAACGACGCCAACTCCCACACGGCGTTCTGCATCGGACCGGCGTGGGGCAAGGACTACGCCGACGGCTTCACGTTCGGGGGCCCGCTGTTCGCCTCGGGCGGCCTATGGGAGAGCTGCTGCAACTACTCCCTGCTGGGGGCGACGCCCGATCAGCTGAAGGGTTGGGGCTACGACGTCACGTCGACCCCGAGCGTCGACGACAAGGTCGCCGAGTGCTCGGCCGCGCAGGACGAGGCGCGGTTCCAGTGCTGGGCCGACCTCGACAAGCAGCTGATGGAAGAGGTCGTCCCGTGGGTGCCGTACCTGTTCGACAACAGCGTCGACATCCTGTCCCCGAACGTGACGAACTACTCGTTCGATCAGTTCGCGGGGCTAGCGGCGTTCGACCACATGGCCGTCTCGGGCGGCTAGGTCCGACACACGGAGTACGAGGGGGCCGCTCCGGTGGCCCCCTCGTACCCCCGAAGGAGCGAGTGAGGGAGCGATGGGCAGATATCTGATCCGCCGGGTGCTGTTCATGATCCTGGTGCTGTTCATCGTGTCGCTCCTCACGTTCCTGATCTTCGTGAAGCTCCCGGCCGGAGACCCGGCCCGCCGTGCGGTGGGCAAGTCCACGACCCCCGAGCAGATCGAGGCGGCGCGCGAGGCCTTCGGGCTGGACAAACCCCTGTACGTGCAGTACGCGCGGTTCGCGCGCGGCCTGGTGCCGTTCCCTGGGTGGTTCCTCGACGAGAAGGTCTACTACTCGTACGGGAACTTCGTCTCCGTCAAGGAGGAGCTGTTCCGCCGGCTCCCGGTGACCATCACCTTGGCGATCGGCTCGGCGGTGATCTGGCTGGCCATGGGTATCCCGATCGGCATCGTCTCGGCCGTCAAGAAGGGCTCGGTGTGGGATCGCGCCGGCATGCTCTTCGCCCTGATCGGCGTGTCGATGCCCGTGTTCTGGCTCGGCCAGCTCCTGCTCTATGTGTTCTGGTTCAAGCTCAGATGGGCGCCCAAGTCGGGTCTCGACATCGGCGCGAGCATCTGGGTGTCTATCGCGCAGGGAAAGTTCATCCTGCCGTGGATCACGCTCGCGTTCACCTCGGCGGCGTTCTACGCCCGGATGGTGCGCGGCAACCTGATCGAGACGATGGGCGATGACTATATCCGTACCGCGCGAGCCAAGGGGTTGTCCGAGCGCCGGGTGATCTACAAGCACGGGCTCCGCGGTGCCCTGACGCCGGTCGTGACGATGCTGGGTCTCGACATCGGCGCGCTGCTCGGCGGCGCCTTCATCACCGAGACGCTGTTCGCGATGCCGGGCATCGGCGCGTGGGCGGTCCAGTCGATCGGCACGAACGATTTCCCGGTCGTGATGGGGGTGACGATCGTCGGTGCCCTGTTCATCGCGGCGGCGAACCTGATCGTCGACGTCACGTATGCGTTCCTCGATCCGAGAGTGAGGTACACGTAGTGGCCGAGCCGCTGCTGGAGGTCAAGGACCTCAAGGTGCACTTCCATACCGATGACGGTGTGGTGAAGGCCGTCGACGGCATCTCGTACTCGGTCCAGCCGGGCGAGACGCTCGGGATCGTGGGGGAGTCGGGCTCGGGCAAGAGCGTCAGCTGGCTCACGGTGATGGGGCTGATCAACTCCCCCCAGGCGAGGATCTCCGGGGAGGTGATCTTCCAGGGACAGGACCTCCTGAAGCTCCCCATCGACGAGATGCGCACGATCCGCGGCGCGAAGATCTCGATGATCTTCCAGGACCCGATGACCTCGATGCACCCGTTCTACAAGGTGGGGGACCAGATCGCCGAGGCGGTGCTTCAGCACCAGAAGGTGAGTAAGAAGGAGGCCTTCAACCTTTCGGTCGAGATGCTCGCCAAGGTCAACATCCCGAGGCCCGAGGAGCGCGCCAAGCAGTTCCCCCACGAGTTCTCCGGGGGGATGCGTCAGCGAGCCATGATCGCGATGGCGCTCGCCCTGAACCCAGATCTGTTGATCGCCGACGAGCCAACCACCGCCCTCGACGTGACCGTGCAGGCGCAGATCCTCGACCTGATCGACCGCCTGAAGGATGAGTTCAACGCCGCCGTCATCATCATCACGCACGACCTAGGCGTCGTTGCCGAGCACTGCGACAACATCGAGGTGATGTACGCGGGCAAGGCGATCGAGTTCGGGAACACCGATGACATCTACTACAAGCCCCACCACCCGTACACATGGGGACTCCTCGGCTCGATCCCGAGCATGCACGGGACGGGCAAGGAACGCCTGAATCCGATCCGAGGGCTGCCGCCGTCGCTGATCAACGTGCCGCCAGGGTGTGCCTTCCACCCCCGGTGTCCGTACGTCATGGACGTCTGCAAGACCGACACCCCGCCGCTCCTGCCATCCGACGGGCACCACGCGTCGGCATGCCACCTGAGTCTGGCCGATAAGGAACGCATCGCCGAGCGGGAGGTGCTCGCGAAACGATGAGCGTCCAGGTCAACGAGAAGACGCCACCGCCGCCATCTCCGCGTGGCGAGCCACTGATCCGTGTCCAGGGCCTGAAGAAGTACTTCCCGATCACCCAGGGGATCCTGTTCCAGCACCATGTCGGCGACGTGCACGCCGTAGACGGCGTCGATCTCGAGGTCTATCCGGGCGAGACGGTGGGACTCGTCGGCGAGACAGGCTGCGGCAAGTCCACGCTCGCGCGTGTGGTCATGCGCCTGTTCGATCCCACCGAGGGCCGGATATGGTTCGAGGGGCGGGACATCACGGAATTGCGTCGCGGTGAGCTCCGAGAGCTTCGTCGCGACATGCAGATGATCTTCCAGGACCCGTACGCGTCCCTGAACCCTCGCAAGACGGTGGGCTCGATCATCGGCGCGCCCTACCAGCTGCACGGGACGGTGCCGAAGAACAAGATCAAGGCCGAGGTCCAGCAGTTGATGGAGCTCGTGGGCCTGAACCCGGAACACTACAACCGGTACCCCCACGAGTTCTCTGGCGGGCAGCGTCAACGCATCGGGGTGGCCCGGTCGCTCGCGCTGCGGCCGAAGTTGATCGTCTGCGACGAGCCGGTGTCCGCACTCGACGTCTCGATCCAGGCCCAGATCCTGAACCTGCTCGAAGACCTGCAGGATGAGTTCAACCTCACCTATCTCTTCATCGCGCACGACCTGTCCGTCGTGAAGCACGTCTCGGACCGGGTGGCCGTCATGTACCTGGGAAAGATCGTCGAGTTCGCCGACGGCGAGACGCTGTATGCGAACCCGAAGCACCCGTACACGGGCGCGCTGCTCTCGGCCGTGCCGGTGGCGGACCCGCGCGCGGCGAGGGCGAAGAAGCGGATCGTGCTGGAGGGTGACGTGCCGTCGCCGATCGACCCGCCGTCGGGGTGTCGGTTCCATCCTCGATGCCCGAATGCCCAGCTCCCGCGGTGCAAGGACGAGGTGCCGATGCTCGAGCCGCAATCCTCGGGGCAGCTCGCCGCGTGTCACTTCCCCCTCGAGGACCGTAGCATCATGGGCTCGAGCGACTGACCGGGGAGCTACCTACGCATGCTGATCACCGTCGTGATCGTGATCGATGTCCTTTCCGCGCTCTTCCTGATCGCCACGATCCTGCTGCACTCTGGGCGGGGGGGCGGCCTGTCCGACATGTTCGGAGGCGGGTCGACCCTGTCGGGCGGCACCGGGTTGGAGCGAAAGCTCGACCGCCTCACGGTGATCTCTGCGGCCGTCTTCGGGCTCTGCACCTTCTGGCTCTCGTGGAAGTGGAACCCGTAAGGGAGCCCGCGGCGGGTTGGTAGAATCCGTTCCGCACCACGTCGGAGTGGCGGAACTTGGTAGACGCGCTAGGTTGAGGGCCTAGTGCCCTTTGCGGGGCGTAGGGGTTCAAATCCCCTCTCCGACACCGGCTGACCAGCGGAAACACACAACAGAGGGCCCCGGCACGGGAACCCGTCCGGGGCCTGTGTTTGCCCGTTGTCCGCCCGCTCCCGCGCACGAACCGAGATCGAGCCCAGCCCGGGACCGTCACCTCAAGCTTCGCTTGGACCACCCGATGCTGAGGATGCCCGATCGGGTAACAGGAGGAGCATCCGATGAAGCGTCTCGTCAGCCTAGGGCTCCTGCTTTCGGGGTCGCTCGTCGCGTGCTCCAAGGGCGCGGACACGACGGCGATGGACTCCCTCGCCAGATCGCAGGATCAGGTTGCTCAGTCGAGCCTGCGGAACGCGTTGGTGGCCGCGAAGACGTACTTCACCGACGCAGCGACCTACTCGGGGTGGACCGCGTCGCAAGGAGGCGTGATCGAGCCCTCTCTGACTTGGGCTGATGACCAGCCGGCCACCGTGGACACGGTGAGCGTCGACTTCGCGGATGGCTTCCAGACGGTCATGAGCACGACGAGCGCGAGCGGAACGTCGTTCTGCATCGCGGACGATGCAGAGAGTGGTACGACGTACGGAACGGTCGATGCGCAGGGAGCGACGGCCGCAGCAGGTTGTACGGGCGGCGCCTGGGGTTCTGGCGGGAGTTGACACGCCGCGGCTGCTGAACGGGTGGCCGGACTCGCGGGGAACGAAGAGGCACTCGTAGGCGACGCACCGTCCGCCCTGCGTGTCCGTGCGCCTGGACCCGATCAACGGGCCGCTCGCGCTCTCGGTCGTCGGCGCGGTGGTTCGTGCCCCGCGAGACCCAGGACGAGGAACCGGTCCGTCTCACGATGGGTGCGGCGGGATCCGTGACGCTGCTCGGGGCACTGCTCTCGCTCCTCGCGTTCGTCTACGCGTCGATCGCCACGCCGTGAGTCGAGGCGCCGCCTGCGGTAGCTCTCGGCGCCGGCGGTGACCGGCGTCACCATCCCGGGTGTGACGGGAAACACCCTCGGTCGGTGACCCAGGGCACCGCCGCTCTTGACCCCGCCGTGCGAGGCTCGGGCCACCGAAGGGATCTCACCGAGGGGTCCGAAGGGGAGGGAGCCGAGATGGCCGAGAAGAAGGTCACGCCGAAGGAGCCCACGGACAAGGCGACCAAGACCGCCGACGACAAGTCGGTCGCGCGGGTCAGCCAGAAGAAGATGTCGCGCAAGAAGGTGTCGAAGAAGAAGACCGCTCGCTGAGGCGTCGATCAACGCACGTCCGAAGGGGCCCCGCCGGGGCCCCTTCGTGATGTCCGCGCCGAGGCGGCTAGGTCCGGACGAGCCCGAAGTACGGGTCGTTCGCGAAGGTCCGGTATTGGGCGAGCGAGAGCGCGCTCGTGTCCACGAAGTCGTTCGTGAGCGGGCCGATGTTGTTCCAATGCACGTAGGCCACGCACTGGGGGTGGACCTTGACCTTGTCGCGCGTGTCCAGGATCAGGCTGTGGCCCGTCTTCGACCCGTCCTTGTCGAACGCCCCTTCGGAGGTCCGCACGATCTTCGCCTGGTCGAACCCCGCCTCGCAGACGATGAACGGCTTGGTGTGCGCCACCGCCCAGTCGTAGGTGTCCATGTCTCCGCTCGGGTTCTGGGTGCCGTTCAGGAACGTCGTCCGGTAGAGATCGAGGCCGCTCCAGTCGACGTAGGCATCACCCGGCCAGTACGCCTTCCACCAGCCCGACGTGCTCATCCGCTGGGCGCAGAACACGAAGATGCAGTTGCCGCCGGCCCCGAGCGTCGCGCCGTTGGCCGCGTACACGCCTGATGATCGCCCGTCTGGGCCTTGGGTTGCTAGACTCGACCTCGATGAGCTAGCGGGACCTCCTCGACGCACGGCGCCGCCCCGACGCGGCCCGTGTCGGCGTACCCGCCCGCCGCTGACCCCACGTCCACCAGGAGGTCCCACCGATGTCCCGCTCGTTCCCGGCCCCGATACGACCGCTCCCGGAGAGCTCGTCGTGAGCACGCTCGAGGTTCGCGATCTCGCGGTCGAGGCGGGCGGCAAGACCGTCGTCGAAGAGCTCAGCTTCTCGCTCCGTGCCGGCGACAAGGTGGGCGTTGTCGGGCGCAACGGCGCGGGCAAGACCAGCACGCTGAAGGTGCTCGCCGGGGAGGCCGAGCCCCTACGCGGGACCATCGTCAGCCGGGGCTCCGCGCTCGGGTACCTGCGCCAGGACCCCCGCCAGCACCGGGAGGACGACGCCAGCAGCGGTCTGGAGTACATCCTGTCGGCGCGCGACCTCGTCGAGATGGCCCGACGGGTGGAGAAGGCCCGGCTCGCCCTCGAGGAGTCGCACTCCGACCGCAACGTCGAGAGGTTCGCTCGCGCCGAGGAGCGCTACCGGGACGAGGGTGGATACCAGGCCGAGTCAGAAGCTCGGGCGATCACCGCCGGGCTCGGTCTCGCCCAGGACCGGCTGGGCTTGACCGTGGGGGCGCTCTCGGGTGGCGAACGCCGCCGGCTCGAGCTGGCCAGGATCCTGTTCGGCGGGTCGGACCTGTTGCTCCTGGATGAGCCGACGAACCACCTCGACGCCGACGCCAAGGCCTGGCTGATGAAGTTCCTCGCGACGTACAAGGGCGGACTCATGGTCGTGAGCCACGACCTCGCGCTGCTGGATGCCTCGATCACCCGGATCCTGCACCTGGACCGCGACGGGGTCGTCGAGTATCGCGGGACGTACTCGCAGTACCGGGAGTCGCGCCGGCGCGACGAAGCGCGGCTGACCTCGCTCGCGCACCGCCAGGAGCAGGAGATCAAGCGCCTGAAGACCCTGGCCGACTCGATGCGAGGACAGACGGCCAAGCGAGCGCGCAAGGCCAAGACCCTGGACACGCGCGCGACCAAGCTCGAGGAGAAGAAGGTCGAGGGCCCGTCGCGGGAGCGCACGGTCAGGTTCCGGTTCCCCGCGCCACCGCATTGCGGGCGCACGGTGCTCGTGGCGGAGGATCTCGCGAAGGCCTACGGGGGACCGCCGGTCTTCGAGGACGTGTCGTTCAGCGTCGCCAGGGGAGAACGGCTGCTGATCATGGGCCTGAACGGCGCCGGGAAGACGAGCCTGCTGCGGATCCTCACCGGGCAGACCGAGGCCGAGCTGGGGACGTTCCGGTTCGGACACGGCGTGGTCCCCGGCTACTACGCCCAGGAGCACGAGGGGATCAGCGACGGGATGCCCGTCCTCGACCACATGAAGGCCGAGTCCGGGGAGGACGATCAGGCGCTCCGGTCGCTCCTCGGGATGTTCGGGCTGCACGACGAGATGGCGTTCCAGGACGCGGGCACGCTCTCGGGCGGCGAGAAGACGAAGCTGGCGCTCGCGCAGCTGGTGGCGGGACGCAAGAACCTGCTCCTCCTCGACGAGCCCACCAACAACCTGGACCCGCCGAGCCGAACGGCCATCGCCGTCGCGCTCCAGGATTGGCCGGGCGCGATGCTGATCGTGAGCCACGACGTGGAGTTCGTGCACGCGCTCGCGCCCCAGCGGGTGCTCCTGATGCCCGACGGCACGCTCGACCATTGGGACGACGAGCTCCTGGATCTCGTCGAGCTTGCCTGAGCCGTTCCCTGTCGGGTGCCCGGGCGCGCCGACTATGCTTCGGCGACCACGGGCGAGGAGGGTGTCGTGAGCGGGAACGGTTCGGCCGATCTGGTCTTCGTCAACGGCTCGGTGTACACGGTCGACGCGGCGCGCAGCTGGGCGCAGGCGGTGGCCGTACGCGACGGCCGGATCGTCGCCGTCGGCACCGATGCCGAGGTCCGGGAGCTCGTCGGGGCGCGCACAGAAGTCGTGGAACTGGCCGGCCGGATGCTCGTGCCCGGCTTCCAGGACGCCCACGTCCACCCGGTCGGCGGGGGCGTCGACATGCTCCAGTGCGACCTGCACGACCTCTCGACCGCCGAGGAGTACCTCGCCGAGATCGGGGAGTACGCGTCCTCGAACCCCGACATCCCGTGGATCCTGGGCGGCGGATGGTCGATGGACGCCTTCCCCGGAGGCACGCCCACGGCCGCGGCGCTCGACGCCGTGGTCTCGGATCGGCCGGTCTACCTGCCGAACCGCGACGGGCACGGCGGCTGGGTGAACTCGATCGCGCTGAAGACGGGCGGGATCACCCGCGACACGCCTGACCCGGCCGACGGACGGATCGAGCGGGACGCCCAGGGCGAGCCCACCGGTGCGCTCCACGAAGGGGCGATGGACCTCGTCGGCCGCCATGCCCCCGACCCAACCCCGGCGGAGCTCTACGAGGGCCTCCTGAAGGGCCAGGCGTTCCTCCACTCCTTTGGCATCACCGCCTGGCAGGACGCGATCGTGGGCACGATCTCGTGGGGGAACAACCTGGAGACCTACGTCAAGGCCGCCGAGGCGGGGGACCTGACCGCGCGCGTCGTGGGCGCCCTGTGGTGGGACCGCCACCTGGGCCTCGAGCAGATCGAGGAGCTCGAGGCGCAGCGCGCCCGGGGCCGCGCCGGACGGTTCGCCGCGACCAGCGTGAAGATCATGCAGGACGGGGTGTGCGAGAACTTCACGGCGGCGGTGCTGGAGCCGTACTTGGACGTGCACGGCCGCGCGTCTGAGAACCGAGGCATCTCCTTCGTCGATCCCGAACCGCTGAAGGAGATCGTCACGCGCCTGGACGCGGGTGGGTTCCAGGTGCACTTCCACGCATTGGCCGAGCGCGCGGTCCGCGAGGCGCTGGATGCGATCGAGGCAGCTCGGATCGCGAACGGTCCGACGGACGGCCGGCACCACCTGGCCCACCTCCAGGTCGTGCACCCCGACGACATCCCGCGGTTCCGAGAGCTTCGCGCCGTCGCGAACGCCCAGCCGCTCTGGGCCGCGCACGAGTCACAGATGGACGACCTCACGATCCCGTTCCTGGGCGAGCCTCGCTGGCGCTGGCAGTACCCCTTCGCGAGTCTCGTCCGCGCCGGGGCCGTGCTCGCGATGGGCAGCGACTGGAGCGTCTCGACGCCGGATCCGCTCGAGGAGATGCACGTCGCCGTGAACCGCAAGGTGCCGCCCGGCTACCACCACAAGGTCGAGACGGACGAGGTGTTCCTGCCGCAGGAGCGCCTCGACCTGCCGACCGCGCTCGCCGCCTTCACGATGGGCTCCGCGTACGTGAACCACCTGGAGGGCGACACCGGCTCGATCGAGCCCGGGAAGTACGCCGACCTGGCCGTGATCGACCGAAACCTGTTCGCCCACCCCGTGGAGGAGATCGCGGCCGCCACGGTCGAGGCGACCTACGTCGAGGGAGAGCGGGTCTACGCCGCGGAGGGTATGTGATGCGCCGCCCGGGTGCGTTCCTGACGGTGGCCGTGCTCGCGAGCGTGCTGCTCGCCGGGCCGGCCGGCGCGGTCCAGCATGCTGTAGGAACGTTCCACTGCAGGATGTCCGCGACCAAGCTCGGCCCTCGGGTCGAGGTCACGTTCCGGCTCCGAGGTTCCGAGGCAGGGCTTGTTTGGCGGGTCCGGATGTGGAACGGCGGCGTGCGCTTCGCGGACCGGACCCGTGTCGCCGACGCGAGCGGCCGGCTCAAGGTGGTCGCAACCACCCGCAACCGCCCCGGGCCCGATGAGATCGTCGGCATCGCGCGCGACCAGGTCACGGGAGCCCGCTGCGAGGTCGAGCTCTCGATCTAAGGTCCTGACCAGCAGTCAAGCCTCTGGTACGTGTCCGGCGGCGCCGATGCTACAGTGAGCGCGCCGTATTGAACGCCCGTTCAATCGCGGCAGTCCTTGCCTCGAGGAGACGCCGGATGCCTGTCACGAGCCCGATCGACCCCGAGCGCTTGCGAGCGGTCCTAGCGCCCACCCTCGGTGAGAGCCGCACGCTGCCAGCCGAGGCCTATCGGTCAGAGGACGTCTTCTCCTGGGAAGCCGCGAACTTCTTCGAGGGGGGATGGGTCTGCGTGGGGCGGGCCGACGACCTGGCCGAGCCGGGGGACCAGCGCGCATTCCGGATCGGGTCGGAGGGCATCCTCGTCGTCCGTGGCCTCGACGGCACGCTGCGGGGCTTCTACAACACGTGTCGCCACCGGGGCCACGAGCTCCTCGATCCGGAGACCGGCCGGAACCTGCGGGCGATCAAGTGCCCGTATCACGCATGGGTGTACCAGCTCGACGGTTCACTCGGGGCCGCGCCGCGATTCGGCGATCACCCAGGCTTCGACAAGTCCGACTACCCCTTGATCGCCGCGCGGATCGCCGAATGGCACGGGTGGGTCTTCGTGAACGCGTCGGGCGACGGGCCCGAGCTCGTGGAGGTCGTCGGGAACCTCGACGAGCTGATCGCCCCTTGGGAGCCCGAGCGGCTCTTCGTGGGCGCCTCGCACACCTACGAGATCGCCGCCAACTGGAAGACGATCACCGAGAACTACCACGAGTGCTACCACTGTCCATCGATCCACCCCGAGCTGTGCGTCGTGACCCCGCCCGACTCGGGCGAGAACTTCCCGCACGACGGTCAGTGGGTAGGGGGCTCTATGGAGCTGAAGGACTTCGCCGAGACGATGTCCCTCACGGGAGAGTCCGGCGGGGTGCCGATCCGGGGCCTGAACGAGAAGCAGCTGCGCGAGGTGTACTACTTCGGGCTCTTCCCGAACCTGCTGATCAGCCTCCACCCCGATTACGTGATGACTCATCGGTTCGAGCCCCTCGCGCCCGGACGCAGCAAGGTCGAGTGCCAGTGGCTCTTCCCGCCGGAGACGCGCGATCGAACGGACTTCACCCCGGCGTACGCGAGCGAGTTCTGGGACATCACGAACCGCGAGGACTGGCTCGCGTGCGAGTCGGTCTCCCGCGGTCTGGGCTCCGAAGGGTCCCGCCAGGGCCCCTTCGCCTGGAGCGAGGACGAGGTGCACGCCTTCATGGCGATGGTGGCCCAGGGCTACCTCGACGGCCACGCGAGCCCGCCGCCGCAGGTGCAGGAGCCCGACACGGCCGGTGTCTGACGACGCGTTTCTCAGGAACCTCTCAAGAACCCGCTACGCACGCATGCCGAATCACGGGTGACACCGACCTGAGAGGCTATCCGTCATGAAGAAGCTGTTCGTCCCGGCGCTCCTGATCGCGATCGCGACCTCTGCGTGCGCCGTCAAGCTCGGCGACACATCCTCGGCCGGCGCCGCCGACCAGGCCGCGTCCCTACCGTCGATCAACGCCGGAAAGGAGCCGGTCGCCGCCGTGGTCCGCCGCGTGCTGCCCGCCGTCGTGAACGTCACCACCGACATCTTCCAGCCCGACTCCCTCGGAGGTGCCCAGCAGGGCCAAGGCGTGGGCACCGGGTTCATCGTCCGCTCCGACGGCATCGTCGTGACGAACTGCCACGTCGTCGAGGGTGCCTCGAAGATCACCGTGTCGACATCCGAGGCCACGCCCCGCGAGTTCGACGCCCGGGTGATCGGCGGCGACTGCGAGCACGACCTCGCCGTCCTGAAGATCGACACAACCGGCCTGCCCACGGTGCAGCTCGGCGACTCGGGCTCGCTCCAGCTCGGCCAGAGGGTCGTCGCGCTCGGCTACGCGCTCGCGCTCGAGGGCGGGCCGACGGTGACCACCGGCATCGTGTCGGCGCTCGACCGAGTGATCAAGGCCCAGGACCCGAACTGCTCCCAGGATGTCTGCGGCGCAGAGCAGGTGCGCACCTACTCGGACGTGATCCAGACCGACGCCGCGATCAACCACGGCAACTCGGGGGGCCCGCTCGTGGACATGCAGGGCCGCGTCGTCGGCATCAACTCCGCCGGTGACGATTCGGCCGAGAACATAGGGTTCGCGATCGCGATCGACTCCGCCAAGGACACGATCGCGGGGGCCCAGACCGACCCGCTCGCCGCCACCGCCTACCTCGGCGTGTCGACGCAGACCGTGAGCCCCGCGCTGGCGCAGCAGTTCAACCTCGGGGTGGACCAGGGCGCGTACGTCCTCGCCACCACGGTCGACGGCCCAGCCCAGGCCGCGGGCATCGAGGAGGGCGTCGTGATCGTGAACGTCGCCGGCAACGACATCACCTCGGCCGAGGACCTCGGGAAGGTCCTCGAAGGGCTGAAGCCCGGCCAACAGGTGTCCGTACGGATCGTGACGAACGGGGGCTCGAGTCGCACGCTCGATGTGACCCTCGGCTCCCGGCCCCTGCCGACCGACCTTCCGTAGGCCCCGCGACGCACACACCAGGGTCCGTCGCGACGCCGCCGCGGCGGCGGACCGTGCGTTAGCCTGAGATCGTGAAGGTTCGACTCCGCAATCCCGATCGGGAGGTCGAGGTCGACGGCGGGCGCACGGTGCACGGCCTGCTGGTCGAGCTCGGCGTGCAGCCCGACACCGCCCTCGTGATCCGAGACGGGGAACTCGTCACGCGCCAGGAGCGGCTCAAGTCCCACGACGAGATCGAGGTCCGACCCGTGATCTCGGGCGGCGCGCGGTGAGGTGTCGTCGCTGCAAGGGCTCGGCGGTGATCGAGGTGCGCCGCCACAACAGCGCGTTCTGCAAGGACTGCTTCATCCATGTCGTGCACGAGCAGGTCCGCAAGGCGATCAAGCGGTTCGACATGATCGCCCCGCGGGACAGGGTGCTCGTGGCGGTCTCGGGAGGCAAGGACTCGCTCGGGCTCTGGGACCTCCTGCTCCACCTGGGGTACGACACCACCGGCCTGTATCTCGGGCTGGGCATCGGGGAGTACTCGGGCCGCTCGGGCGAGCTGGTGCGCGCCTTCGCCGCCTCACGCGACGTCGAACTCCTCGAGGTCGACCTCGCACGCGATCACGGGTTCGACGTCCCCACGGCCGGGAAGAAGGGGTCCCGCGCAACCTGCGCCGTCTGCGGGCTCTCGAAGCGCTACGTGTTCAACCGGGCCGCGCTCGAAGGAGGGTTCGACGTGGTGGCCACCGGGCACAACCTCGATGACGAGGCGGCGACCCTGCTGGGCAACACCTTGGGCTGGAACACCGAGTACATCGCGCGGCAATCGCCTCTGCTGCCTGCCCGGGACGGCCTGGTCAAGAAGGTCAAGCCGCTCCACCGGCTGAGCGAGCTCGAAACGGCCGCCTACGCGTTCCTGCGGGGTATCGACTACGTGGTGGAGGAGTGCCCGCTCGTGGCCGGCAATACCCAGCTCAGGTACAAGGAGGCGATGAACGCGCTCGAGGCGACGTCACCCGGGGCGAAGGCGCAGTTCTTCTTCGGCTACCTGGACCGCGGGATGCCGCTGTTCCGGCAGGCCGACACGGCGGAGCTACGGGCATGTGAACGGTGCGAACAGCCCACGACGGCCCGATTCTGTGCGTTCTGCCGCTCACGAGCACAGGTCCTGGGTGAACGGCTGGGGGAGCCGGTCGGCGCCGGCCCCGACCACGAGGTCGCTGGCGAGCTCTCCGGTGCTGTCCCGCACGCCGACACCTACGGGGGCGCCGGGTGATCGGAGCGCGCGGGCCCTTCGAGCCCGGCGAGAAGATCCTGCTGATCGACCAGCGAGATCGCACGTACCTGTTCACGCTCCAGTCGAAGGGCACCTACCACACGCACAGCGGGACCCTCGGCCACGAGGAGCTGATCGGGAAACCCGAGGGCACGAGGGTCGAGACATCCAAGGGCATGGTGTTCGTGGCCTTCCGCCCGCGCTTCGCCGACTACGTCTTGAAGATGCCCCGCGGAGCGCAAGTCGTGTACCCGAAGGATCTCGGGCCCATCGTCACGTACGCCGATGTGTACCCCGGTGCGCGGGTCCTGGAGGCCGGCACCGGCTCGGGCTCACTCACGATCGCCCTCTGCCGCGCCGTCGGCGACACGGGGACCGTCGTCTCGTACGAGCTGCGTGACGAGCATCGCGAGCAGGCGGTCCGCAACATCGAGACCTTCTATGGCGGCATGCCGCCCGGGCTGGAGCTCCGACAGGGCGACCTGTCGTCGGTCGGGGAGACCACCGAGCGATACGACCGAGCCGTGCTCGACCTGCCCGAGCCGTGGGGACCGCTCCGCGCCCTCGCGAAGGTGCTCGAGCCCGGCTCGGTGATCTGCGCGTACCTCCCCACGACGATCCAGGTCCAGCAGCTGGTGCTCGCGCTGCCGGGCGCGGGGTTCCAGCACGTCGAGACCTTCGAGACCCTCAAACGAGGCTGGCACGTGACAGAGCGGAGCGTGCGCCCCGATCACCGGATGGTCGGGCACACCGGGTTCCTCACGATCGGACGGCTCGCCGCGCCCGTCGCCTGAGGCCGGTTGCGAGGGACTGCCTCTACGTCGGTACCTCCAACTACCCTGGAAAAGGGCCTAAGCCTTCCGGGCAGATGTGCCGTAAGAGAGAGGAAGGAACCGTCTCGCGCGACCTCCCGGGGCGCGGTGGAGGCGGGGATACACTCGATGCCCTGTGCGGAGGTGAAGCGAGATGCCCGGCCACGACGAGCAGGTTGCACGCTACGAGGATCAGGTCAACGAGCTCCAGAGCCAGGTCAAGTTCCTGGAGGAGGAGGTCGGACTCCTGCGTCGGCGCCTCACCAACGCCCCACGGCAGGTCACGATCCTCGAAGAGAAGCTTCTCGAGACCCGAGAGCAGCTCGCGAAGGCGATGGGCCAGAACCAGAAGCTCGCCGACGCCCTCCGAGGCGAGCGCGACAAGATCGAGGCACTCGTCCAGGAGGTCGAGAAGCTCTCGCAGCCGCCGGCTACCTTCGGGGTGTTCCTCGACAAGAACGACGACGGTTCCCTCGACGTGTTCACCGCAGGCCGCAAGATGCGGGTGATGCCGGCGCCCGAACTCGACGAGCGGGCCTTCCGTCCCGGCGTCCAGGTCGTCCTGAACGAGTCGCTGAACGTGGTCGAGGTGCTCGAGCCCGACCGCGCCGGCGAGGTCGTGAAGGTCAAGGCCAAGCTGGGCGACGACCGACTGGTCGTCGTGGGCCGCGGCGACGAGGAGTACGTCGCGCACCTGGCGGGCTCCCTCCTGGACGCTTCGATCCGTGTGGGCGATAACGTCTTGTTCGACACCCGCTCCAACGTCGCGGTCGAGCTGCTCCCGAAGGAAGAGGTCGAGCAGCTCGTCCTCGAGGAGATCCCCGACGTCAACTACGACGACATCGGTGGACTGGAGGGGCAGATCGATGCGATCCGTGACGCCGTCGAGCTGCCGTTCCTGTACGCCGAGCTGTTCCACGAGCATCAGCTCGAGGCGCCCAAGGGCATCCTTCTCTACGGACCCCCGGGGTGCGGCAAGACCCTGATCGCGAAGGCCGTGGCCGCCTCTCTCGCCGAGAAGGTGGCCGAGCGCACGGGCCGGAGCGACGCGCGGTCCTACTTCTTGAACGTGAAAGGCCCCGAACTGCTGAACAAGTACGTCGGCGAGACCGAGCGGCAGATCCGCGAGATCTTCCAGCGCGCGAAGGAGCGCAGCGAGGAGGGTCTCCCGGTCATCGTGTTCTTCGACGAGATGGACTCGATCTTCCGCACGCGCGGCACCGGCATCAGCTCTGACGTCGAGTCCACGATCGTGCCGCAGCTGCTCAGCGAGCTCGACGGCGTGGAGACCTTGAAGAACGTCATCGTGATCGGCGCCTCGAACCGTGAGGACCTGATCGACCCCGCGATCCTGCGGCCCGGGCGGCTGGACGTGAAGATCAAGATCGAGCGGCCCGACGCCCCGCAGGCCAGGGACATCATGGCCAAGTACCTGCACCCGGTCGTGCCGATCCACCCCGATGAGGTCGGGCGATACGGCGGCGACGCCCAGCAGGCCTGCTACCGCATGATCGAAAAGACGATCGAGCAGATGTACGAGCCCAGCGACCGGAACCGGTTCCTCGAGGTCACGTACGCGAGCGGCGACAAGGAGATCCTGTACTTCAAGGACTTCAACTCGGGCGCGATGATCGAGAACATCGTGCGTCGAGCGAAGAAGGACGCGATCAAACGCTTCCTCTCCAAGGGCGAGAAGGGGATCAAGACCGAGGACCTCCTCACCGCGATCCGCGACGAGTTCAAGGAGAACGAGGATCTCCCCAACACGACCAACCCAGACGACTGGGCGCGTATCTCGGGCAAGAAAGGTGAGCGGATCGTGTACGTGCGGACCCTGCTCGGCCACGACGGCGACGGCCGCCAGGTCGAGCGCGTGAACGCCGGACAGTACCTGTAAGGTTGCCGCATGGCCATCCCCAAGGTCTTCGGTATCGAGACGGAGTACGGGATCGCCGCCGCAGGGGCACCCGAATTCAACCCGGTGCTTTCCTCGTCGCTGCTGATCTCGACGTACGCGGGGTCGCTCCGGCGCATCCGCTGGGACTACGAGCAGGAGTCGCCGATGCGCGATGCGCGGGGCTTCGAGCCAGCGCCGGCGAACGCCGGATCGGACGAGGACCTCGGCCTCGCGAACGTGATCTTGCCGAACGGCGCCCGCTACTACGTCGATCACGCGCACCCCGAATACTCGACGCCTGAGTGCCTCACGCCACGTGCCCTCGTCGTCCACGACAAGGCGGGTGAGCGGATCCTCGAGCGCTCGCTCACAGAGGTGGCGCGCGCGATGCCGGCGGCCCCAGCCCTGTCGATCTACAAGAACAACAGCGACGGCAAGGGGAACTCGTACGGGACCCACGAGAACTACCTCGTGGACCGTGCGACGCCGTTCTCCGACATCGTCCGCGACCTCACTCCGTTCTTCGTCTCGAGGGTCGTGTTCACCGGCGCGGGCAAGGTGGGCGCCGAGGCACCTTGGGACGAGCGGGGCCGGAGCTTGTACCAGCTCACGCAGCGCGCCGACTTCTTCGAGACTGAGGTGGGGCTCGAGACCACACTCAAGCGGCCCATCATCAACACCCGCGACGAACCCCATGCCGACCCCGAGCGCTACCGCCGGCTCCACGTGATAGTGGGCGACGCGAACATGTGCGAGGTCTCGACGTTCCTGAAGATCGGGACGACCGCGATCGTGCTGAAGATGATCGAGGACGCGTTCCTGCCCGACCTCACGGTGCTGAGCCCGGTGCAGGCGCTGCACGAGATCTCGCGTGACCCTGCCTGCCGGGCCACGGTGACGCTAGCCGACGGGCGCACGGTCACCGCCGTGCAGCTGCAGTGGGAGTACCTGGAGTACGCGAAGAAGTACGTCGAACGCGAGGGCGATACCCCCGAGCAGCGCGAGGTCATCGAGCGGTGGGAGGCCGTGCTCACGGCGCTCGAAGACGACCCGTCTACCCTCCACCGCCAGCTCGACTGGGTGGCCAAGCGACGGCTCCTGCAGGCGTACCGCGACCGCGACGGCCTCGAGTGGGCCGACCCCAAGCTCCGCGCGATCGACCTGCAGTACCACGACGTGCGCCGGGACCGTGGCCTGTACTACCGGCTCGAGGCGACCGGGAAGGTCGAGCGGCTCACGACCGATGCCGAGGTCGACGCCGCGATCGACGAACCGCCCGAGGACACACGCGCCTACTTCCGCGGACGGTGCATCTCGCGGTACCCCGATGCCATCGCGGCCGCCTCGTGGGACTCCCTGATCATCGACACCGGCGCGAACGCGCTGCAACGGATCCCGATGCGGGAGCCGCTCAGAGGCACGAAGGAGCACGTGGAGGGGCTGCTGGAGCAGGCCGAGGACGCCGCGGCGCTCGTCGCGCTCCTCCAAGCGTGAGGCCCACCCATCGATAGAATCGCTCGCACGGAAAGGAGCCGTCTCATGCCCCAAGAGCAGGAGCAGAAGAAGATCCAGAAGAAGGGCGGCGGCGGCGACGCCGACGCCGGTCAGGTCTCCTCGAACGCGAAGGCCGCCGAGCTTAAGGAAGAGATGGACGACATCCTCGACGAGATCGACTCCGTGTTGGAGGAGAACGCCGAGGAGTTCGTGAAGTCCTACGTCCAGAAGGGCGGGCAGTGAGCGATCGCCTGGACCTGCCCGTGTCGGGCCTCGGGTTCGGCATGAACCCGAGCTTCGCCGACCTCGTGCGCCGCGAACGCCCGGAGGCGCTCCCGCAGACGATGCGCGTCGACATCACGGCGGCGGCGGCCGCCCAGGTGCCGCATGGCACCACGGTGCTCGGCATGAAGTACGCCGACGGCGTGATCGTGGCCGGCGACCGGCGCGCGACCGCCGGCTACACGATCGCCGACGAGAAGATGCGCAAGGTCTTCCCGGCCGACGACTACAGCGCGATCGCGATCGCGGGCGCGGCCGGCATGGCGGTCGAGATGGTCAAGCTCTTCCAGCTCGAGCTGGAGCACTACGAGAAGCTGACTGGCGACCGGCTCTCCCTCGAGGGGAAGGCGAACCGCCTCGGCCAGTTGATCCGAGAGAACTTCCCGCTCGCGATGCAGGGGCTCGTCGTGGTGCCCTTGTTCGGCGGGTACGACCTCCGCCGCGGCGAGGGACGGATCTTCCATTACGACGCCACCGGCGGCCGTTGGGAGGAAGACGACTACCAGTCCACCGGCTCGGGCAGCCAGCCCGCGAAGAACTCTCTGAAGAAACGCTGGCGGCGCGATCTCGACAGGGCGGCCGCGATCCGCGTGGCCGTCGAGGCCTTGCTCGACGCCTCGGAGGACGACGTGGCCACGGGCGGACCCAACCCGATACGGAAGATCTACCCGATCGTGCTCGCGGTCACTGCCGAGGGAGCCGACGAAGTTCCGGAATCCGAGGTCGAGGCCGCCGTCACCGCGGTGCTGGAGGAGCGGTCCTGATGGGGTTCATGCCGTACGTCGCACCGGAACAGATGATGAAGGACCGCTCGGAGTACGCCCACAAGGGCATCGCGCGGGGACGGTCCGTGATCGGCCTCGAGTTCGCCGACGGCCTGTTGTTCGTGGCCGAGAACCCTTCGGCGACGCTACACAAGATCAGCGAGATCTACGACCGCATCGCCTTCGCGGGCGTCGGTAAGTACAGCGAGTTCGAGGACCTGCGGATCGCGGGGATCCGGCTGGCCGACCTTCGAGGCTTCTCGTACGGACGCGAGGACGTGAAGGCGCGCGACCTCGCGAACGCGTACTCGCAGGCACTCTCGAACATCTTCACTCAGCAGATGAAGCCGTACGAGGTCGAGATCCTCGTGGGCGAGGTCGACGGCGACGCGTCGGGCACCGCGATCTACCACGTGCTCTTCGACGGCTCCGTGAACGACGAGCACGGGTTCGTGGCCATCGGCGGGCACGCAGAAGACCTCGCCGAAACGCTCAAGGCCCGCTATGCCGAGGGCTGGGACCTGGCGACGGCCGTCCGCACGGGCGTCGAGGTCTTGGGGTCGCCTGATGGACGCACGATCGACGCCGACGCGATCGAGGCGGGCGTCCTCGATCGCACCCGGACGCACCGCCGGAAGTTCCGTCGTCTCGAAGAGGCCGAGATGACCGCGATCCTCGCCGGCTGAGCGCTCCCGGCGTTCGCGGCACCCCGACGTAGGCTTCCTGCCATGGACCGGAGGATCTTCGGGATCGAGAACGAGTACGGCGTGACCTGCACGTTCCGAGGGCAGCGGCGTCTCTCGCCCGACGAGGTCGCGAGATACCTCTTCCGGCGTGTGGTCCACTGGGGCCGGTCCTCGAACGTCTTCCTGGAGAACGGGGCCCGGCTCTACCTCGATGTCGGCTCACACCCCGAGTACGCGACGCCCGAGTGCGACGTCGTCCGCGAGGTCGTTGCGCATGACAAGGCGGGAGAGCGGATCCTCGAAGGGCTCCTCGCGGCCGCCGAGATGCGGCTCCACGAGGAGGGCATCAACGGGCAGGTCTACCTGTTCAAGAACAACACGGACTCTGCGGGGAACTCTTACGGCTGTCATGAGAACTATCTCGTGGGGCGCCAAGGGGAGTTCGCGCGCATGGCCGATGTCTTGATCCCGTTCTTCGTGACGCGGCAGATCTGGAGCGGCGCCGGGAAGGTGCTGCACGGCCCGCGCGGTGCCCAGTACTGCATCGCCCAGCGGGCCGAGCACATCTGGGAAGGCGTCTCGAGCGCCACGACACGCAGCCGCCCGATCATCAACACGCGTGACGAACCGCACGCCGATGCCGAGCGTTTCCGGCGACTCCACGTGATCGTGGGCGACTCCAACATGAGCGAGTGGACCACCTTCATGAAGGTGGGCATCACCGACCTCGTGCTGCGGATGGTCGAGGGGAACACCGTGATGCGGGACCTGTCGCTGGAGAACCCGATCCGGGCGATCCGCGAGATCAGCCACGACACGACCTGCACCCGCAAGGTGAAGCTCGCGAACGGGCGGGAGCTCTCGGCGATCGAGGTGCAGGTCGAGTATCTCGAGAAGACCGAGCGTTTCATGGAGCGCAAGGGGAAGGACGAGACCTCCGCGCTGTTGCTCGCGGAATGGCGGGGCGCGCTCGAAGCGCTCGCGGCCGGCGAATCCGAGCGCCTGGCGCGCAAGGTCGACTGGGTCACCAAGCGGCTCCTGATCGATCGGTACATGGTGAAGCACGACCTGACCCTGGCCAGCCCGAAGGTGGCGCTGCTGGACCTCGCGTACCACGACGTGACCCGGACCCGCGGCCTCTATTACCTGCTGGAGAAGGCCGGGAGGGTCGATCGGGTGGTGGACGATGCCGAGGTGAGCACGGCGATGCGGGAACCGCCGCAGACCACTCGCGCGAAGCTCCGCGGCGATTTCATCCGAGAGGCGAAGGCGAAACGCCGCGACTACACGGTCGACTGGGTGCACCTCAAGCTGAACGATCAGGCCCAGCGCACGGTGCTCTGCAAGGACCCGTTCCGCAGCGTGGACGAGCGCGTCGACCAACTGATCGCCCACATGTGACGTTCACGCGTCGAGGATCACCAGGGCGATCGTGACGGCTGACAGCAGGATGGTCGCGCCGGCTGAACTCGCCGCGCTCCAGGAGCCGTGCCGTCGGGCGGAACCGATCCATGCCCAGCCACGCCATCGCGAGGCCGACGACACAGAAGCCCGCCCCGACAAGGGCGTAGGGCCACGACGGCCCGGTCTCGGCGCGGGGGAGCAGCTTCGCGATCGCCAACCCGACCGCGATCGCCCATCCCCGAGCGGAGCCACGCGAGGTAGGTGCGCTCGTTCGCCAGGTGCGTCCGCCGGGTGGCGTCGACGCGACGTTCGGGCTGGGGAGTCTCGCGCATGGGATCGATCGTGCCACGGGGGGGTCCGCCTAGAACCCGGCCAGCCTCCATCGCCG
>Ga0315273_10000676_pt1 | contig 36904 bp, 35 predicted proteins | sample YL17G02_0_MG_FD_205753 | JGI IMG/M metagenome (GOLD analysis project Ga0315273, IMG submission 205753) | Sediment microbial communities from Yellowstone Lake, YNP, Wyoming, USA - YL17G02_0 | ecosystem: Environmental > Aquatic > Freshwater > Lake > Sediment | place: USA: Wyoming | collected...
GCCGCGCGTAGTCCGCAACCGCGAGCAGCAGGTCGCGGGTCGTGAAATCGGGCCAGAGCACGGGCGTGATGTGAATCTCGGTGTAGGCGATCTGCCAGAGCAGGAAGTTGGAGATGCGCAGCTCGCCCGAGGTGCGGATCAGCAGGTCGGGGTCGGGCACGCCGGCGGTGGCGAGGTGTCCGGCGAGCCACTCCTCGTCAATCGCCTCGATCGATACGGCGCCGCTCTGCACGGCGCGGGCGGCGCTGCGAACCGCGTCGACGAGCTCGGCTCGCCCCGAGTAGTTGAGGGCGATCTGGAACAGCAGCCCGGTGTTGGAGCGGGTCGCCTCCACCGCACGGGCGAGGCCGCTCTGGATCTCATCCTCCAGCTCGGCGATGCGGCCGATCGGGCGGAAGCGGATGTTGTTCTCGACCAGGACGTCGAGCTCCTTGCGCAGGTACTCCTTGAGCAGCCCCATCAGCGTCCGCACCTCCCAGCGCGGGCGCTTCCAGTTCTCGGTCGAGAAGGCAAAAAGGGTGAGCGCCTCGAGCTCGAGGCGGGCGGCAGCCTCGACGCTGGCTCGCACCGAGCGGATACCGGCGCGGTGCCCTTCGACCCGCGGCAGGCCGCGCTGGCGCGCCCACCGCCCATTCCCGTCCATGATGATCGCCACGTGGCGCGGCATCCGTTCGGGCGGCAGTGACTGCAGCATCTCGCGTTCCGGGCTGCCTGCTGGCGCGAGACGGTCGAGGTCCTTCATGGGCCGTCGAGTCTAGCATGATGGGACAAGGAAAAATGAAGAGCTCGGAGCTAAGAAGTGAGAAGCAGCCCGAGTCCAGCGGACCGGGTCGCGCCGCTTGACGGCGCGCGTGTGCCGGAGAAGCAGGAACGAGGCGTGAGGCGCGAGGCGCGAGCAGGGCAACCCAAGCGCACCAAGCAGGGCCGCGCCGCTTGACGGCGCGCGCGTGCCGGGTCTCACACTTTGCCGCTACCCTCGTCAGGAGCGGAGGCCGCCAAGACCCGCCCTGATCTACCGGGACTCAGTGTTCGCGCAAAGTGTGAGACCCGGCAACGTGTTTGCTTGTGTCGCGAGAGAAGCACCTCGCCAATCAAGCAGCCCCTCCGCTGCTGCGCAAAGTGCGATACCCGGCAACGGTGTTTTCATGTGTCTGCGCAAACGCAACCCGCCAAGTTCGGCTTCGCCCTAGTAGAACACCCTCTCCAATGTCAACCCAAACGCCGGCGCGGTCGGCGCCGTGGGCCGCGTCGCCGGGTCGACGAGCAGCGCCGCGATCCATGTCGGCGGCTGTGCGCCGCGACCGACCTCGACGAGTGCGCCGGCGATACGCCGCACCATGCCGCGCAGGAAACCGTCGCCCGCGACGATGATGGAGACGCGGCGCCCGTGCCGCCGGAGGATCGCGCCGTGCACGGTGCGGCTGCAGCCGCGCCGGCCGGTGCCGCTGTGACCCGAAAGCGCGAGCGCCGTGAAGTCGTGCGTCCCGACCAGCGCGCTTGCCGCCCGGCTCATCGCCGGCACATCGAGGCGATACGGCACTTCCCAGGTGCGCAGTGCCTCCCACGGCTCGAGCGTCATCCCCCAGGCGATACGGTAGCGATAGCGCTTTGCGGTGGCGTCCCGACGCGCGTGGAAGGTGCCGGCGGCGCGCCGGGCGCGCAGGACCCGCACGTCGGCCGGCAGAACGCCGTTGAGCGCTGCGTGCAGCCCGCGCGCCGGAATGCCGGCGGGCACGTCGCAGTGCGCCACCTGCCCGATGGCATGTACCCCGGCGTCGGTGCGTCCGGCTGCGGTTACCTGGATCGAACGGCCGCAGACGCGCTCGAGCGCACGCTGCAACTCGCCTTGCACCGTCCGGCGCCCGGCCTGCACCTGCCAACCCGAGAGGCCGCCGCCGAGGTAGGCGATGACGAGGGAGGTTCGCACGGTTTCCGACACCGGGCTATTATGGCGTCAAGGAACGGTGCAGGCGACTGGGACGAGTGCTGTCGTGTCTCTCGTCGGCGGCCCGGGGGCGAGCCAATGGAGACCCTTCGCGACCTGTTTGAGCATATCGTGGCGACCTATCCCGCGCGCAAGGAGCTGCTGCGCATAAAGGCGGGCAAGGGCTGGCGGACGTACACCGTCAAGGAGTTCGAGCGCGCGACGCGCGACACGGCGGCGCGGTTTTCCCGCGCCGGGATCGGGGCCGGCGACCGTGTCGCGCTGTTCGTCGAGAACCGACCCGAGTGGCACATCGCCGACTTCGCCTGTCACCTCCTCGGCGCAGTCTCGGTGCCGCTGTACGCCACGCTCCCCGGCCATCAGGTGCGCTACATCGTCGAGGACTCAGGCGCGAAGATGCTGCTGGTGTCGGGTAAGGAGCGGACGCGCAACGCGCTCGAGGCGGTGGCGGGGCTGGACGTCAAGCTGGTCGCTCTCGACGCCGGTCTCGGCGAGGGGATCGAGGTGCTCGGCGACCTGCCGCTCCCGCCCAAGCGGCAGCGGCGCGAGCCCGGGCCGCTTACGGGCGACGACCTGGCGAGCCTGATCTACACCTCGGGCACCACCGGCGACCCCAAGGGCGTGATGCTCACCCACGGCAACTTCATGTCGCAGGTGAACACCATCAAGCCGCTGTACCCGATCACCGAGCGCGACATCTCGATGTCGTTCCTGCCGCTCTCGCACGTCTACGAGCGCACCGTCGACTACGTGTTCCTCTCCTACGGCGTCCAGATCAACTACGTCGAGTCGATCGAGCGCGTACCGACCCAGCTCACCGAGATCCGGCCGACCATCATGGTGTCGGTGCCGCGCCTGTACGAGCGCTCGTACATCAAGATCATCTCCAAGATCCAGCAGGAGGGCGGCGCCAAGCGGCGGCTGTTCGAGTGGGGGTTGCGCGTCGGCCGGCAGGTGCGCGGCGCGGTTTGGCGCGGCGAGAAGGCGTCGGCTTTTGCCCGCGGCCAATATGCGGTCGCCAAGGCGCGGATCTTCTCGAAGGTCATGGAGCGCCTCGGCGGGCGGCTGCGCTTTACCATCTCGGGCGGCGCGCCGCTCGCCCGCGAGGTCGCGGAGTTCTTCGACATCGTCGGCCTGCCGATCCTGCAGGGTTACGGGCTCACAGAGTCGTCACCGGTGATCGCGGCGTGCCGGCTCGAGTTCAACCGCCTCGGCTCCGTCGGTCTGGTGGTGCCCGGCGTCGAGGTCCACATCGCGCCCGACGGCGAGATCCTCGCGCGCGGCCCGAACATCATGAAGGGGTACTGGCGCAAGCCGGAGGCGACCGCCGAGGCGATCGACCGCGACGGCTGGCTGCACACCGGCGACGTCGGCTACCTCGACTCCGACGGCTGCCTGTTCATCACCGACCGCAAGAAGGACATCATCGTCACCTCGGGCGGCAAGAACATCGCCCCGCAGCCGATCGAGGGGCGCCTCGGCGCCACCCCATTCATCGCGCAGGCTGTGGTGGTCGGCGACAAGTACCCGTACCTGACGGCGCTCGTCGTTCCGAACTTCGAGAACCTCGAGGGCCACTTCGCCGAGAAGGGCGTCAAGGGCCTCGATCGCGCCGCCATGGCCGACCACCCCGACACCAGCGCGCTGATCGGCGAGGCGGTTAAGAAGGTCAACGCCGAGCTCGCCATGCACGAGCGCGTGCGCCGCTTCAGCGTGCTCAAGCGCGAGTTCTCCCTCGAGGAAGGCGAGATGACGCCGACCATGAAGGTCCGCCGCCGCATCGTCAACGAGCGCTATCGCGACCTTGTCGAGGGGATGTACCTGAAGACCCAGCGCGCCGGCGACTACGAGCTCGGGGACTGAGGAATAGCCGACAGCCGACAGCTGACAGCTGACAGCTAACGGCTAGGGACTTTCTCCGTGGTACCTGCTCTCTCGGGGTTGGGTGGGGGAGCTGTTAGCTGCCAGCTGTCAGCTCCCTGAGCCGTCGCCGAGGATCGCGGCGAGCGCACCTGGAGGGTGCAGCGAGTCGAGGAGCGCGTCCGGGCTCAGAGTGGCGAGCACGGCGCGGTCGGTCCAGCCGCTCGCCACAGCGACAGCACGAGCGCCGCCCGCGCGGGCGCACAGCACGTCCGCCTCGGCGTCGCCGACGACCACCGTTCGGGTCCCGGCGAAGTCGTCGCCCCAGACGGCGCGGGCGCGGGCACGGGCGACCGGCACCAGATTGTTGCGGATCTCATCGTCGGAGCCGAAGGCGCCGAACGTGAAGTGCCGGTCGAGGCCGGTCACGCGCAGCTTGACGCGGGCGCCAGGCTCGATGTTGCCGGTGAGCAGGCCGAGGGCGACGTCGTCGCGCTCGGCGAGCGCGGCGAGCAGCTCCTCGACACCCGGCAACGGGCTGGCATGGCCGCGCAACGTGCTCTCGAGCGTCCCCAGGTAGCTCTCGAACACCTCGGAAAGTCGGGGAGCGACGTCCTCGCGTGCCAATCCCGCCGCTGCCATCAGCTCATGGACGATCTGCGGGTCGGTCTTACCCGAGTAGCGGTACGTCTCGACGGGTCCGGGGGTGCCGAACGTTGCGGTCATCGCCCGGGCGAGTGCCTCGCCGGCGCGCCCGCGGCACGTGATCAACGTCCCATCGATGTCGAACAGGACGAGTCGGCGGCAGAGACCCGGCACGGACCGAGTCTAACATCGGTGCCGGGCCTCACACTCTGCCGGGCGCATGCGACCGCACCAGCCGGACGAAACCCCGCTTGGATCTGGGTTTCTTCTTGGTTCTCGGCACAGGGAGGGACGGCAACCTTTGACAGCACCCCCGCCTTCTCGTAGCATCGGTGCGGCGGAGGCAGGCAGCGGGGTGCTGACGGGGTACAACACGGACATCGACTTCGATGGCGTGACCTATCACGTCCAGACCGAGGATCGGGGCGGCGGCAACCCGCTGATCGAGTCGCTGGTGTACGTCGGCGGCGAGATCCTGGCCGCTCGCCGCACGGAGTACCGCAACTTGCTCGATGTCGGCGCCGAGAAGGGCGCCATCCAGACTCTCATGGAGCACCAGCACCGGGCGATCGTCGAAGCGATAAAGAACGGCCGCATCAGCGTGCTCACCGAGCCGCAGGTCGGCGCCGAGTCGGACACCACGGTCAAGGGGCGCTCGCCGCTGACGGTCAACACGGTGGTCGCCGAGGCCGCGAATACCTTGCCCCGTTCGCAGAAGACCCTCGACGAGGTGATCGCCGAGTGGCTTGCCGAGCAGCAGCGCAGCGAGCGGATCCGGCTGGCCATCGAGGGCGGCAACGACCTCAGCATGGGGACGCCGTTTACGCTGGCGATCGCCATCCGCACCGTCCCGGGCGACGCCCCGGTGGCCGGCGCCCAGGTGTTCGTCCGTTTGCTGTCGACGGCGACCAAGCCAGTGAAGCTCGCCGAGGGACGCACCGACGATGCCGGGAAGGTGAGCTTGCGCGGCAACGTCCCCGACATCGAGCGCGGCACCGCCCTGGTGGTCGTCAGCGCCCAGCACGCGAGCGGCAGCGACGAAGCGAAGTTCCTGGTGAAGCACTGAGCGGGTCCTGCGTGGTTTGGAGACACCAGCGTGTCTCGTGGGGCGAGGCCGGGTTGGGGGTCGTCGGTGCCAGCTCGGACACTTTGAAAGCGGGCGACTCGGCAATTGCGATTCGCAGCGCATGCGCCGCGGCGCTCGAAGGCCGCATCGCGAGCAAAGTGTCGGAGCTGGCACACGCGCGCCGCTCAGGGATCGGCGCGGCGTTTGCGATCGGCATGGCGTCGCGCTCAGGCGCGCCACCGGCTGAGCTGCGCGTGTCGTGGGGCGAGGCAGGCTTGGGGGTCGACCGATCCCTGGCTCCTACGTGTCCAGGCGGCGGCGGATGAACGCCTCGAGGCCGGCGCGCGCGATGGTGGGGTTCTCGCGCAGGCGGCGGACCGAGTAGGGGTACCAGTGCGACCCGAACGGCACGTACACCCGCAGCCGGTGACCGGCGCCGGTGATGATGCGGCGCAGCTCGGGGTCGACGCCGAGAAGCATCTGGAACTCGAAGCGATCCTTGCCGACGCCGAGCTGCTGCGCCATGCCGACCGCCTCGGCCACCAGCCACTCGTCGTGCGTGGCGACACCCACGTAGCTCTTGCCCGACAGGAGCGTGCGGAGGATGTGCACGAAGCTGTCGCGGATGATGTCGCGCTCGCAGTAGGCGATCGGCCGCGGCTCCAGGTAGATGCCCTTGCACAGCCGCACGCTGGCTCCCTCCGCGGCGAGCCGTGCTGCGTCGGCGAGGGTGCGGCGCAGCCTGGCCTGCAGCACCACGCCGGTGCCCTTCGGGTAGCGGGCGATGAGGTCGCGGTAGACGCGCAGCGTCGCGTCGGTGGTCGGCGAGTCCTCCATGTCGATGCGGACGAAGATCCCGTGCCGGTGCGCCTTGTCGAGGATTGCCGCGATGTTGTCGCGGCACAGCCCTTCGTCGAGGAGCAGCCCCATCTGGGTGGGCTTGAGCGATACGTTGGCGTCGAGTGAGTGCTCGGTGATGGCGTCGATCACCGTGAGGTAGCTCGCGACCGCGGCCTGCGCCTGGTCGCGGTTGGCGACGCTCTCCCCGAGGACGTCGAGGGTGGCGCAGCACCCCTCCCTGGCGAGGCGCTGCACGGTGGCGACCGCGTTTTCCAGGGTTTCGCCGGCGACGTAGCGGCGAGCGAAGAAGTGGATCATCGGGCGCGGGGTGATGGGCAGCGTGGAGCGGACGAGGAAATCGAACAGGCTCATGGAATCCTCCCTGGTGGCGCGGTGCGCGCGAGGGTCAGCACGTAAACGTCGTCGGCGCCCGCCGCCTGCAACACATGGGAGCACGCGGAGGCGGTGGCGCCGGTGGTGAGAACATCGTCGATGAGTAGGACCGCACCGGCAACCGGCCGCCGCGCGACAAACGACGAGCGTGACAGCCGGCGGCGCGCGCTGCGTCCCTGGCCGGCCTGGGGGCGGCCGTGACGGCGCGTCAGGGCCGTGACGGTGCGGCTTTCCAGCACGGCCGCGAGCTCGCGGGCGAGCAGCTCGGCCTGGTTGAATCCCCGCCGCAGCCGTCGGCCCCACGACATCGGCACGGGCACCACGGCGGTCGGTCGGGGCCAGCCGGTCCGCCGGTAGGCGCGGACGAGTCGCGCCGCCAGAGGCCGCGCCAGCTCGTCGCGGCGGCCTTGCTTGAAGAGCAGGATGAGGTCGCGCAGCGTGCCCTCGTATGGTCCCACGGCTGCGGCTGCGCACCACGCCGGCGGATCGGAAGCGCAGGCAAGGCAGGGACCGCCAGCGGCAGAGTCGGGGTCGCCGCAGACCGGGCACACGGGCGTGTGCTCGCGCACGGCGTGCCAGCACGCCGTGCACACCCCGGCCTCGCTACCCTGCCAGGGCAGAGGTTCCCGGCAGAGGGAGCAGCAGGCGGGCAGGAAGGTGCGGACGAGGGCCTCGGCGAGGCTCGCCATGGCTCGGAGAGTGTACCAGCTTCCCATCAACGGCGGCACGCCGGCGACCGTACTCGCAGCAGCCGGTATACTGCGGGCGCTGGAGGGGCGGCCATGAAGGTCTTGGGTGCGGCGGTGCTGGGGCTGGCGTTTGTCACCACGGCGGGGGCTCAGGTGCTCACACTGGGTGCCGCGGGCACGATCACGAACGAGATCAACCCGGAGTCGCGCCCGGGCCAGACCACGCTGAGCAACAACACCATCACCCCGTCTTTGTTCGTTGGCTTCCCGATCCTCAACGACACGATGGTGCTGCTGCGCGCGATCGACCTCCCACACGAGCAGGTCGTGGGCACCAGTGTCGTCGACAGCCGCCTGCGCGGCGTCACCATCGGCGTCGACTACCTGATGCTCAGCGTGTTCGGCCGCACCGTCTTCTCGGGCGGTATCGGCGGCTACAAGCTCGACCTCGAGGGCTCGAGCCCGCCGCCGGGCGTCGAGACCTGGGACTTCGGCTGGTACGTCGGCGTGGGCGAGTGGTTCCCGATGACCAAGAGTTCGCAGCTCACCCTGGAGCTCGACTACCACAACACGTCGCACCCCGGAAAGCCGCAGATCTTGAGCCTCTCTGTCGGGCTCGCGTTCACGTTCTAGAGCGATGCCGCACGTCGTTCGTTCCGGCCATGTCGACCTCGCCGCAGCGTGGCGCGAGCTGCCGTGGGGTCCCTGGCGATGGGGCACCACGGTCGCCCGCGTCGAGGGGTGCTTCCTCGGCCGCAGCGAGGGCGCTCTTCTCGTTGCCGGAGTGGTCGTCGAGTACGGCCGCCCGCTCCACCCGGTCGTGATGATCACCTACCGCGGCAACGACACCTCTGCGCACCTGTGGTCCGCGGCAGAGGTCGAGCGCACCGATGCCGTCAAGCGGTTCCTCGCCCAGGTCGCCTCGGACCTGACCGCCTTCGGCGCCGGCGTCGTCGTCGCCACCAACATCTCCGATGAGCTGCGCGCCGCCAGCGATAGCCGGTAGGCAGAACTGCCTGCTGCCTACCACCTACCTCCTACTGCCTGCCGCCCCGGTTGACGGCGCTCAGTTCTTCCGCAAGAGGCGCCTCAGGGTTCTTGGGGTTCCCGTATCTGCTCGCGGTGCGAGTTCTGCAGGTTCTCGAGCTGATCGCGAATGCCGCGTACGGCGTCCAGCTCGTTCGGCGGCGCGCCGGCAAGGGCGGCCCGCGCATCGGCGAGGTGGCGGCGCGCCGTCGTGCGGTGGCGGTCGTCGGGGGAGGCGGACGCTTGCGCGAGCTCGTCGGCGGCGCTGCGCAGCTTCACCGCGGCGTGGTTGTCGTTGCTGCCAGGCGACGTCGCCGCAACCCACCCCGCTGCAGTCGCCGCCGCCGCCGCGAGCTCGTCGTGGGCCGGCTCCGGGTCGTCGACGAATGCCGTCAGGCGGTCGAGCATGGCGCCGGCGGCGCGCGCGTCCCACTGCCGCGGCGCCACGTCCTCGCGCAGAGACGCGGCGCTTACCCGTACGCTCTCGACGGTCTGGCGGGTGTGCGACGACGACAGCACGAGGACGATGCCCATCACCACGAGAAGTGCCACGAGTCCAAAGGCCAGCCGCATGACGACGCCCCTCGAGAAGAGTACACCCGAAGGGGCACGGTGTTCGCGGCAGGTGACACCGCGCTCCGGAAGCCTCGGCGCCGGGACGCCCTCCCGCTGGCATGCGGTGTGCACCCGGCTTGGTCGGGAGGTTCGCCGATGTCTCGCAAGCTCCTTGCTCTGCTCCTCACCGTGATGATCCCCGCGGGGCTCGCCGCCCGCGAGCTCACCTCGTCATACGTGGTGACCGCGGCCGCCAACAAGGCGGGAGTGGGAAACACCGACTGGCACACGGATCTGACGCTGTACAACCCGCACGACTACGCGTTGCCCGTGGTGCTGCAGTTCCTGCGGTCCGGGCAGAGCAACACCTCGTCGGTGCCCACGGTGACGTTCGATGTGAACGCCTGGGAAACGCTGAACCTGTGGGATGTGCTCGGGCCTGACGGTTTCTCGGCGCGCGGCTCGACCGGGGCGTTCTTCGTTTACGCCGACGACCAGAAGATCGCCTGCTCGGGCGCCGGGTGCGATTTTGCCGTGTTCGCGCGCACCTACACCCTCGACCCTCGCGGCGGAAACGGCGAGTTCGGCCAGGCGGTGCCGGGCTTCCCGGCCGGCCTCGGGCTCGATCGCAGCGTCATCGCGTTCATGCCGCAGATCATCGACGACAGCGACTTCCGCACCAACTGCGGCGTCGCCTCGTGGACCAACGCCATGGTGCGCGTCCGCTTCGATCTTCAGGACGCCGCCGGGAACGTCATCGACCGCCGTGACCACTGGGTGCCGCCGTTCGGGCACGTGCAGTGGCGCCTGGAGCACAGCGTCGCGGGGGGGACTGTCGCCGCGTACATCATGGACGGACCGGACGATGCGATGGTCTTCCCGTACGCCTCGGTGGTCAACTGGACCACCGGTGATGCCGTCAACATCGAGGCGCACCTCACCACGGTCGGCGTCTCGGCGCAGAGCGCAGTCGCGCGCGGCGCGCTGATCGCGCGGCCCGGCGCCGCGCCGGCCCCGCGGTTCTCCTTGCAGGCGCTGCGTCGGCGCACGCCGATAACGCCCTCAGCACCGCAGTAGTGCCCATCGCGTCTCATGTGTCGGCCCAAGAGCGGCTAGAATCAGCGGGTGATCGACGGCCCGGCCCCACGGCGACCGTGCTTGCTCGTTGTCGAGGACGACACCGAGCAGCGCGCCGCCATCAGCGAGGTCCTCCGCCAGGACGTGGCCGAAGTGACCATCGCCGAAGCTGCGCACGGAGAAGAGGCGTGGGCGCTCCTGCAGCGGGGCGGCATCGATGTTGTGCTCTCGGACGTGATGATGCCGGGCATCGACGGCATCGAGCTGGCGCGCCGGGTGCGCCGCGATCCGGCGCTCCGCGAGACCTACGTCATCCTGATCACCGGCGTGGCGCCCCCCGAGGACCTGTTCGGCGCCATCAACGAGTGCGCCGACGACTGTCTGCTTAAGCCGCTGCGGCGCGAGGAACTGGTGATGCGGGCGCGGGCGGGGCTGCGCCGCATCGACGACCAGCGGCGCCTGCACAGCCGCGCTCGCGAGCTCGAGCAACTCTACGCGCGCCAGAGCGACTTCCTTTCGGTGGTCTCGCACGAGATCCGCACGCCGCTGTCGGCGATCCTATCGTCGGCCAACATCTTGCTGCGTTATGGTGCCAAGCGCCCGGACTCGGTCGAGCGGTTTGCCAAGGTGATCCACCAGGAGGGCCAGCGACTGACCCGCCTGATCAACAACCTCCTCGACCTGGCGAAGATCGAGGCTGGACTAGTGGAGTGGCGCTTCGCTCCGGTCTCGGTGGCCACCCTGCTCGAGCAGGTGCGCGAGTCGTTCGCCGCGCTCGCGGGCGAACGCAAGGTGCGGCTCGAGGTCGCCTCCGACCACGACCTCGGCGACATCGAGGCCGATCACGACAAGCTCACGCAGGTGCTGCTGAACCTCGTCTCCAACGCGGTCAAGCACTCGACCGACGGCAGCACGGTGCGCGTGCGCTCGCTGCGCGGTGCCAGCGGCGGCGCGCGCATCGAGGTCGAGGACGAGGGATCCGGGATCCTGGCGGGAATGGAGGAGCGGATCTTCGAGCGCTTCGCCCAGCTCGAATCCGGCGACGAGCGGGTCGGCACCGGGCTGGGGCTGACGATCGCCCGCCAGATCGTCGAGCACCACGGGGGCAAGCTCTGGGCCGAGGCGGACCGTGCCGCCGGCGCGTTGTTCGTCGTCGAGCTGCTCGCCAAGGCGGTGCGAGGGGCGGGCGATGGTTCAGTTTGACAACCAGTACAAGCAGGTCAAGCTGAAGGTCGTCTACTACGGCCCCGCTCTCGGCGGCAAGACCACCTGTTTGCAGCACATCCACCGCGTCACCGATCCGCAGCGCCGCACCAAGTTGTATGCACTCGCCACCGCTTCCGACCGCACCTTGTTCTTCGACCTGCTCGCCCTCGACCTCGGCCGCGTGCGCGGCTATCGCCTCACGCTGCAGCTCTACACGGTTCCGGGTCAGGTGCAGTACAACGCCACGCGGCGGGCCGTCCTCGCCGGCGCCGACGGGGTGGTGCTCGTCGCGGACTCGCAGCGCTCGCAGCTCAAGGCCGACATCGAGAGCCTTGCCAACCTCACCGACAACCTGCGCGCCAACGGCCTCGACCCCAAGACGATCCCCACCGTGCTTCTCTACAACAAGCGCGATCTTCCCGATGTGCTGCCGCGCGCGGAGCTCGAAAAGGCACTCAACCAGTCGACCCGCCCGGTGTTCGAGAGCGTCGCGACGACCGGCCAGGGGGTCATGGAAGCGTTCGCCGCGATCACCGAGGCGACCGTCTTGTCGGTGGCCGACCGCCTCGGCCTGTCGGCGCAGCCGGAGGCGCTCAACCGCCTGATCGCCAGCGTCCGCACCGCGGTCAAGCCGTACCTGCCGCGGCCGGACGACCCGGCCGTCGAAGCCCCGGTGGTCATCCGGCCGGACGCCAGCTCCTCGCTGCAGACGCCCGACGAGCTGGTCGCCGAGGCGGTGCGCGCCAACATGGCGATGACCGAGACCAACACTCGCCTCGACCGGCTCAGCACGGAGCTGGCCCGCCGCGTCGCCCAGCTCCGGGTGATCAACGAGTTCGGTCGCCTGATGTCGCTGGCGCGCGAGCCGGAGGAGGTCACCGCGGCGGTGCTTGACCGGCTGCTGGCCGAGCTCCGCGTCTCCTGCGGCTCCCTGCTGCTCGCCGACGAGCGCGGCACGCTGGTCGAGGTGCTGCGACGCGGCCTGGCCGTCGATCCGGCACAACGCCCCACCGGCGACGGACGCTCGCTTGCGCAGGTCGTCGCCGGCAACCGTGTGCCGGTACTGGTGCGGATCGACGAGCGCGACACCGGCGACGCCGCGCTGTCGGGGTGGGCGGACGAGATCGCGGCGCTCGGCCTGGTGGCCGGCATGGCCATCCCGCTGGTTGCGCAGGACCACGCCCTCGGGCTCGTCACCTGCTACAGCGACGCCTCCCGCGGCAGCTTCGAGGACGAAGAGTTGGACCTCGCTGTCGTGCTCGCGGCCAACGCCGCGGTCGCGCTCGCCAACGCCCGCGCGTGGCGCTCGCTCGAGCAGCTCAACCGCTCCCTCGAGGACTCAGTGGCGGCGCGCACCAGCGACCTCGCTCAGGCGCTGGACCGCGCTCGCTCGCTCGCCACCCAGCTTGAGGACCGCAATTTCGCCCTGGAGGCCGCCAATCGTCAGTTGCGGGAGCTGGAGACGCTCAAGGGCGACCTCCTGAGCCGCATCGCCCACGAGCTCAACACGCCGGTGACCGCGATCCAGACGGCGGCGCGCATCCTGGCCCGCACCGAGGAGGTACCGCCGGAGCGGGCCGTGAAGTTCGTCGAGATCATCACCCAGGAGTCGGGGCGCCTCGGCGAGCTGATTGCCTCCGCGCTCCAAGCGCTGGTGTTGGGTGTGCCGGACGCACGACCGCAGCCGTCGCCGGTAGCGGTGGCCGATCTTCTCAAGCGTGCACTGGCGCCGCTGCGCTCCGACATGATCCGCCGCTCGCTCACCGTCCAGGTGAAGGTCGCGGCCGGCCTCGAGCACGTCACGGGTGATGCGGAGCAGCTCGAGTCGGCTCTGCGTGCGATGGTCAAGAACGCGGTCGAGTTCAACCGGGACGGCGGCAGCATCACGATGATGGTGCGTCCGGTGCGCCGCGCCGGCGCTGCGTTCGTCGAGGTGCGCGTCGACGACACCGGCGTCGGCATTCCGCCGGCTGACCTGCCGCATGTGGCTGAGCTCTTCTGGCAGGGTGGCAACGTCCTTACCGGCAAGCCGCACGGGCTCGGTCTGGGCCTCGCCGTCGCCAAGCGGGTCGCCGAGAACCACGGCGGCCTGCTCGAGGTCGCCTCGGAAGAGGGTAAGGGAACGATCGTCACCATGCTCCTGCCGTCGCCGCGCCCGGCGGCTGCGCAAAGGTAGGGGGCGCGGCACAGTGAGCGGCGCCCTCGTGCTGATCGCCGACGACGAGCCGAGCATTCGCGAGACCGTCGGTTTCATCCTCGAGATGGAAGGCTTCCGTGTCGCGATGGCGGAGGACGGCGAGCAGGCGCTCGAGCAGGTGAGGCTCCTGCGGCCGCCTGTGCTGCTGCTCGACGCGATGATGCCGCGGCGCGACGGCTTCGACGTCTGTCGCGCAATCAAGGGCGACGCCGAGCTCGCCGGCACGCACGTCGTGATGCTGACGGCGATGGGCCAGCAGCGCGACCGTGAACGGGCGTTCGCGGCGGGCGCCGACTATTTCGTCACCAAGCCATTCGACGAGACGGAGCTGCTTTCGCTGCTCCGGCGCCTCACGGCGTCGGAGTAGCGAAGGCAATGAAAGGGGGCCCGAGCATGCGCGTAGCCGTACTCACCGCCCGTCCGGATCTGCCGGTCAATCGCGAGCTGGTCGAGGCCGGGGAACGCGCCGGAGTGGCGGTCGAGGTACTCGGCGCGCTCGCCCTGGTCGGGCGTGCGGCGCCGCCTGCGGTCTGGAGGCTCGACGAGCCGCTGGCGCTCGCCGGCGTCGCGGCCGTTCTGCCGCGTGTCGGGAGCTGGCGCCCTGACTCGGTGCTTGCCGTGCTGGAGGCGATGCTCGCTGCCGGCGTGCCGTCGCTGAACAACCCCGATCCGATCCGCCGCGGCCGTGACCACTGGCGTACGATCGGCGCCCTTGCCGGCGCCGGCGTGCCGCACCCCGAGACGCTCGCGGGCGTCGATCCGGAGCGCTTGGCGGAGGCCGCTGCGCGCGTTCTCGGATTCCCGTGCGTCATCAAGGCGCGCCACTCCCGGCAGGGTGTCGGCGTCGTGCGCTGCACCGGCCGCGACCAGCTCGATGCGACCCTCGACGCGATGTTCCGTCTCGGCGAGGAGGCCGTGGTGCAACGCGAATGCCGCGCCGGCGGCGTCAGCCGCAGAGTGCTGGTGCTCGACGGCACCGTCCTCGGCGCCACCGAGCACCGCGCCGCCGCAGGCGAGTTTCGCTCGAACGCCGCGCGCGGCGCGGGGGTCGCAGTGGTCACCATCAACGGCAACCTCGCCGACCTGGCGGTCGCGGCCGCGGCGGTCCTGGGTCTCGGCTTCTGCGGTGTCGATCTCTTCCCGGATGGCGAGCGCTGGGTGGTCGGGGAGGTCAACCCATCGCCGGGATGGAAGCACTTCGCGGCCGCCACCGGGATCCCGGTCGCGGACGCGGTCCTCCGCGCTCTTGTCCGCCGCGGAGGCGCTGCGTGAGCGGCGTCCGCGATCCTTTCGCGCCCGTCGGGTCGGTTCGCCTGAGGCCTGGGCGGGAGTTCTCTATTCGCCGCCGCCACCCGTGGGTGTACCGCGGCGCGCTCGCCCATCCGGCGCCGGCGCCGGGTCCGGTGGCGGTGCTCGCCGCAGACGGGACCGCGCTCGGTATCGCGTTGGCCGCGGCCGGCACGGGCTCGCTGGCGCTGCGTATGGTCGCCTGGGCGGGGGAGACCTGGAGCGCGGCGCTGCTACGGCAGCGGCTCGGCGATGCCGCCGCGCTGCGCGCTCGTCTGGCGATCGACAGCGACGCGTGGCGGCTGCTCCACGCCGAGGGTGACGGGCTGCCGGGCCTGGTGATCGACCGCTACCGCGACGTCGCGGTGATCGAGGTGTTCGATCCAGCCTGGCTGGCGTACCTCGAGGTGCTGCTGGCCTATCTCACCGGCGAGGCGGAGTGCGCGACCGTGCTGTTGCGCCGGGGCGAGGGGCGCCGCGGCGCCGTCGAGGCCCTCCACGGTACGGTGCCTTCGGCGCCGATCGAGATCCGCGAGGGCCGGCTGGTGATCCCGGTCGACCTCATCGGCGGCCACAAGACCGGGCTCTATCTCGACCAGCGGGACAATCGCCGCCGCATCGGCGAGCTCTCGGACGGCGCCGAAGTCCTCAACCTGTTCGCGTACTCGGCCGGCTTCTCGTTGGCGGCGCTGGCCGGCGGCGCCCGGCGCGCGGTAAACGTCGACGCGTCGGCAGCCGCGCTGACGCTGGCGCGGGAGGGATACGCCCGCAACGGCTTCGCCGTGGCGGCGGAGGACTTTATCGTCGGCGACGCGTTTGTCGTGACCCGCACGATGGCATCTTCGGCGGCTCGCTTCGACGTCGTGATCGTCGATCCGCCGTCGTTCGTTCACCGCAAGAGCGAGCTCGCCGGCGGTCTGCGCGGCCTGAAGGACATCAACCTGCAGGCGCTGAAGCTGGTGCGTCCCGCCGGGCTGCTGCTGAGCTGCTCGTGCTCCGCGTTGGTCGACCACGAGGCGTTCGCCGGCACGCTCGCCGCGGCTGCGACCGACGCCGGGCGAGCGGTGCGCGTGCTCGAGGTGCGCGGCGCCGCCGCCGACCACCCGTTCACCCTCGCCTGCCGCGAGCCTCGCCACCTGCAGGCGTGGCTCTGCCACGTCGCCTGACCGCCGTCACAGGCGGATGCCGGCGTTGAGCAGCAGCCAAGGGATCCCGTGGACGACCGAGACGACGCTGGCCGAGAGGCCGAGAGCGTCGCGCTCCTCGCCAGGCACGACGGCAACGCACAGCGACCACATCCCGAGGAGCGTCAGTGGCACGCCAGCCAGCGAGAACAGATCCCACTCGTTGAGGACTCCGAGGCTGGGGTCGGCGACCATCATGTCGGGGTTGTAGGCGAAGACGAACGCGAGGACGCCGGCGCAGGCGAGCAGCAGCACCGGGGTTCCCGGGTCGCCTTGCCGCTCCCCGCGCCGTGTCGCCAGCGGCAGCAGGGCGGCGAGGGTGATGCCGACCGGCGCAAGCAGCAGGAGCTCGTTGGCCACCGCCGTGAAGTGAGCCGAGGAGAACATCGTGAAGCGCTCGTATGCGGTCTCCAGGTGGGTCAGTGGCACGAACATCCGGCCGTCGCCGCCGCCGAACGTCTCCAGCGAGAACCCGGATAGCCGCATGCCGGCGACCGCCATCCCCGCCGCGACGACTCCGAACGGCAGGAGCGACACCCACAGACAGTGGAACGCCTCCCGCCATGCCGCGCGCGCCCCGTCGTTGCCGCGCGGTCCGCGCAGCGCCTCGCGGTGACGCACGTACCAGGCAGCGACCGCAGCCGGTCCCAGCCACACGGCCGCAAGGTGGGTCGCGACCGTGAGGCCGAGCACGGCGGCCGCGGCGGCGAGGGAGCGCCGCCGTTCCTTTGCCGCCTCGAGCAGAAGTACGAGCGTCCACAGCGTCCCGGCGACCAGCAGGCCGCGCTTCTCGATCAGCCCGCAGAACGTGCCTACCGTTCCCGCTGTGCCGAGCAGGACCCACGCCAGCCAGCCGTACCCTGGGGCGAATGGCCGCGAGCGCGCAACGCGGGCGACGCCGGCCCAATAGAGCGCCCCGGCGAGGGTGTTCACCGCCGCGATCGCCGTCGCGGGGCCGACGCCGAGAGCAGCGTGCAGAACGCGGTAGGCCACCGCGATGGCGAAAAACCCGAGCGGCTCCTTGTAGTAGGTCCACAACCCCCGGTCGATGCCGTCAGTGAGGATCTCCGCGTCGCCGTACAGTACGCGGCAGCGCAGCGCCCATGCGACTGCGACCAGCAGAGCGATCCACAGCCACGTCGGCACCCGGGTGAGTGCGTGTGCGACGCTCCTGGCGGCAGGGCGGGCGAGCCTCACCCCGGTGCGCGAGACGGGCGGGAGCGTGAGCAGGCTCGCGAGCACCAGCACGATCCACCGGGTCGCGGGCTGCAGCGCGACGACGCCGACGACACCCCAGGTGTGGTCTGGCGGGCGCGGGTCGGCGAAAGCGTGAATTGCCAGGACTGCGAGGAGGCCTACCGCGACAATCCAGGAGCGCACGCCGCGAGTATAGGCGGCACCATGGCGCGCCGTCCGCGGGTCGCTGTCCAGATAACGCAATAATGCAAGCCTGACCCCAGGTTGACCCCAGGTTCGGCGGTCCGCCGTGGCTCCGCCACGTCTCGTAGCCGGGTCCGCGGCTACTTCGGCTGCTTGACCATCGCGGCGTGGTCGGCGTAGGTGAGACCGTACGGCCCGTACCAGGGGATGATGCGGATCGCCAGACGGCCCGCCTTCACTGCCGGGTCAGTCCTCGCCAGCTCCTCGGCCTCGGCGCGCGTCTCGGTGTCGAGCATGAAGATGCCGCGCAGCGACTGGTCGGCGTCGGTCGGCTCGTACTCGAACGGACCCGCGATCAGGAGGCGGCAGTCCTCGGCGAGGCGCCGAATGTTGGCGAGGTGCTCCTCCTGCAGCTTGCGCGTCGCATCCGTCTGCTCCGCTGTCCAGCTCGGCTCGCGCGTCAGGAACCCCATAAGGTAGATGCGCATCCCGCGCTCCCGCGGCGACCGCTTGGCCGTCGCCTGTACTCCTGCGAGCAGCGGATTAGCGATCGTTGAGTGAGTCGCATTCTTCACCGACGAGGTGAGCGAATGGTGGCACAAGGCATCCTTCCTTTCAAGTACCAGGCGGACACTCACAAGAGCGGAGCGACGGCACTGACGGGTCTGCCGGTGTACCTGGACCTGGCGCACGTGCTTGGGCTGGCCGAGCCCGTCCGGCGACACCTGAAGGTCCGGCAGGGCACGCAAGGCTGGAGCGACGCGCAGCTTGTGATGGCGTTGGTGCTGCTCAATCTGGCTGGCGGAGACTGTGTCGATAACCTGCGCGTCCTGGAGGGTGACGAGGGCTTGTGCCGGGTGCCGCGGCGGGTCGAGCTGTTTGGGTTGTCGTCGCGACGGGAGCGGCGGGCGACCGAGCGGCGGTGGTGCAAGGAGCGGCAGCGAGCGGCACTTTCGCCGTCCTCGGTCTTTCGCTGCCTCGAGCGGTTCCACGCGTACCAGCCGCTCAACGTCTGGTGGGCGGAGCAGGGGCTGGTGATTCACGGCGAGTTTCGCGACGGCAACGTCGAGGCGGTGGTTCTCTGGCTGCGGGAGCGCTGGGGCAAGAGCGAGGAGGCGCACTCGATCATGAAGTCGGACCTCGCGGGTGGGCAGTTCCCCTCGGCGCGCTTCGGCGCCAATGCCGCGTGGTGGGCGATCATGCTGCTTGCGCTCAACCTCAACGAGGCGATGAAGCGGTTGGTGCTTGGCGGGCGCTGGGTGACCGCGCGGCTGAAGGCCATTCGCTTCCATTTCGTCCACCTGCCCGGACGGGTGCTCTTACGCGCCCGCCAGCTCCTCATGCAGGTGCGCGACACGCACCCCTCACTGGGAATCCTCCTGGCAGCGCGACAACGGATCCTCGCCCTGGCTTCGGCGAGCCCTCCCTGACGAACCGCGGTCGCTGCACTGTCCACGAGAGCTTGCAGGTCCAGGCGGAGCTATGCCCTGGCGCGCCGTCTTTGGGAAAACTCCTCACCAACCAGAATCCGCCGCCGGAGACCATTGACAGGCTACTGGCGGCGAAAAGCCCTTTCGCCCCTCCCGCGCCCTCGCGCAACGCAGGCGGTGGATTCTGGACCGCCGCCAGCTTGACCGCGACCCCGCCATTGGATACACTCCCCAGTCCCGGCATGGCCGGGAATTGGTTCTTTGCCAGTGTTATCAGGGACGAAGGTGGGCAACAAGGACCCCGGGGCGAGACGTCGGGGGCGCCCACCGTTAGCCCGCGGAGCAGGCGCGTAGCTCAGTTTGGTTAGAGCGCTACCTTGACACGGTAGAGGTCTGCGGTTCGAGTCCGCACGCGCCTACCACTTGACCCATGGATCCCAGGATCGCAGGGGAATGGGCGCGGCTCCGCACGTCGGTGCAGCGAAGGCGCGTAGCTCAGTCGGTAGAGCGCATCCCTCACACGGATGAGGTCTGCGGTTCGAGCCCGCACGCGCCTACCATCGCGGCGCTCCGGCACGGCCGTCCCTTGATACGCGGGACGGCTTTTTTCGTTCCGGGCGACCGTCGCCCGGGGTGTGGCGGTGGGGAGTGGAGCGTATGAGCGAGCAGATCGTGCTGAGGTTGCCGGACGGGAGCGAACGGGCTTTCGCGGCGGGGGTGACTCCGCTCGAGGTCGCGCGCACCATCGGCCAGCGCCTCGCCACCGCTGCCGTCGCCGGCGAGCTCGAAGGCGAGATCGTCGACCTGCGCGCGCCGATCCCGCGCTCGGGTGCGTTCCGTGTACTCACCCCGAAGGACAAGGAGGCGGGCGTGGTCATCCGCCACTCCGCCGAGCACGTGCTGGCGGATGCCGTCGAGCATCTCTTTCCCGGCACGATCATCGACGCCGGCCGCCAGGACCACTCGGAGAAGTTCCAGTACGACTTCCGCTTCGCGCGCGCCTTCACCCCCGAGGACCTCGAGAAGATCGAGGCCGAGATGGCGCGCATCGTCAAGGAAGGCCGCGCCTTCGAGCGCAAGGAAGTGAGCCGCGACGAGGCCGCCGAAATCTTCTCCTCACGCGGCGAGGAGATCAAGCTCGTGCGCCTGGCCGATATCCCCGCGGGCGAGCGCATCACCCTGTTCCGCCACGGCGAGTTCGTGGACCTGTGCCGCGGCCCGCACGTGCAGCGCACCGACCAGATCGGCGCGTTCAAGCTGCTCGAGACCTCCGGCGCCTACTTCAAGGGCGACGAGCGCAACGAGATGCTGCAGCGCATCTACGGCACCGCCTTTGCGACCCGCGAGGAGCTCGACGCCTACTTTGCCCGCATCGAGGAGGCGCGGCGCCGCGACCACCGGCGGCTCGGCAAGGAGCTCGACCTGTTCTTCTTCTCGCCGCTGGCACCGGCGTCGCCGTTTTTCTACCCAAAGGGCGCGGTGATCTACAACGAGCTGGTCGCCTACATGCGCGGGCTTTACCGCAAGTACGGCTATCAGGAGGTGATCACCCCGCAGCTCTTCGATGCCGAGCTGTGGAAGACCTCCGGACACTACTACCACTACAAGGACAACATGTTCTTCGGCGAGGTGGACGAGCGCGAGTTCGGCCTCAAGCCGATGAACTGCCCCTCGCACTGCGTGCTGTACGGCACCAAGCCGCACTCGTACCGCGAGCTGCCGCTGCGCATCGCCGACTTCGGCCGGTTGCACCGCTACGAGCGCTCCGGCGTCGTCCAGGGGCTGACCCGCGTGCGCTCGTTCTGCCAGGACGACGCCCACATCTTCTGCATGCCGTCGCAGATCGGCCACGAGGTCGACCGGCTGTTCGACATGATCTTCGAGGTGTACGGCACGTTCGGCTTCCAGCAGCCGGGGATCTACCTGTCGACCCGGCCGGAGAAGTTCATGGGCGCGGTCGAGCTGTGGGAGCGGGGCGAGGCGCAGCTCGAGGCCGGCCTCAAGCAGCGCGGCGTGCCGTTCACCGTCAACCCCGGCGACGGCGCCTTCTACGGACCGAAGATCGACTTCGTGGTGTACGACGCGATCGGGCGCGAGTGGCAGCTCGCTACGATCCAGCTCGACTTCCAGCTCCCGCAGCAGTTCGAACTGTCCTACGTCGCCGAGGACGGCAGCGAGCAGCGGCCGGTGATGATCCACCGCGCCATCCTCGGCGCCGTCGAGCGCTTCTTCGGCGTCATGCTGGAGCACTTCGCCGGCGACCTGCCGCTGTGGCTGGCGCCGGAGCAGGCGCGCGTGCTGCCGGTGTCCGATAAGTTCCTCGACGCCGCGCGCGTGCTGCGCTCGCGCCTGGCCGCCGACGGCCTGCGCGTCGAGGTCGACGAGCGGCCGGACAAGCTCGGCGCCAAGATCCGCGATGGCGAGCTCGCCAAGGTGCCAGTGCTGCTCATCGTCGGGCAGCGCGAGGCGGAGTCGGGCGGCGCGGCGGTGCGACTCCGCCACCGCGGCGACATCGGCGCCAAGAGCAGCGATGCGATCGCCGCCACGATGACCGCCGCGGTGTCGACACGATCCTTGGATTCCTGGCCGGAGGCCTCGTGATGCATCGCACCTGCGTCTGTGGCGCGCGAAGTTCGTTGTCGGAGACTGCCTCCGCTCGTGCAGGTTCAGAGTTCAGAGTTCAGAGTCTAGAGCTGAAGAACCTTGAACCTCGAACCGGGAGCTCCACGCTTTCAACTCTCAACTCTCAACTCTTGACTCTCAACTCTCTCTTGGAGGTTTTCAATGCCTAAACTGAAGACGTTGCGGGCGGCCGCCAAACGGTTCAAGAAGACCGCGAGCGGCAAGTTCAAGCGGAACCATGCCTATCACAGGCACATCCTGACCAAGAAGGCGTCGAAGCGGAAGCGCCAGCTCGGCGCCTCGGCGATCGTCAAGCACGCCGACGCCAAGAACGTGGAGCGCATGCTCCCGTACGCGAAGTAGGAGGACTGGCATGCGCGTCAAGCGTGGCAGTAACCGGGTCCATCGTCGTAAGAAGGTACTCAAGCTCGCCAAGGGCTACTTTCTCACCAAGCACAACGCCTACCGTATCGCCAAGCTGCAGGTCGAGCGCTCGCTGCTGTTCGCCTATCGCGACCGGCGCCAGCGCAAGCGGGTGATGCGCTCGTTGTGGATCGTGCGCATCAACGCTGCGGCGCATCTCCACGACATGTCGTACTCCAAGCTCATCGCCGGGCTGAAGGCGGTGGGCGGGGTAGTCGACCGCAAGATGCTGGCCGACATGGCAGTCCGCGATCCCGAGGGATTTGCCGATCTCGCCAAGCAGGCCAAGGTCGGTCTCGCGTCGAAGACCGCGGCGTGATGGTCACCGGGGGTCTGCAGCTCGTCCGGGAGGAGTTCCTGGCCGCGCTGGAGCAGGCGGGGGCCGATCGCGGGAAGGTCGAGGAGGTTCGCGTTCGCTTCGCCGGGCGCCGCTCCGGTCTCCTTCGTGAGCTGGAGGACCGCCTCAAGACACTGCCGAAGGACGAGAAGCCGGCCTATGGCAAGGCGCTGAACGAGCTCAAGACGCTTGTCCAGGAGCGCCTCGACGCGGCGCAGGCGGCGGCCGAGGCCGCGCAGCATGCCGGCAGCGCGGCGGTCGACGTCACGCTGCCAGGCCGGCGCCCGTCAGCCGGGGCGTTTCATCCGGTGACGCTGGTTCGGCGGGAGATCGAGGAGATCTTCCTGCGCATGGGCTACTCGGTAGCCGACGGCCCCGAGACCGAGGACGACTGGCACAACTTCGAGGCGCTCAACATCCCGCCCGATCACCCGGCGCGCGACAGCCAGGACACCTTCTACCTGCCGGGAGGCTTCCTGCTGCGGACCCACACCTCGCCGGTGCAGGTCCGCTCGATGGAAACGATGCCGCTGCCGTTCCGGCTGATCATGCCGGGGCGCGTCTACCGGCGCGACTCCGACCTCCGCCACTCGCCGATGTTTCACCAGGTCGAGGGCCTCGTCGTCGGCGAGGGAGTCTCGTTCGCCCACCTCAAGGCGACCCTCGAGGCGTTCGTCCATCGGCTGTTCGACGCCAGGCTGAAGGTGCGTTTCCGGCCGAGCTTCTTCCCGTTCACCGAGCCGTCTGCCGAGGTGGACATCACCTGCGTGCTGTGCCACGGCTCAGGCTGCCCGATGTGCTCCGACTCGGGGTGGATCGAGATCCTCGGCGCGGGGATGGTCGACCCACGGGTGTTTCGCGCCTGCGGCATTGACGAGACGCGCTACACCGGCTTTGCATTCGGCTGCGGGCTCGACCGCGTCGCCCTGCTCAAGTACGGTCTGCCCGATCTCCGGCTGCTGTTCTCCGGTGACGAGCGCATGCTGCGGCAACTCGGATCGCGGGTAGGGTCATGACCGCACGGCGATTATGCAATAATGCAAGCCTGACCCCACCTTTGCTTGGGGCGATGTCATGAAGCTCCTCTTTTCCTGGATCCGTGAGCACCTCGACGGCGCCGCCGATGCCGACACGATGGCCGAGCGGCTCACCGCTGCCGGGCTCAACGTCGAGGTGCGTGAGAAGGACGGCGCGGACGAGATGTGGGACGTCGACGTCACCACCAACCGGCCGGACGCGATGAACCACCGCGGGCTGGCGCGCGAGGCCGCGGCCGCGGGTTGCGGCACGCTGAAGGCGCTGGCGACCGCGGTGACGGAGAGCGCGACCCCGGTCGGCGAGCTCGCCGGCCTCGGCGTCGAGGACGTGATCGGCTGTCCCCGGTACTGCGCCCGGGTCGTCCGCGGCGTGAAGGTCGGTCCGTCGCCCGCCTGGCTGGCGGCGCGCCTCGAGACGTGCGGCGTCCGCCCGATCAACGCCGTCGTTGACGCGACCAATTTCGTGCTGCTCGACCTCGGCCAGCCGCTGCACGCGTTCGACCTCGCCACGCTTTCCGGCCGTCAGATCAGGGTGCGTCGGGCGCGGGCCGGCGAGACGATGACGACCCTCGACGGCATGGTCCGCACCTTCACCGCGGACGACGTCCTGATCTGCGACGCCACCAGCGCGGTCGCGGTCGCCGGGGTGATGGGCGGCGCCGCGACCGAGATCTCCGCCGCCACCACCGACGTGCTGCTCGAGTCGGCCTACTTCGACCCGGTCGCGGTGCGCCGTACGGCGCGCCGGCTCGACCTTTCGACCGAGGCGTCGCGCCGCTTCGAGCGGGGCGCCGACCGCGCCATGGCGCGCCTCGCGGTGGACGCCGTCGCCGCCCTGATCGTGCGCCTCGCCGGCGGCGAGGTAGCGGCGGGAGTCCTCGACTCTGCCCCCGACCTGCCGCCGCTGCGGACCGTCGCCCTGTCACTCGCCAGGCTCGATGCGTTTGCCGGCTGCCCGATCGCGGCCGCGCAGGTGATGGCGATCCTCGTCGCACTCGGTCTCGCGCCGCGGCGGGATGGCGACGCGATCACCTGCGCTGTGCCGACGCACCGCGTCGACATCGAGCTCGCCGAGGACCTCTACGAAGAGGTGCTGCGCCACTTCGGCTACGACAACGTCCCGTCGCTGCTGCCGGAGGTCGCCACCGCGCCGGGCGCGCGCCTCGGCTCGTGGCCGCTGACTGAGCGCGCCCGCAACGCTCTTGCGGCTGCCGGGCTCGCCGAGGCGGTCACCTACTCGTTTGTCGCCGCCGAGGTGGAGACCGCGACCGCAGGGTCGCCGCTCGCCTCTCGTGGCGAGGCCGTGCCGGTGCTCAACCCGATCTCGTCGCGGCTGGCGGTGATGCGCCGCTCGCTCCTCGCCGGCCTGGTCGAGGCCGTCGCCGGAAACCTGCGGCGCGGCGTGAGCCGGGTCGCGCTCGGCGAGGTCGGGCGGGCGTTCTTCGCGACCGGCGGGCATCCGCGGGAGGAGGAGCGACTGGCGATCGCCGTGGCGGGCGCCGTCGGACCGTGGGACGCGCCGCGCGCACTCGACTTTCTCGACCTCAAGGGTCTCGTGGAGGCGGTGCTCGACGGCCTCGGCATCGCCGGCGCGACGTGGCGTCCCACCGCCGCTGCGGTGCTCGCCGAGGGTGAGGGCGCGGAGGTCGTCGTTGGCTCCTCCGTCATCGCCGTCGTTGGTCGGCTCGCCGACCCGCTCGCCGCGCTACTGGACCTCGACGCTCCGGTCTGGGTGGCCGAGCTCGATCTCGCGGCCGCGGCGGCTCCGGGCGTACCGGCGTTCCAGGCCTTGGCCCGGTTCCCTGCGGTTGCGGCCGATCTGACGATCCGCCACCGCCTCGCGATCCCTTACGCCGAGCTGGTCGCCGCGATCCGTCGCGACGGGCCGGCCTGGGTCGAGGAGGTTACGCCGATCGCCCGCTATCGCGGCGAGGGCGTGGCGAGCGACGAGGTGAAGACGACGGTGCGCATCGTCTACCGCCACGACGACCGCTCGCTCACCCAGGACGAGGTCAACGCTGCGCACTTCACTCTGATGGATGCACTCGCCCGCGATCTGGGCGTAAGCTTTACATAGGAGCCTGCCGTGGACATCTTTGCCGCCCTCGAGGATCGTGCCGAACGCGTCATCCAGGCGTGCATGGCCCTCAAGGCCCGTGTCGCCGAGCTGGAGAAGGAAAACGCCCGCCTCAAATCCGGGTCGGGCGAGCTGGCCCGCGCCAGCGCGCGCGTCGCCGAGCTGGAGCGCGAGCGGAAGGAAGCCCGCGAGCGCCTCGAGAGGCTCGCGGAGAAGCTGAGCGTCCTCGAGGACTAGCCCGCCTGACGGCTGCTCGCCGGGTTGCACCCGTCCGTCGCGAGCAGCGAGGCGTGCACTCTCATGACGGGGATCTCGATGGCGAGCGCGGTGCTACCATCGCCCGTAATGACAACCGTGAGCGTCAGGGTCGTCTGGGAGGGTGCGAGCGTTGATTGAGGTGATCCCGCCGGAGATCAGGCGTCGGCTGGCATGGTCGGGGTTCGGCCTTGTCGGCATTCTCGTGTTGGGCACCGCGGTGTACCGCATCATCGGCGGCGCCGGAACCTCGCTCATCGATGCCTTCTACATGACCTTCATCACGGTGGCGACGATCGGTTTCACCGAGGTTATCGACCTGACCCACTCGCCCGTTGGCCGCCTGTTCACCGTGTTCATCTCGCTGTCTGGCATCGGCACCATGACCTATCTCGTCATGACCCTCACCGCGTTCATCGTCGAGGGGCAGATCAACACCGCGTTTCGGAGGAAGAGAATGGAGAGGGTCATCGAGAGGTTCCGCGACCACTTCGTCGTGTGCGGCGTCGAGGGCACGGCGCAGCACATCCTCAACGAGCTGCGCGCCACCGACCGCCCGTTCGTCGTCGTCGACCCCGACCGGGCGAAGCTCGAGAAGCTGGCCGGAACGTTCGCCAACATCGCCTTCATCGAGGGGGACGCGACGGACAACGCAACGCTGCTCACCGCCGGGCTGCCGACCGCGCGGGGCCTGTTCGCGGTCACCGCCGACGACAATCAGAACCTGGTCATCTGTCTCACTGCGAAGCAGATCAATCCGAAGGCGCGGGTCGTCGTGAGCTGTCAGGAGCTACGCAACTCCGACAAGATGCGCAAGGCGGGCGCGGACGCGGTCGTGTCACCGACCTTCATCGGCGGGCTGCGCATGGCCTCGGAGATGATCCGCCCGACCGTGGTCTCGTTCCTCGACACCATGATGAGCCGTAAGGAGGAGCCGCTGCGCGTCGAGGAGGTCATCGTCCCCGAAGGGTTTGCCCCCCGTCCCATTTCTGCGCTGAGCCTGAAGGCCTATGGACACCTGCTGCTGCTCGCCCTGAAGTCGAAGGGCGACTGGACGTACAACCCATCGCAGGAGACCGTGATCTCGCCGGGCGAGGCCCTGGTCATCATGACGACACCCGAGGAGCGGGTGCACCTCGAGCGGGCGCTGAACGCGACGGCCGCGAGCTGATACCGTGAAAGTTCCTGCCATGGTCGGCGCGGCGATCGCGCTCTGCGTGGCCGTGCTCAGTCATGGCGAGCAGTCCCAGGGAGTGGTCGTCACGGTCCACGACGAGCTTCGCCCGTGATCGCTGTATGATCTTGGCCTCTGGCCGCGCTGTCTGCTATCCGCGCCGGAATTGGGAGCGCATCCGTGGACGTTCAGCAGATCCTCCGCCCGCTGCAGCAGTTCGAGGAGAAGCTCGGCGAGCTGTACGCCTGGCTGGCCGGGGTGCACGCGGCTGACGCCGAGGTGGCCTCGGCGTTCCGCCGGCTCGCACGGGACGAGCGGTCGCACGCCGCGCAGGTCGAGTACCAGCGCCGGCTGGTTCGCCAGAACCCCCGCCTGTTCAACGAGGTCGCGCTGGACCTCGCCGAGGTGTTCGCGGGGCTCGATCGCATTGAGAAGATCCGGGCCAACCTGGAGCCGCCGGGCGCCGACGAAGCGATCCGGATCGCGCTCGAGCTCGAGAGCAGCGCCGCCGACTACCACTATCGCAACGCCATCGCCCAGCTCGACCCCGACATGGCACGTCTCCTCGGCTCGCTCGGGCGGGCCGACCGCCAGCACTACGAGACCCTGCTCGAGCTCGCGCAGGATCGCGGCCTGCTCGGCCCCGACACGCCGGTGCCCTCGCCGCCGCCGATCTAGGCTACGGCAACACCTCGGCGCGGACCTCCGCGCGCCCGGTCGTCGCCTCCTGGCGATGGCGGTAGTCGGCGAGCGTGCCGGCGAGCGCGGCCTCCACGGCGGGCAGCACGTTGCGGGCCGTCTCGGCGCGGGAGAGGTACACGAAGTCGGCGCCGGCGTCGTACATCTCCTTCACGCTGGAGAACTCAATGGCGTTAACGATCAACCGCGCCTTCGGGTTGAGCTGGCGCAGCCCCTCGGTGAGCTTGAGGTTGGTCGTGCCCTTGAGGACGTCGTCGGGGATCGTGCAGACGATCGCCCGCGCCTGATCGACGCCAAGCTGCTGCAGCATTTCGAAGCTGGAGATGTCGCCGTAGGTGACGCGCGCACCGGTAGCGGCGATGTCCTCGTGGAGAGCGACGTTGAAGTCGACGACGAGTACGTCCTTGAGCAGGTCGGGCCGGCGCCTCTGTATCTCCCAGAGCAGCGAGGAAGCGACGCGATGGAAGCCGAGGAGCACCAACGCCGGCGCCTTCTCGCCCGCTGCGGTGTCGCCGCCGGTGGCGGGTGTCCGGAATCCGATCCGTTGCAGCAGCGGTCCAACCGCGTCGTGCAGGTGGTCCGCCTGCTCATAGAGAAACGGCGTCGCCAGCGCGGCGATCACGAACGCGAAGATGATCGCACTGCTCGTCGCCAGGCCGATGTGGCCGTAGCCGTAGCCGAGGTAGCCGATGACCAGGCAGAACTCGGAGATCTGCCCCAGCCGGGTGGCGCCGACAAAGGCGCCGCGCCGGTCGAGGCCGGTGAGGTAGAACAGCGGGAAGAACACCACGTAGCGCGACGCCAGCATCAGCAGCATGATCAGCACGGCCAGCAGCAGAACGTCGACGCTTTCCGGCCGGGGAATACCCATCCCCAGCGCCACGAAAAACAAGGTGATGAAGAAGTCCTTGACGACGGCGACCTTGACCACCACGTGGTGGGTGTAGGGCAGCGAAGCGATCGAGGCGCCGGCGATCAGCGCGCCCATCTCGGTGGAGACCGCCATCGGCACGTGCAGACCGACGAGCGACAGGATCGCGCCGAGGTTGGCGCCGAGCGCGCCGATCCCGAAGCACCACCCCACCGCCGCCACGAGCATGAGCTCCGGGTTCTTGGCGATCCAGCGGAAGGCGATCGGCAGCACGTACTTGGCGAGCGCAACGGCGACGAGGGCGACGATGCCGATGCCAAGGAAGGTGAGGCCGACCACGCCGAGCTCGGGCTTGGCGAAGTTCGGCTGCAGCGCCAGCACGACGATCGACCAGACGTCCTGGGCGATCAGCACGCCGATCGCGACCCGGCCGACCACCGTGTCCATCTGGAACCGCTCCTGCATCAGCTTGACGACCAGCAGAGTCGACGACGAGGCCAGCGTGAAGCCGATGTAGATCGGCAGGTAGCGGCCGGCCAGGGGTCCCCATCCGGTGAGCTGGAGCACGACCGTGGCCCCGTACCCGAAGGCGACGGTGAGCGGGAATTGCAGTAGCCCGGAAAGCACGATCGTCTTGCCGCTGCCGAGCAACTGGCCAATGTCGATCTCCAGGCCGATGACGAACAGCAGCAGCGTCAACCCGAGGTGGGCGATCGTCTCGATGTTGGCCTGGTTGGTGACGATGTGACCGAGCTGCGGCCCGAGGATAACGCCGGCAACCAGGAAGGCGGCGATCGACGGGATCTTCAGCCGCGCGAACACCAGCGACAGAAATCCGGCCACGATCAGGCAGAAGCCAATGTCGGTTACCAGCGAGCCTTCGCCGCCCGCAGCGGTAGCGAGCGCCGGCGTCACGGTGACGGCAAGAGCGGGAAACGGGCTCATGAGACGACCTCGGTACACCTGACCATGCGACCAACCTCCAAAAGGATGCGACAGGATCTAATCTAGCGGAACCGTGCGCCTCGCGCAACGTCCTTCGTGTCTGCCTGCTCGAGGTGGAAGTGGTACAGGAAGCGGGTCCGTAGCAGCAACGTCTCGCCGCGATGTTCGAACACGTATCACCTCCTTCTCGTGCCCGCCGGTGCGGGCGCGGTCCTAGCGATCGGCGACGAGCCAGGCGGTGGCGAAGCAGAACCGGGCGATGCGCTGCACCTGCGCCGCGTCGAGGCGGTCCGCCGTGTCGCCGGGCTCGTGGTAGTCGGGGAAGAAGTTGCCGAAGAAGCGCACGAACGGGATGTGCGCGCGCGCGAAGCCGCGGTAGTCGCTGCCGCCGTGGCGGCCGTCGGTGCGGTCGAGATGGATCGCCAGACCCACGCCGGGCCCGGCGCGGCGCAGCACCGCGGCGAGCTCGGGCGACCAGTCCGCGACGCCGGGCTCGGCGAAGTCCTCGGTCTTGACCGCCGCCAGGAACGCGTCTGCACCTTCCAACTTCGCGCCGGTGACGAGCTCGCGGATCTCCTTTTCGAGCCAGGGGTGGCCGATCATGTCGAGGTTGAGGTACGCCGTGGTGTGCGCCAGCGGCCAGAGCGGGTGGCGGACGTACAGCTCGGAGCCGAGGTGGCCCTCTTCCTCGCCGGTCCAGAACGCGAGCACCAGCGACCGCTTCGGCCGCACCGCCCCGGCGGCGAAGGTCCTCATGATCTCGAGCAGTGCCGCGCTGCCCGAGGCGTTGTCGTCGGCACCGGGGTGCACGGCGCCACCGGTGTCGCCGAGGTGGTCGACGTGAGCGCCGATCACCACCGCCTCGCCGCGCAGCGTCTCGTCGCTGCCCGTGATCCAGCCGATCGCGTTCCGGCTGACGAGCCGCCGCTCGTTGCCGTGCGTCTCGATGGTCGCAGTCACGCCGGCCAGATCGCCCTTCACGGTGTGATCGCTCAGCCCGAGGAAATCGCTTACCGCCGCCGAGACCGGCACGAGCGGCGGGTCCTCCTCGCCGGCCGGTCCTTGCTCGGCCGGCAGGAAGAAGCGCTCCACGATGGCGTCTTTCGCGGCGAGGTGCGCGGCCCAGCCGTCTCCCTCGACCGCCAGCACGGCCACCACGCCCAGCGGCCGCACCGCGTCCAGTTTGGCGCGGTAGCTCGGGTCGGCCGGGTCGCCGGCCCAGCGCTTGCGCACCTTCTCCTCTTGCCACTGCGGGCCGGGCGGCACGCCGGTGAGAATGATCACCGCCTTGCCGCGCACGTCGAGGCCGCGGTAGTCGTCGTAGCCGAGCTTTTCCTCGCGAATGCCGTAGCCTGCGAAGACCACCGGCGCCGCGATCGTCTGCGACGGCAGCGCGGGGAGCAGACAGTCGAGCGCGGCAGCGAAAGAGCGGCTGCGCCGCAGCTCGCCGTCCCGTCGCTCGATCGTCACCGTCCCGCCGAAGTCGCTGAACCCGCGCAGCGGGACGGTCTGGAAGTAGCTCGAGGCCGCGTTCCCGGCGTCCGACGGGAGCGGCTGCACGCCGGCGAGCGCGAGCTGGGCGCCGGCGTACTCGAGTGCGGCCTCGAGCCCGGGGCTGCCGAGGCCCCGTCCCGCGAGGGCGGGCGAGGCGAGGAAGCGGATGTGGGCGGCGAGCGCCTCGGCGCGGATCGCAGCGACACCTGCCGCCGCGCGCTCGGGCAGTGGCGGCGCCGAGCCGGCGAGCGCGAAGTCGTCCGCGGCAGGATAGACCTGCCCAACCGGTTGGGCGCCGGCGGTGGCGGCGAGCAGCAGCGCTGCAGCTAGGCAGGCGAGGGCGGGGAGTCGTCTCCGGCAACAGTCGATCATGCGTCGAGACTAGCGCACGGAAGCGGCGCCGGAAAGTACACCGGCCGCTTCGACTCCGGCGCCCCGGTGGTTCGCGCCGTCTAGTTGTACCGGTCCTTGCGGCGCTTCGACCTCTTGCGCGGCTCCTGCTCGAACGGCGTGCTGCCGCCGAAGCGGTGCTGGAGGTCGTGGCCGGTGTCGTCGCAGAGCCGGCCGAGCACCGCCAGCGCCGCGCCCAGATGGTCGGGGACGAAAGGGTCGGCGATCAGGTCGAGAGAGGCGTAGACGGCTCCGCCGGTGGTGAAGAAGCCGACCTGGCGGTGGTGGCCGGTGAGGTCGTTGAGCGCCTTGTAGAGCTCGAGCGACGGCTCCACACCCTTGAGCACCGGCGAGAACAGCTCGACGTACGGCGCGTCATCGCCCACCCGCAGGAAGATCACGGCGCTGCCGTAGCGGAGCGGGATGTCGCCATCCTCGTCGACGGCCACGTCGTCGAGGTCGGTGTACGACCGCAGCGCCTCGATGACGGCCGCGAACAGCTCCTCCCGGCTCTCGGGCTGCACCAGCTCCGGCTCGTGGGTGTGCTTCGACTCCTCGTCGGGGAGCGGCGCGTTGGCGATCCCCAGCGTCGGCAGGAGGATCTCTCTCGGGCCGGGGCCGAACGCCGTGTACTCGAGCTGACCGGGGCGTCGCAGACCGTAGACCTCGCGCAGCGTCTCCGTGACCAACGCCGCGACCTCGGCGAGCGGCGCCGGTCCGCCCCAGTTGCGGGAGAAGTTCGAGGAGCGGTCCAGCGTCTCCTCGGACTCCTCGACCTCCTCGCGGGTCGCTGCCGGCTCGGCCCAGCCGAGCTCGCGCAGGCGTGCGAGCCTCGTTGTGTCGAGAGTGTCCCGGGTCTTGAGCCAGGCGTTTGCCGCGGCCTCGGCGTACACCCCGCCGTGCGCGCCGACGACGAGGTGCACCCACGAGCTGCGCCGCTTGCCGCTGACGACCAGGCATTGCCCGGCATCGAGCACCGAGAGCGCCCCGGCGACCGCCGCCGTGAACCGCGTCCACGCCAGCGAGTCGGTCGGGCCTGAACGGCTCGCGTTTTTGCCGTTTGTTCGCACCCCTTTGTCCGGCACCTCGCCGGCGGCAGCGCGGCGCTTGCTTGTGGCGGCCTTGGCTCGATCGGCGGTCATTACGGCCTCCCGGGGACTCCTTCGACATTCCTTACGCTGCCACGCTCGCCCAGCGGGAGCCACATGTCAAGCAGAGCTCGCCGGACGGTGTGGTGGGAGGGACGCCGCTAGCGCAGCACCACGAGGGCGTACAGACCGGCGAGCAGGAAGCGATAGACCGCGAACGGGGTGAGGCTCACCCGCTGCACCAGCCGCAGGAAGGCGACGATCGCCAGCCACGCCACCAGAAACGAGACCGCGAAGCCGACGGCCAGCGTGCCGACGAAAGCCCGGTCGAAGAGCGCGAGCGACTTGAGCAGGTCGTAGCCGGTGGCGGCCAGCATCACGGGCACCGCCACGATGAACGAGAACTCGGCGGCGGTGCGCCGGTCGAGGCCGGCCACCAGGCCGCCGCTGATCGTCGAGCCTGACCGCGAGAACCCCGGCCACAGCGCCAGGCACTGGGCGCAGCCGACGGCGAGCGCCTGCCCCAGCGACATGTCGTCGAGGGTGCGAGCGACCGCATGCGATCTGCGCCGTCTCGCCCATGCCTCGGCCCCCACCATCACCACGCCCCCGAGCACGAGCCCGATCAGCACGGTGCGCACCGAGAACAGGTTGCGCTTGATGAAGCCGTGCAGCAGGAACCCCAGGACGAACGCCGGCAGGCAGGCGACCGCGAGGTGCATCCAGGTGAAGCCCGGCTCGCCGCGGCGCGGCAGCAGCGCCTGCCCGCGCAGACCGGCCGCCACGAGGCCCGCGAAGCGCTGCCGGTAGAGCACCAGGACCGCCAGGATCGCCCCGAGCTGGATGAAGATCTCGAACGTCTCGGCGCGCTCGCCGACGAAGTCGAGGAGCTCGCCGGCGAGGATGAGATGCCCCGTCGACGAGACGGGCAAAAACTCCGTGATCCCTTCGACGACTCCTAGCAGCACCGCGATCAGCCAGAGATTCACGGCACGATGTTCTCACACCGGCTGCGGCGCTGGTGCAGCGGCCACCGGCCCGCTACGCGAGGCCGAGCAGTTGCCTAACCTCCTCGGCCTTGGGGATCCGGCCGGAGATCACGACGCCACCGTCGACGACGACCGCCGGGGTCGCCATCACGCCGAGCTCGATCATCCGTTGGATCGACTCGTTTTTCACCACCGAGCAAGCCAGCCCGGCCGACTCGACGACGTGCCTCACCACCCGGTACGTCTCGTGGCAACGCGCGCACCCCGGCCCGAGCACCTCGATCGCCCGCACCAGCGTCTCCACCATGCCAACCTCCTGGCGATCCGTCTACTGCTTCAGCGCGCCCATGACAACGGGCAGCGCGATCCACACCCCGATGACGACCATGAGGGCGCCGAACCCGCGGTGGACGCGCTGTGCCCACACCGCCGTCCGACTGCCCAGATAAGCCGCCGCGAAGCCGCTCGCCGCGCCGGCCAGGAACAGCAGGACGACGTGCCCGAGCGAGTAGGCTGCGAGCAGCGTGGTCCCCCACAGCACCTTCCTCTCGAACGCGACCAGCGAGAGGATGACGACCAGGATCGGCGTGGCGCACGGCGAGGACAGCGTCCCGGTGAGCGCGCCGAGCGCGAACGCGCCAGCCGGCCCGGCGCCGCGCAGGCGGGCGCCTTCGACCCGCGGCATCGGCAGCCGGATCGCGCCGGCGAGGTGCAGCCCCATCACGACGAGCACCGCCGCGAGCAGCAGCTTCCACCATTCCCCGATATCGCCGATGAGCGTTCCGGTCAGCGCCGCCAGCGCCCCCAGGGCGGTGAAGCAGGACGCCAGCCCGGCCACGAACGCCAGCGAGAGCAGCACGGTCCGCCGGCGGGAGGTGGCGCCGCCGCCGACCGCGGCGACGACGAGCGGTACCGCGGCCAGCACGCACGGGCTCGCCGACGACAGTACGCCGCCGATGAACACCAGCAGCAGCACTACGGGCGGCGGTGCCGCCGCGGCACGCTCCGCGAGCCCGGCCAACAGCTCCTGCATCAGAGCAGCCCCTTCTCCCGCAGCGCCTCGTGGAACTCCTCCGGCGGGAGGTAGCCCATGTGCCGGAACGCCTCCTCGCCGCCGGGCTTGAACACCACCTGCGTCGGGATGACGATGATCTTGAAGCGCGCGGCCACGTCCGGGTGCTGCTGGATCCAGAAGTTGTGGATCCTCGCTTTCGTGCCGAGCGCCACCTGCAGATCCTGCAGCACCGGTTGCATGCGGGCGCACGGAATGCAGTACTCGCCGCCGAACTCGACGATCAGCCAGACGCCGCTGGTCAGCGCCGCATCGAGCTCCGCCGGCGCCAGAGCGCTGACCTTGGCCCGCATCGTCGCCGCGGGAGCGGGAGTCGGCGGCGGACCGGCGAGCGTTGTGGCAGCCATTATGGAGAGGGCGACTGCTGCGAGGGGCAACGTGCGCATTTCAGTCCTTTCGTCAGAACAGGGCGTTGAAGACGTAGCCAACGATCAGGATCCCGGTCGCGACGACGCCGATGAACGTGGCGATCAGGCGGGGCCGTAGCACCTTGCGCAGGATGATCGTCTCGGGCAGGGAGAGGCCGATAACCGCCATCATGAAGGCGAGCACGGTGCCGAGCGCCGCGCCCTTCTCGAGCAGCGCCGCGACGATCGGGATGATCCCGGCGGCGTTGGAGTACATCGGCACGCCGATCAGCACCGCCAGCGGCACGGCCCACCAGGCGCCCTTGCCCATGAATGAGGCCATGAAGTTGGTCGGCACCCAACCGTGGATGCCGGCGCCGACCGCGATGCCGGCCAGCACGTACGGCCACACCTTGCCGACGATCTCGCGCACCGCGTCGATGCCGTAGCGGACCCGCCCCGGCCAGTCCATGACGTGACCGGCGTCGCCGCCGCCGCTCGTCGTCTCGTAGACCCACGGCTCGACGTGACGCTCCATCCGCAGGCGGCCGATCACCCAGCCGGAAGCGATCGCGATGGCCAGCCCGGTACCCATGTACACGGCGGCGACCTTCCATCCGAACAGGCCGAAGAGCAGGACGAGCGCGACCTCGTTGACCATCGGCGCCGACACCAGGAACGAGAAGGTGACGCCGAGCGGCACGCCGGTGGTGACGAACCCGATGAACAGCGGCACCGCCGAGCAGGAGCAGAACGGCGTCACCGCCCCGAGCAGCGCCGCCAGCACATTGCCAACCGATTCGCGCTGGCCGGCGAGGACGCGGCGGGTGCGCTCAGGGGTGAAGAACGAGCGGACGATGCCGACCCCGAAGACGACGGCGACGAGCAGCAGCAGCACCTTCGGCGCCTCGAAGACGAAGAACTCGACGGCCGCGGCGAGCGCCGAGCCCAGCGGCAGCGAGAGCACGGTGTACGTGACCCACCGGGAAAGCGGCGCGAGGCCGATGTAGATTGCAAGCCACGCGGCGGCGACGGCGGCGGCAACCGCCAGGCGGCGCGGCAGGACCGCTCTCGGCCGCAACGGCACCGACAGGGAAGGCGCGTCGGTCACGGCCTCACGGCGGTGACCTTCACGCTGACCACCGCCTCGGCGGCGGCGAGCACGTCCTCGCGGCTGATCGCCGGGTCGTTGAGGATCGCGAGCTCGGTGGCGTCTGGGCTCGACGAGCCGATCGGGTAGGTCGCCTCGGAGAGCACCTGCACGCCCGCGAAGCCCGCAGCGCCGATCGCCTTCAGGTAGTCGTCCCTGAGCATCGCGCCGGCGATGCACCCGGCGTAGGCGGCGACCGAGCGGGCCACGCTCGCGGGCAGAGGCCGCGCCAGGACGAGGTCGGAGACCATCAGACGGCCGCCGGGCTTGAGCACCCGCAGCGCCTCGCGGAACACCCGCGGCTTGTCGGTCGACAGGTTGATCACGCAGTTGGAGATCACCATGTCGGCGGTGCTGTCGGCGACGGGGAGGTTTTCAATCTCGCCGAGGCGGAACTCGACGTTGGCGACGCCGTCGCGGGCAGCGTTGCCGCGCGCCTTCTCGAGCATCTCGTGCGTCATGTCGACGCCGATGACCCGACCCGCCGGACCGACCCGCTGCGCCGCCAGGAAGCAGTCGAAGCCGGCGCCCGAACCGAGGTCGACGACCACGTCGCCCGCCTTCAGCGCGGCGAAGGCGAGCGGGTTGCCGCAGCCGAGCCCGAGGTTGGCGCCCTCGGGGACCGCCGCGAGCTCCTGGTCGCTGTAACCGATCGCGCGGCTCAGTTGGATTGGCGCCGGGGTGGCGCCGCAGCAGCCGCCTGTCGTCGCGGCCGGACCGCAACAGCCGCTCTCTCCCCGGGCCACGCTCGCATAGTGCTCTCGCACTGCGGACTTGACGTTGTTTTCGGCCATTTCACACGTTCCTTTCTCTGCGCGCCGCCGGTCGGCGGCTACGCTGCGCCGGCCGGCTCGACCGTCTGGGCGAACCACCGCTTTTTCAAGAAGAACGCCACGTTGACCAGGCCGATGAGGGCCGGCACCTCGACGAGCGGCCCGATCACCGCCGCGAACGCCGCGCCCGAGTTGATGCCGAACACCGCCACGGCCACCGCGATCGCCAGCTCGAAATTGTTCGACGCCGCGGTAAACGACAGCGTCGCCGTCTTGCTGTAGTCGGCGCCGGCGAGCTTCCCCATCCAGAAGCTGACGAGGAACATCACGACGAAGTAGATGAGCAGCGGCACCGCGATGCGCAGCACGTCGAGCGGGATG